>Ga0224545_1000007_pt1 | contig 170707 bp, 168 predicted proteins | sample 714P12024metaG_FD_179906 | JGI IMG/M metagenome (GOLD analysis project Ga0224545, IMG submission 179906) | Peat soil microbial communities from Stordalen Mire, Sweden - 717 P1 20-24 | ecosystem: Environmental > Terrestrial > Soil > Wetlands > Peat | place: Sweden: Norrbotten County, Stordalen... | reverse complement strand
GTGTTCTCCCGACCGCGCCTCGACATCGAACACCAGGAATCGGCCTTCGTGCTTTACCAGACGCGCAGTCGCCCGCACGGTGGTGCCTCCGGGCACGGCCTTCAGATGATCCACTTCGATGCGGGTACCGACGGTAATCGCGCCGGGCGGCAATTCCGGCTGCACTGCTTGCGACGCGGCAATTTCCATCATTCCAATCATCGCGGGAGTAGAAAGCACAGCAGGCAGACGGGGATCAAAAGCAGCAAGCGTCCATTCGGGAGGAATTACTCTTTCTACTGAGCTTTCAAGTCCGACGCGCGGCCGTTCTCGTTCGGGTTTGGCATTCTGCCGGCCGTCAGACGTCATTGCGAAGATTCATTTTCGCTTGCCGGAGTTGCCCCTACCGCGATTCTGCGCGGGTCCAGGAGGCTGTGCGCAAATTCCGCAATTGTGATTCCGAGTTGATTCCACAGGCGGCGCTTCAGCGTGCGATAGTTCTGCGAACCGCTGAAAACGTCGCGCACGAGATCGCGGAACGCAGGCGAATAGTTCAGCAGCTGCACCATGCGTGTAGTGATGGCGCCGCCCACGAACTTTCCACGAAAAACTTTCTTCGCGATGTTAGCCGCAAATTCCAGGTCCGCGGAAAATGCTGCACGAAGCTTTTCGGGATATTCCTCGGGAACGCCTGCTGCTAGAGCCTGTGCCAGCAAATCTCCCGAGCGCAATGCGTAGTAAAGACCTTCGCCGGTAATCGGATCCACCGTCGCGGCGGCGTCGCCCGCCATCGCCCAGTTTCTTCCCACAATTCGCCGGCCTCTAATCGTTTTGGCCTGCGGAGAAGGCAGCACGTGGCTGTACAACTGCGCTCCCGATGTTGGAATTTTTTCTTCTAGGACGAAGGCATCGAGGTGGCGCCGCAACTGCTGGCTGGTGGCTTGCCCCATGCGCGCGCAAATCCCCACAGACAAGTGGTCAGCGCGAGGGAAAGACCACAAGTATCCTTCGAATTCCTTCAGGAATTTCACCTTCAGGATGTCCTCTTCGGTGGGGACAAAATAGCCGAGCGTCATCTCCAGGTCTTGCGCTCCAAGCGCTGTGGAATCCGCCAGCAGTTGATTTCGAGCGCCCGCGGCGAGCACCACGAAATCGGAAACCTGTTCTTCGCCTCCAGCCGTCAGGCGGACCTGCTTGGCGTTCGTGTTTACGCTCGTAACCCGCGCACAGATCGTGCTGCAGCCCGCCGCGACAGCGCGGTCGAGCAAAAGGCCGTTCAGAACTTTTCGCGCGTAAATTACGATGGGCCGGTTCATTTCAAATCTTGCGCGATGCCCGCGGCTGGAGATCAGCTCGGCGGTCCGTATAATTTTCTTGGGATGAGGTGAATCCAAAAGGAAGGGATACTCTTCGATGGCTTTGTAGGTTAACCCGCCGCCGCATGGCTTTTCCCAGGCGAGGCGTTCATCGAAGATCGTAACTTTAAAGCCGGCGCTCGCTAGCCGTTCGCCGCATAGCGCGCCCGCGGGCCCTCCGCCGACGATGGCAATTTCTTTCATGACCCCTTCATTATGTCCCAATCAGGTCAGCGGAAAAACAGCAGCAACGAACCACGCGGCGAGTATAGCACTAAACAATATCGCCGCTGTGGCCGAGCCGCTGCGCTTGCGGACTCCATCGGCAGCGAGCCTCTGCAGAATCGAAAACGCCGCGAGGAAGACAAACAGCAACGGAATCAGAACTTGACCGCTCATGAGTTTGTAGTACGCGAGCAGGCACGCAAGAAAGATTTCGAGACGCAGTAGCAGGGATACTCCGAATCGCAGCGCGCGGCGCCTCCCACTGTACACGGGTCCGAGAACCAGTTCCTCTGCGCTGCAGAAAACATATGCGATCGGCAGGGCCCCGGCGAAACGCAGCCAGCGCGGTGCGTTGAGCCATGCGTCGTCGAGTTGCCAATTCAGCCATCCACCGACGGCCAGGAGAACCCCAAAACCAAGAATGGCTGCGACAACTAAGCTCGAAACGTTCGGCGGCCAGACTTCCTTGATGTATGTGCGATTAAGAATGAGCAGAACCAAGCCGACGATCAGCAGAAGTGACAACAAATAATCCGCAGTGTACATATGCAGAAACTTCAGCGGCACTCCTAGAACGAGCAACAGCACTCCTGCCAGCGCCGCGACTGCTGTTTCCACCAGCGAAAGAGCGTACGACGGTCGTGTTCCGTCCGGCTCTGCGTGCGGCCGACTGGAAATCGAAGTTACAAGTGTGGCGCAGAAGGGAAACAAAATCAGAACACCGACAAGCCCCAGAATCGCTCCTGCTAAACGATGACGACCGCGGTCTGCCGTTGCGTAGGGGGCCAAATCAAGATTCAGAGCCAGCGTCTCAGGCGCAATCTCCGGAAATAGAGCCTGCATAATCCAACGCTCCGACTGATGCGCGACGTTTCGGTCCGTAATCAGGCTCGTGTGCGTCGCATGCACGACATACCGCAAATCGAACGCCCGCTTCTGCGCAAAATCTTCAGGAGCATCCCGATTTCCGCCAGCCGCTCGAAACAGCGCCTCTGCGGCTCGATGCAGGACGCCAAGTTCGTATTGTCCGCTGAAGACGAGAAGATTTGAGGGAATGCGTTTTGGCAGAGTCATGGGAGCCGGAGAGATTGCGATCGTAGCGGCTACCGGAACACGATCCGCCATCCCGATAGCAATGGCCGCGCCCATCGAATGGCCGACGAGAACCGTTTTGGCCGTGTCGATCCGGCCACTTTTGCTCAACGATTCCACCGCCGCAGCAGCGCAGTCCGCCGATTTCGCAAACGAAAAAGAATCCGTGCTGTCGCCGTGTCCGGGAAAGTCGAGCGCGTAGACCTGCAAGCCGTGTCCCGCAAATTCCGAAGCCAGATACATCATGATCCGCCTGTTGGCCGCGAGTCCGTGCAGCAAGATCACCGTGCCGGGCGGCTCGTTGGTGATGCGCGGATTCAGTATCGTGGCAGGCGTGCGGCAGCCGCCCGCGTCTATCACCATTCGCTGCTGCGGCAACTCGCCGCTGCGAATCCATTTCGTTCCGAGAATCAGGCAGATGATTCCCACGACAGCGAAGGCGATCTCCCACCACTTTGATCTAGAAATATTCATTTTGTAGTGTTCGGCGCGCGCCCGAGGGCGATTTCGGAGCGCATGATAGAATTAACTGTTCGGCGCTCTCTACCGGTCCGGAAAGTGGGGGATGAAATTGGCGGTCGTTTCGCAAAGTGAGCTGATTCTCCAACGTCGCGAATGGAAACGCAATGGAAAGCGTGTCGTCTGCGCTATGGGTGTTTTTGACTTGCTGCATCCCGGGCACGTCCGCTTGCTGGAGCAGGCGCGGGCATTCGGCGAAATTTTAGTGGTTGGCGTTCAGAGCGATGCTCGCGCGCGTGAAGAAAAGGGCCGGACCCGGCCCGTCACTCCCGCTTCGGAGCGCGCTGAAATTCTTGCCGCGTTAGCTGCCGTTGATTTTGCGGTGGTATTGAGCGGTGAGCAGGCGGAGAAGGAATTTATAGCGCAACTCTTGCCTGACATGGTGGTGCAAGGCCGAGCCTCAGGCGCGAGTAGAAACACCGAGGCGGAAAACGAGGCGGCACGCGCAGCCGGGGTGAAAGTGATCCGGATTCCGCCCGAGCCCGGCCATTCAACCTCACGCTTGATCGAACGCATCAAACAACTTCGCGCATGATTCTCTCTCTGGTTTCTGAGCTTCTCAGCCGGGTCGCGCGTCGGCCCGAAATTGAGGAAACACTCGTCGCGCTCCGGCGCAGCGCGGGCGAAGTCCGTCTCGCGGGCCTCACCGACCCGGCAAAAGCTTTTATCAGCGCGGTGGCCACTGCTCAGCTTGGCCGGCCGACGATCTTGATTGTGGAGTCCAATCAGCGTGCCGAAATGCTGGTCGAGCCGACCCGCTGGTTTTACCGCGCGATCACCGGCAAACCCGGCCGTCGCGTGGCCCTCTTGCCCGCTTACGATGTTTTGCCATACGAATCGCGGTCGCCGCACGCCGAAATTTCGGAAGACCGCGCCGTTGCGCTTTGGAGATTTGCTCTCGGCGAAGCCGATCTTTTGATCGTGCCCATCCAAGCGGCTGTTTGGCGCCTGCGCGAGCCGGAATTTTACGGAGAGCTTGCGCTCACGATTGCGCGTGACCAATCCATCGCGCACGAAGCGCTCCTGACGTTTCTTTCCAGCGCCGGCTACGACAAGCAAATTACTTGCGAGATGCCGGGGCAGTACGCCGTCCGCGGGGGAATCATTGATATTTTTTCGCCCGAATCGCCGCAGCCGATTCGCGTGGAGTTACTAGGCGACACCATCGAATCGATCCGCGCGTTTGATCCCAACACGCAGAGTTCAACGAATCCAGTGGAACGCGCCGCGCTTATGCCGCTCACGGAATTCCCCCGCCATCGCGAAGTCCTCGACCGATTGCGTGTGCCTTCCGCCTCCAACCGTGAAGACGATTCTCCGCCGGAAGGTTTTTATCCCGGTTGGGAGTTTCGAGAGGTTTTGCACGAAGAGCGCAAATCAACAATTCTCGATCTCGGTCCCGACCCGCTTGTGATTGAAGACGAGCCGTCGCTTCTCGCGGACTGCCTGGAGAAATATCGCAAGCAGCTCCAGGAATCGTTTGACGAAAGCGACGACCCGCTCGCGGAGCCACCCAGCGCTTATCTTTTCAGCGACGAGGACTGGCCGCACGCGGTGCAGCGTCTGCCTCGGCTTGCCATCGAACACCTGGGTCTCGCACGGGAAGGCAGTGCGCCAGACCGCACGCTCCACACGCAGCCCACCACTCGGTATCACGGTGACGTAGCCTCTTTTGTGGCCGAAGTTCGCGGTCGCATCACGGCAGGCGAACACGTTCTTGTCTCGGCCGCCAGCACAGGCGAGCTTGAGCGTTTTGCCGACATCTGCCACGAGTTCGAATTGCCGTATCGCATGGGCGAACTCGAAGAAAACACCACGGTCACGCGGCTTGCCGAAGAAGGTTCCGGAGCCGCAGGTCCGTCCATGGTGCTGATCAAAGCTCCCCTCGAAGACGGCATGGTGTTCGTTGAGGCGAAACTAGCTCTATATGGCAACGCAGACCTCTTCGAGACCCTGGCCCCCGCTTCACAGCAGCGTTCGCGCTCGCGGCCGAAGACTGCGAGTTTCTTCAGCGATTTCTCGGATCTGAAGCCGGGCGATTACGTGGTGCACATCGATCACGGTATCGGCCAATTTGAAGGACTGCGCCAGGTCGCGGTCGAAGGCGCCACCGGCGAATTCATGCTGTTGCGCTACGCCGCAGATGCAAAGCTTTACGTTCCTCTTGCCCGGCTCGATCTGGTTCAGAAATATCAGTCGCTAGGCGGTGTTGAGCCTGTGCTCGACCGCCTGGGCACCACCATTTGGGAAGCGCGCAAGACGCGCGTGCGCAAGTCCGTCACCGACATGGCGGATCAGCTTCTTAAGCTTTATGCCGAACGAAAAACCGCGCCGGGCCACGCGTTTCCAGCCGACACGAATTGGACGCGGGAATTTGAAGACGCATTCGAATTCGACGAAACGCCAGACCAACTCCGTGCCATTGAAGACGTAAAACGCGATATGGAATCGCCGCTGCCGATGGATCGATTGCTCTGCGGTGACGTGGGCTACGGCAAGACGGAAATCGCCATGCGCGCCGCATTCAAAGCCATCGCGGATTCGAAACAGGTTGCCGTGCTAGCACCGACCACCGTTCTTGCTTTCCAGCATTTTCAAACATTCAAACGCCGTTTCTCGGCTTTTCCTGTCCGCGTCGAAATGCTCAGCCGCTTCCGCACGGAAAAAGAGCAGAAGAAGGTTCTCGAAGAAATGGAAGCTGGGAAAGTCGACATCCTGATTGGGACGCACCGCCTGCTTTCCAAGGACGTGAAATTCCAGGATCTCGGCCTGCTGGTCGTGGACGAAGAGCAGCGCTTCGGAGTCGCGCACAAAGAGAGGCTGAAGGAGATGCGCAAGAATGTGGACGTGCTGACCATGTCGGCCACGCCCATTCCGCGCACGCTGCACATGTCTCTGGTTGGTTTGCGCGATATGAGCGTGATCGAAACGCCTCCCAAAGATCGCCTCGCGATCCAGACTACGGTCGCCCCGTTTAGCGAGACTCTGATTCAACACGTGGTTGAAGAAGAGCTCGCGCGGGACGGCCAGGTATTTTTCGTTCACAATCGCGTGGAGTCCATTGCCACGCTTGCGGCGCTGGTGAAGCGGCTGGTTCCGAAGGCGCGCGTGGTGGTCGGGCACGGTCAGATGCGCGAGACAGAACTGGAAAAAGTGATGCTCAAATTTGTGCGCGACGAAGCAGACGTCCTCGTGTCCACCACCATCATCGAGAATGGGCTGGACATTCCGCGCGCCAACACAATCGTGATAGACCGCGCCGACTGTTTCGGCCTCTCCGAGCTGTATCAACTTCGTGGGCGTGTAGGCCGTTCGAATCAGCGAGCGTACGCGTATCTTCTCGTCCCGACGGAAAAGTCGCTCACCTCCATCGCCCGGCAGCGGCTGGCCGCGCTGAAAGAATTCAGCGACTTGGGCGCGGGCTTCCGCATTGCCGCTCTCGATCTCGAATTGCGAGGCGCTGGAAATTTGCTTGGTCGCGAACAACACGGGCACATCGAGGCCGTCGGCTTTGACATGTATTGCCAGATGATGGAACGCGCCGTCGCGGAACGAAAGGGTGAAGCGGTTGCGCTCGAACGCCGAGCCACACTCAACCTCGGACAGGAAATCCGCATCCCACCTGAGTACATCGAGAGTGAGAATCTGCGCCTGCGGATATATAAGCGCATCGCGAGCGTCACGTCCGACGACGAACGCGAAGAAGTTCGGCGAGAACTGGACGACCGCTTCGGTCCTCCTCCGCCGTCGGTCGAAAACCTTCTCGATTACGCCGTGCTGAAAGCGCTGGCTGAAAAATTGCTGGTCGCATCCGTCGATCACCGCGGCGATCAAGTTGCCATCAAATTTTATGAAGACACGCCTTTGGGGCCGGAGAAGCTGGTCAAACTGATACGCAAGCGCAAGGGAATGCGGCTCGATCCCTCGGGCGTCTTATGGTTTGAGTGGAAGGGCGAAAAGGGTGGCCCGACAGGAGCCACCAGAAACGTATTGCTACAACTACAAGCGTAGAGCTAAAATTCAACTGCGAGAGAACCCTATGAAAAATTGTAACGCTTTTTTGTCTTACATTTCCGCTGTAGCTGTTGGCTTGGCCGGGATCGCGCTAGCCATGCCCTCGGATGTCCGCGCCCAAGCGAAGGGAACTGTCATCGAAGAAATCGTCGCGCGTGTGAACAACGACGCGATCACGCTTTCGGACGTGCAGAAGGCGGATCAATCGCTGCATGATGAAATCGGTCACGACTGCCAGGGATGTGCTCCGGAAAAGATGGAAGAGTTGTACAAAGAGAAGCAGAAGGATTTGCTGCGCGATTTGATCGACCAAGCTCTTCTCGTCGAGCGCGCAAAAGACATGGGCATCAGCGTGGATAGCGATTTGGTCAAACGGCTCGATGAGATTCGCAGGCAGAACAACCTCGGCAGCATGGAAGAGATGGAGAAAAAGGTAGAGCAGGAAGGCTTGAGCTGGGAAGATCTCAAGACTCAGATTCGCAACAATCTCCAGACTCAGGAAGTGATTCGCCGAGAGGTTGGGTCGCACATTAATATTCCCAGCGAGGACGTGAAAAAATATTATGACGAGCACCAGAAGGATTTTGTCCGCCCCGAGCAGGTCGTGCTCTACGAGATCTTCCTGAGCACGGAAGGCAAAAGCCCGGAGGAAATATCCTCCGTGGAGAAGAAGGCGGACGACCTGCGCAATCGCGTGGTAAAAGGTGAGGACTTCAACGAAATCGCAAAACATTTTTCCGAGGGCAGCACGGGGAAGGATGGCGGACTCTTGGGAACTTTCGAGCGCGGCCAACTCGATAAACAGCTCGAAGAGGCTGTCTTCAAAATGGACAAAGGGCAGATGACCCCTGTGATCCAGACGAAAACAGGCTTTGAAGTTCTCAAAGTAGAGGCCCATTATGAGGCCGGCTTGCAGCCGCAGGATAAAGTGGAAAACGAAATTATGAACCGTATTTACGCGCAAAAAATGCAGCCGACGATGCGGGAATACCTCGGGCAATTGCGGGAACAGAGCTACGTAATGGTGAAACCGGGTTACACGGATAGCGCAGCGGTTGCCGGCGCAAGCGTGATCCAGGAAGTGGCGCCCACGCCCGACGCGGCAGACGCAAAAAAGAAGAAGAAAATGGTGAAACCAAAAGTTAACGGCCAGTGAAGACACACTACATTTGTGATCTGCAGGACGGGCAAGGGGTCGCGTCGCTCTTCCTCGTCCGCGAAAAGGAAATTCGCACTTCGTCTCGCTCCGGAAAATCCTGGCTTGAGCTCGATCTTGTGGACCGCACCGGCAGAATTTCCGCGAAAATGTGGGACAACTTTGCCGTGATAGCCGTCACTTTCGAGCGCGACGATGTGGTGCAGGTGCGCGGACGCGTGAAGCTTTTCAACGGCCAGAAGGAATTGACCCTGGAACAGATCATTCCGGCGGTTGAGCGTGATTACGACCTCTCGGATTTTCTGGCGCATACGAAATATAATGTCGAGACGCTTTACGCCGGCTTGCGCTCCGCCGTGGCCGGAGTGAAGAATCCCTGGCTCAAGCGGCTGCTGGTGAGTGTTGTTGACGACCCGGTCATCGCGCCCAAGCTGAAGAGCGCTCCCGCGGCCATGACCATGCACCACGCTTTCATCGGTGGCTTGCTCGAGCACATCGTGAGCCTTATCGGTCTGGGACGCACGATCGCGGAGCATTATCCCGAATTGGACGCCGATCTGCTTCTTACCGGCATTGTCCTGCACGACATCGGAAAAATCGATGAACTCTGCTATGGTCGCGGCATTGATTACACCACGCAAGGGCGCCTGCTCGGCCACATCAGCATCGGTGCCGCGATGGTTCGCGAAAAGATTCGCGCGATTCCGGATTTTCCCGCTCCGCTCGCCATGCTGGTTGAGCACATGATTCTGAGCCATCACGGCTCCTACGAATTTGGGTCGCCCTCGCTTCCGCAGATTCGCGAAGCGGTGGCGCTGCATTTTCTTGACGACATGGATTCGAAAATGGGCGCCATCCGCGCCACGTTGGAGTCTCCGGAAGGTAATGACGATTGGACCGCCCGCAATCCCTCGCTGCGGCGTTCGCTTCTGCGCGCGGACCGGTTTTATCCCAGCGGCGAAAAGTCTGGTGCGGCATCCCAGGCTTCCGCGACAGGCGGACACCAAGGTGCAACTTCGCCTCAAGCAAACTTTGGCGGCTTCGTGTCGCCTGCAGCGTCAGACAAGAAAGATAAAGAGCGCGCCTAAATGACCGACACAAAAACGCCGTCCTCGCGACACGCGGTTCTGGATCTCGCCCCTCTGGAGCTGGATTGCATGAACATGCTTTGGCCCATGGGTGAAGGAACAGTCCGCGAAATCCGCGATGCTTTGGCTTCGCGCCGGCCGCGGGCTTACACCACGATCATGACCATCATGGACCGCCTCGCGCGCAAAGGCGTGGTCGAGCGCCGCAAAACAGGCCGCGCATATGTTTACCGGCCGAACTTGAGTGCCGAGAACGCCCGAGCGCAGGCTCTGGCGCAAGTGATCGAAAGTTTTTTTGGCGGCTCCAGAGAATCGCTAATGGCCCATCTAGACGGCGCGCAACCGAAGCCGCGAGCGCTCGCTGCAGCGGTTGCCACTGCTGGCGTAAGTTCGCTGGTGCCGGCGAAGGTTTCTGCGTCACCGGCGGGAGCCGCTTCCGCTGCAGCTCCTCCCGCGGACGGCACTTCCGTAAAATAGGCTTCCGACATGTTTCCGGTTGAAATCAAAATTCGCGATAGAGCCATTCGGCCGGCCACGATTCTGGCGCCGATGGCTGGAGTCACCGACACCGTCTTTCGCCGCGTAATTCGTTCGCTGGGCAGCTGCGGATTGATCATGACCGAATTCACCAGCGCCGAAGGCTTGACGCGAAATTCCGCGCGGACCTTGCATTATTTATATTTCGGTGAGGACGAGCATCCCATCGCCGCGCAAATCTTCGGCTCCGATCCTGAAGTGATGGCTTCCGCCGCCGCGCTTACGCAAGACCTGGGATTCGATCAAATTGACATCAACCTCGGCTGCCCGGTGAAAAAAGTCGTGAAATGCGGCGGCTCCGGCTTGCTGCGCGATTTGCCACACCTCGAAACCCTTCTGCGGAAAGTTCGCGCGGCCGTAACGATTCCGCTCACTATCAAAATTCGTTCCGGCTGGGACCAAAACAATATCGTCGCGGTGGAAGTTGCGCGCATGGCGGAACAAATCGGGGTCGAAGCGATTGCCGTTCACCCACGAACGCGCATGCAGGGATATGCCGGCTCCGCCGATTGGTCCGTGATTCGTGCGGTGAAGCAAGCCGTGCGCATTCCCGTAATTGGCAATGGAGACATCCACACGCCTCAGGACGCCGTCCGCATGATTGACGAGACAGGATGCGATGCCGTGATGATCGGGCGCGCGGCGTCTTCAAATCCTTGGATTTTCAGCCAGATCGCGGATTACATCGCAACTGGCCGCTACGATGAGCCGTCCGAGATGGACCGCTATCATCTGCTCTCCGGCTATTTTCGCAGTTTGATTGCAGCCGAAATGCCCGACGCGATCGGCAAGATGAAACAGTTCGCGAGCCTCTTCACGCACGGTGTTCGCAATGGCTCCGAACTGCGCTATGCCGTGCATCACGCGCATACCGCTGCGGAAATCCTGGATGGCGTTGATTCCTTCTTCGCTCGAACTTCGACCGCTTCCTCGGATTAATTTCAGGTCGTTGCGCTGGGAATTTACTCGTCTCTGGTGATGAGAAGTTGTTTGTAGGCTTCGCGGCGTGTGATCCCGCGTTCGCGCGCAGCTTGCTTCAACGCAGCTTTGGGGTCAACCCCGCGTTCCTTCACGATCTCGTCAACCCGCCGTGCGATCGGCAGTGCGCGGCTCGCATCCTCGGGAAGCACTGCTGTTTGCCCCGCTCCGTCGGAAGGAGCGATCAAAAGCGTGATTTCACCCCGTGGTGCTTTTGCACGAGCCTTCGCGACCAGATCTTCCAGATGGCCGCGCAGGAACTCCTCGTAAATTTTGGTCAGCTCACGCGCAATTACCGCCGGACGATTTCCTAGAATTTCGAGCGCGTCTTCCAGCGTATCCAACGCCCGGTGGGGAGCTTCATAAAGAATAATCGTGCGCGGCTCGCTGGCCAAAGCGCGCAGCGCTTTGCGCCTCTCCGTGGGGCGCGCGGGCAAGAAACCGACGAATGTAAACTCCTCGATGGCCATCCCCGATGCCGCCAGCGCCGCCACAAATGCCGAAGCGCCCGGCACCGGCACCACCCCGATCCCGTGCCGCAAGCAGAGGCTCACCAACCGATGCCCCGGATCGGAAATAGCGGGAGTCCCCGCGTCGCTTACCAGCGCAACCTTCGCGCCCTGCTCCAGTTCGATCACCAGTTCCGGCGCGCGCGTGATTTCGTTGTGCTCGTGATAACTCACCAGCTTTTTTTGAATGTCGAAGTGCGATAGCAGCTTCATGGTTTGGCGCGTGTCTTCGCACGCGATCACGTCGGCTTCTTTCAGAATGCGCAGAGCGCGCAGCGAAATATCCTCCAGATTGCCGATCGGCGTCGCGACCACATACAGGCACCCGGTGCCCGCTTCCTTGGGTTTCATTTTTGTCATCGATGAGTCATGCGCTTGGCGTTGAGCAGCGAATCGACAGTCTAACACACGGCGCCATGTGCACTCGTTGCGCCCGCACGAAGCGCGAAAGGCATGCTACTATTTTGTACTGGGTCATCGTCGGGGGGAGTTCATCATTGCCTTTATACGAATATAAGTGCGAGAAGTGTGGCCACCAGTTCGAAAAAATCGAAGGCCATACCGCCTCGGAGACGAAGAAATGCCCAAAGTGCGGCGCGAAAGCTCGGCGCATGCTTTCCAAGGCCGCCATCCAGTTCAAAGGCTCGGGCTGGTACGTGACGGATTACGGCAAGAAAAACTCCTCCCCCGCCTCTGGAGAAAAGTCCGGCGACGGCGCCTCATCGAAGTCCGAAGAAAAGTCCGCCGAATCAAAGTCCAATGATTCAAAATCCAGCGAATCAAAATCCAGCGAATCGAAGCCCAGCGATTCTAAATCGTCCGAGTCTAAATCCACTGACTCGAAATCTTCTTCGGAGAAGGGAACTAAAAGGAAGAAATAGCCGATCCAGAGTGCCTACAGCTTCAGCCCGCGGAGATATTCCCGAAAATCGGGGCCGAGTTTCGGATTCTTCAACGCGAACTCCACGTTAGCCTTCAGAAAACCAAGCTTGTCGCCGGCGTCGTGTGTTTTCCCTTCGTAAATGTGCGCCCACAGTCCCGGCCCGCGCGCCAACTCCTTCAGCGCATCGGTAAGCTGAATCTCGCCGCCCGTTCCCGCTTCCACTTTTTCCAGATAATCGAAAATTTCCGGCGGCAGCACATAACGTCCTGTCACACCAAGGTTCGACGGAGCCTTATCCGCGTGCGGCTTTTCTACTAGATCGTTCACGCGCAAAAGCCGGTCGCCCCAGCGCGGCTGATTCCCCGGACTCGCCGCGATGATGCCGTAAAGGTGAACCCGCGCTCTCTCGACTTCCTCCACTGCGATAGCGCCCTGGCCCGTGGCATCCCACACTTCCATCAGGGAGCGCGTCGCGGGAACGGCACCGTCCATGATTACGTCGCCGAGCAGCACGGCAAACGGCTCGTCGCCCACGAGCTCGCGCGCGCAAAACACGGCATGGCCCAACCCCCGCGCTTCGCATTGCCGTGTGTAGCTGAAGTGCAAACCGCCGCTGATCTCGCGCACCATTTCCGCTTCGCGCGATTTGCCTTTCTCTTCGAGAAAACGTTCCAGCTCCGGTGCTGAGTCGAAATGATCTTCGATTGCATTCTTGCGCCGCCCGGTCACGAAAATAATACTTTCGATCCCCGAAGCGATGCATTCCTCCACCGCGTACTGAATCAGCGGTTTATCGACCACCGGCAACATTTCCTTCGGCAGCGCTTTTGTGGCGGGCAGAAACCTGGTACCCAGCCCCGCCACCGGCAGAACTGCTTTGCGAACGCGTTTTCGTTGTGAACTCATGGTCACCATTTCTCTCAGCTATTCCTATCGTATAGGAGGAGAAGGAAGCCGTGCGAAATTTATTTTATCCTGTGGAGGCGCCAGAGTGGATGAATGAAAGATCCGGGGTTCCTAAAATGCAGGCTTCGCCCGGCGTGGAGCGCGGGTTACCGCCGTCATACAGCGTGCTAACATACTGAGGGCGGCGCGTCGGACCGCTAACGCATGAGCCTTCAAGAAAATCTCATCTTAGGTATCGAGTCCTCCTGCGACGAGACCGCCGCCGCGATAGTAGCGGATGGCCGCCGCATTCTCTCCAATATCGTCGCTTCGCAAATCGCGATTCACCGAAACTTTGGAGGCGTTGTCCCGGAGATTGCCTCGCGCGAACATCTTCGCCAAATTGTTCCGGTCGTGCGCGAGGCGGTTAAGCAGGCAGGAATCTCTTTAACTGATCTCGACGCCATCGCTGTCACGCGCGGGCCCGGCCTGATTGGCGCGCTTCTGGTAGGCGTGACGTACGGCAAAACTCTCGCGCTCGCGCTCGACAAGCCGCTCATTGCCGTGAATCACCTGGAGGGTCACGTACACGCCGTGTTTCTCGAAGCGGCTGAAACTGGCCATGTGCCGTCGCTGCCCGCTATCTGCCTGATCGTTTCCGGTGGCCATACCGTCCTCTATCGCGTGGAGTCGGACTCAACCAACGGCGCACGGCGTTTTTCCTATGCGAGGATTGGTGGCACCCGCGATGATGCCGCCGGGGAAGCATACGACAAAATCGCCAGGATGCTTGCCCTCGGATATCCCGGCGGTCCCGTCGTAGACCAGTTGGCTCCGTACGGTAACCCAAAAGCAATTCGATTTGGCGTGCCGAAGATGAAAGGCAATGTGTACGACTTCAGCTTCAGCGGAATCAAGACAGCCGTGCTTTACCATCTGCGCAGCCATCCTGAGTTTCAGCCCGAGATTGCAGCGAGGGAGCAAGCTCTCGCGCGGGGCGAACGCTCCGCCGAGGCCCTGCGGCAGCTTTCAACGCCAGCCACGTTCGATCTGGTGGCAAGCTTTCAGCGGGCTGTCGTGGATGACCTCGTAACCCGCACAATTGCGGCGGCTCGGAAGAATAGCGTGCGCTCAATTTTTGTTTCCGGAGGCGTGGCTGCAAACCGCGAGTTGCGTGCGACCTTTGAGGCCCAAGCAAAGCGCGACGGCTTCGAGGTGTTTTTCCCAAGCCGGGCGCTCTCCACCGATAATGCCGCGATGATTGCCGCAGCCGGCTACCCGCGGTTCCAGTCGGGTCAGCATGAAGATTGCACGCTCGATCCCGCAGCGAATCTTCCGCTAGCCTAGTGAATCGGTGTGAGACCGACGTCTTGCGTACTGTTCGGTCAAAGTAACGTAGGCTCGTAAATATACGCCATTCCGCTTTGCGTGGCCGCGTACGCTTTCGATCCCTCGCCGTTCCATCGTAAAATCACCACGCCTTCCGCCGGGTATTCATCGAGCACTTCCATACGGTGCAGGTCCACCAGAAACAGCCGTCCCTTCGCCGAATTCTTTAGCCACGAGCTGTAGCATATGCACAGCGGAAGATGAGGGTGGCAAACGCACAACTCCGCTCCGAATGGCAGCAGCTCGAAATTCATCGTCTCGACCGCGAGGGAATAGGCTTGTCCCGCCGCGCAATAAATAATCTTTCGGCCGTCATGCGTCCAAGAAAGATCGGTGATGTGCCCCTGCGCCTGAAAAGCGTTTTGCTTTTTCAGAGTGGGAACGGCGAGCAGCGCAATGGAATCGTCGGCCCAGTCTCCGTGAATCTCGATCACGCTGGCGAGCGTCTTTTCATCCGGGCTGAACGCAGTCTGTCCATAGCCGCCAAATGCCCCTTCCTCTCCGAACTCAGATTCGTAAGTTTGCCGTTCGAGCCACCCCGGTACGCTGAGTTCGCTTGTGGGTTGTCCGGAAAGCGGGCCTTTAGGCGACATTCCATCATCCCGAACCCGCCACAGCCGCAACGATGCGCCTTTGCCGCCCGAACATGCTTCCACAAAGTATTTTTCGGTACCCGACCACACCAGACACCGTGGAATGACTCCGAATTCTCCGAATGTGCCCAAAAACATTTTGCCGTGCAAATCGAAGGAATGTAGCGCGGATTGCCACCCGCCCCAGGCAGCCACCAGATACCGCGCTCCCGGCGACCACGCGAATGTGGCCGGCAAATCCTGCGTTCCCACGGCGGCCTCGTTGGGCACCGAAAGCGCAATCATCGGTGTGTTCATTTCCATGTCATAGAGAACCACGCGCTGGCCGAAATCTCCGGTCCCGTACTCCCCGGCCCTCCGAAACTGGCGCGAAACGAAGCACGCATGGCCCATACTGGAAATCGCAAGAGAGGAAGTGTGGCCTGCAAATATTTTCTTAACGATCCAGTTGGAATCCCGGGTTAGATCGCGAAGCCCGCGGGCTACCAGCGCGGCGGAACGCACCGCAAGCCCCTGCTGGCCTGCCGGAACAATCGCCCGCGTGGCGGATCGCTCGCGTGTTTCCATTAGCAGAATCTCATTTCGGCGTTTTCAGTCTTCATAAATCTCGTTCGGATGCTCGTCCGCACTGAGCGGTTGACGTTCAACGTTCCAGCCGGCGGTTGGCTTGCGCGATCTGCTCTTCCACTTTTTCGATCATTTCCTTCAGCACGTCGCGCCCATGTTGTTGCGCTTCATCCAGACGCGACTTTAATTGATACAGATCCGAGCGCAAAAGCTCTTGCATCTCCGCTTCGATCTCGGAAAGGCGTCCGCGCGCCTGGCTGATTCGTCGAATGACCCGAATCAATTCGGCTCCGGCGCCTTCGCCCTGCACAGCTTCCGGGCTGCATTCGTACTCAGTCAGAATTCTCAGCAGCTTCGATTCATCTCCGCGCTCGTACGCCTCGTTCGCTTCGGCCATTAATTGCTGGCGCTTGGTGCGATCCTCCCGGTCGGAGGTCAGATCCGGGTGAACGCGCTTCGCGACTTCACGATAGAGCCGTTTCATTTCCGCGGAAGATTCGAAGGCGGCCGGCTCGTCCTTGGTATTTTCACCGGCGCTCGACTTCGTCTCGTTCGCGCCGGCTCGCGCAATGCGCGCAAGCCGCTGGAGCCGCTCGTTCTTGGGTTGTTCCCTGGCCAGACGTTCGGCGATCTCGGCTTTCAAGTCGTCGAGTACCGCGTATCGCAATCCGACAAAGTGCAGATAGCGCCGTTCGAATGCGCCCATTTCAGCGCGGAGATTCGCCGAACGCAATTCTCGCTCGGCTAATTCGATTTCAAGCGTGGACTGTTCCTCGCGTTTGCGCGCGAGCTCCCGTTCTTCGGGTTTCGCATGGCTAATAGTCGTTTTCAAGGTCACAAAGCTCGCCTCAGTTAATTCATAACAAGCGATGCGTCATGAGAGGTAATTCTCGCGTGCCGGACGCCTCTAAACCATTCTCTTAATTCTAAGCCGCGCCGCCTGCTCTGGGCCGTCTTCCGCAAGCCTGGTTTCCATAACCTTAAATAAGCTTTTTGGCACCTCCGGTCTTCGCGCGGTCCCACTCGGTTCTCAGCTCTTCACCTCGATGCATGCCAATTTGGTTGAACGCCGCCCCGCAACTCCTCACTGCAATGTTGTCCTTGAGAGCCGCTGAATTACAATCATTTCGGGGCGATTGGACATCGAGGAGAAAAAATGAATGAAACGCCGCAGCAATACACTCAGCGCATTGTTGGCCACACCGAAGGTCAAGAGCCTTTGAAGATCCAAGCCGCCACTCCCAAGAAGCTCCGGCGTCTCCTGGGCCGTGCCACCGCGTCGAAATTACGCAAGCGTCCCGCGCCGGGCAAGTGGTCCATCGCGGAAATCGTCGTCCACCTGGCTGATGCCGAAATCGCTGGGGCTTGGCGAATGCGGCTCATCCTGGGCGCTCCGGGATGTCCCGTAGCTGCCTTCGATCAGGACTCCTGGGTCACCGCGCTGCACTACGACAAGCGCGACCCGCGCAAGGCACTCGAGCAGTTCCGCGTGGTCCGCGAAACAAACCTCGCTTTGCTAAAAACTCTCACTCCGGAGCAGTGGAAACACCACGGTATGCACTCCGAGCGTGGCCAGGAGACGATTGAACACATCGTCCGCATGTTCGCCGGTCACGACCTCAACCACATCGCTCAAATTGAAGGGATTCTTGCAACTAAAAAATAGGGTTTGTTTTGTCTGCTATGCAGCGGAGCCGGCGGATTTCGCCTCGGAAGAAGTCAACTGCACGATCAGAAATTCCATCAGCGCCCGCGGATTCGGATTTGAAAATTTCAACTGGTTGTCAGCTTCCGCCAGCGCCACCAGGCCCGCAAGCAGATCCTTTTTTGGTATCCGATGGGCTTCCCGCACCGCCGTTTCAGCGGCGGTGGGATTCATTTGTAGCGTGCGCGCGGCTTGAAATCCGCTCGTCCCCGCGGGCAGGTCGCGCGCTTCAATCAACTTGCGGTATCTCCAGGCGATCCCTCCAATCAGTCCTGCGGGTTGCTCGCCTTCGCGCAACAGGCTATCCAGGAACGCGAGCGCTGCGCCGCGTTTGCGGGTGGCCAGCATATCCGCCAGTTGCCAAATCGTATTCTTTCGTGCCGCAAGCACCAGTTCTTCGACGACCTGCAGCGTGATGCGCCCGCCTTTCTGAACGTAGGTGGCAAGCTTCTCGATTTCCATGCGGATACGCGACGGTTCGCTATTCAAAATGTCTGCCAGCAGCGCCGCCGCATCGCGGTCGATCTCGGCGCCGCAATCTATAGCCATTTGTGCCGCGAGTGAAGCGGCGGACTCGCCGCCGATCGTCAACTCCACGATCAGCGCGTGTTCTGCGAGCAACTTGTAATATTTCTGGCGCTTGTCCATGGTCGCGGCTTCGAGCACCAATACCGTAAACGGCGCCGGCGATTCAAAATACTTCTCTAGCGCGCCGACAACTTCTTCGCGCGTTTTTTCGCCGGCTTTCTCCAGCGATTCCACTCCTTCGACGATAATCACCTGCCGCTTCGCCAGCATCGGCATGGTCTGCGCGCGTTGCAACACTTCGTCCCAGCCGCTTTGTTGCACGGCGATTCGCGCCAGCGCCCATTCGCGCGCCGCCTCCGGCACGCAAGCCTCAATAATTTTGTTGCGGCACATCTCGCGCAGATACGTATCACTGCCGTACAGAACGATGGCGGCGACGGGTTTACCCGCGTTCAGGCGCTCGATTATCTTCTCCGCGGAAATGTCGGCCATCAAAAGGTCTCCACCACGTTGGAAACAAGCTGGGCGGCGAGATCCCGAGCTAATCGTTCGAGCGCGGGATCCTGCTCCTCAAAAAACTCCCTCGCATCAGTGGAAATTTGATACTCCTCGCGAAAAACGATATCGTCATTTTTGTACACCACTTTTTGCGTCTTATTGTCCACCAGCAGCACTTTGGTGTGCACGGTGACGAGCATCATGGTCACCTGGCCGGTGATCGCATTGAAGATCATGGGATTGGTCTCAATCGTCAACACTTCGCCGTGCAACACAGCGTCAGCGTCTCCCGTGTTCTGAACGATCCTGTATTTTGTGCGTTGAAGAAATTGCCGGATTACCGCTTCGGTGAACCGCTGCTCGATCCGGTAACGCGTGGTGTCATTCTTGAAGGCAGGCACCGCAATAGTCTTCCATTCGGACGGCAGATTAGCCGCACGCCCGGCAACGTGATAGCCGCATCCCACCGCCGACAATGCCGCAACCAGTAGAGCCAGCAGGGAACTGAGCCGCTTTACCCTCTCAGTCTGGTTACAAAGTCGGCTGCTCAAGTAATTCCTCCGCAATTTGCACTGCATTCACAGCCGCGAGGCGCAGATTGTCAACCGCGCCCCAGATCCACACACCGTTCGCAACACTCGGATCCGCTTCAATTCGCGCGATCTGAATTTCGCCCTCGCCCGCAACGCTCACGTTGCTCGGCGCATCTTCATCCGGGGCCGTCGCCTTCATTCCTAGATTTCTCAATGCGCTCTCGAGTTGCCCCGGAGTCTGCGGCGAACCGAATTCCGCATAAGACGCAAACGCGTATCCATAAAACACCGGCGCTTGCACCAGTTGAATCGCCGGCACAGGCGCTCGTCCCATTAAGTAAGTCGCCACATCGCGCGCAATCGCCGCGCGCAAATCCTTCAACGCAGGTTTGCATTCCTCGCCATATCCAGCCAGCAAATTGAACGCGACTTGGGCATCGAAAACAGGTTTCTCGATCGGACGAAAGGAAAGCAGATTGGTGGTCTGGTTCTCGAGTTCATCTACACCAGCCTGGTCGCGCTCCGAAACGGGTGGAAACAACATCACCGCAACCCGGACGGGTGAAAACTGCGCTAGTCCCGCCGCGAGCGCGCAAGTGATAATCACCGCAGGCGCGGGTGAAGAGTATGGCGCCAACTTTCCCGATCCGTTACCCGCAGCCGCTCGCCGGGGCAGCGCCGGCTCAAGCGAAGGAATCCAGGCGGTGGCGCGCCCAGTGGAGGCGATCGCTCCCGTCATATCAATCACCCTCGCGCCCGAGCGTTGCGCTACCTGCCAATTCCGTTCGGCGTCCTGCGCGCTACCCGCGAAAAAAGCGAGCCCTGCTTTTTCGAAGCTGTCTTCGTCGAGCGCGCGGATGAATGTGGGTTCGCCGCCTGCTTCCGTCAAAGTTCCAGCCAGGACGGGTTCATCCAGCAGGATAATTTCACTCGCGGGAAAATTGCGGTCTTCCAGGACCAGCTTGACCTCTTTGCCCCGCAGGGAAGAAGCGCCCACGATTGCGACGCGCGTCGATTTTTCAGCGCCGCCGGGCATGCTTCAAGCGGTCCGTGAAGCTGTGCGGTGTCGAACAAAACGGATGAGCTGCATGATCGGCCCGTGAACTGTATATGCTGCCGTCAACGTGAATAAAGTGGGGCCGGAAAATTTCACCGCTGCTCCCACCAGCAATGCCAGCAGTATGATGGCAAGCGACGGTCGCCGCCGCGTCCACTGAATATCTTTAAAACTGTAAAATCGCAGCGAACTCGACATCAATACGCCGAGTATAACCAACAGCACCAGCCACAACGCCGACCAGCGAACGTCTGAAATCGGCAGCCCGTCGCGCAAATGCACGGTCGCCGCAATCATTCCCGCGGCCGCCGGCGTGGGCATGCCTACAAAATATCTATTTCCGCCGGGTGCCATTCCCTGGATGTTGAATCGCGCGAGCCGCCACGCACAGCAGGCCACAAAGATAAATCCCATTAGCCAGCCAAGCTGGGTCAGGTGCAGTGAGTCCGACGCATTGGCGGCCGCCAGCGCACGAACGCCCCAGGCATATGCCAGAAGAGCCGGTGCGATTCCAAAGCTGACAACGTCGGCGAGCGAATCAAATTCGCGTCCGAATGCGCTCTCGGTTCCCATCGAACGCGCGATGCGCCCATCCATCGCATCAAACAGGTAGGCAACTCCAATTGCGATCGCCGCGTTGTCGAAGTCAACGAACCGTCCGTCCAGCGTGGCCAACACCGCGTAATACCCGCAAAGCAGATTGGCTACGGTGAGGGCGCTCGGAAGAATGTAGATGCCGCGCCGGAGGCGTCCGTTGCGGCGGGGGCGCCGGCGTTCCTCGTCAGGGCCGATGGGATCTATACCGTTGAATTCCATTTCGCCAGTAAACTTTCGCCGCCTTTTACTTTTTGCCCTCGCCGCACCACGACTTCAGCTTCCATCGGCAGCCAGACATCGACGCGCGATCCAAATCGAATTAAGCCTATGCGCTCGCCGCGTGAAACCGTTTCGCCCGCGCGTTTCCAGCATATCACGCGTCTCGCAATCGCTCCGGCGATTTGTTTGAACACCAAAGCGCCGCCGGGAGTCTGCACGGTAATAATATTCTGCTCGTTTTCCACCGAAGCCGCGGAGCGCATCGCGGCATAAAACTTTCCCGGTCGGTACGCCACTTCTGCGATCGTTCCGGCCACCGGCGAGCGCTGCACGTGCACGTCCCAGATGGCGAGAAAAATGCTGATGCGATGTCCCATCACTGAATCGAGCAATTCGTCTGCGATTTGCACCACATGACCGTCGGCTGGAGAGACCACGCTCCCGGGTTCCGCGGGAATTGTTCGCTCCGGATCGCGGAAAAAATAAAAAACGAAAAGACCAAGAAAAATCAGTATCTCCGCGGCCAGATTCCAGCCGGGGATCAGGCACACTGCGCCGGCAATCAGCGGAGGCAGCGCAAATTTGTACGCGTCTTTTACCATCAGCGAGAGGGAACCCTTGCTTTCGGAAATGAAACGGCCCGATGAATTTTGAGTGCACGGATATTGTACGACAGAAGTGAGTGTGTCGCTGGCCGCTTAGCAAACGCGCGCGCTGCGCTTAGTAGTGTACCTGTCTCTGGCGCAATTGGACCTGTATCACCGTCTGGTTCTGGCGGTGGCGCGCCACGATCAGTTCCATTTGATCTTTCAAAAGCAGCTTCATCTTTTTCAGGGATACTTCGAGCGCCAGGTCTTCTACGTTCCAGTAGCTTTGCTTTACGAGGTCTTGAAGCTGGCATTCACAGCGGGAGTGTTCTTCTGCGAGTCTGCGGAATTCCTGGTCATTTTCCAACAGCGCCTGCCGGATATCGTGTGTCGTGATCGGCATCCTTTCCCTCCAGGTTGGAAAGACTGTTCACATGTCCGTAACATTTATCACAATTTTGCCGCGGAACCAATAGGATAAAAATACGAGCGCCGGCTCAAAGCGGATTCAACCGTTCTGCGCAAGATTCGCGGCAAGCAGCAGCGCGTCATCCGCAGGCTCGTTGTAATATCGCGCGCGGCGTCCAACCGTTCGAAAATCGTGCCGCTCATAAAAACGCAGCGCCGCGGCATTCGAAGCGCGCACTTCCAGAATCGCTTGCACTGCGCCAAATGTTTTGCCCCAGCTCAGAGCGTCCTGCAGCAGCATCGCGCCAATGCCGCGCCCGCGCGTGTTCGGCGAAACGGCGAAATTCAGAATCTCGATCTCGTTTACCACTCTTCGCGCAACGAGAAAACCAACAATGCCCGAATCTTCTTCGCCCACCCACCCTGCCATTTCGCCCCGCGCCACCCGATCGTAATCCCACGCCGTCCACTGTGCGATTTCCGGACACGCCGCTTGAATCGCCAGAATCGCCTCAATATCACCGTCCTGCACCCGGCGGCTCTTCAAGTTCGTTACTGCCTCTTCGCGTGAACTTCGGCGTCCGTGCGGCGAATATAATTTGCATCCAACGTCAACGCGTCCGAAACCGCTCCGCTCTGCGCGCGCCGGTAACCGAGTTGCCCGATCACCGGAGCCAGTACGTTGGAAACTCGTTCGACCCTCGGCAGCGGTACGCGCTCCATCTCAATTCGAGACAGTGCAGCGCTCAGCATTTCCGGCGATGGAGTGATGATCGCGAATTCCGCGCTTCCGGGCCGGGCTCCAATCGCTCGCAGGAATTCCTCCGGACCTAGAACGCACTCTTCGTCTTCGAGTGCTAACGAATTCTTCTGACGGCGGTACACGCCGTAATAAATTTCGCCTCGCCGCGCATCAGACGCCGCCACCAGCACCGTCGCATTGGAATATGATTGGGCTGCGATCGCCTCCAACACGCTGATTCCAACGACCGGCTTCTCGTACACCTCGGCCCAGCCCTTTGCCGCAGCCAGTCCTACTCGCAGTCCCGTAAATGATCCCGGGCCCGCCGCCACCGCGAACAAATCGAACTGATCGAGTTTCAGCGAAAGCTCCTGCAGCAGGAATTCCAGGTGGCGAAACATCCGCGAAGAGTACGTTTCTTCCGCGAGGGTGGATACCACACCAATAACGTTTTCATCGCGCAGTACCGCTAGGCTGCCGGTGGGTGAAGAGGTGTCTAAAGCCAGAATCAGCACAAGCACAATTATAGGGCAATTGGGGGGCCATTCCCGTGAAAATAAAGCGCTTTCCGGCCCCTTTATCCTTCCTGATATTACGAGATTCGCTTGACGCCGTCGTCGCATCTGCCTAAAATTTCATCATGCCCTTCGGGGGGGCTGTCCACCTATGGAATTCAAGCTAGGCGAAAAAGTCGTATATCCGAACCATGGCGTAGGGATTATCGAACAGATAAGTTACGGCTACCTGAACGGCAGATCGGAGCGGTATTACATGTTGAAAATCGCTTCGAGCGGTTTGAAAGTAATGGTTCCGCAGTCCAACGTCGATTGCGTTGGCCTGCGCCCGATCATCCGTAACACTCAAGCAGCAGCCGTCCTTGGATTTCTCGAGAAGGGCCGCTCGGCTTCGCACCATGACTGGAAGCATCGCTTCAAGGAAAATTCGGATCGCATGCGGACAGGTTCGCTGATGGAAGTGGCCGCAGTTTTGAAAGGCCTCGTCGCCCTCAGCCGCACCAAGCCGCTTTCTTTCCGTGAAAAGAAGATGCTCGAACGCGCAAAGTATCTTCTGATCAGCGAACTTGCCACCGTTCGCAACACATCCGAGCAAGCGGTCGAAGTAAATATCGTCCGCGCGCTTGCCAAAGCCAAGTTGCAAATGCCGGAGACAGCGCCCATTCCGGAGTAGCACTCGAAAAGTTTCTCTCCTGCGGGCACAATCTGCGAAGGTTGTGCCCGTTTTGTTTTGCCCCAATATCGCGGACACGCAAAAAAATAGGCGCCCCAAACATCGGAGCGCCCACAATCCCGCGAAAAAATCTCTTCTGTTTACGCCTTCTTCTTGTTCTTCAGCGCATTCAACGCCAGCGTCAAGCGCGACTTGTACCGGTTCGCCGTATTCTCGGTCAGCGTCCTCTTGCGAATCGCCTTGTCCACCTCGGAAAAAGTCGCGGAAGCCAGCTTCTCCGCGCCCGGTGCGTCTCCGGCTGTGATCGCTGCACGCATCCGACGTATCGCCGTTCGCACCCGCGTGCGATTCATCCGATTCACGGCCTGCCGGTGCTCCGCTTGCCGAATATTCTTCAATACCGATTTGGTCTTCTTCTTGTGCTTTACCGCCCCACCCTGAGCCATTCATTACTCCTTAGTAGTTTTATTTCAATCATCGAGAGTATCCGACCCTCGCTTTCGTGTCAATTTCCTCGGTCTTAGGGTGGTGTCCTAATTTGGATTTGTTAGGACGCTACCGAATGCCCAGCGACCGAACCTTCGCTGATCAATAGCTGCGCTCGATTCACAGTCCTAAAATCGTCTGCGTTGTGGCTTTCCACCAGCTCGGATTTACCCGCTCCAGGTAACTCGCAAAGGCTTGCAGCGCAATCATCGCCGGAAAAACGTAGAGATAGACCTTGCCGACTCGGCGGTCCACTACAAGGTCGCGCAACATTCCGGCCACGATCAGCACATCGAGCGCTGGATAGAACAGATCGTGGAAACCGATGTAATGAAATCTGACGAAGGCGGCTTGCATGAGTTGACAACTGGCCATGAAAACCAGGCGACGATGGTATTCGGGCCGTTTTCGGAAATAGATCGCCAATGCCATGCACGCACCGAAGATAAACATGTCGCACCAGAGAATCGGCAGGAACCGCGCAACGTTCTTCAGGTTGAGCACGGTCACGTCGAACCGTATCATAACCACCGACACGACGAAGCCCGACACGACCATGGTCGCCGCCAGTGCCGCGCCAAGCCAGCCCAGTGTGCGGTGTACGCTGACCTTGCGCACGCGCACTAAGGCAGATTGCGTGATGAACAGCACGATCCAGGCCGAGAACGCCACGCCGTGAAACCACAGCAGGACTGGTCTTGGCGGCCTGGCGTGCAACAGGCGGGCATCGACCGTATGGCTGAAGCCCCACAGCGAAAGTGCGCCCATCAGCAGCGCCATGCAAAAATAAAAGTAGCGGCCGAGAAAAGTCTTGAAACCGCGTGTCACGCTGGTGTTCGAACGAGCGGCAATCCCCACATTGCCAACCGCCATTTAACTCTCGTCCTGTGTATTGAACTCACGAGTTTTTGGCACCGCCGATCTCCTCGCAGCGTCGCGCCCGCAACAGCGAATAGCTTTTGATCTTGGGAAGCTGGGCGGCAATACATTAGCGGCAGTTGCCTCCGCATTGCAACTGAGTGTCCTAAAGGCAAACTAGGACACTACCGGTCTTGGTCGAAATGAGTCATTTTACGATATGCACACATAGTCCGTGTCTTCAGCCGCTTCCAATCCGCGAAAGAATATCCGCGAGCTGCTCGGGAGCAGAGAAAAATGGCGAATGATCCGTGTTGATGGAAAACGTCTCCCGGCATGGCGATGCCTTCTGCATCTCTCGCTGCAACTTGAGCGTTATTGCGCGGTCGCGAGCGCATTCAATGTAATAGCGCGGGATTCGGCCCCAGCGCTCTGCCGTCGTTACTACCGGCGTTCCAAGAGGCGCGCCCGACTGGGCGCAAAGGCGTGACTGGGCAAACGCCACGTCATCCTCTCCGCAATTGCCGTAAAACGCTTCGCGGCTGCGTTCCGGCTTGAAGTCGATAGTTCCATCCGCCCGCTGATCCGTCGTGGACGGGTTGACCATGCTTTCCTGATCCTGCGATGCCCAGGTCATAAGCGAGTCGCCGTTGCGCGGCAAAAACGCGCACACGTAAACCAGCGCTCCAATCTGTTTTGGGCAATTCTCGGCGGCCTGCGTGATGGCAACGCCACCCATGCTGTGGCCGGCCAAAATCACCGGCTCGGTTTGCGCGTTGGCGATTTCGCAAATGCGGTCGGTGTAGCTTTTAAGCGTAACGGTCGCAGTAGCCGTCCTGTCATCTCCGTGCCCCGGCAAATCCGGCGCGAGAACCTTGTGGCCCTTGGCTTCGAGCAGTGGCGCAACCTTACGCCAACACCAGCCGCCGTGCCAGGCGCCATGAATCAGCAGATAGGTTGACATGATCGCGATGATTGTAACGGAAACCTGACGCCACAGTCGCAGGTCATGTACCAGGACCACGTTTGCATTGACACTTCTCGCCTGTGCCTTTAGGCTATGCGCCACACTGCCGGGGACGCCCGCGTTCTATGACGTCGGCAGCAGGCGCTATGAACCGCGAAGAAATTGTAAAACTTCTCGAACAAGTAGGCGCCGTCCGCACCGGCCACTTCGAACTTTCCAGCGGACGCCACAGCGCCACCTACATCCAATGTGCGCTCGTCCTCGAACATCCTCAGCACGCTGAACAACTGGGCCGCGCGCTCGCCGACCTTTTCAAGGAACATTCTGTCGCTTGCGTCGTTTCGCCGGCGCTAGGCGGCATTCTCGTCGGGTACGAAGTCGCGCGTGCTCTCGGCGTCCGCTCGCTCTTCGTCGAACGTGACCGCTCCGGCCAGATGGCTCTGCGCCGCGGCTTCGAACTGAAGCCTGGAGAACGGGTCCTCGTAATCGAGGATGTCTGGACCACAGGTGGCTCAACCCGCGAAACTATCGGCGTCGTGGAAGAGGAAGGTGGCCTCGTCGTCGCCGCCGGCGCCTTGATTGACCGCAGCGGCGGCCGCCTCGAACTGAATGTCCCCGCGCGCGCCCTGCTGGAAATGGACGTCCCGAGCTACGAGCCCGACGAATGCCCGCTCTGCCGTGCCGGAGGCATGCCCACACGGCCGGGCTCCCGCTACCTCCGCCGCAGCCTGTAGATTAAGTCCACGGCTCCCGAGCTTCGCCACGCAGTTAAGCGATTCGACCGCCACGCGTGCGATAATCTCATCAGTTGGTGAGATAAACGGAAGGGCGGGGTTTCAACCCCGCCGTAAGCCGCTGCAGTTCTTCAGGGGTTTTAACCCCTGAAGCCCCGTGGCGGAGAAGTTCAACGAGTTGTACCGAGCAAATGCGCAACATCAAGCTCACAATCGCCTACGACGGCGCGGACTTCCACGGTTGGCAATTCCAGCCCGGCTTCCCGACGATTCAAGGCGAAATCGATGCCGCCGCGCGAAAAATCACCCAAGAGAGAATTGTTGTGCACGGTGCCAGCCGCACCGACGCAGGCGTCCACGCGCTCGGACAGGTCGGCCATTTCAAAACAGCTTCGCTTCTGTCAGCCGAAGAATTCCAGCGCGCGCTCAACGCACTTCTGCCCCCCTCGATTCGCATTGTCACCTGCGAAGAGGTGGGGCACGATTTCCATTCGCGCTGGCTGGCCCAGGGAAAAACGTATCGCTATCGCATTTATCGTGGCCGCGTTCTCCCACCTTTCGACTATCGCCGCGCCCTTCACTATCCCTGGCCGCTCGATGAAGCTGCCATGTCCGCGGCCGCGCGCCTTTTCGAAGGCGAGCACGATTTCACGTCTTTCGCCGCATCCTCAGGTTCCGAAGACGACGACGCCGAGCGCGACATGCTCCGCCTGATCTATTCCTCGGAGATCATCCGTCCGCCCGACTCTGACGAAATCCACTACGTAGTTCGCGGCCGTTCGTTTCTCCGTTACATGGTGCGCAAAATTGTCGGCACGCTAATCGACGTCGGCAAAGGCCGTCTCTCGCCGAGCGACATCCCGCAAATATTCGAGCTGCGCGACCGCTCCCGCTCCGGCCCTACCGTCCCGCCGGAAGGACTTTACCTCGTCGCTCTGGATTACCCCGACCCCACCGATTCTCTAGCGTCCTCTGCGTCTCGTCGTCGCACCGTGCAGCAGCCCTGACCGTGGCTCGTCCCAAAACGCTCTTACTTCCGCAGCGCCTTCGTGCCGCCACCTAGGTTTCGCAGTTGCAGTTCGTAGCGCCGGCGTCTCGCCGGCTCTTTTGACTTCTTCATCCGTCCTCCACGTCGCGAATTCCCCCAAATCAGGTACAATCGCAAAAATCATGGCCGTCACTCCACACTCGCTCTCGATGCCCGTCGCGCCGGAGACAAGTTTCGTGGATTCGATCGATCCAGCCACAAATGAAGTCCTCGCGCGCTTTCAAGCCACCCGCACAAGCGATTTTCCGGGTATTTTCCAGCGTGCCCGCCAAGCTCAAAAAGAATGGGCTGCGCGACTGCTTGCCCAACGCTGCGCGGCTTTATTCCGACTTCGCGATGCGATTTATTCTCGCCGGGACGACATCGCCGATGCCATCTCGCGCGAAACAGGGAAGCCGCGCGTCGAAGCCATCTTCGCCGAAGTTCTGCTGGCGCTCGACACCACGCATTTTCTCGCGCGCCAAGCCCCTCGTTGGCTCCGTGCCGAACGCGTGCCGCATCACAATCTCGCGCTGAAAGCCAAATCCGGCTGGACTGAATTCCATCCTCACGGAGTCGTCGCCATCATTTCGCCGTGGAATTATCCGTTCTCAATTCCCGTCGCGCAGCTCGTTCCCGCGCTCGTCACCGGCAATGCCGTTTTGCTGAAACCTTCCGAGCTGACTCCGGGCACCGGCCTGCTGATCGGTGAGCTAGTCGAACAGGCGAAGTTTCCGCCGGGTCTGGTCCAAATTCTGCAGGGCGCGGGTGAACTTGGCGCCGCCATCATTAACGCCGGTCCGGACAAAGTATTCTTCACTGGCAGCGTCGCCACCGGCCGCCGCATCGCCGAAGCCTGTGGACGAAAGCTAATTCCTTCCGTGCTCGAGCTCGGTGGAAAAGACGCGATGATCGTTCTCGCGGACGCCAATCTCGAAATCGCTTCGAGCGCAGCCGTCTGGGGCGGTTTCACCAATTGCGGCCAAGCCTGTCTCTCGGTCGAACGCATTTACGTCGAGCAGACCGTCGCCGAACGCTTCATTAATCTCTGCGTCGAAAAAACAAGAAAGCTGCGCGTTGGCCCTGCGTCCGATCCCGACGTTGAAATCGGTCCCATGATCCGCCTGCGTCAGCTCGAAATAGTCGAGGAGCAATTGCACGAAGCCGTCGATCGCGGCGCCGAAATCCTCACCGGCGGAAATCGCCGCCCGGATCTGGGCTCGAATTACTTCCAGCCCACGGTCGTCACGCGTGTGAATCATTCGATGCAACTTATGCGCGACGAAACTTTCGGCCCGGTGATCGCGATTCAAACCGTCGCTTCTGCCGATGAAGCTGTTGCCCTCGCGAACGATTCGCCTTTCGGCCTCGGTGCCAGCGTCTGGACCGGTGATTCACGCCGCGGCGCCGAAATCGCCTCTCGCATCCGAGCCGGTTCCGTCATGGTCAACGATGTCGCCAGTTATTACGGCATCTGCGAAGCTCCGCACGGCGGTCCCGGAGCGAGCGGCTGGGGACACACGCACTCCCGCCTTGGACTGCTTGAAATGGTTCAAGTAAAATATATTGATGTGGACCGCCTGCCGGGCATCGCGAAGTCCTGGTGGTTCGGTTACACTGCGGAGCTAGCCGCCGCAGCCGGCAGCTTAGTTGAATCGCTGTTCGCGCCTAGCTGGAAGAATCGTTTTTCTGCGCTGGCAAATAAACGCGGCGCTCGCGGCGTAATCTTCCGCCGCGACCGAATTTAAGCCAGGATCTAAGATGTTAATGTAGCGCCGGGGCCTTCAGCCGGGCGTCTTATGTGTTTCACCAGTCTTGGGCCCAGGGAGCCATCGAGATGCCAGACGAATCCGTTCCAGAAACTCCGGCAAAGCCGCCAGCAATCGCAGCTGTGGCCCCGCCATCGCCGGCCGCTCCAGCCACCGCCGCTCCGAGCGCTCCTGCGTCTCCAACCGCTCCTGCGTCTCCAACCGCTCCTGCGCCTCCGTCTGCCCCTGCAGCCGCCGCGGCCACCGCCGTCGCCGAACCCGCCGCGCCCGAAACTCCCAAGGTAAAACCAAAGAAAGCAACGCAGCGCGCATGCGACGAAAAGGACGCAAAAGGAAAGCTCTGCTGTGGCCACTTAAAGCGCTGGTACGATTATCCGAAGGAAATCGAGGCCTTGGTCGGCGGGAAAGTGGAGGTCTATCGCTGCGAATTCTGCAAGACGCTCTACACGCCCGATCGCTCACAGCCGCCCCACAGTTATACCGTGCGCTACTAAGCGTGTGGTGTCTGAGATTCGGCGTGCGCTCTGGTTTTATTCGGGTTTGTTTGGCTTTGTCTTTTGATCCTTTTCTTTGTCTTTTGATCCTTTTCTTGGCCTTTGCTTTATCTGTCATCCCGAGCGAAGCGAGGGATCTGGTCTTCGTAGCGAAGGCAACACGAGAGATCGTAGCGTGATCTGCCCCGGAACGGCGGGGCTTCAGCCCCGCCGTAAGGTAGCCTACGGAAGGGGCTTTAGCCCCTGAAGCCACAACAATGAAACACGAACTCATCCACGACTGGAACACATACACCGGCGCCGAAATCCCGGTAGGCCGCCGCATCATGCTCAACGACGAGACGCTCCGCGACGGCTTGCAGAACCCCTCTGTCCACGATCCCACCATCGCCGAAAAAATCGAAATCCTTCACCTGATGGAATCGCTCGGCATTGACACCGTGAACATCGGCCTACCCGGCGCCGGCCCGCGCGCCTACGCCGACACGGAAGCCCTCGCGCGCGAAATCGTGAGCGCGCGCATGAAGATCCGTCCCAACTGCGCGGCGCGCACGCATAAAAATGACATCAAACCCATCATCGAAATATCCGAGCGCGTCGGCATGCCCATCGAAGCCGCCACATTCATCGGCTCCAGCCCGATCCGCCGTTTGGTCGAAGACTGGACTGTCGATCATCTCCAGCGCACGACCGAGGAAGCCGTAAAATTCGCGGCCGCCGCCGGCCTTCCCGTGATGTACGTCACTGAAGACACCATGCGCACCGACCCGTCCACGGTGATTACGCTTTATTCCACCGCCATCCGATCCGGCGCGCGTGCCATCGTCCTATGCGACACGGTTGGCCACGCCACCCCGCGCGGCGCATTCAACCTCGTAAAATTCGCGATCGAAGAAGTCGTCAAACCGTCCGGCGAAAAAATTCGCGTGGACTGGCACGGCCACAACGATCGCGGCCTGGCCATCGCCAATTCGCTAGCCGCCATTGCCGCCGGTGCCGATCAAGTTCACGCCGCAGCTCTTGCCTTGGGCGAACGCGTCGGAAACACCCCGATGGAGCTGATGCTCGTCAATCTGCGCCTGCTCGGGCTAATCGACCGTGACCTTTCCACGCTTAAAAAATATTCCCGCGCGGTCGCCAAAGCCACACACACCGAAATTCCGCCGAATTACCCGGTCGTCGGACGCGACGCGTTTCGCACCGCCACTGGCGTCCATGCCGCGGCCATCGTGAAAGCCTACAAAAAAAACGATCACGAGTTGGCGAACTCGATCTATAGCGGCGTGCCTTCGCATCTCTTCGGCCTCGAGCAAGTGATTGAAGTTGGCCCGCTCAGCGGCCGCTCCAACGTGATCTTCTGGCTGGAAAAACGCGGAGTCCCCGCCACCGACGAATTGGTTGATCGCATTTTCAACGTCGCCAAACAGTCCGAGCGCGTCCTCACCGAAGAAGAAATCCTCGCCTTGCTCGGTTCCTCCACTTCGCGCGGCAACTAAATCATGCAAGGTCGAATCAGCGTAATCTCTCGAAGACCGGCACGACTGTATTGCTTGCTTCGTTCTCTGGCTGCTAAGATTCGTGCACGAAACACGTGAAACTCTTTCACATCTCCTGTATCTTTCTCTTGATGGTCACACTTTCCGCGCGTGCCACCGACGACTCGATCGAAAAGCTCGCCGTTACGCCCGACTGCGCCCGTGGCCTCGATTGGATCGCCAAAAACGCGGACTGGGTGACCGAACAGCAAATTCGTCTCACAGAAATTCCCGCTCCCGAGTTCAGCGAAGCGCGCCGCGGCGAATTTCTCAAGACCCTATTCGAGGCGACCGGCCTACAGGTTCGCACGGATAAAACCGGCAATGTCATTGCCGAACGTCTCGGCTCGGACGCTAAATCCATCATTCTTCTTGTCGCGCATCTCGACACCGTTTTCCCCGCCTCCACTGATGTGCGCGTCAAACGTGACGCCAATCGCTTGACCGCGCCAGGTATTGCTGACAATGGAGCCGGCCTCGCTGCTCTCGTCGGTTTGGCGCGTGCGCTTTCCGAGTCTCGGATTCGCACCACCAAGACAATCGTCCTTGCCGGCGACGTCGGCGAAGAAGGCGAAGGCAATCTCCGCGGCATCCGCGCCCTGGTGGAGAGCTATGGTTCGCGCCTGGCGGCTGTAATTGCTATTGATGGCGCATCCATTGAGCACATCACCACCCAGGGCATTGCTTCGCAGCGAGTGGAAGTTACAATCACCGGGGCCGGCGGGCACAGTTGGTCCGATTTCGGCGCGCCCAATCCAATCACGGCGCTTGCTCGCGCCATCGTAAAGTTTTCCGCTGTAGCGGTTCCCGAGGCTCCGCGCAGCTCGTTCAATTTCGGCGTTATCGAAGGCGGCACGTCCGTGAATTCCATCCCCGCGAGCGCCGCGGTCAAAGTCGATCTCCGCTCCGAAGACGAAGCCCAGGTGAAGACTATGGAGGCTGCGCTGCGCGACGCGGCGCAGTCAGGCATAAAAGAAGAAATGTCCGCTGCCAGGCCGAACAGTGATTCCCTTAACGTAAACTTCCGTTCGCTTGGTTCGCGTCCTGCCGGAAAACTTCCCGACAATTCGCCGCTTCTCGATACCCTTCGAAGCGTGGACCGTTTTCTGGGCAATCGTTCGCGCCTGGAACGCAGTTCTACCGATGCGAACATTCCTCTTTCTCGCGGCATTCCCGCCGTCTCGATCGGCGGAGGAGGCAAAGGCGGAAGCTCGCACACCCTCGCGGAATGGTATGACGCTACCGGGCGCGAAGCCGGGCTCAAGCGCCTCTTCCTGACCACCGTCGCTCTCGCCGGGGCCCAGCCCTGATGTTTCGTACGATCCGAATTCTTTCGCGATCGGTATCGGCGGACTCGCGCGCGCGCTTGTTTGCGATTCGCATTCGGTTTGTCGCGGTCGTCGTTATCGCGCTCTCGCTCGCCTTCCTCTCTTGGCATGCCATCAAAGCGGAGGCCCAGCAAGGCCCGCTGCGGCAGAATCAATCGGGCGCTCCGTCCTCGCAAATTCCCGCAGACCTGGTCCTGACGAACGGAATTATCAGCACTATGGACGAGAATCATCCACGCGCCAGCATGATTGCAATTCGCGGCGAGACAATCGTCGCGGTCGCGTACAACATCAGCGACGCCGTCAAATCGGAACAGGCAGCCGAGGTCCAAGCGCTCATTGGTCCGAACACACGCGTAATTGATCTGGGCGGAAAATTCGCCATGCCCGGGTTCAACGATGCCCATATCCATCTTTTCTCCGCGGCCTATGCGAAATTGCAAATTGATTTCACCGGCGTAAAGTCGATCACCGAATTTCAAGACCGGGTTCGCGCGCGCTTGAAGGATTACAAACCTGGCGAATGGATCCTCGGGCGCGGATGGGACCACACTCTGTGGCCCGAAAAGAAATTTCCGACCCGCCAGGAACTCGACGTCGTCTCTACGGATCACCCCATGGTTTTCGGCCGACTTGACGGTCACGTAGCTATCGCGAATTCTCGCGCGCTTAAAATCGCGGGCGTCACGCGCGACACGCCAGATCCTCCCGGCGGCCACATAGAACGAGATGCAAGCTCCGGTGAACCGACCGGCATGCTCGAAGAATCCGCGATGTCACTGGTTTACGGCCGCATCCCTCGTTACTCCATGGAGCAGCGTCGCCGCGCGTTTCAACTCGTGATGGACGAAGCTGTGCAATACGGCGTCACTTCCGTGCAGGACAATTCAGTGATGGACGCGGACGACGCAGCAAATTACGGCTGGCAGAATTTCTTGGTTTTAGACCAGCTCAAGCGAGAAGGGAAGTTGAAATTCCATGTTACCGAATGGCTTCCGTTTCTTGCGCCCGTTTCGCGTTTGGAAGAAATGCGACGCTTCGGTGGCAGTTCCACTCCTAAAAATCCAGGCGACCCGTGGCTCAAGACCGGACAAGTAAAGTTAATCATGGATGGCTCGCTCGGTTCGCGCACCGCAGCGATGCTCGCGCCGTATTCGGATGACCCCAGCACCGCCGGAATTCTTGAAATCGAACCTGACCGTCTGAAACAAATGGCCATCGAGCGCGACCGCGCAGGATTTCAGCTCGGATTTCACGCCATCGGCGATCGCGCGAACCGCGTCGCTCTTGATACTTTCGCCGCCGTGCTCGAAGCCGATGGCCCGCGCGATCGCCGCGACCGCGTCGAACACGCCCAAGTGGTCGAAGCTGGCGACTTCGCGCGCTTTGGAAAGCTAAACGTCATCGCCTCGATGCAGCCCGCGCATCTCCTCGACGACGAGCGTTGGGCCACAGCCCGTCTTGGCCCGGAACGTTCGCGCGGCGCGTACGCCTGGAACACCATGGAGCAGAACGGAGTCCGTCTAGCCTTTGGCACGGACTATCCCGTCGTCGCAATCAATCCGCTTCGCGGAATTTACGCATGCGTTACACGGCAATTAACCGATGGCATGCCCAAACGCGGCTGGCAGCCGCAAGAGCGCTTGCGCGCGAAGGATTGTTTCCGCGCCTACACCGTCGGCGCCGCCTTCGCGCAATTCGAAGAGCAGCGCAAGGGAACTATTGCGCCCGGAATGCTGGCGGACATCGTTGTATATCCCAAGGACCTCAACGAAACTAGGCCGAGCGAGATACTTACTATTCCCGTGGTGATGACGATCGTCGGCGGAAAGATTGTTTATCAGCAGGCGCAACAGTAGATTCTCCCTCTCGTATTCCGCGCCATGAACGCCGGCCATTTTGGGCATTGTCACCTTTTCATGCGCCGCTTAAACTCTTTGCGCCATGTTCAGCAAACGCGTCCGCGCCGACCTCGCTTTAGGCTTCTGCGCGCTCATCTGGGGCGCCACTTTCGTGGCCGTGAAGGATGCGCTCGCGGACGTTTCCGTGCTCGTCTATCTCGCAGTCCGGTTCGCGCTCGCCGCTGTGGTGATGGCGATTTTCTTTCGGCGTGCGCTTCGCGGCATCAGCGGAAAAGCAGTCTGGGCCGGCGCGCAAATCGGCTTCTGTATGTTCACCGCCTACGTCTTTCAGACTAGCGGGCTGAAATACACCACGCCTTCGAAAGCCGCGTTTATCACCGGATCAAGCGTCGTAATCGTTCCTCTTCTTCTGGCGCTGTTTGCGCGGCGCCGGATTAACGCGTGGATTTGGGCCGGCGCTCTGGCCGCGCTGGTGGGCCTCTATTTTCTCACCGTGCCGCCGGACGGTCTCGGCGGACTGAACCGCGGCGATCCCATTGTTTTTGGCTGCGCCGTGATGTTCGCCGTGCACATGATCTTCATCGGCCGCTACGTCGGGCAGCACTCCGTCGGCGCGCTGGCCGTGGTGCAAGTGGCCACCACTGCGATTCTCGCCTCGTTCGCTGTGCCGTTGCTCGCCGTCACCGGATGGGAACCGCCGCGCTTCGTTCCGACCGGCACTTTGATTTTTGCAATTCTCGTCACCGCAATCGGGTCCACCGCAATTGGCTTCTCGTTTCAAACCTGGGCGCAGCAGTACACTTCACCGACTCACACTGCAATCCTGATCAGTCTCGAGCCCGTGTTCGCGGCGATAACTTCCTGGCTCCTCGCGCGCGAACATCTGGGAGGCCGCGTGTTACTCGGTGCCGCCCTGATTTTCGTCGGCATCCTGCTCGCCGAATTAAAAGGCCACGCCCCCGCCATTGCCCCCGAATCCCTCGAACCCGTCATCCACAAGGAATCTTAGCGAGTAAGCGCTCAGCGTTAAAATTTCTTCAATCTGCGGTTAGTTGTGTTGCGGAGGTTCTTGCTTGTGGTATTTCACATCCACCGGATCGTACATCACGGGGAGCTTCAGATTCTTTCCTTCGAAGCCTGTAATGTGGGCATCGTGGACCAGGGTCAGGTCGATGTCGTCGAGCCCGCGCAGCAAACAATCCCGGCGGAACGGGTCGACCTCAAATGAATAGCTCAGTCCGCTATCGTCGGTGACAGTCTGCTTCTCAAGATCTACCGTTACGCGATAGCCCTGCCGCTTCTCTGCGCGCTGGAAAAGCTCGTCGATCTGTTCGTTCGAGAGCGTAACGGGAAGAATCCCGTTCTTGAAACAATTGTTATAAAAAATGTCGGCGTAACTCGGCGCCAGAATCGTGCGAAATCCGTAATCAAGTATGGCCCACGGCGCATGTTCGCGGCTCGAACCGCATCCGAAATTCGCGCGCGCCAGAATCACGGAAGCGCCCTTGTACCGCGGCTGATTCAAAACAAAATCCGGATTCAGCTTTTCCCCCGGCAGATAGCGCCAATCATAAAACAGGACGCGGCCGTAACCCTCCCGCGTCAAAAACTTCAGGAATTGCTTGGGCACCATCTGGTCGGTATCCACGTTTACGCGGTCCAGCGGCGCTACGAGCCCAGTGTGCTTGACGAATGGTTCCATCTATTCGGCTCCGTCCGTATTTTTCCAGTCGCGGATATCAACAAAGTGGCCTTCAATGGCTGCTGCTGCCGCCATCACCGGACTGACCAGATGAGTTCTTCCGCCCTTACCTTGGCGTCCCTCGAAATTTCGATTCGATGTGCTGGCGGAACGCTCTCCGCTCAGGAGAACGTCGTCATTCATGCCGATGCACATGCTACAACCCGCATCGCGCCACTCGAATCCGGCGTCGCGAAAGATTTTGTCCAGCCCCTCGGTTTCGGCTTCCACTTTCACACGACGCGAGCCAGGCACCACCAGGGCCTGCTTCAAATCTGAAGAAACATGTTTTCCCGCCACCACCCTCGCGGCCGCCCGCAAGTCTTCGATGCGCGAGTTCGTACAGGAGCCGATGAAAACGCGGTCGAGCGGAATGTCCTCAATGCGCGTTCCAGGTTTCAAATCCATGTAAACGAGCGCCCGAGTGGCGGCTTCGCGGTCCACCGGGTCGTTGAACGATGAAGGATCCGGGACGCGGTCGGTGACTTGCGTGACCATCCCGGGGTTGGTTCCCCAGGTAACCATCGGCGCGAGTTCATTCGCATGCAAAGTCAGCGTCTCGTCGAACTTTGCTCCCGCATCGGTAGCCAGCGAGCGCCAGTGGTCCACCGCATTTTTAAAATCTTTTCCGCGCGGGACGAACGGCCGGCCTTCCAAATATGCAAATGTAGTCTCGTCGGGAGAAACCATTCCAGCGCGCGCCCCGCCTTCGATGGACATGTTGCACATGGTCATGCGCCCTTCCATGGACAATCCGCGAACCGCTTCGCCCATATATTCGAAGACGTAGCCCGTGCCCCCGGCGATTCCAATCTTCCCGATCACCGTCAGAATGAAATCTTTGGCCGTCACGCCGCGCGGCCGCTTGCCGTTGATTTCAATCTTCATCGTCTTCGATTTGAACTGCGTCAGGCACTGGGTAGCCAGCACGTGTTCGATTTCGCTGGTGCCGATTCCAAACGCGAGCGCGCCGAATGCGCCGTGCGTGGACGTGTGGCTGTCGCCGCAAACAATCGTTTGTCCCGGCTGCGTGATGCCAAGCTCTGGCCCGATGATGTGAATGATCCCTTGATTCTTACTATGCAGGTCGAAAAGATGTACGCCGTGCTCCTGGCAATTGCGCGCGAGCGCTTCGAACTGGCCCAGTGCGTCCGCGTCGAGAACGGGGAGCAAACGGTTCTTCGTGGAAACAGAATGGTCCATCACGGCAAAGGTAAGCTGCGGCTGGCGAACTTTGCGCCCCGCGGCTTTCAGTCCCGCAAAGGCCTGCGGCGAAGTGCCTTCGTGGATCAGGTGACGGTCAATGTAAATCAGGGTGGGCTGCCCCGGTTCTTCCCGGACGATGTGTGCTTCCCAGATTTTTTCGTAGAGAGTGCGAGCTGCCATACGGTTGGTTTTCCACCTGCGGGGCAATTCCCCGAGCCGAAAGCGCAAAGCGCTAACGCTCAACCGCTCCTATTGTAACAAGCCAGTCAGAATTGCGCCAATCGGGTTGTGGAACGGCCTCCCGGCACCGCAGGAACGCCGCGCCGGGCGTCATGCCTAAAATTACGAAGGAAAGGCGAGGCGGCGGATGAGGTCTTGGAAGCGCGGATCGGAATGCAGCGAATTGAATCTGTCGTCGGACTTGATGAATGGCATCTGGCTTTCGCGCTGACGATAAGATTTCTCCAGCCACGACATCGCATTGTCAGCATCGCTCAGCCCGGCGTAAATAGTCGCGAATTCAAACGAAGGAACGTAGTGTTGTTTCGAGATTTCGGTAAGTTGGCTGAGTATTTTGCGCGTCTCGTCCTTCTGCCCCGAGGTGCATATACATAGCCGAGCGCCGCAAGGGCCGCCGGATCTGCGGGACGGAGTTCGATCACCTTCTTGTACTCATCGATTGCCTGCTGCAACAAACCTTGGTTTTCATACACCGCGCCAAGTGACAAATGCGCGGGAACAAAGCTGGAATCCATCTCCAGCGTGCGCCGGTCTAGTTGCATGGCGTCTTCATCCCGGCCTGCATGGTGATATCTCGTAGCCACGGAGGTGTTGATCGACAATGAAAGAGGATCGATCTGCTGCGCTGTCTCGGCTTGCTCCACCGCTTCCGGGAAGCGCAACATGGCAGTGAGGTAGTAGCTGTACCACTGGTGGGCCGTCGCGTAATTCGGATTTAGCTCGAAGGCGCGGCGAAATTCTTCTTCCGATTGCTTCCAGTTCCAGTCGTAATAAAATTCGACTAACGCCAGCGCCGCGTGTCCCTCTGCGGTTGTAGGGTCCAGTTCGATGGCCTTGGACGCGGCGGCGCGAGCCTTCGAACTCGCCACATCCGCCGGCAGCACGTCCGATCCCAGAATCGAATAGGAATCCGCCAGTCCTGCATAAGCGGCTGCAAACGACGGGTCTTTTTCTATGGCTTGGCCGAAATATTCGATGCTTTTATTCAGCCCATCCGGAGTGCGCTTGTTCCAAAAATAGCGCCCCTTCAAATAAGCCTCGTAAGCATCGGGATTCACGGGAGCGGGATTCGCCGGATGCAGGCTAAGCTGTGGCGAGCCTACGGACCCGCGAACTTGATCCGCGATTTCTCGCGCTGCTTCGGTCTGCATCGACAGCTCTGGGCACGGATAACAATGCACCGGCGGTGAAACGATTATGTCCTGGAGGTGAACGCGTAAGTCATTGAAACTACATATTGTAGTGGCAGGCGTTGCTGCACATCCCGGTGCTTAGCGTCCGAGTCAGAATCTCCTATGACCCTTGCGACGCTGTACGCAAGGGGATTCGCTCCGATTCTCGATTTCAGGCACCCGGTCCAGCCCGCCGGCTGGAAAATTTTGGGTTGCTTCCTTCCGGTATCCGGTCAGTTGACGCCTTTGCTTCTCCTGAACAGGCTACTGTACCTAAACTGTACCCCGGCCACCTTGACCCCACTTCTCATCGGACGTATGGTCTAGCCCATTATTTGCCGTGAATCTGAATTTCAAAGGCATAGCGCAGCCCACAGCTATGTCCGAGATTCACAAGGTTAACTCACCCGCCAGGTTAACTCCCGAACGTCACGCTTTTGCGTGAATCATCCCTAACTGTGCTCAGACTTGGGCCCCGGGGGAAAGGAGTAAAAATGAAACTTATCAGGTGTTACACAATCGGTTCAGTTTGCCTATTCTTGTCATTAAGTCCGTCTGTTTTTGGCCAAGGGCAGCCAGGCGGTCGAGGCCCTGGTGGGCAAAATTCCGGTGGCGGCGGCCAAGGCACCACGGCTCAGGACCCTGGGGTCCGCGCTTCGAACAGTGGTCTAGGCCAACCCCTCAGCACACTCACACCCGAGCAAGTCCAATTTTTTAACGACGGCCTGGCCCGATTCGTTCAAATCGATTCGGTGAGTGCGGGTGCGCCCAATGAGCCTGGCAGCGGACTTGGGCCGGGATACAACTCGAATAGTTGCAGAAGCTGCCATTCGCAGCCCGTCACCGGCGGATCCAGCCCAAGCCAAAATCAATATCCGTTTGTCGGTCCTAATCCCCAAATTCTAGCTGGAGCGGATTATGGCGCCTCGAACTCCATGCCATTCTTTATTACGGCGGATGGGCCCGTGCGCGAAGCGCGATTTCCATTCATGATGAACGCCAACGGATCTGTAAGCCAAGTCGCGGACGGGGGAGTTCACGACGTCTTCACCATCGCTGGGCGGCAAGATGCTGAGGGCTGTACCATGCCCCAGCCGAACTTCGAACAAATGCAGCAGCTCAACAACGTGATCTTTCGAATTCCCACGCCGGTTTTTGGCGCTGGCTTGATCGAGTCCATTCCGGATTCCACGATTCTTTCCAACATGAGCGCAAATTCCCAAATAAAACAGTGGCTCGGTATTTCGGGACATCCGAACTACAGCGGCAACGACGGAAGTATCACGCGATTTGGGTGGAAGGCGCAGAACAAGTCGCTCGAAATTTTTGCCGGCGAGGCTTACAACGTGGAAATGGGCGTCACGAATGAGCTGTTTCCAAACGAGCGTGGTAACCCGCCTGCCGCGTGCCTCTACAATTACACGCCGGAAGATTCCACGAACTTTAACTTGTCCGGCCCTCAGATGTTGAGCGATTTAGTCGAATTTGCAAACTTTATGAGGTTTCTGGCGCCCCCGGCGCAGTCCAGCCAGGGAATTCCGGGCAACCCATCCCAGCGGTCCATTCAAAATGGACAGGCCGCATTCTTAAAAGCACACTGCGACATGTGCCACACCCCCTCGATGCAGACCGGTACGTCCGCTTTCACTCCGGGGCTGAGCAATCAAACCGCTCAGCTGTTTTCAGATTTGCTGGTGCATCACATGGGATCGGGCCTGGCGGACAATGTTTCGCAGGGTTCGGCTGCAGGCGACGAGTTCCGCACCGCTCCTTTATGGGGAGTGGGGCAGCGGATCTTCTTCCTGCACGATGGGCGCGCTACTCCGTCAAATGGCGGCCTGCTCCGAGCGATCCAAAATCACGCGAGCAATGGTTCTGAGGCCAATCGGGTAATCGGTCTATTCAATCAACTTTCGAATCAGGACCAGCAGGATTTGTTGAACTACTTGCGGTCTTTGTAATCCCTGGCGTGACCGGCATGCAAGCATCGGGCGTGTTTGCATGCCGGCCTCATACTGACGCTCTACTTTAATACTGGTATCGCAGAGCATGCGACTGCGCACTTCTCGCTGGTTCCCGGCCTATTGCGGTTGTGCAGGTGGAGCGCCGCCGATCTGCGTTCCGATTACCTCGCCGGAAATTATAATTTCCACGCGGCGATTCTGCTGGCGTCCCTCATTCGTGTCATTGCTTGCAACCGGATTGGATTTCCCGAAGCCTGTTGCCGTGATCGATCTGGGGTCCACTCCTTGCTGAACCAGGTAATCGCGAACTGCGCCGGCTCGTCTCTCTGAAAGCGTTTGGTTCACTTCGTCGCTCCCGATGCTGTCCGTGTATCCCTCCACGGAAAGCTTTAAGCCGGGGTGGCCCAGCACGATGCCGGAAAGTTTTGCCAAAGCTTCTCGTGCCGCAGGACGAAGATCGTACTTCCCGAACGCAAAGAGTACATCCGCCATGTTGACTTTCAGTCCTCGCGGAGTGTCCGTCGTGGGCAGGATGCGATTGAATTGTTCCAGCAATTGCGCGCGAAGCTCCTGCTTTTCGCGTTCGGACTGCGCCGCTGCGTCCTGCGCTTGTTGCGCCTTCAGCCGTTCCTGCTCCGCATTCTGCCGTTCGCGTTCCGCCTGTTGTTGAGCCGCCAGGCGGTCGGCATCCGCGCGTGCAGTGGCTGCCGCAGACTGCGCAGCGTCGCGCTCTGCTTGCAGTCTTTGAATTTCCGCCTGCTGGCGGGCTGCGGCCTCCTGCTGCTGGCTTGCCGCGGCGGCGTCGGCCCGAGCCTTCGCGTCAGCTTCACGCTGGGCGGCGTCGGCGCGTTCCTGCGCCATGCGTTCTTCTTCTTGGCGCTGTACGGCGATGTGCCGGGCATCTGCCGCGTTCTGCACTGCGTCGCGCGAAGCCTGAACGATCAACTTGCTGTTTCCGTTGCGTGCCAGCAGGTCCTGCGCCTGCGTCAGAGAGATTTGCGCTTTGTTCAGTGCATCCGCCGCGTACTTTTGGGCCCCTGCGTTTATCGCGATTTGCACCGCGTTTTGCGCCTCGAACAGCTCCAGCGGAACTTTGTTGTCGGATCTTGAGAGGTTGCCGCTCGTTTTTGATACTTCGTAGCTGTACGCGCCGCGATCCAGCAATTGGTAGCTCGCGGGCGCCTGGTCGATTGTCCCGCTCGTCTCAGGCAGCACCACGTTTTGCAACACCACCACATTGCTCGGTTGCGATACCGCGAAATACGGTTCCGCCGTCACGATGAGCCCGAACGTCTGCAGCGAAGTGGTCACGTCGATTTTGCTCTTGTCCCCGTCTAAAAGAATCTCCCCGAGATTATTTGATTTCCCTTCGGGCGTAATGGCCCACAACACATAGGTCAGATATTCGTTGCCGAACTTTTGCGCCGGCTCCAGTTTGCTGAACTGAGCGTTGATTTGGATGCGGCCCACTTTCCCGTTCACTTTGGCCTGTCCCTTTGCAAAGGGCAGCAGAGGCGAGCCCTGGAATCCGATAGTCGTGGATCCGCTGCGGTGCTGGTAGTTAATGGTGACGATGGTGCCCGGGGTCATCGTGACGTGATAGGTGGGCTGATTCTGCGCCGCGTTGTTTCGCGCCCGCGCTGCATTCCCCAGCGAAAGCGATAGAAATGCCAGCACCAACACCGACAGCACAATTGCTCCTCTTCTCATAATTCTCCCTCTATCCGATTATCGATTTTACGCCTGGGGAATTCCTAATCTCTGCATCGTCTCTCAGCCGCTCTAGCCGAATAGGATTTTCCATCGCATCGAACACCGCGTCAATACCCGAGCTGGTGGGGTCCTCGGTCTCTGCGCGACGAGGCCAAATTGATCGGTGAAAAGGAGGACTACCATCGTTATCGCGGAAGCCATCTCAGAAAAGGAAAGAGCCGTCGCCCCTAGTCCAGCGCTTCTTCGGCCTGTGCCACTGTGTCGTACGAATCAAACAGAGGTGCGATCCCGGTGAGATGCAGCACATTCTGCACTCGGTGATTCATTCCTGCCAATGCAAGTTTACGCCCCGACTTATGGCAAGAAACAAACGCGCGGACCAGCGCGCCGATGGCCATCGAGTCCATCATGGGAACTTCCGAGAGGTCCACGATAAGCCGCGGAGCGGCCACGGCTAAAACGGCGTCGTTGAATACCGGCGACGATGACGATGTGAAAGCGCCCTTCAGCACCAGGATGTGCAGTCCCTCCCGGCTGCCGGGTATCGTGATCACTCGAAATGGCTCGATTACCATGCCGGGCATTCTAGTACCGTTCCAATAAATGTTCCTAGCGTTTTCGCCGCCCCCTTCCACCCTGCGTCATTCATCCGACGCCTGCTGTCACATCGCAGCGCGGTAGGACTGAAACAGCTTCCTGCACCCAACGCGACGTGGATTTTGCCCATAAACGTGTTAAGATAGAGCTGCGCTTCCTGAAAGTTTTACGTGGCTTTATCGCCTTGTGGGGCGCGGCTTGCGACCTGTTTTGCCCGACCTCTCGTGTTTTGTTACGCTTGGTCCCTTGCCGCGGTTACTGATTTTTTCAGGTGGCATGTCCGTCCAGCGGCCGCAAAATCCTTGCAGCAGGCGGAGTAAATCGTTCAGGGAGAGAAGAGCATGAAGAATCTTTTTGTTGGCAACATGAGTTTTCAGACCACTGCGGCAGATTTACGGACACTCTTCGAACCGTTCGGGCAGCTAGCGCGAGTTCATGTGGCTACCGACCGCGAAACCGGTAAAGCGCGCGGCTTCGGTTTCGTGGAAATGGTTAATGACGCGGATGCGGCCAAGGCTATCGCCGCGCTCGACGGCAAAGACCTCGGCGGCCGCAATCTCAAGGTCAACGAAGCTCGGCCCAAGTCCGAATCCAGCGGTCCACGCGGCCCTCGCAGCGGCCCCGGCAACGGCGGTCCCGGCGGCAATCGGGGCAGCGGCGGGAACCGCGGTGGCGGAGGCCGCGAGAGATTTTCCAACGAGGATTACCGCGAGGTAGCCCGTCAGCCTCGCGAGCCTCGCTGGTAATTTGTAGCGCCAACGTTAGCGTCGGCGGTTGCCGTGATGTTGCCCCTTCGCAAACCCATCCCAAGGAGAGGCTATGACAACGACATTCAAGAAGCGCCAGAAAGAAATGAAGCGCATGGACAAAGCGCGCATGAAGGCTGAACGCCGTGCGCAAGAAAAGCTTGAGCCTCGTGAGGGCAGTCCATCCGTGGAAGAATTTGACACTCGCATCGAGGACTTGCAGCCGCTGGCTTTTGAAGATTCCGTAACTCCCTCGGACCAGAAATAGGTGCGTCACACTATCCTCGCTTGAATTTCGGAACTCGAGTTTTAAGGTGCGCGAGCGAATATCGATCGAACGGCGACGATTTTTCCGAAATTCCGCGTCTTGCTTACTACGGTGTACCGCAACCGTCGAAGCTTTAGCGGGTTAGAATAGGTGTTATACTTGGCGTTCGTCGCTTCCGTTCAGTGATTTTGGCGCCTGCGAAACTTCGGCGCGACCCTAAGGAGTTCGAGGATGGGTATCCAATTTATAGAGTTATATAGCTGGATTCGGCACCGCAAGATTTTTGCCACCCTCCTCATCGTCGCCACCCTCGGCATCGGTATCCTGATCGGCACGCTGATTTCAGGCCGTGCCCTGGCCACTCGCGATCAAGGAGCCAACGGCGCCCCGCTCCTGGCCATTCCGGATCCGGTCAATCTCTCCAACGGCTTCGCCGTCATTTCTAAAAAGCTCGGGCCCGCTGTTGTGAATATTTCAACCACGCAGATCGTCGAAAAGCCCAAGGGAGGCAAGAAGCCCCACGCCTTGGGCGATCCTTTCCAGGACTTCTTCGACCGCTATTTTGATACGCCCGATACCGGCCAGGACGCCGAGCGCAGCCTTGGCTCCGGCGTGGTCGTCAACAAAAACGGTTTCATCCTCACGAACGATCACGTGGTTGACCAGGCCAGCAAAATCCAAGTCACCATCGACGGCGATCCCAACCATTACAACGCTCACGTAATTGGCATCGACAAGGATACCGATCTCGCCGTAATTAAAATCGACGCAAGTCACGACCTGCCGGTGGCAAAGCTCGGCAATTCGGACGGCGTACAGGTTGGCGACTGGGTTCTCGCCTTCGGCAGCCCCTTCGGATTGAATTCCACCGTCACCGCCGGAATTATCAGCGCGAAAGACCGTTCCAACATCGGCCATCAATTCCAACGATTCATTCAGACCGACGCCGCCATCAACCCCGGAAACTCCGGCGGCCCGCTGGTCAACATGGCTGGGGAAGTAATCGGAATCAATACGGCGATTTATACCGGCAGCCGTGGGTTTGAGGGCGTTGGATTCGCCATGCCTTCCAATGTCGTGATCAACGTTTATAACCAGCTCATCACCAGCGGGAAGGTCATCCGCGGTTCCATCGGCATCACGTTTCAGGATGAGCGCAGCAATAATCCCGTTCTCCTGAAGGAACTTGGCGCCCCCTACGGAATCGTGGTCGAAGCCGTCGAGCCCAACAGCCCCGCGGATAAAGCCGGATTGCAGCCTGGCGACGTCATCACCGACGTGAACGGCCAGCCGATTCATACCGGCGCCGACCTTGTGAATCCGATTGCGCAAACCGCGATCGGACAGTCCGTGCAAATCCGCGTAGTTCACGGCAAACAGACCAGAGATGTTTCGCTCACTGTCGCCGACCGCTCAAAGATTTTCCCGCAGTCCGCGCAAGCCGAAGAAGATCAACCGGGAGAGGAAGAGACGCCCGGCCAGTTTGGTCTCCACGTGGAGGAATTAACGCCCGATCTTTCGCGCAAACTGAACATGGGCAAAGTGACCGGCGTAATCGTCTCCGAGGTCGAGCCCGCCAGCTTCGCCGAAGATATCGGCTTCAACCGCGGCGACGTCATCATCGAAATCAATCACACACCCGTGAACAATCTGGCCGACTATCGTCGCGAGATGGCCCAACTCAAGCCCGGCCAGGACGTGCTCTTCAAGGTTGCGCAGCGCGGAGCCAACGATCGCGTCTTGACACTCTTTCTGGCAGGGGCTGTCCCCGCCGCGCAATAGCGGGCGGTCTCTGAACTGAATTTGTAGCGGCGGCCTTTAGGCCGGCGTCTTTAAGCAGTTAAGGTACGCACAGCCATCCCATTTCATTCATTGTCTAATAAGCGCTCACCCGTTCTCCACGCCTTGTTCTGAGACTTGATTGCGCGATAATAGGGCAGGGAGCCTTTCGATGACGCGAACCATAAAATGCTTAGCGATTGCCGCGGCTCTCCTGGTTGCATCCGCCCAGGTATTTGCATACCAGCAACAATCGGCTTCGTCTTCCTCTTCGCCTTCATCTGCTCCTTCCACTACCGCCAAGAAGAAAACAGTTTCGAAGAAGCATCATTCCAGGCGCGAACCCACGCAAAAAGCCCCCACGCCCGCACGCATTTCTGAAATTCAGTCGGCGCTGGCTCGAAATGGCTATTACCAAGGCCAGCCGAACGGGAAATGGGATTCGAACACCGTCTCTGCGATGCAGAAATTTCAGTCGGGTAACGGCCTGGAGCCATCCGGCAAACTCAACGCGCTCAGTTTGCAGAAATTGGGCCTCGGATCAAGCGTCGCCGGCGTGTCCGCGCCCAAGCCCATACAGCCCGCCGGAAGCAAGCCTCCGGCATCACCTACTTCGTCCACTGCTCCCGCATCTGACCCGCAATCCCCGAACTCAGGCGCTGCTTTGTCCCCCGCCTACAGCTCGGCTTCGGCCTCTACAAAGCCTCCGCAGCGCTGATTTCGCAACCTGTTTTGTGAGTCTCCGCCGCTTTTTCTCCGTATCCACCATGAGCGCGGCGAGAAATGATAGACTCGCGCTCGAACCAGGAAAAATGCCATCGCGAGCGGAGGAGGCCGTATGGGATCTCGGCAACGGAGGGTTACGCCAAGGAGCAAGGAGCTGGAGGCCCTGCGGGCTGCTGATGCGGGATGGTTAAAAGCCTGGGCCGCGAAGGACGTCGACAAATCGGTGGCCTTCTGCGACGAAAAAGTTTCCACGCTGATGCCCAACGCCCCCATTGCCACCGGTAAAAAAGCCATCGCGAAATTGATGACGGCCGGCTTCGCTCTCCAGGACTACAAGCTTTCGTGGCATCCCAACAAAGCTGGCGTAGCCCGTTCGGGCGAACTTGGCTATACCAGCGGCACATACCAGACGAGCTTCAAAGACGCTTCCGGGAAACCTGTCTTCGACAAAGGGAAGTATCTAGTGTTGTGGAAGAAACAGGCGGGCGGTTCGTGGAAGGTATTGTTCGACATGAGCAATTCCGACCTGCCCCCGGCACATCTGCGCTAGTTTGAGACGTGTCAGTGCCGCGATTCCTGGAGCCGAATCACCCAAGCGAGACCATGCGATGAACAATCGCGTGCGCGAAGTGTAGAATACCGGGCATCGCTGGCGGAAATTCAAGACACGGAGGCTAGTCATGGAAAACGTTCAGGCCGCGCAACCCGTTCGCAAAGCGCTTGCCAGTCACATCAAGCCGAGTGAGCTGCCCTGGATCCCCTGGGCGCCCGGACATTTTATAAAACTCATAAAACTGAATCCCGTCACTGGCCAGATTGTGCTTTTCATTCGGTCCGAGCTGGGCGCGGCGCTCCAGGTCCATTTCCATCCTGGGACGGTCGTCGTTTACACCGTGCAGGGCGCGTGGACCTATGACGAGGGCTGGACTTCGGAAGCTGGCGACGTTGTCTTTGAGGTTGCCGGGTCCACCCACTCTCCGCGCATGGTCGGCAAAGTAGAGACTATCGTTTTCGCCGTGATCGAAGGAGCGCTCAATTTTCTCGACGATGCCGGCAACACGGTTGGCGTCGAGAACTGGCAAACGTTCCTGAAGCGCTACCACGATCACTGTGCCGAAAAAGGCCTGACGCCTGTAGACATCACGAAATTCTGATTAATCGCGTTGTTGTTCGCGGATAGCGGCATGGAAGGAGGTTGGCCTACTCTTTCGTCTTCAGTTTCAGCCGAGGTTTGTTTTCTTCCAGGAACGCGCGAAGCCCGTCGGACACATCCAACAGGCGAATCCACTGCTCGTAATATAGCGTCACCGGAAACCGGCCCAGCCCGTACACGCTGACGCCGCCCTTCTCTCCCACCCGAAACTCCAGCGCCCCGCTGCGCTTGGTGCCGCCGGTTTGCTTCTCCAGTTCCGCAATGCGCGCCAGCAATTCTTCTTTGGTTGGTTCACTCATGCTATCCCCCTAGTGGCAACTCCCATCGTCGGCGAAAGTGCCGCTGACGATCATGGCGTTCAGAAACTGGCCGCAATTCCGGATACTCGGCAGAAACGGATCGTTCTTGAGCGCGTCCGGATCTATGGTGGTCGCGCCGTTAAGCGCCTGTCGCGCCCCGAGCACGGTGTTCCACCAACTCGCCAGTTTGCCGGCTTCGTTACGAAGTAGATCGAGAGCTTCGCGGTCGTCGTCGGTTCTCGCGGCCACTTCCGCTTTCGCAAGGCCTGCCTGCACCTGATCGTTGTAGCCCTGCGCCCACCCGTCGCTGATAGCCAATCCGTGCGTGATCATTGCCGCGATAGCTCCACGCCACTCCCTCATATCCGCCAACTCGGCGATCGCCGCAGTTGCAAACGGGCGCGAAATCCCTGGCGGCGGTTGCACGGGCGCGGCAGCGGCCGGAACAGTCGCGGCAGCGGGCGCTGCGGGTTCGGCTGCGGCGGCACTGGCCGCAGCGGCAGTGGACGGAACGTCAATGGGCGTAACGGCAGCGGCAGCGGTGTTAACTTCGGGTGCGGCAACGGCGACCGGCTCAGCGCCAACCGGCGCAGCTGACGCGGTCGTAGCAGCGGCGGACTTCGCGGCAGGTATCTTCAGCACGACTCGAGTGGGTCCGATGACGACGGTGCCGTTCGTGAGTTTCGCCAGAGTTTCAACATCAATGTAAGCGTGGCCATCGATCTCCCGCAATCCCGCGTCGACTGTCTTCCCATTCACGATCAGCGTTCTTTCCGGCGCGCTTTGCGCCAAACTGCTTCCCGCCAGCGCCAGAGCAAATCCCGCCCCCACAAAGAATCGAAAATTGCGATGTTTGTTCGTGTTGTGCGGTGTATTCATGATGTGCGTTTCACCAGAGTTTCCGCCGAAGTTTTAGAAGCAGCCTTCATTGTACACCCTGCTTTTGCGCCCGCCGCGTTCGCGCAGGGTCTTCGCTTTCGCATGGCAGCCGACTATTTGCCGAACACCAGTTTCACGGATTGCACCGTATTTTTATTCTTGTCGCCGCTCAGCCCCACGGTCACGAACGAAATGGGCACGTTCGCGCCCAGGTTTCCCTCCCACTTGACGCCGTATTGAATCGTCACCGTAAGCTGGCTGAATCCCAACGGCCCCAGGCTTCCCGCCGACTTCACCGCCAAAGCCGCAGCTTGAATGGTGCTAAGGAGGTCTTCTGTCAGCGTGGGTGGATTCGGCTTCGAATGCGACGTCAAACCCTTCGGCGGCGGAGGTACCGAGTATTTGAACGTGATGTCGTTGCAAACGTCCTTCTCGTGCGACCCGCCAATTTTGAAAATGAAAAAGTTAATCGAGCCGCCGACGGTCGTGGCCGTGGACGTCTTGAAATCGAATTCAGCGGAAGAAAGCGGAGGCAGCGCATCGGGCCCGCTCCCCAGGCTTTGCTGGTACTGCTCCAGCGCTGCTTTCACTCGCGGAATAACCAAATCCAGCGGCCCTGCGTCCGCCGCCGGAGCCGTGTCACCTACTAACGCCGCTTTCGGGTCCACTTCATTCTCCTGCGCGCGCGCTACACCCGTTCGCCCAAACGTCGCCAGCAGCAAGCAGCAACCCAGCAGCAAAATTCGCCTAAACATAATTCCTCCTCTCCGCATCCATCAATCGCGGTCTATTGTATATTTCATCGGGAAGATCCGTCGCTTGTTAATGCTGGAGGCAACTCGGGGCCGCGCAGGTCCAGGACAGGGCTCCCGGGTCGACGGTTAGTCGAGCCCGGGAGATCAAGCAGGGGCGCTTGGGGAAGAGGCCACGAAGTGGCCGGAACAATTTCCGTTGAACAATTCACTCCGGCGTTGATTAATTCAACGCCTAAGCCGCCGTTCCGGCTCCGACGCGAACCGTGGCCGCCGCGCATGTGTCTGAATTGCAAAGACATAGGAAATCTTCAATGCGGCGGCAAGGCTTGGCCATCAAGATGCATAACCTACTGCGTCTGCCAAGCACTGGGGCCGACCAAAAAAACTGGAGGAAACAAGAACATGGCAAAGAAAACCTTGAAGAAGGCCACGAAGCTCGAAGCCACCAAGCCGTTGACGATTGCTTTCGGCCGTCGCTAAAAGTAAAGTCCGGCTGCAAAAAGTTTATGAATGAAACGGGAAGGGCCTCGGCTCTTCCCGTTTTTTTTGTCTCGACGACACCCGATCCGCGATCTACCTTCTGCGGTGGCTCACCTGCGCAGAGCCTTCGCCGTTCCACCTTTTGCGCCTGCCCGACGTGGCGGGCTGGTTTACCCGCGCAAAGTCGTCGCCTTCGCCCTGAACTTTCACCTTTTGTGAATCCCCGAAGGGATTCGTCTGTCCAGTGAATCCCAAGGGGATTCACCCTGAGAGTCTTGGCGAAGGGAGCGCATTCGCGAAGGGCGCTGAATTATCCGCACAAGCAGTTGGTTCAAAGTTCTCGATTGGGATGGGGTCGTTGTGTTTGTTTTCAGCGAGTTGCGACATGCCTCTGCTTATTTCTTCACCGGAATCACAACTTCATTCATGTATGCCACTAATTTGTCGCGGTGATCCTTGCGGTAGGCGTCGTAGTCCTGAGCAATGCCCAAGTCGGGATGACCGAGCAGCACATAGCACTCGATCAACCCTTCTCGATTCAACTTAATCAATGTAGCCAACTGCGGGTTCAGGTCTTCCAACTTAATTTCCTTCGCATCCAACTCCTCGGAAATCCTGGAGGCCATGGTGGCGAGCGCATCCGATTCTTCGGCGAGCGAATGTCTGTAGTCCTTTTCCTGCGGATACTTTTCCTTAAATGTTTTGTTTTTCCACTCAATCCGAACGCCTTCGTACACGATCCACGCATCCATCCCATCCTTCTTGCCCGGCGCGTTTGGCTGGCCCAGGGTTTTCGGATCGATGGTAATTTCCGTGCCTCCGCCCGGCTTGGCCGCGCTCGAATTCGGCGAGACTATTTTCGGTTGCGTCAGCGCGATGTGGTTTCGCTGCGCCCATTGGATCAGGCCGACCCAGGATTTTTTCTGGTAGGGTTCCGCGACGATCGCCAGCACGTACTTATCTTTGGCCTCGTTGTCCTTGCCCTGCGCGTAGAGCACGTCGCCCCAGCAGCGGTACCCTGTCTCAACGTTGGGTCCCAGGTTCACAGCCTTGTCGAACCATTGGCTGGCATGCTCGTAATCCTTCTGCTTGTAATAGACGTCGCCGGTAAAAAGCGTAGCCTGGTAATTGGTAGGATCGAGTGCCAGCACCGCAGCGTAACCTGCAATCGCACCGGGAAAATCTCCACGCGTGAACGCAGTCTCTGCCGCGCGCATCGCATCGTCCACATCTTTGCGGCTCGAAAAAGGCGCTGCGCTGCCGTCTTCTGGAATGCTGGCAAGCCCGATTTGCAGGTAGTTGCTGTTGTCACCCAGTTCCTTCGCGCGCAGGAAAGCCTGGCGGGCGCGCACTCGCATCTGCCGCCGCTCCTCCGGGTCAGTCAGGTCCACAGAATGTGCAAGCCGGCATGAGCCCAGCATTTCTTGCAGCGCGGAGTCCTGCGGGTGGGCCACCGCCAGAATTTCGACCAGAGGCCAGGCCTGCTCGAAACGATTCTGCTTGTATAGCTCCATGGCCTTCTTGCGGATCTCGTCGTCGCCCGCCTGCGTTTGTTGCGACCGTATCGGATACGCCAGCAGTAAGCAGCAAGCTAGCAGCAACCATCGCCTGGACATAGTTCCTCCCCTCCGCATCTGTTGATCGCGATTGATTGATCGTCAGCACAGCGCACTCGTGCGTGCGGCACAGACTGCGCTCATGTTAATTCTTTGCGCGTTTTCGTTCACCACCTTTTGCGCTAATTTACCTGCTTGTCGGGTGCCCCACGCTTTCGCTCAAACGGGGTTTACCTCGACGCATGTATTAGATTGGAGGCTGCCGCATGCTTCGGTTTTGAAGCGTGCGGGTTTTGACTCGGCTATCGAGTCGCCGAAAACATCTTGAACGAAGCGCGGATAGCGAGCAAACTGTGTGCATGGCGAAGAAGAACGGTCAATCCGTGCGGCGGGCGGCAAAAGAAGTGTCGGAGATAATGGCTGCTTCGCTTTCGCGATTTTCAGCGGCCGAGCAGGATCGGCGGCTCAACGCCATACATAAGATCGCGCTTTGCACCGCAGACCCCGACTCATGAGACATGGTAAGTCACAAGGCTTGACACGACATTGGAAAGGGCTGAAAGTAGTTATTATGCGGAAGAAAACATTATCGAAAGAGCGGGCGGCCGGAATGCTCACGGATATCGCAATGGAGCATCTAGCAGCGTATTCTCCCGCCCAGCAGGACGCGAGAATCCGCGCCTTCAGTCAGAAGGCTGCTACCTTGAAAAAGACCTCCAAATCTTCAAGGCGTTCTCGCGCTTCAGTGGGTCGTCGCCGAGCCCGAGCAGTTTGATTGCGTCTAGAAATTCCCGTTCGGTCCTCGCGTCCAACGCACTTCGGAAACCTCTAAGTAGTTCTTGACGTTTTCGCTCCTCTTCTGGATCAACGCGGCGTTTGCCGCGGCTCTTCTCCTCACGCATCACGTCGCGTAGGTCTTTATCTTCAGCGTCAGTTGTCACGGTGGTGAACTTTATCTGTAATTCTGCGCGCGTGGAAGGGAAATGATTTTGTTTCAAGTGTAGCCTCCGGGCTGTTGCGCCTCTTCAGTCTTGGCCTTGCCGTCTACAGGAAGAGAACTACTCCGCGCTGATTTTTCGCCCTGTTCGATGCGGTCCAGCAGCGCCCACTGCAGTTCCTCTCTTCCCCAAAACGGAAAGTCCACAGCATGCAATTCCTTCCCAAACTGCGCATCTTCGTGCTAGCGTAATTCTGGAGCTATGACGATGGAGCACGGACGACGGACAGGTTGGACCGGTAGGCCAAGGCCCCAGCACGTCTCTGCGCAAGGCTCCTCCCGGACCTGGCAGGTTACCGGTCTTAGCGTGTTGCCAGCCTCGCATGTACACGCCGAACCGAGAATCTCAGCATCGGGGCCTATCAAAACCGCAGAATTAAATCGCCAAACTCGTGTATTTAGAAACGCTGTAACTCGCAGAAAACAAAGAACCGCGACTTGCTCAAATCGCCAAAAAAGTCAAATTTGGAAGTCTGAAAATTTGGGCACAATCTGGACAAAGGCGAGCGCTTCTCGGAAACGGTTTCCCCGATTTCTACCCGGCCTGCCCGCCGTCTTCGTGGGGGGCTTACCCAGAGCGGTTTTTGCGAAGGGTTCGGTCTGCATCAATACATTTCTACCCGGTTCTGCCCAATATGTAGAAATCGCTGTAACGCACTCAAAACAAACGACCGCGACATTTCTACCCGGTTCTAGATTTGCATCTTGGGCTCCCGGCAAATCATCGAATATCGGCAGCAAATTATCGGAGGGATGCGCATGGCTACGGCTGTAATGCCGAAGGTTTTTAAGAATTACATCAATGGGGAGTGGGTGGAGGCGCGGAGCGGGAAGGCGATCGAGAATCGCAACCCGGCGGACTCCAACGAGCTGGTGGGGATGTTTCCGGCGTCGTCTGCGGAAGACGCGAATGCTGCGATTGACGCGGCGGCGAATGCGTTTGAGAAATGGCGGCTGACGCCTGCTCCGAAGCGCGGCGAAATTCTCTATCGCGCGGCGGAAATTCTGACCGAGCGCAAGGAAGACTTCGCGCAGGACATGACGCGCGAAATGGGCAAAGTGCTGGCGGAAACGCGCGGCGACGTGCAGGAAGCCATCGACATGACGTACTTGATGGCGGGGGAAGGGCGGCGGCAGTTTGGGCAGACCACTCCTTCGGAGTTGCCGAACAAATTTGCGATGTCGGTGCGCACGCCGGTGGGCGTGAACGGATTTATTACGCCGTGGAATTTTCCCATGGCCATTCCGTCGTGGAAAATTATGCCTGCGCTGATTTGCGGGAACACGGTGGTGATCAAGCCGGCGGAAGACACTCCGCTTTCGACCTACAACTTGATTCACGTGCTGGCCGAAGCGGGGCTGCCGCCGGGCGTGTTGAACATCGTGTCGGGGAAGGGAACGGTGGTGGGCAAAGCGATTCTGGAAAGCAAAGGGACGCAACTGATCAGTTTTACCGGGTCAACGGAAGTGGGGCGCATCATCAGCGAGGCTTGCGCGCCGACTTTTAAGAAGTGCCATCTGGAGATGGGCGGGAAGAACATCATCATCGTGATGGACGACGCGAATCTGGACCTGGCTGTGGACGGCGCGATTTGGGGCGGGTTTGGAACCAGCGGGCAGAGGTGTACGGCGGCGAGCCGCGTCGCAGTGCAGAAGAAAGTTTACGGCGAGTTTGTGACGAAATTTGCGGAGCGCGCGAAAGCGTTGCGCGTGGGCAATGGGCTGAATGCCGCGACCGACATGGGGCCGTGCATCAACGAACAGCAACTGAAGACGGTGATGAGCTACGTCGAGATTGGGAAGAACGAAGGCGCGAAGCTGGCAGCGGGCGGGCACAGATTGCAAGACGGCGATATGGCGCGAGGGTGGTTCCACGAGCCGACGATTTTCAGCGATTGCGATGCGAAGATGCGGATTTGTCAGGAAGAAATCTTTGGGCCGGTGGTCAGCGTGATCCCGTTTGACACGCTGGACGACGCGCTGGCGATTGCGAACGGCGTGCAGTACGGCTTGTCCGCTGCGATTTACACGCGCAATGTGAACAACGCGTTTCGCGCGCAACGCGATCTGCAAACGGGAATTGTGTACGTCAACGCGCCCACGATTGGGGCCGAGACGCATCTCCCCTTTGGCGGGATCAAAAACACAGGCAACGGACATCGCGAATCCGGCGAAGCGGCGCTCGACTTCTACTCCGAGTGGAAGACCATCTACATCGACTACTCCGACCGCCTCCAGCGCGCGCAAATCGACAACGCCGACTAAACACAAACGTGTTCCGAAACGTCCCTGTTAATGATGGAAGGGCCGCATGCATCTCGCGGTCAAGCGAATTGGTGCGGAAAGACCCTCTGGATGTCGACGAAATGCTCGAGGTTGAAGATCGCAGACGCGAACGGTTAGGGCAAAGCGTTGGGCGAAAGGCCTTCGTGGCGCGCGGTGTCCGAGACGGCGCCGATTTGCTGCTGGATCGCGGTCTGCTGAATGTTGAGCTGCTTCAGGTAGTCCGCAGTAAAACCTCCACCGAATCTGGTTTCCGGAATCAGCGTCACGTTCTGCGCCGCGGCTTCTTGATGCATGGCGATTTCCGTGCCGCGAATTTCGGCGAGATCGGTTTGCAAGGCGTTTAAGGTTTCGCGCGTCGAAATGTCTGTGGGGCGCGGCGCGATTGCGGCGGCGTTGCGCAAGACTCCAGGGTCGATGCCGTTGAGCTGCGCGCGACCTTCGAGGTCGGAAACTTGCGCGTCGAGTTCGGCGCGCTGCTGCAAGAGCAGCTGGATCTGCGCGTCCGTGGTGATCCCGTCGCAGGGCGCGTAAATGTTCAACCCCACCGTCAAGCCCGGCGTGTCCGCCCCGGGCACCGCATCGGACGCGACAAAATTCCGCAACTGCTGCACCTGGTTGTCAATGTCATCCATTCTCGCGCTCAGCGAAAGGTACTGCTGCGCGTACCACGTGGGATCTTTTTCCGGCGGCAGAGGCGTTCGCGCGTTTCGCGTGACGAGAATTTGCGGCGTGAGGGGGCGCGTGGTCGCGGGCGGAACCGAAGTGTCCGGAGCGGCGTTGCCGACCGAGGAGGCTCCATAATTTCGCGCCAGAGTTTCGACGTCTTCATTTGTGTAGATTTTCTTCTCGCGCGCGGGCTTCGGCTGCGCTGAGTTGCCGTCGGGCGAGTTGGCAGCGGCGGCTTTAGCCGCGCCGTCGCCGGCAAAGGCGGGAATCGAAAGCGCGCAAAGGAAGCCGGCGGATAAGAGGATGCGGCTGGCGCGGAGATGGTGCGAATGAGCGTTCATAGATACCTCACAGACTAGTCCAAATATTACATGCGTAGGAAGCGACTGTAAATTGAGAATGTGGGGCGAGGAGTGATTTATTGTGTACCGGTACGGCCGCGACGCTTAGTACGGCATCGTGCGTGGCAGAGCGAATGGGGATGCCCGGATGGTTTCGGTTTGCGGGGCGAAAGCGACTGGCTCCGCAGAGAATCATTCGTAACGCAGAGCGACCATGGGGTCCACGGCGATGGCGCGCCGAGCAGGGATGTAGCAGGCGGCGATCGCGACGAGCAGCAGAATTATCGCGGCGGTGACGAATGCGACGGGATCATACGCGCCGACGCCGAAAAGCAGGCTGGCCATTAAGCGCGTGAGCCCGAAGGCTGCGGCAATGCCGATGGCGATTCCGAGCGCAGCGAGTTTCACACCTTGACCGACGACGAGGCGGAGAACGTCGCTGCGTTGCGCGCCGAGGGCCATGCGAATGCCGATTTCGTGGGTCCTTTGCTGGACGCTGTAGGAGATGACGCCGTAAATTCCAATCGCAGCGAGCAGAAGGGCGAGGCCGCTAAAGAGTCCGAGAAGAACAAGAGTGATGTGGCGAGTCGCGACGGAAGCGTCCACCAGCTGTTTCATGGTATTGACGTTGAAAACCGGCTGGTCTTTGTCGATGCTGGCGACTGCGTCACGCACGGCCGGAGTAAGGCTCGCGGGATCAATCGCAGAACGCAGCACCAGGAACATATCGTTTGGGTGACTTTGTTGGAGCGGCAGATACAGCTCTAGGCGGGACGGATTGGACAGGCCGTAAAGTTTTGTGTCGCCCACGACGCCGATAATCTCCATCCATGGCTCCGTCGATCCGGGATGGCCGAAGTGAAAGCGCTTGCCGGTGGGGTCTTCGTTGGGCCAAAAGCGGCGCGCCATCGTGGCGTTGATCAGCGCCACTTGTGAAGCTGTATCGGTGTCCGCGTCGGTGAAATTCCGTCCGCGCAGCAGGGGAATGCTGAGCGCGTCGATGTAGCTCGGCGAGACCATGTGGAAGTCGGGATGCGGAAACTTTCCCGGGTCGGGAGTGGGCAAGCCTTCAATTGTGATGTCACCCCGATTGTGATTGCCTGACAGAGGGAGAACGGTCCCGAGCGCCGCGGTATCTACGCCAGGCAACGCGCGAACTCTATCGAGAACCTGGCGCCAGAAATTCGAAGATGCTTCCGGTTTGGAGTACTGCGCGGTGCGCAAATTTATTTCCATGGTGAGCACACGCTCGGGGCGAAAGCCCGGATCCACTTGCAGCAGACGATACATACTTTTCATCATTAGGCCCGCGCCTACCAGGAGCACGAGCGCGAGCGCTGTCTCAGCCATCACCAACACGCCACGCAGGCGGTGCTGCGCGGCGCTGGCTGTGGAGCTTCGACCGCCGTCCTTCAATGTTTCCTGGACGTGCGGCTGCGAAGCTTGCCAGGCCGGAACGAGACCGAATGCGATGGCAACGAATACGACCATCGCGCCGCTAAAGAGCAGGACGCTGCGGTCCATTCCGATGATTGCGCCTTGAAGCATGTCCATCGAAACCAACCGGCGCAGGCCTTCAATTCCGAGCGCTCCGAAAAGAATTCCTAGTCCGCCGCCGAGGAAGGCGAGTAGAAAACTCTCGGTGAGCATCTGACGGACCAGCCGCTGACGACTTGCGCCGCAGGCTTGGCGGACGGCAATTTCTCTGGCACGGGCCGCTCCACGTACGAGAAACAAGTTGGCGACGTTGACGCAGGCGATGAGGAGAACAAACACAACGGCGCCGAAAAGTACGAGGATTGGCGGGCGACTGTCGCCTACCAACTCGTCTCGGAGGGATGCCATGCTGATTCCGACGCCGCTATTTGTGGCGGGATATTCTTTTCGCAGATTTGCAGCAATCGTGTCCATTTCCGCTTGCGCCTGGCTGATGGAAGCACCTGAAACGAGCCGGCCGACAGCATCCATGTCTCCGCGGTCTCCGCGGTCCGTCATATCGGTGTCCCCGGCCCAGACGCCGATGGGAGCTAGGATGTCTGTCTTCTCGAGGAGGCGAATGTTTGGAGGAAGGACGCCGATGATGGTGAAACTTCGGCCGTCGAGCGTGATGCTTTTCCCAACGGCACTGGGATCTGCGCCCAAATGGGACTGCCACAAAGCGTAGCTTAATAGGACGATGGGGGCAGTGCCGGGAGCATCTTCCGATGGCAGGAAATCTCGACCGAGAAAGGGCCGCACGCCCAACATCGAGAGACAATTCGCTGACACGACATAGCCGCTGATATTTTCAGGTTGAGCGACACCCGACAAATTGAACTCCCGATTGTTGATTGCGGCCATTTGGCTGAAACTTCTGCTCTGTTTTCGCCAATCGAGAAAATCAGGATAGGAAGGAGAATGAGGTCCAACGCTCTGCGTCGTTTCCCTGAGAACAATCAGTTGTTGAGGATTCGCGTAGGGCAAAGGACGAAGGATGACAGCGCTGACAACCGAGAAGATCGCAGTGTTGGCGCCGATACCGAGAGCGAGGGTGAGGACGGCGATGGCGGTGAAGCCGGGATTCTTGCGGAGCATGCGGGCGCCGTAGCGAAGGTCCTGGATGACGGTGTCGAGCCAAGCGCCGGCGCGGACTTCGCGGACTTGTTCTTTTACTTGCTCGATGCCGCCTAGCTCGATTCGAGCCGTGCGGCGCGCTTCTTCCGGGTTCATCCCTGCGCGCATCTTTTCCTCCGCAAGCAAGTCAACGTAGAAATGCACTTCGTCGTCAAGGTCACCGTCGTTGCGGCGCTTGGCGAAAATATTTCGGAAGAAGTTTTTCATTCGCGAGAGCGTGGGCATGCTTTCTGCTCCTTCCTGACTACGCGAACCTAGGAAGCTTCCAGGGCACGGGCGATGGCCAAGGAAATTCGGCCCCAGCGTTGAGTTTCGGATTCGAGCTGGCGGCGGCCGGCCCGGGTCAATCGGTAATACTTTGCGCGGCGATTATTTTCCGATTCGCCCCAGGAAGAGACGAGCCAGCCTTCTTCTTCCATGCGATGGAGAGCGGGGAAGAGGGAGCCGGGCTTGACGTGAAAAGTGCCTTTTGTGAGTTGTTCGATGCGGCGGGAGATGCCGAGGCCGTGCATTTGGTCCAGGGCCAGAGATTTCAGAATCATCATGTCGAGGGTGCCCTGGAGGAGATTGGTTTGATCTGGTGTCATGATTCTCCTATAGACGATCTGTAGGACAATAGGTTAGCTCCTATAGAGTGTCAATATGAAGTTTATTTTCAGAACTCGTCCGGCTTCAGGGACTAAAGCCCCAAGTCGATGCACGGACGGACGGCGGGGCCCTTCGCTACGCTCAGGGTAAACTGAAGCCCCGCCCTTCCAAAACGAACGAAGTTTACGATCGAGGATTGTGGCGGCAATATCGGTGGCTGGCCTTCAGGGGCTAAAGCCCCAAGTCGATGCACGGACGGACCCCGGGGCTGAAGCCCCCGCCCTTCCACGGGGGAGACTCTAGCCGGCGAGACGCACTGAGGCGCGGTTGACTTGGCGGGGTTGTGCGGTCACAATCCGAACAGCGACACGCCCGCTCTTGCCACCCGACGGAATTTCGGCTCAACTCCCGCACTGGCGTGTGAGATTCAAATCCGAATGAAAGAGGGAATTCGATGATTCGACGCGCTCCGTTTGTTCTGCTGGGCATTCTGATTATGGTTTCGCCGCTGGGACTGGCGGCGCAGAGCGCTGACCCGCGCCAAAATATCGAGACCATTTCGGCGGAAAGTTCCGCGGGAGGAGGCTGCTACACGGCCGGCGTCGGGGATGAACAGACCGGGCATGGATTCGATCTGGCGAATCTGGATCGTTCGGTTTCTCCTTGCGATGATTTCTTTCAGTTTGCCGACGGCGGCTGGGTGAAGAGCCATGAGATTCCCGCGGCTTATCCGTCGTGGGGCACGTTCAATAAACTTCGTGAAGACAACGAGAATGTGTTGCGCGGGATCCTGGAAAAAGCTGCGGCGGACAAGAGCGCCGCGCCGGGCTCGAACTGGCAGAAGATTGGCGATTTTTATGCGAGTTGCATGGACGAGGCTGCCATCGAGACGGCGGGCATCAAGCCGCTGCAGCCCGACCTTAAGCGTATCGAGGACATAAATGATGCGAAGACACTGCAGGCGGAAATCGCCCACCTGCAACGTGAAGGGGTGCGAGCGGTCTTCGGTTTCGAGTCCGAGCAGGATTTCAAAAACAGCACGCAAGTGATTGCCCGGGCGCGGCAGGGCGGGCTGGGATTGCCGGATCGAGACTACTACACGAAGGACGACGAGAAATCAGTAACGCTGCGGGCGGCTTACGTGCAACACGTGACGAACATGTTCAAGCTGGCGGGCGATGACGAAGCAACCGCGGTCGCGGAAGCAAAGAAAGTGATGGATATCGAGACTTCGCTGGCAAAAGCGTCCATGACCAATGTGGAGCGACGCGACCCGGAGCACATTTATCACATGATGACTTTGGCGCAGCTTAAGGAGCTGACTCCGAATTTTGAGTGGGCCGAATTTCTTACCGAAGTAGGCGCGCCGCCGGTTTCGGGCATGAATGTCAGTCAACCCGAGTTTTTCAAGGCGCTGAATGCGTCTTTGACGTCGGTTCCGCTCGCGGACTGGAAAGTTTATTTGCGCTGGCACTTGATCCACGATGCCGCGCCGGGACTCTCGTCAAAATTTGTGAATGAGAACTTTGATTTTTATGGGCGGACGCTGCAGGGGACGAAGGAACTGCTGCCGCGTTGGCGCCGTTGCGTGCAAGCGACGGATGGAACGCTAGGCGAGGCACTGGGGCAGTACTACGTCAAGGAGAATTTCCCGCCGGAAGCGAAGGCCAAGGCAGTGGTGATGGTCAAGAATCTGATAGCGGCGTTGCGAGACGATCTGGCGACGCTTGACTGGATGAGCCCGGAGACACGGAAGCAAGCCGCGGTGAAGCTGGATGCCATCATGATCAAAATCGGGTATCCGGATAAATGGAAGGATTATTCAGCGTACAAAGTGGAGCGCGGGCCGTATGCGGACAACGTGATTCGCGGCGGGGAGTTCGAGGTGGCTCGCGAGCTTTCCAAAATAGGCAAGCCGGTGGATCGCACGGAATGGGGAATGACTCCGCCGACGGTTAATGCTTATTACAACCCGTCGATGAACGAGATCGTATTTCCGGCGGGGATTCTGCAGCCGCCTTTTTACGACGCGAATCGCGATGATGCCATGAACTATGGCGGGATTGGAATGGTAATCGGCCACGAGATGACGCACGGATTCGACGATGAAGGCGCAAAATTCGACGCGCAGGGAAATCTGAAAAATTGGTGGACTCCCGAAGACCTGGCGAATTTTAAAGCGCGGGGAGATTGCGTGGCGAAGCAGTTTGACGAATTTGAAGTGGAGAAGGGGCTGCATGAAAACGGCAAGCTGGTAGAAGGCGAGAGCATCGCGGACTTGGGCGGATTGACGATTGCGTATGCCGCGATGGAGAAGTCTTTTGAGGGGAAACCTGCGCCGGAAAAGATTGATGGTTTCACTGCCGAGCAGCGATATTTCATAGCATTTGCGCAAATATGGGCGGGAAGCGTGCGTCCGGAGTATGCACGAGTGATGGTAGCGACGAATCCGCATCCGCTGGGACCGTTTCGCACGAAGGGACCGGTTTCCAACATGCCTGCGTTTGCAAAGGCGTGGGGTTGCAAGGCGGATTCGCCGATGGTGCGGGCTGAGGCGCTGCGCTGCCGCATTTGGTGAAGCCGGCGCGGGGTTCAGGGCCGGGGGTTTCGTTGAAGAACCCGGACACGAGCTTTAGGGAAGCTCAGACCCAACAAAAATATCGAGTGTTTCCGCGGACGATTCAATGTGCTTACCTTGCGCAACCCCGAGTTGCGCGCGGTTGACGCTTTCAACTCCACCGACTAAACTGAAATGTAAGGTTGGGTTGCTACGAAACTGTGGCGGCGGCCCAGGAGTTAACCTGCTTTAAACCATGAGCCCGACGATCCTACAGCAGAAGCGGCATCAACAGATCCTGACAGACGTGGTGCGCGCATACATCGAGACCGGGGAACCGGTGTCATCGCGCAGCATTTCGCGCATGCACATCGAGCCGCTGAGTTCCGCGACGGTGCGCAATGTGATGGCCGATCTGGAAGACGAAGGACTGCTTTACCAGCCGCACACTTCCGCGGGCCGGGTGCCGACGGCGGCGGCGTACCGTTTTTTCGTGGAGCAAGTAGCGGCGCAGGCTACGGCCAGCCCGGAAGATCGCCAGTGGATTCGCAGAGAGTTGGAAGCGGCACAGACGCCCGAAGCGGTGATGGAGCGCGCGAGCCACGTTCTCGCGGCGGTTTCACGCGGGTTGGGAATTTTTATTTCGCCGCCGCTGGCGCGCAGCGTGGTGGAGCATCTGCGGTTTTTGCTTCTGCCGGATAGCCGCGTGCTGGTGGTACTGATTTCTGGCGGTGGCGTGGCGCGCGACAAACTGATTCGTCCGGAACGGCCGTTTCGCCAGGAAGATTTGGACCGCATCGCGGACTATCTGAATCGCCATTATATTGGCTGGACGCTGGAAGCCATGCGCGCGGATCTGCGAAAACAGCTCGACCGCGACCGCGAGCAGTATGGCCGAATGGCGGATGACGCACTGCTGCTGTGCGATCCGAGCATTTTAGGGGATGGCGGCGACCGCAAGATTTACGTGGAAGGCGCGGCGCAGATTGCTGCTTCACCCGATTTTACGAACCAGGAGCAGTTGCGCGAACTGCTGCAGGCGATTGAAGAAAAAGACCGGCTGATCGCATTATTGAGCGGCTGCATTGAATCGCCCGAGGCCGTGCATGTGGAACTCGGGCTTGATAAAATTTCGAATGGCGGAAAACACCTGGCGCTGGTTTCGGCGTCGTATTCTTCGAACGACCAGGTGCAAGGGACGCTTGGCATTCTCGCGCCGATGCGCATGCACTACGAGCGGGTGATCACGGCGGTTGCGTTCATGGCGCAGTTTTTCTCCGAGAACCAAGAAGGCGGTTGAAATTATGGCATCGAATAAAGACAAAGAAAATTCAAAACCCTTCGTAGCGACCAGAGAGGGCAAATTGGTGGACCGCGGAGAGTCTGCAACAGGTGATAGCCCGGCAGCGGCTCGCGCGCTGGATCCGCAAGTGGAAGGCGGCTCGGCGTCAGAGGAAGTGCAAAAACTGCTCGCCGAGAAGAAAGAACTAACGGATACGCTGGTGCGGCGCCAGGCCGACTTTGAGAATTATCGCAAGCGGATGGAGAAGGAACGGCAGCACGACCGGCATCGCGGCGTTGAATTGCTTATCGAGGGCATCTTGCCGGTGCTGGACGCGTTTGACCGCGCTCTGGAGGCCCGCGACGATCCTCGGTATGCGGAATACCGCAAGGGATTCGAGCTGATCCGGAAACAATTATGGGACTTGCTTGCCAAACAGGGTGTTGAGCGCATTGAAGCGACGGGGAAACAATTCGATCCGCATCTGCATCACGCGATTGAAAGCGTGGAGACCACGGAACACGAGGATGGCACGGTGATTGGCGAAATGCAGCCTGGGTATATCTTTCACGACCGCGTGCTGCGGCCAGCGATGGTGCGCGTGGCGGCGGCGAAAGAATCGTAAGCGCCCGGACGGCATCGAATCAATACCAGTCTGAAGCAGGCTTCCAGTACGCGTGAGCGCTACACTCGAATAGGAATAGAAAAGGGACCGATGGCCGCAACGAATTCCAAAGATTTCTACGAAGTTCTGGGCGTGGCGCGCGAAGCTTCGCCCGAGCAGATTAAATCGGCGTATCGCAAAGCTGCTTTGCAATATCACCCCGACCGCAATCTGGAAAAGAAGCCGGAAGCGGAAGAAAGTTTTCGGGCGGCCAGCGAAGCTTACGCGGTTCTTTCCGATCCGCAGAAGCGCGCGGTGTATGACCGCTACGGCGCTGCCGGACTGGGAAGCCGCGGGTTCGATTCCGGTTTCAACGCCAGCATCTTCGAAGAATTTCAGGATATTCTCGGCGACCTTTTTGGGTTCGACGAGGTATTGGGCGGAGGAAGGCGACGAGGCGGCCGGCAAAGAGGGCAGCGTGGCGCAGATTTGCGCTACGACATGTCGCTCACCTTTGAAGAAGCCGCCACGGGAGTAAATACAAAGATTCGCATCGCGCGGCATGAAGCGTGTGAGGCTTGCAAAGGGACCGGAGCGAAACCAGGAAGCGGCACGTCAACCTGCAGCACTTGCAAAGGGCACGGGCAACTGGCTTACCAGCAGGGATTCTTCTCGATCACGCGCACTTGCCCAGCATGCCAAGGCGCGGGGCAGGTGATTCGCGACACTTGCGTCACTTGCCGCGGGCAGGGCCGCATCGAACGCGAAAGGACTTTGGACGTTGGCATTCCCGCCGGCGTGGATTCGGGCACGCGTTTGCGGATGACGAACCAAGGCGAACCGGGCACGAACGGAGGCCCGACAGGAGATCTTTATATTTTCCTTGAAGTGAGGGAACACGCCTTTTTCGAACGCCGCGGCGCGGATCTATATTGCACGATTCCGATCAGCGTCACCCAGGCGTCGCTGGGAGTGACGATTAAAGTCCCAACGCTGCAGGGTGAAGATACTCTGGAGATTCCGGAAGGGACGCAGTCCGGGCAGATTTTTCGCAAGAAGTCCAAAGGGATGCCAAATCCGCATGGCGGCCGAGGCGACCTCTACATCAGTATCCGCGTGGTGATTCCGTCGAAGGTGTCGCGCGAGCAGCGCCGGCTACTGGAGCAGCTGGGCGCGTCTTTGAAGGTAGAAAACAAGCCTGCCGAGCGATCTTCGAGCTTTTTCGAGAAAGTGAAAGATATATTCGGCTAGAAATTCAGCGAGATTCCTGAATTTACATTCCTCCCACGAACTAACTTCAAGCTAGAATAGCGCCGTGCGCCGCCGCTTCTTTACTGACCGCTTTGATTCGAAGTCCGCGATAGTGCGCGGTGATACCGCCGAGCATCTGGGTCGTGTGCTGCGCGCCGAGCCGGGGCAGCTTTACGAATTGAGCGACGGCGAGCGCGTTTGGCTGGCGCGGATCGAGAGCGTTAAGTCATCGAAGCGGAGCGGCCACCAAATCGAATTCGCGCTGGTGGAGGAAATCGCGGAGCAAGAGGCTGCTCTGCGGATTCAACTTCTCATTTCGCTGGTGAAATTCGACCGGTTTGAGTGGTGCCTGGAAAAGGCAACGGAACTCGGCGTGACCGAAATCGTGGTGTTGGCGGCGGAGCGCACGGACAAACCGCTGCTGGCCGCAGTGGCGAAGAGGCGCGCGCGCTGGGAGAAAATTTTACTGGAATCGGCGCAGCAATCTCGACGTTTGCGGCCCCCGATCCTGCGGACGGCGTCGGAAGAAACAGGAAAAGGCAAAGCCGGCGGTGTGATTCGACCGAAAGAAGCGTTTGCGCAGAATGACGCAGCTTGCAAGCTTGTGCTCTCCGAACGGCGCGATGCGAAGCTGATTCGTGATGCTCTGAGCGTTTACGCTGACCCGTCGGCCAGCCTCGCGATTGGGCCGGAAGGCGGCTGGACTGACGACGAATTAGCGTGTGCCCGAGCTGGTGGATTCGCCGAGGCGTCGCTAGGACAAAATGTCTTGCGCACGGAAACGGCGGTGATCGCTGCGCTGGCGATCCTGGGATTCACGCTGGGCGACTAACGCCATAAATGCTTCGGCCTGCGCGGCATCCCTCCTTTCTTCGGTTTGTTTGCAACCAAAAAGGACTTTGCAGCGATTTGGCGCGCGCGCCCTTACCGTGCTATAAATAATTAGGCGAAAGATGTTTGAGACTCCCCATCCTGGGCAGTTGAATCCAACAGATAACGGGCGCATTCCCCAATTGCGCCGCGAGTTGCGGAGTTGGACGCGCGATCTGGCGGTGGCCCTGGGTTTGGCGCTGGTAATTATTATTTTCCTCTACCAGCCGGTGAAGGTGGAAGGCACCAGTATGGCGCCGCTGCTGAGCGATCAGGAGCGAATCTTTATCAACAAATTTGTCTACCGATTTGAACCCATCGAGCGCGGCGACGTGGTGGTGTTTTGGTATCCTCTGGACAAATCGAAGTCGTTTATCAAACGCGTGATTGGATTGCCTGGCGAAACGCTCGAACTACGCGGCGGGCGGCTTTACGTCAACGGCAAGGAATTGAATGAGATTTATATCCCGCCGAGTTATCTGGACGGCTCGAGCTACGGCCCTATAACGATTCCGTCGGAAAACTATTTTGTGATGGGCGATCATCGCGACAGCTCGAACGATTCGCGGGTGTTCGGGCCGGTGGGCCGGCCATACATATACGGGAAAGCGGTATTCGCGTATTGGCCCGTGGATCATTTTGGATCGCTGACGATGTCATCAACGGTAAACGCGGCATCACGATGAACTTTGGAGGACACACTGACGCAAGACCCGGCAGGCCGCGCGATTCTCGCGCTCGAAGACGGGCGAGTATTTAAAGGCCGCGCAGCGGGCGCTCGCACGCGCTGCGGCGGCGAAGTCGTTTTTAATACGAGCATTACTGGCTACCAGGAAGTTTTCACCGACCCAAGCTACTCCGGCCAGATTGTCTGCCTCACGTATCCGCACATCGGAAACGTAGGCACGAATCTCGACGACGAAGAATCCGCGAAACCTTACATTGAAGGACTGATCACACGGGAATTTTCCGCGCTTGCTTCTAATTGGCGGTCGAGCGAGACGGCGCAGGCTTACCTGGAGCGCTACGGTGTGCCGGTAATTTGGGATGTGGATACGCGCGCTCTGGTGCGGCATCTGCGTGAGGTTGGCGCGTTGCGGGGAGTGGTGGCGACGGACGGCACGGCGGCAGAGAAGCTTATCGCGGAGGCTCGGGCTTTGCCGACCATGGCTGGCCTCGAGCTTGCGAGCCGCGTCACGTCGAAGAAAAAGTACGAATGGAGCCGCGGGTCGATTGATCTTGCTGCGGGTGTCGCGGGCGAGGTGGCCGCGCCTGGTGCAACACAAACGGCGAGTGCTGGTGGCCCTGCGGTCGGTAAGGTGAAGCACGCTGCAGATTCGGACGGTGAGCCGCGCTATAAAGTGGTGGCCTACGATTTTGGCATCAAGCAAAACATTTTGCGGCTGCTTGTGGATTACGGGTGCGACGTGACCGTGGTTCCGGCGCAAACTTCCGCGGAGGATGTGCTCGCGCTCAAGCCACAGGGCGTTTTTCTTTCGAATGGGCCGGGGGACCCTGAACCTATCGGGTACGCAGTGGGCAATATTCGTAAGATGCTGGGGCGCGTCCCGATTTTTGGGATTTGCCTGGGGCACCAACTCTGCGGGCTGGCGCTCGGCGGACGCACGTTTAAGCTGAAGTTCGGACATCACGGCTCGAATCATCCGGTGCAGAATTTGCGGACGAAGAAGGTGGAGATCACGTCGCAGAACCACGGGTTTTGCGTGGATCCGGATTCGCTGCCGGCGAGCGAGGTTGAAATCACGCACGTGAATCTGAACGATCACACGAACGAAGGAATGCGGCATCGGTCGCTTCCGCTGTTTAGCGTTCAGTATCATCCGGAGGGTTCGCCTGGGCCGCACGACGCGCGATATTTGTTCGACGATTTCATTTCGATGATGAAAGAAAGTGTTTGACGAGTTGCGCATGGCTACAGGCGTGCAAGCCAAATACAAGCAACCTGTCATTCCGAGCGCAGCGAGGAATCTGTTCTTGTCATGCAAAGGCACTATTGCACATACATCATGGCTAGTCTTTCACGAAGAGTATACGTGGGCGTCACCAACAGTCTGATGCGGAGAACTTGCGAGCACAAGGAGGCGCGCGTACCCGGATTCGTTGAAAAGTACCGAATCAACCGTCTCGTTTACTTTGAATCCTTTCAGTATGTGCGCGATGCGATCGCGAGGGAAAAACAGATTAAGGGCTGGCGACGTTCGAGGAAGGTCGCATTGGTTGAAAGTGAAAACCCGACGTGGGCGGACCTCGCGGCGAGTTGGGCTTCTGGGAAATTTAACAGAGAGCAGATCCCTCGCCTAAAACCGGGCTCGGGATGACAGGGTAGTGGGGGTGCTTTGACCGAGGATAGGCCGAAGGTTGGCCACCGATAAGCGCGACGCCAAAGTGGAGCGAGGACGGGCTGAATCCGACTTGGACGGACCTCGCGGGGAATTGGGCGGCTGGGAGATTTAAGAGAGAGCAGATCCCTCGCCTTAAATCTGGCTCGGGATGACAGGTTTGTGTAGGTGGGTTCGACCGAGGATGTGCCGAAGTGGGCGTAGGTCGACCGTGAACGGGCTGAAGCTGGCGAATGCTAATGGACGATGATGAAGCGAGCTGACGTTAATGCGGGAACGAACAGACACTAGGAACCATGCCGAAACGGACTGACATTAAGAAAATATTGATCATCGGCTCGGGGCCGATTGTGATCGGGCAGGGGTGCGAGTTTGACTATTCCGGGACGCAGGCTTGCAAGGCGCTGCGTGCGGAAGGATATGAGGTGGTGCTGGTCAATTCGAATCCGGCGACGATTATGACGGACCCGGAAACTGCGGACCGGACTTACATTGAGCCGCTGGCGAAGGAATATTTGGAGGCGATTATTGCGGCGGAGCGGCCGGACGCGCTGCTGCCGACGGTGGGAGGGCAGACGGGGCTGAATCTTGCGGTGGAGCTTGCCGAGGCGGGCATACTTGAAAAATATAATGTGAAGCTGATTGGCGCATCGCTGAAAGCGATCAAAATTGCGGAAGACCGGCTGCTGTTCAAGAATGTTTGCCGCGAAATCGGGCTGGAAGTACCGGCGTCTGAAGTCGTGACTACGATTCCTGACGCTGTGCGGTTGGCGGACGAGCTTGGATATCCCGTGGTGATTAGGCCTTCGTTCACTTTGGGCGGTACGGGGGGATCGATTGCGTACAATCGGGAGGAATTCGCCGACTTGATCGCGCGGGCGTTGGACGCCAGCCCGGTGCATCAGGCATTGATCGAGGAATCGGCGCTGGGCTGGAAAGAATACGAGCTGGAAGTGATGCGCGACGTGCGCGACAACTTCGTGGTGATTTGCTCGATTGAAAATTTCGATCCCATGGGAATTCATACTGGCGATTCGATCACCGTCGCTCCGGCGCAGACACTGACCGACAAGGAATACCAGCGCATGCGCGACGCGGCGGCGGCGATCATCCGCGCGGTGGGAGTGGAGACAGGCGGGTCGAATATTCAGTTCGCCATCCAGCCTGAAACGGGGCGAATGGTGGTGATTGAGATGAATCCGCGCGTTTCGCGCAGCTCGGCGCTGGCGAGCAAGGCGACTGGTTTTCCAATCGCGAAGATTGCGGCCAAACTTGCGCTGGGGATGACGCTGGATGAAATCCCGAACGACATCACCAAGAAGACGCCGAGTTCGTTCGAACCCTCCATTGATTACGTTGTGGTGAAAATTCCCAAGTGGCAATTCGAGAAGTTTCCGGGAAGCGATACCACGCTTTCCACGCAGATGAAGTCTGTGGGCGAAGTGATGGCGATCGGGCGAACGTTTCAAGAGGCGCTAGGCAAGGGCATCCGGTCGCTCGAACCCCACACGCCGTGGCGCGCGCCGGCGGAAGTTTCGACTGCGCTTTTGCGCGAGAAGCTTACCGTGCCGGGGCCGGACCGCATTCACTGGCTGTTTGAGGCGCTCCAGCGCGACATGAGTTGCGAGGAAGTTTGCTCGCTGACGAGGATTGATCCGTGGTTCATCCGCCAGATGATGGAAATGGTGGAAGTGGACCGCCGCGTGGCGGTCGGAAGCTTGGAGAAGACGTCGGCGGAATTACTTCTGGAAGCGAAACGCTCGGGCACGAGCGATATCGAATTGGCACAACTGTGGAACACGACGCCGGACAAAGTACGAGCGCGACGTAACGAGTTGGGGATCCGTCCGGTTTTCAAGCGCGTGGATACATGCGCGGCGGAGTTTGAATCTTTTACGCCCTACCTTTATTCCACATATGAGGAAGAGGATGAGACAGGAGCGGTCGAGCGGCCCAAAGTTGTGATTCTTGGCAGCGGGCCTAACCGAATCGGACAGGGAATTGAGTTTGATTATTGCTGTTGCCACGCGGCATTCGCGTTGAAAGAAGACGGCTACGAGACGGTGATGGTGAATTGCAATCCGGAAACTGTCTCGACCGATTACGACACTTCTGACCGGCTGTATTTTGAGCCGCTTACGCTAGAGGATGTTCTTGCGGTCCTGGACCGCGAGAAGCCGGAGGGAGTGATCGTGCAATTCGGCGGGCAAACGCCGCTGAATCTCGCGCTGGAGTTGAAACGAAACGGAGCAAAGATTATCGGCACGGATCCCGAATCAATCGATCTGGCTGAAGACCGGAGGCGATTCGGAGCGTTGCTTAATGAGCTGAAGATTCCGCAGCCGCGCGCGGGTACCGCGCTTACGCCTCAAGAGGCGGTGAAGGTTGCCACGGAGATTGGGCTTCCGGTAGTGGTGCGTCCGAGCTACGTTCTGGGCGGGCGCGCGATGGTGATTGCGTACGATTTGAAGACGGTGGAAGAGTATGTGGCGCAAGCCGCGCTAATTGGAACGGCATCGGATCCGAAGCGGCCGATCCTGATCGATCAGTTTCTGGAGGATGCGACCGAGGTGGACGTGGACGCGCTCGCGGACGGAGAGGAAGTGGTGATCGCGGCGATCATGGAACACATCGAGGAGGCGGGGATTCACTCGGGGGATTCTTCGTGCGTGCTGCCGTCGGTGACGCTGAAGCCTTCGATACTGGAGCGGATTCGCGATTACACTTCGCGCCTAGCGCGCGCGTTGAATGTGGTGGGACTGATGAACGTGCAATACGCGATCCAGCGCGACACGGTGTACGTGCTGGAGGTGAACCCGCGCGCGTCGCGCACTGTTCCGTACGTGAGCAAGGCGACGGGCGTGCCGCTGGCGAAAGTGGCAGCGCGATTGATGACCGGGCGCAAATTGCGCGACTTGAAACTTCCGTGCATCGAAACGAAAGGGGTGAAGGAAATCGCGGTGGGAAATTTCTATGCGGTGAAGTCGCCGGTTTTTCCGTTCAACAAATTCCGCGGTGTGGATACGATTCTAGGGCCGGAAATGCGGTCGACCGGCGAGGTGATGGGCATTGCCTCCACATTTGGGCTGGCATTCGCGAAGGCGCAGCTTGCCGCGAGCCAGCGGTTGCCGCTCGAGGGCACGGTTTTTATCAGCGTGAACGATCACGACAAGCGTCATCTGGCGTTTGTGGTTCAGGACCTGATGGCGGCGGGATTGAAAGTAGTAGGCACGCGAGGGACCGCTGCAGCGCTGGCTAGCGCGGGCATCGAGATCGAATCAGTTTACAAAGTGAACGAAGGCAGGCCGAACATTGTGGATTTGATCAAGACGGGGAAAATAGATCTGGTCATCAACACTCCTCTGGGGCGCGAATCTTTCTGGGACGAGAAATCGATTCGGCGCGCAGCGATTCGTTACAACATCGCGTGCATTACCACTCTTTCAGCGGCCAGCGCGGCAGCTCGAGGGATTCGGGCGATGGCGGGGCATTCGGCTGACGTCGGCGCGCTGCAAGATTTACACCGGCGCAGGAGTGCGGCCGCAGCCGAGCGGTCGTAAGGCACCGAGAAGCCGGCGTCTGCGAACTTCTCTAAACGGTGAAGTCTAAGTTCGCCCTTTGATATAAAATAGCGACGTGAATCTACAGGGTATCTTTGCTCCGCTCACCACCCCGTTGTCTTCCGACGGCAACGTGTCGCTGCCGCATCTGCGCGAAAATATCGGGCGATATAACAAGACTGGACTCGCCGGGTATGCGATCAACGGTTCAACGAGCGAGTCTGTTCTGCTGCGTTGGGATGAAGTTTACCGTGTCTGGGAGGCCGCGCGCGAAGCGGCGGGGCCGAATAAGATGCTGATCGCGGGGACCGGGGCCGAATCCACCGCTGAGACTATCGAGCACACGAATCGGGCCGCGGGTTTCGGCTACGGAGTGGCGCTCGTGCGAACGCCAAGTTTTTATAAGCCGGCTATGTCGGAAGAGGCGCTCGCCGAGCATTACCTTCGCGTGGCGGACGCTGCGCGCATTCCAATCATGGTTTACTCCGTGCCGATATTTACGCAGGTGACTGTGGAGGCGCCGCTGATCGCACGCGTTTCAAAGCATGCGAATATCGTGGGGATGAAAGACAGTTCGGGGAACGTGCAGGGTATCGCCGATATTATTGGCGCGGCGCCAAAACATTTTCAGACGCTCGTTGGTTCGGCGTCGACTCTTTACGAATCACTGGAGAAAGGCGCGGTGGGAGCTATTCTGGCGCTGGCTTGCGCGTTTCCGGAATTGTGTGCAGAGATTTACGATGCCTCGCGCGCGGGCGAGAGTGCGAAGGCGCATTCGCTGGCGCAACAACTTGTTGCACCGGCAAAAATGTTTGGCCCGCAGTACGGAATTGCGGGCCTGAAATATGCCCTGGACCGCTTAGGCTACTTCGGGGGCCCGTCACGACCGCCGCTCCTCCCCGTTAGCGAAACTGCTCGCCGCGAAATTGACAGTTTACTGTCGAATCTCACGGCGCAATCCGCGCATCTGTTGTAATAGACACAGGTGGACATTAAGGGGATCGGATGTTTTTCGCTAACTTCGCGGGCGCGCGCGTGTCCCACTCCCATTGCTGCGAACATTGCGCGCGTGTATTATGAAATCCTCCATGGAGTCTCATTGTCTTCCGTTTAGCGGAATCCCGCATACCACAAAATTATTTTCAACTTTTGTGGAGGATTTTGCGCGAGTGGCTCGCTATTTCGAGCAGCCGCCCACGATGGCGGGGGTCGTTGCAGCCGCTCGCAAAATCGACCTTCCGGCGCGAGTGCGCAATGGCGTGGCTGATGTCTTGCGGGAGCAGAATCGCTTTTTCGGCGCGGGCGACGATACTTTTCGGAACCTCGATCGCCTCGCTGGCGGGGCAGCCGCAATAGTCACCGGCCAACAAGTGGGGCTGTTTACGGGACCAGCCTATAGCCTTTACAAGGCGATATCCGCGGCACGCTATGCGGAAGAAGCTTCGAAAAATGGCGTCGACGCCGTGCCGGTTTTCTGGCTGGCGACCGAAGATCACGACCTGGCGGAAATTAATCACGTAGCGTGGAACACGGAAACGGGCTCCTCGCAATTTGAGTTGCCAGAAACGCAGGCGGAAGCAGGACGACGTGTTGGCGAAGTAAAATTGGGGCGGGGAATTACGGCGCTTGTAGAGAAGGCGGCTGAAAGTCTGCGGGGCGGTTTCGCCGAGGAAATTGGACGGGCTTTGCGGGAGACATACACGCCAGAGGAAACTTACGGTTCAGCGTTTGGAAAATTGATGGCACGGCTGGTGGCGGGACGTGGAATTATTTTTTTCGACCCTCTGGACGTGCGGCTGCACCGTTTTTCAGCAAACATCTATCGCCGCGCGCTGGACGATGCGGACTCGTTGCGCGAGGCACTACTGGCGCGTTCGAAAGAGCTCGAACACGCCGGATTTCACGCGCAGGTGAAGGTGAGTTCCGGATCCACGCTGCTTTTTTACAACGTGGACGGACGCCGGGAGGCGCTGCGAAGCCGAAATGGCAAGTTTTACGCCGGGCATGCATCATTCACTTTGGAGGAGATGCGCGCCGCGATTGAGAAGACTCCCGAAGCTTTTACGCCCAACGTGCTGCTGCGTCCAATCGTTCAGGACACGCTGCTTCCGACTGCCGCGTACATCGCCGGCCCCGCCGAGATCGCTTACATGGCGCAGGCGCAGATAGTTTACGAAAAGCTTCTCGGCCGCATGCCCGCGATTTTGCCGCGTGCGAGCTTTACGATTATCGAGCCGCCGGTAGCGCGTGTCCTGGCGAAGTTCGGATTTAAGATCCCCGACGTTTTACGGGGCCGCCAGCAGTTGCGATCGCGCATGGAACAGAAAGCCTTGCCGCGCGCTCTTTCGCGCCGGTTCGATGCGGGGGAAAAGGCGTTGCGGAGAGTACTGAAGTCTTACCGCAACCCACTCCAGAAGCTCGACCGAACGCTGATTGACGCGCTCGATTCCGCCGAGCGCAAAATGCTCTACCAGTTTGGGAAAATAAAGGGCAAAGCCGGCCGTGCTGAAAATGTGCGTAGAGGCGTCCTGGATCGGTACGAAGGGTTGTTGCTCGATGCGTTGTATCCGCACCGTGGACTGCAGGAGCGCTCACTTTCACCGTTGCCGTGGATTGCGACCTATGGCCCGGCTTTTTTGGATGAACCATCGCGGGTGGCTTCCGTGGACGCGCAGCAGCATCGCATAGTGTTTCTCTGATTCTATAGCTTCACGCCACCTGCGCACGTTCCGGGCTTCCCGACGTTCCTACCTCCTAAGTCCCGTGTTAGAATGCGCGCTCATCCTCAGACTCGCAATTTTCGGAGGGCTCACGATATGAAGATCACCCCGGGGAAGCAGAAGGGCATGAAAGCGGTGTCGGATTCGCGCGGAGTAATCGCGGCAGCGGCGATGGACCAGCGCGGGTCGCTGAAAAGCGCTATTGCCAAGGACAAGGGAATCGATAAAAAAGAAGTGACCGCGCAGATGATGGAAGAGTTCAAGACCGCCGTGGTGCGCGTGCTGACGCCACATGCGAGCGCGATCCTACTTGATCCCGAATACGGCCTGCCTGCCGCGAAAGTGCGCTCTGCGAATGCCGGGTTGCTTTTGGCGTACGAAAATAGTGGTTACGACAACACGCGCCCTGGGCGGCTGCCAGATCTTCTCGACATTTGGTCCGTGCGGCGCCTGGTGGCGGCGGGAGCGGACTGCATCAAGATTCTGCTCTACTACACTCCTTTTGATTCGCGCGAAGTGAACGACATCAAGCACGCCTGGGTAGAGCGTATCGGCGCCGAATGCGTCGCCTCGGATGTTCCGTTCTTCCTCGAATTCGTCGGGTACGAAGAGGGCGGCGACGAAAAAGGCGCGGCGTATGCCAAGAAGAAGCCGGAGATCGTCACGCGCAGCATGGAGGAATTTTCGAAGCCGCAATATGGAGTGGATGTGCTGAAGGTCGAGGTCCCGGTGAACATGGCTTTCGTTGCCGGCTCCAAGGCTTGCAAAGGCGAATCAGCTTACACGCGCGACCAAGCGAAGGACTATTTCCGCAAGGCTGCTGCGGTCGCGAAGAAGCCGTTCATCTATCTTTCTGCCGGAGTGAACAACGACGTTTTCGCAGAGACGCTGGAGCTTGCCGCGGAATCGGGCGTAAATTTCTCCGGCGTCCTGTGCGGGCGCGCCACTTGGAAGGAAGGCATTCCGATTTATGCAAAGCAAGGAGCGAAAGCTCTGGAAGACTGGCTGCAGGATCAGGGCGTGAAGAACATCAACAATGTGAACTCGAAGTTGTCGGCGGCAAAACCATGGTTCAGCTTTTACGGCGCGACTTCGGCAGCAGCTTTATCGTAAGGCCGGGTTATTCGCCAAGCAAAGAGTGAACGTCTCTTCCTTAGCCTTGCGACTCGCGATTTTGAGGTGTTCGGAGAGTGTTTGCGGAACGCGCGGGTTTCCGTTAGAATCGTTGTTTAAACGGATGCGCGCGGAGCTGCTGTATCGCTGCCCGTAATTCCCGGCCTTCTTGGCTCCCGGACACCCAGAGGTAATGGCGGAAGACAACCACAGTAGCCAACTCGCATTTGACGCAGCTGATGAGTATCGTCCGGAAGCGCCTCCGCCACCTGAAATTCCCGCTTGGAAAGACGGCAGCACCCGCATCGGAATCCATACTTCGATTGCCGGAGATCTTTCCGCAGCGCTCGAAATAGCCCACGAACTCGGCGCAAACGCGCTGCAAATATTTTCTTCCAGCCCGCGGATGTGGGTGCGCGGCCCCTCCCGGATTTCGGAGGCGGATGCGACGCGTTTTCGCGAGCGCCGCAAAGTGCTCGGGCTTGGCCCCCTGGTCATCCACGACAATTATTTGATCAATCTCGCGTCACCGAATCCGGTGTTGCGCACGCGTTCGGTTCAAGCGTTTCACCAAGAAATAGTGCGTGCTCTGGCGTTGGGCGCGGACTTTCTGGTGGCGCACCCAGGGTGCAGCAAGGAGAGCAGACCAGACGCGGCAGTCTCCGCGATTGCGCAAGGTCTGAAGCAAGCGGCGCGCGGTTTGAAGCTAGAGGGACTGCAAATCCTGCTTGAAAATACCGCCGGGCAGGGCACGTCGCTGGGTTCGCGATTTGAAGAACTGCGGGCGGTTCTTGATGCGTCGCCGGATTTGCCGCTGGGAGTGTGCATTGATACGGCCCACACATTCGCAGCAGGATGGGATATTCGCACGACGGAAGGTTTGGAAAAGACGTTGCAAGCGATTGACCGGACGGTAGGCATCGAGCGCGTTCGGGTGGTGCACGTGAACGATTCGAAAACGCATCTGGGTTCGCGCGTGGACCGTCACGAACACATCGGCAAAGGCAAGATTGGGCTGGAAGCATTCGGCCGGATCGTGAATCACCCAATGCTCGCGGGGCGCGCGTTTATTCTGGAGACGCCCATTGATAAGCTGGGCGACGACCGCAGAAATGTGGCGGCGTTGTGGAAACTGCTGGGAGTAAGTATTCCGGTCACGGGAGGGCGTGACGGAATGAAGCCGCGCCGCAAGAAGAAAAGCAAGAAGCGTGCACGCAAAAATGTGAGCAGAGCAAAGGCAGGAGCAAAAAAGCGTCATCGCAAGATTACGAGAAGAAAATCCCGGGGGAAGTGAACTTGTTCGAATACGATCCGCGCCCAGTCGAGTTGAAGTGGCAGAAGGTGTGGGCGGAGCACAACGCATTCCGCGCGGTGGAAGATCCCTCACGCAGCAAGTATTACGTCCTCGAGATGTGGCCCTACCCTTCCGGGACCCTGCACATGGGCCACATGCGCAATTACACGATTGGCGATGCGGTGGCACGCTACAAACGCATGTGCGGATTGAACGTGCTGCACCCCATGGGCTGGGATTCGTTCGGATTGCCGGCGGAAAACGCCGCAATTAAGAGCGGGACGCCTCCACGAGAATGGACGAATTCGAATATCGCGCAGATGAAGGCCGTGTGCGAAAGGTTTGGCTTCGGTTACGACTGGACACGCGAAATATCGTCGTGCGAGCCGGAATACTATCATTGGAATCAGTGGCTGTTTCTGCGGATGCTGGAGAAAGGTCTGGCGTATCGCAAACGCAGCCGCGTGAATTGGTGTCCACAGTGCCAAACGGTGCTCGCGAATGAACAAGTAGTGGGTGGCTGCTGTTGGCGTCACGAAACTACTACGGTGGAACCAAAGGAAATCGAGCAATGGTTCTTGCGCATTACGCACTATTCCGATGCGCTGCTCGAAGGGACAACTGAGCTGGCGGACGGCTGGCCCGAACGCGTTCTAGTGCAACAGCGCAACTGGATCGGCAAGTCACGCGGCACGCGAGTGAAATTCGGAATCGCGCAGATGCCAGACTCCGCGTTGGAAGTTTTCACTACACGGGTGGATACGATTTTTGGTGCTTCGGCGATTGTGCTCTCGGCGGGACATCCTCAGCTAGAACATTTGCTCGAAGGCGTGCCGGGACGCGCGACGATCGAAGGACAGCTTAAAGCCATGCGCCAGAAAAGCATGCGCGCGGCTGACATTGCCACCGCGGAGAAGGAAGGCTTCTTTACCGGACGGTTCGCGGTGAACCCATTTTCCGGCGGGAACATTCCTATATGGGTCGCTAATTTTGTGCTCGCGGATTATGGGACCGGCGCCGTGATGTGCGTACCGGCCCACGACCAGCGCGATTACGAGTTCGCGGAAAAATACCATTTGCCGGTAAAAATTGTGGTGCAGCCGATTAACGGGCCGGCGGTGCGGCTAGATCGAATGAGCGAAGCGTTCACGGAACACGGCAAGCTGGTGGATTCGGGGACTTACACGGGCCTGACGTCCGATCAAGCTATTGAAAAAATGGCGGCTGACGCCAAAGCGAAGGGCTTCGGTGAATCCGAGACAACGTACCGGCTGAAAGATTGGGGAATTTCGCGCCAACGGTATTGGGGCACGCCGATTCCGGTAGTTTATTGCGAGAAGGACGGGGTCGTTGCAGTGCCGGACGACCAGCTTCCCGTGCGCCTGCCGGAGAACGTGACGCTCACGGGGGAAGGCCAATCGCCGCTGGCAGGCGTGCCGGAGTTTGTGAATACGACGTGCCCGAAATGCGGCGGGCCGGCGCGGCGTGAGACGGACACTATGGACACATTTGTTGATTCGTCCTGGTATTTTTATCGATTCACAGACCCGCACGACGCTCGCGCGCCTTTTGCGAAAGACAAAGCGGCGTACTGGTTTCAAATAGACCAATACATCGGCGGGATCGAACACGCCATCCTGCACCTGATCTATTCGCGATTTTTCTGCAAAGTAATGTACGACTTAGGGCTGGTGACGAACACGGAGCCGGTGAAGCGGCTGTTTTCGCAAGGCATGGTTCATAAAGACGGCGCGGTGATGTCGAAATCAAAAGGCAACGTGGTCGGTGCGATGGAAATGGCGGATAAATACGGCTGCGACACGGCGCGCATGTACACGCTGTTTGCAGCGCCGCCGGAGCGCGATCTGGAGTGGAGCGAACAGGGAATTGAGGGCTGCTCGCGATTCCTGAACAAAGTGTATCGCCTGATTGCAAAACACGCGGACCAAGTACGAAACATTGAGACCGACTTAACCGCGAAAACGGATTTCGCCGCCGCTACGGCGAAAGAGAAAGTGCTGGTGCGGAAAGCGCACAAGACGCTAAAGCGCGTGACCAATGATTTCGAAGTTCGCTGGCATTTCAATTCGTCCGTGGCGCTGATCATGGAACTGCTTAACGAGCTTCAGGGACAGGAGCCGCTGGACGTGGAAGTGTCGCCCATGATTCTTAAGCGCGTTCTTGAGATTCTGGTGCTGATGCTTTCGCCTATCACGCCGCACATCGCGGAGGAGCTTTGGGAGAAGCTCGGCCATCCGACCGGCCTGATGGGCGTGAAATGGCCGGCATACCGCGAGGATCTGACGCACGAGGAGCAAGTCGAGGTGATCATTCAGATCAACGGCCGCCTGCGCGGGAAGATCCTGGTGGACGACGGCTTTGGCAGCGACGAAACTCTCAATCAGGCGCTGAAGGACCCGCGCATTTCCGTTTTGATTGCCGGCAAAGAAATTGTGAAAACGGTGGTGGTGCCGAAGAAGCTGGTAAATATCGTGCTGAGATAAATTGGGGCAAATGATATGACTTCGAGCAGCGGCGCGGCGCCAATCAAATCGGGCAAAGAGAGCGAAAGGGCTGGAGGCATCGTGAGCACGCGACACGGGATCGTCGTCCTCGATTTCGGCGGGCAGTATACACAACTGATTGCGCGCCGCATCCGCGAGCAGCAAGTGTTCTCCGCGATTCTACCTTGCACTGCGAGAATTGAAGAGATTCGCGCGCTCGAACCTGCCGGCATCGTGCTATCAGGTGGGCCTAGTTCCGTCTACGACGCGACCGCCCCGGTTTGTGACCCGAAAGTTTTGCAACTGGACATCCCCGTTCTCGGAATTTGTTACGGCATGCAATGGCTGGCTCATACGCTCGGCGGAAAAGTGGAACCAGCCGAGCGGCGCGAATATGGCCGTGCAGAATTGGCGGTGGAGAAGAGTTCGAAGCTTTTCGCAGAATGTCCCGACCGCTTCACAATTTGGAATAGCCACGGCGATCATGTTGTCGGCCTTCCGGAGGGATTTACTGTCACCGGGCGTACTGCCAATGCCATCGGGGCGGTCGAGAATGTGGCGAAGAAATTGTACGGCGTGGAGTTTCATCCGGAGGTCAATCACACGGAGCGTGGAACGGAGATTCTTAACAATTTCGTATTCCAGATTTGCGGCGCAAAACGAAATTGGGATCGCGCCGGATTTATCACCTCCATGGTGGATTCCATCCGGAAGCAGGCCGAAGGCAGCCGGGCCATATGCGCGCTAAGCGGCGGAGTGGATTCGGCGGTGGCCGCGGCGCTGGTTCATCGAGCTATCGGCGACAGGCTTACGAACGTCTTCGTGGATAACGGCCTTTTGCGCCGCAATGAATTTCACGACACGCTCGAACTTCTGCGCGCGCGCCTGGGATTAAACGTGATTGGCGTGGACGCTTCAGACCGTTTTCTCGGCCGGTTAAAGGGCATTACCGATCCTGAAGAGAAACGCAAGCGCATCGGCGGAGAATTCATAAACGTATTCGTGGAAGAAGCGAGAAAACTTACAGCGGCATCGCAAGGGCCCCCAGTAAAATTCCTGGTGCAAGGTACGCTCTACCCCGACGTGATCGAGTCTGTTTCCGTAAAAGGCCCTTCGGCGGTGATTAAGACTCATCACAACGTCGGGGGGCTTCCCGCAGACATGCCCTTCAAGCTGATCGAGCCGCTGAGGGACTTATTCAAGGACGAGGTGCGACTGATCGGACGCGAGTTGGGTTTGCCGGAAGAAATTTTGATCAAGCATCCGTTTCCCGGGCCGGGATTAGCGGTGCGGCTCCTAGGTGAAGTCTCGCGCGAAAGACTGGAGACCTTGCGGGCAGCGGATGCCGTAGTGGTGGAGGAGGTTCGACGCGCGGGGCTGTACCAGAAAGTCTGGCAGGCTTTTGCGGTTCTGTTGCCGGTACAGAGCGTGGGCGTGATGGGAGACGGGCGGACGTACGGGTTTGCGATCGCGGTGCGTGTTGTGAATTCGCAGGATGCGATGACGGCCGACTGGTCCCGGCTGCCGCATGAAGTGCTCGAACGGATTTCGGTGCGCATCGTAAACGAAGTTCCGGGTGTAAACCGGGTGGTTTACGACATCAGCTCAAAGCCGCCAAGCACGATTGAATGGGAGTAAGACCGAAACAAACCGCTAAAGAGTTTTTCCGGATACAGAAAAAACTAGCGGTTGGCCATCTTCTGGGCCATATAAAGCAAAAGCCGGCGGTCGCCGTCGTCAACACGGCTAAGCAACCGGCGGAAGCGGCCCAGGAGCCGCGCCTCTTTCCCCTTGCTTCCCCACGCGATATCGTCGGCAGTCTTCCGCTTTGGAAGATTCGGCAACACAGGTGGTTCCTCGCCGTCGTAGAATAGCTGGTAGAGGGGAATCTCCATGGCCCGGGCTAGCTTTTCCAGTGTCTCGATAGCCGGAACGGTGTGACCGTTCTCGACGCGCGAGATGTAGCAGCGAAGAAGTCCTGTGCGCTTCTCGATGTCGCCTTGAGAAAGTTTTTTCGTTTCACGCAACAGACGGATACGTTCTCCAATTATCATGGCGGGTATTGTTGCATGGACTACTCCCTGTCGCAAGAGCGAATCTTTATATTGCGGCGGCGCCGTGCGACGCTGACCGGAAGTCAGTACTATCAGTTCCAGCAGTCGGTACCATAAGTTTACGTATCGGTGTGGATCACAATTGCTTTAGGCGATTTTAGGATATAAACGTTTTATTTAGCGTAACCAAAACTGTATGGCAGACGTCCCAAAGAGTATGGCGGCAAGCGCCTCGGCGATCTCGCTACCGGCCCGTGCGAGAAAGCGGGAAGAAGAAGCGGAACTCGTCCGCCTGGCTCAGAGCGGCGAAGAAGCTGCTTTTGAAGAGCTGATACGCCGCCATCAGCAACGGGTTTTCGGGCTGGTTCACGGGATTCTGCGCCGGCGTGAAGATGTGGAAGACGTAGTGCAGCAAGTGTTTTTGAAGGTTTTTGTTTCCCTGAAACGTTTCGATTTGCGCGCGGCGTTTTCGACTTGGCTCTATAAGATCACGGTCAATGAGTGCTGGGATTACTTAAGGAAAAAGAAAGTCCGGCCATTGGTCTACGAGACCGATCTTTCCGAGGAGCAAGTCTCACGGTTGGACGGTGTGGTTTCGGCGGAACGTCCGCCGGAGAGCCCCGCGCGACGCGCAGAAACGAAAGACATCCTGGACCAGTTGCTGGACGAATTGCCAGAACGAGACCGGGAATTGCTGATGCTGAAAGAAATAGAAGGATTTTCGGTGCAGGAGTTGGCGGAGATGCTTGATCTGAACGTCAACACAGTGAAAGTGCGGCTGTTTCGTGTGCGGGCCCGGCTGATGGATGTTTACCATCGCCGCGTGGGGCCGAGCCAGGATCATTCGGCCGCAAAAGGAAGGAGGAAAACCGATGGAAGCGAGATTTAACCAAGCGGCCTGTTCGGAATTTGAAGCGCTGTTGGAAGATCATCTCACGGGCGACCTGAGCGGCGCCGATGCGAAGAAATTAGCGGAGCATCTGAAAAACTGCGCGGCGTGCAGCACTGCTCTGGAACATGCTGCTCCGAGCGTGGAATTGTTGCGCTCGGTGCCGCCGTCGCCAGACCCTGGTCCCGGCTTCTCGCGAGTAGTGATGGCGCGGATTCGCGCGGAAATGTCCAGGCGGGGCGAGCAGAAATCCATCTGGCAGCCCTTCATTTCGGTGGCATGGCGTTTTGCAGCCACGGCAACGCTTGCTCTGACGGTACTGGTGACGTTTGACGCCGTCAGGCACATCCAGTACGGGCCCCAGACGAACATGGACTATGCGACGGTAACGGAAACGCGCGATCTATTTCCCGACCCGTCCAGCCCTCCGGCGAATCGCGATGAAGTTTTAATGATGGTGGCGGACACGAATCATGGACAACACTAAGAAACGCGGTGAAGCCGCAGTTCTCGTTCTCGTAGTATTTCTGCTCGGCGCGCTGCTTGGCGGGGTGGGGAACCACGTGTGGGGCGAGCGAGTATGGGGCAAGCAAATCGTAAACACCCAGCCCACACGCAACGAGATCGTCGGCGAATTGACGCGGGACCTGCAACTCACGCCGGACCAGCAAAAACAGCTAGGTTCCATCGTGGACGATACGCGCGCTCAATGGCGGACGCTCTACACTACGATCGAACCGCAGCACGAGCAAATTCGCCAGCAGAGCCGGGACCGCATCCGTGCGACCCTTACGCCGGATCAGAAGCCCAAATTCGAAGAGTTCATGCATCGCATCGACGAGCAGCGCAAGAAAGACGAACAGCAGCTACCCCGCTAAACTCATTCGCGAAAGCGACCTAGAAGGGAATATCTTCGTCCGAAATTTCCGGTCCCGAAACGGAAGGTTCTTCGAGCATTGGTCCGCCTTCCATGTCCGGATCGGCGGGACGCGATTGCGTGCCGCCATGGCCCGCGCCAGCACCGGCGGCCGCCGCAGCGCCGTCGGCTCGTCCTCCGAGCATGCGGAAATTATTGGCGACGATCTCGAAGCTGGTGCGCTTCTGGCCTTCTTTATCCTGCCATTCGCGCGATTGAATGCGCCCTTCGACGAAGACCAGCGAACCTTTCTTCAGATACTGCTGCGCAATCTCGGCTTGTTTGCCCCACACAACGATCTTGTGCCACTCGGTGCGCTTCTGGCGCTCGCCACTCTTGTCCTTATAGGTTTCATCAGTGGCCAGAGAAAAATTGGCTACCGCCTGGCCGCTGCCGGTATAGCGCGTTTCGGGATCCCGGCCCAATCGCCCCACAAGAATCACTTTGTTGACGGACATGACTGTTTCACCTGTTCACAGAATGTTCGAAGATATCGCGAGTATAGCTGAAGTGCGCCTTCGCGGAGCGAAAAAGTATCGGATGCGGCCGGGGTGCGTTGGCTGCGCGAACTCTGCTAAGATTCCGACGGAACACTAGTCGAACTGAACCGGAGGATACGGTGGCACAAAACTTCGAGAATCACACCAAGCTTGTTCCAGCTTTCCACTTCTTCGTTTTGCCAGTGCTCGCGCTCAACCTAGTCTGGTCCATAGAACGCGCTTGGAACTTTTTTTCAGCAGGCACGGTTATCTCGGCGCTTCTGGCTGCCGCCTTAGTGCTGCTGGCGTTACTCGGACGCCTCTTTTCCCTGACGGTGCAGGACCGGGTAATCCGGCTGGAAATGCAGTTACGTTTGCAAAATGTTCTGCCGGCGGAGCTGCGAGTGCGGATTCCCGAGTTCAGCGTGGCGCAATTCGTCTCGATGCGTTTTGCAAGCGATGCGGAATTGCCGGAGCTGGCGCGAAAAGTTCTGGATGAACATCTGACCGATCGCAAAGCAATAAAAAAGCTGGTCCGGAACTGGCAGCCGGACCTTTTGCGCGCCTAGCTTCTTCCGGACTTACCGCGGGGCCGGCGCGCGAGGAACCGTGGCTGCGCCCAGTTCCTTGAGTTTGGCCTGCGCCCGGCGGGCTTCGTCGGAGCCGGGGAAGCGGCGGAGAACTTCGCGAAGGTCGCGGATCCCGGTGGACTTCATTCCCAATTCGACTTCGGCGAAGGCCTTCTTCAAGAGCGCAGCAGCAAGCTTAAAGCTCTTGGGATAATTGCCGGTCACGATTTCATACTGCGCAATCGCGTCCTGGTAATCTCCCTGCGCATAAGATATCTCGCCCAGATAAAACTGCGCATTGGAAGCCAAATCGTTAGTGGGAAAATTCTTGATGTAATCGCCGAACTCCTGGCGGGCGAGATCGTATTTCCCGGTGCTGAAATCGCGCAGGGCATTTTGATAAAGGGTGTCGGCGGACATTGCAGGCATTGCGGGAACCGAATTTCCTGCCTGCGGAGGCTGCGACGAGCCCGGATTCGGCTGGGCAGATTGCGCGGAAGCGGGCCCCGGTGCTCCGGAATAGATATTCTGCGCACTCGACGCTCCGCCTGAGATTTTTCCGTCGATGCTTTGCAACAAACCCTGAATGTCGTTCATCTGTTGGCCAAGCTTCGCCACACGCGCCTGGACATCCTGCATGTTGTCGGACAGGCCCTGCGTCTGCGTGCTCATGGTATCGATGCGCGAGCTGCTATTCGCGGTGGCTTCCTGCACGCTTTTTTGCAGAATGCCCATTTGGGAGTTCAACTGGTTGGTGGCGTCCAGGGATTGCTGCACCAGGGTGCGCAGCGTTGCATTATTCGTGTCGATCGCGCTGCGCAGATCCCTCTGCCCCTGCAAAAGTTGAGTCACCTGTTCCTGCAGCTGAATCATGTCCTTCGAAACCGCGCCGGTGGGCTTGGCGGTGAGCATCGCGCCGCCGAGAGCGCCGATTAGTACTGCTGCGAGTGCGAGCACAACCCATCGTGTGCGCAAGGGAAGCCTCCTTATTGTTTCTCTGCAATCTCTCTATTGAATTGCGCGGACGGCTCGTGGAACGCCGGAGCCGCCCGGAATTTAGATTGCTGTTTGCCTGCCTAAATATTTAATGCCCCGCCACGAAATGCGCACGGCGATTCTGTTGCCAGCACGCTTCATCGTGCTCGGTGCAGAATGGCCGCTCTTTGCCCCAGCTCACGGTATCCATGCGGTCGGCGGAAATGCCGAGCGAAATAAGGTAATTCTTGGCAGCCTGGGCGCGGCGTTCACCGAGGCCAATGTTGTATTCCGTAGAGCCACGCTCATCGCAATGGCCCTCGATGGTCACGCGGACCTGCGAATACGAGCGCAAGAATTCCGCGGTCTTTGTCAAGTTAGCGCGGGCGTCGCCACGAATATCGGATTTGTTGAAGTCAAAGTAGGCGTCCTTCACGTTCTGCTCGAACAGTTCACTCAAGCTCTGGTTTGCGGACGAAGGAGCTTCCACGGGCGCCGCGCCCACGGTGACGCGTGCGTCCGCGGTTGCGGTGCCGCCCGGCCCGGTCGCGGTGATGGTGAAGGTCGTCGATTCCGTTGGGTTGGCCGGCGTGGAGCCTTGCGCCGTTACCTTTCCCACACCCGGCTCGATGTCGAGGTCGGTGGCATTCGTGGATGTCCAGCTCAGCGTGACCGTATCGCCGCTCTTCACCGAGCTCGGCGAAGCATTCAGCGTAACGGTGGGTTGCGCGGTTGGCTGCGGAGCAGCTTGTGTGGGCGGCCGGCTTGCAACCTGCTTCTTGCAACCGCCTGCAAGAGCGATGAAAGCAACTACTCCCAGCAACAATCCCAGCTTTCTCAGACAACGATCCTGCATTTATTGCCTCCTTCGGCGTCCCTGCCAGGGCTAAGCAGGTGAGGTCGTTTTATAATTTTTGCCGCTCAGTGCCAGATCACGATGAAACTGAAAAGGCATTATCGCCGTGATTCAGCGCGGCGACCAGTTCGGTGATTCGTTCTGTCCTTGATACGTCAACTGGCGCGGTTCGCTGCCATCGGCCAGCATGGACCAAACCTGCCGTTGTCCGTTTCGAGTGGACTCGAATACGATGTGCCTTCCGTCAGGCGCCCAACTCGGGCGTTCATTCCGGCCGGCATCGCGAGTAAGCTCCACTAACTGCTTGCTGATGACATCCATAACATAGATGTCGAAATTGCCGCTGGGGCGTCGCCAGCAGAAAGCCAGCAGTTGTCCATTTGGTGACCACGACGGATCCACGCTGTAACCCATGTCCGGGAGGTCGAGTTTTTCGACGCCCGAGCCGTCTGAATTCGCAAGATAGAGAACCGGATCGCCGCCGCGATCGCTGACGAAAGCAATCTGCTTTCCGGTCTTCGGATTCCACGCGGGCGAAGTGTTGACGCCGGCAGCGAAAGTAATGCGGTGGAGATTCCCGCCACCCGCATCGGTGACGTAAATTTCCGGGTCGCCGTTCTGGCTGGACATGAAGGCAATTTGCGAACCATCGGGAGAATAGGCCGGAGAACTATTCGAGCCGCGATAGCGGGGAAAGGAAATCAGGCGGTCCGAGGCTGTCGAATAAATGCAAATCTGCGGCGAAGTGATCCCGCGAAAGGGAACGTAGCAAGTGAACGCAATTTTGGTGGCGTCCGGCGACCAGCGCGGAGTGAGCGAAATGGACTTCAGGTGAGTTACCTGATGCTGGTTCGAGCCGTCATAATCCATGGCCCAGATTTCTTTATTTCCACTCTTGCTGCTGACGAAAGCAATTTGCGTTTGCGCGATGCCGGGCAGACCGCCGCTCAATTTTGCCACGATGTCGTCCGCAAACTGATGCGCCAGGCGGCGCGCATCGGCATCGGTGGCGGCGCCGCGATAAATTTTCTGCAGCGCGATGGGAGCAGTCGGATTGTGAACGTCGGACAGAAATCCAGCGGCGGCCAAGTTTGTGCTGTCCACCGACAGGTTTCCGTAAGCAACCATGTATGCGCTGGCGGGGGCGTTGGACCAATCCGCAAACTTCAATTCGCTCGGCTGGCTCGGCGTTTGTGTTGGATAGAAGCTCGGGCTGACGAGATCGAGGATGCCGCAGTACTCGAGGTCGCTCCACAGCACGTCGTGAAATGTTTTCTCCAGAGCTGGCGGCGCTGGGGCGCGAAGTCCGAATTCGGGAACCGCAAGGCGCGCTTTGGAGACTCCCAGGCCAGTGCCGGTTTTGAACCAGTCCTGGGCGAAGGCGGAACCTGCGCAGAGCAGCAGTGCGATTGCGAGTGCTACGGAGATTGCAATTTTTCTCGTCATTGTGTTTTCTTTGTTCTTCTCGAAACGACCAGTTTTCGTTTGCGTACTTTTGCCACTGCAAATCATCGTTTAAAATCAAACCAAAATTCCACGCTGACTTTCGAACCTGAATATTCCGGGGGCAAACGGTCCAGGGGGCTGGCGTCTCGAATCGCGCGAACCGCGGACATATCCACCGAACTGTTGCCGCTCGACTTGGTCACTTGCACATTCGTCACCGTGCCGTCGCGCAGAATATCGAACGTAGCGACGGCTCGCGGAGCGTATTGAATCCCAGGGTCCACAGTGGACTGCAGCCATGTTCCGCTGACGCGCCGCTGCACAGCTTCCACGTACCATGAAAAACGCGACCCGAAATTTCCACCGCCCACGCCGGCGCTAAAGGCGATTCCCCCTTGAGTGGCCGTTCCGGCACCCATTGCAAATGAGGTGTAGGGTACGGTCGGCGTGCCGCCTCCACCGTAGGGAACTGCGTTTTGCGGGGGCGGAGCTTTGTTTTCCAAGACTTTGGAGGGACGCGTCACATACTTTGGCGGCTTCAGACGATCAAATTTTGGAATCGGCGTAGCATCCGGTTGCTTTTCGGGGGTTTTCGGCGGCGGCTCGGATTTGTAGAGGCCTTTCGATTCATCCACCACGCGATTTGGGCTGGCCAGTTCCGGGCGCGGCATCGGAATCCCCGGAACGCTGCCAACCACGCCGACAGAAATTGCGCCGCCCGGGCCGCCCCACGATTCCTCTTGATGCGAATAGGTTGCGGAAATGAAAAGCAACGCGGCTAGGGCGAAGTGAAATACCAGCGACCCGGCAAAGAACTTGCCGAGCGGCCGCGTCCAATTGTCGAAAGCCGGATTTTGTGCAATGGAAGCCATTTCACTGAATCTGCGAACGCTCGCTGAGCGGCTGGGTTACCACACTTATATTCTGGATACCCGCTTGGCGCAAGGAGTCCACTACCGTAGCCCAACTGCCGAAGGGAACCGTTTCATCGCAGCGCACATAAACAGCCTGATGCTTCAAGTCGTGCGATTGCGAAACTACCTGCTGGCCGAGATCGTGGATGTTAATGGCTTTGTCGTTTAGATAGACGCGCTGCGCCCGGTCGATGGTGACGACCATGCGAACTTCGGTCAGTTCTTTCACCGTTTTCGTTTTTGGGACGTCCACTTCGATGCCCGACTGCAGAATCGGTGCGGTGATCATGAAGATAATCAGCAGCACCAATACGACGTCGATAAACGGCACCATATTGATTTCTGAAAGTGCAGTCCCGGTCTCGCGCTGAATCTGAGGCATGGCGGTTTTTTACGCGCTGTATAGAGTTTCGATTTTCGCGACGAATTCTGCAGCAAAGCTATCCATGCGGTTGGCGAGGGCGCGAATGCCCCCGACGTAGTAGTTGTATGCGATGACCGCGGGGATGGCGGCAAAAAGCCCCGCGGCAGTTGTGATCAGAGCTTCAGCGATTCCGGGCGCAACCGCTCGAAGACTGGCGGAGCCCGCATCACCCAATCCCGAGAATGCGTCCATTACGCCCCACACGGTGCCGAACAATCCGATGAACGGGGAAACGGAGCCGGTGGTTGCGAGCCAAGGCATCCATTTTTCAAGACGCCGAACTTCCTCGCCTGCGGCCACTTGCATCTCGACTCCGACCGCGTGGGCGTTTCGCACTTTGGTGGGAGTGGCAGCAGCTCCGGGACGAGTGCCGCCGCCGAGCTGCGCTTCGAGTTCGCGGTAGCCTGCTTGATAGACAACGACAAGCGGAGTCCCGCCCGCGCCGACGCGGAGCGTGTTGGGATCGGGAAGTCCTCGCCCGGCCCGAAACATCTGAAGGAATCTTTTGGTTTGCGGCTCGATTTGACCGAACAGCCGCGATTTTTGAAAGATGATTGCCCAGGAGAACAGAGACAGGACAAGCAGGATGCCCAGGACCACGCGTGCGACCCAGCCCGTTTGTTCAAGCAGAGCGAACGGGCTGGCAAAAATGATCAGCGCCAGACCAGAAATAACATCCCCCAGAAAAAACATTTATAAAACCTTGCTCTGCAACCGTAGCACACGCATACAGGAGGGTCAAACGATTCGCCCGGACGCCAAATTTGGATGATGCCGAAAAGGACACAACGGTAGCGCCCTAATGCAGCGCTACATTGCTTCCGGGACGCGGGTTATTTTTCACTAGAGCGAATGAAAAGAAGAACATGCAGGCGCAGCCGATGGCCAGAATCCAATACGTGTCGATATACGACAAGGTCGCGGCCTGAGCCTGAACGCCCGCATAAAGCCTAGCGAAAGCTTGCCTCTGCGCTTCGTGCATGCTGAGTCCTGCATGGGTGAGCTGTTGCGTCAGACCATTGAGCGCAGCTTCGAATTGCGGATTGCCCGGCGTGATGTGGTCGGCCAGCGCCACTTGGTGGAACTGCGACCGGCGGGCGATGATGGTGGTCACCACGGAAGTTCCCACGCTGGAGCCGATGTTACGCGTGAAATTCACAAGTCCCGCGACGGCATTACTCTTTTCCTGTTGCACACCGATGTAGGCGGCGGTGGTCGCCGGAACAAATACGAAGCCAAGCGGCAAGTATTGAAAGATACGCAGCCAGGTGGCGTGCGCGAAACTCATTTGCTGATCCCATCCACGCACGGAAACGTACATGCCGATCGCCAACATAAACCAGCCGCAAGCGATCAAGTAGCGCAGTTGGAATTTTGAAGTAAGGCGCCCAACGATCGGCAACTCCACCAGCAGCAGCAATGCCGCCGCAGACAACACCATACCCGCCGACTGTGCGGTATAGCCCATCAGGTTCTGTAGGAACTGCGGCATCAGAACAGTGGTGGCGAAGGCCATCGCGCCGACCATGAACATCATCATGTTCGCAGTGGCAAAATTTCTATTTTTAAAGAGGCGCACGTCCACGATGGGGTCCTTATGAAACCACTCGTAGAAAACGAGCGAGGTCAGGCATACCACCATAATCACCGCGAGAGTGACGATGAAATGTGAACCGAACCAGTCGTCCTCCTGTCCTTTGTCCAGCATGATTTGCAGAGCACCTACTCCCAGCGCCAGCAGCGAAAAGCCGATGTAGTCGAGTTTGATGCCGCCCTTTTTGACGCGCTTCAAGTACGGCGGGTCCTCGACGAGCTTATAGACAAGAAACAGCGTAATGATGCCAACGGGCAAGTTGATGAAGAAAATCCAGCGCCAGGAGTAACTGTCCGTCATCCAGCCGCCCAAAGTCGGTCCGATCGCGGGGGCACAGACGGCGGTAATGCCATACAAGGAAAAAGCCAGTCCGCGCTTCTCAGGCGGAAAGGTGTCGGCGAGAATCGCCTGCACCATTGGCTGGAGGCCACCGCCGCCCGCGCCCTGCAAGACGCGAAAGAAAAGAAGCAGACCAAGGCTCGGCGCGATTCCGCAGAGCAGGGAACTGACGGTGAAGATCGCCAGGCAGGTCATGAAAAAACGCTTGCGGCCGAAAATGGTCACGAGCCACCCGCTAATAGGCAGCACGATCGCGTTGGCGACCAGATAAGAGGTGAGGACCCAGGTGCTTTGGTCGTTGCTTGCGCCCAGATTTCCGGCTATGTGCGGCAGAGCGACGTTTGCAATCGAGGTGTCGAGTACTTCCATGAAAGCAGCCAGAGACACGACGACCGCGATGAGCCACGGGTTAGCTTTCGGGCGCCAAGTTTCCTGAGGAAGAGCTACAGCGGCAGCGCTCATCGAACCTTTCACGACACAGAAAAATGAGAAACGATATTACCGCGAGGTCAAACGATTGCACACGGCAGAATGTGGGTTCGACTTGCCGGACGTGAGAGAGCCGATTTGATTCCTGATCCCGGGGAGTCGTGGGAAACCGCAGGGGATTCGTCGCGAATTCAGGTAGGCGAACAAAAGGCGAATATGTTAGGATGCGTCTGTGGACGAAGGACGCAAACGGATTTTGGCAATATTGACCGCGATTCTGGCGGCGCCGCGGATGGCGGATTGGAACTGGGATGGGCGTGCTGGTGCACCGGCGTGCGAGAGCATTGTGGTCACCGCTATGGGAGCAGCCGAGCGAATTATGGAGATGATCGACCGCAGGCACGGGAAACCGACTACCAATTCGATGAGCGTGCCGCAGCGATAGGCAGAATCCGCGGCGGGGTGGCGGGCGGACGGCGTGGAGGAGAACGAATAAGCCAAGAGTTGGTGGCGGGCGCAGCATGCTGCGGCCCTATGAGAAGATTCTGCGGCGCGACCTCATGAGCGATGTGAAGGGGCAGTGTCAGTGACGAGTGAGCGAAAACGAATGGCGGTCTGCAACCGTGTTAGAATTGTATTCGTTCATGAGCAGATCGTTCGATGTCGGGATTGAATCGCTTGCAGGCGGCGCCTCGGCCGTTCCCGCAGGCAGGCACGGGCACTTAGGTTCTTTTGCTGCAACCACTCCCGAAGAATTTTCTCTGGAGCAGAAGCGCGCGTTAGACTCGAATGCTGGTCCTTCGTTAGTGGAAATTCCTTCAGACTCCAAGAAATCTTTCTACATAGAGACATTCGGCTGCCAGATGAATGCGCACGATTCGGAAAAAGTTTCGGGCGTGCTGTTGGGCCGTGGATACCGTGCGGTTGAAAATCCAGTGCAAGCGGATTTGGTTCTTTACAACACGTGCAGCATACGGGAGAGAGCGGCGCAAAAAGTTTTCGCGAGGCTGGGAGACTGGAAAACGGTTGCCAACGGGAAAATCATCGGCGTGTTGGGATGCGTGGCGCAACAGGAAGGTAAGGAAATCTTCGAGCGCGCGCCGTGGGTCAGTCTGGTCTGCGGGTCGGCGAGTTATCGAAAACTTCCAGAACTGCTGGCGCAGCTTGAAGCGGGCGGGCGGCGCGTCACCGGCTTGGATTTAGATACGGATGAAACTTTCGAGACGGAAATCACACGGCGGGATAATCCGATTCGCGCGTACATCACGATCATCGAGGGTTGCGACTATTCCTGTTCGTACTGCGTAGTTCCGCACACGCGTGGGCCGGAGCGCAGCCGATCGAGCGAAGCGGTAATCGCCGAAGCCGGGCGGCTTGCGGATGCGGGCTACACTGAGATTCAGTTGTTGGGGCAAACCGTGAATTCCTATAGCGATCCCTCGGCGCGCAGGTGGAGTTTTGTGGATCTGCTGCGCGGCGTGGCGGCGGTGCAGGGAATTCGACGCGTTCGATTCACTACTTCGCATCCGAATGATTTTCACCGCGGGATCGTTGAAGCGATCGACGAGACGCCCGCGCTTTGCGATCACGTGCACTTACCGGTGCAATCGGGCTCAGACCGCGTCCTGCACGCGATGCGACGCACTTACACGCGGGAAGAATACCTAGCGAAGATCGAATGGATACGCGCGGCGAGCCGGCCGATCAGCATTACCAGCGACATTATCGTGGGATTCCCCGGCGAGACGGAAGCGGACTTCGAAGAATCGCTAACGCTGCTGGATGTGGCCCAGTACGACGCGATTTATTCGTTTACGTATTCGCCGCGGCCCAATACTTCCGCCAAGGACCTGCCGGATGCTGTTCCGGAAGTGGAAAAGAACCGGCGCCTCGCGGTTTTGAACGAGCGTCAGCGGCAGATTCAGATTGCGCGCAACGGAAAACTTGTCGGTGACACGTTTGAAGTGCTGGTTGACGCGAGACATGCCGCGCGCGGACAGTGGGGCGGGCGTTCGTCCTGCAACCGGCTGATAAATTTCACTACAACGCGCGAGGATCTTCTGGGAGAATACATTTCAGTGCAGGTGACGCGCGGCGGACCGAACAGTTTGGTCGGCGAGCAAGTGCTGTGAGCGACGGGAGGCCACCATGGAACTCGAAGTGAAGATACGAGGTCTGATGATGGATCCCGTGACCAATATGCCGGTAGTGGTATTAAAGGAAACTGCGGGTAACGGCGTGCTGCCGATCTGGGTGGGTATTTACGAAGCAAACGCGATTGCGCTGGAAATCGAAAAAGTGCAGACTCCGCGTCCGATGACTCACGACCTGCTGAAAAATGTTCTTACGGGATTAAATGTGCACGTGCAGCGCGTAGTGGTCTGCGATTTGAAGGACGATACGTTTTACGCACTGATCTGGATGGAGCGCGACGGCCAAACCATGTCCATGGACTCGCGCCCCAGCGATGCGCTGGCACTCGCGCTTCGGCTCGATTGCCCGATCTTCGTGGACGATGAAGTTTTGAAACATTCCAAGATAGCCAGCGCGATTTCGGAGAAAAGCTCGAGCGAAGAACTGCGCAAATGGCTCGAGAACCTCAACGACGAAGACCTCGGCCGCTACAAGATGTAGTTGCGCTCGCGCCTAGCGTGTCGCCCCTGCCGGAAAATCAGCGTAGGAATTCAATTTCAGAAAAATAACCCGAGTTGGTCGGGGCGGTACTTCGCTATCAGGCTCAAGGCGATACCCGCGAATGAGTCTTGCATGGAGTGTTGAATCATTCCCGGACGCAGGCTCTTTCGCATCATGGCGAGAATGCCGAAAAGCGCGCCGTAGATCGCGATTGAGGTCATGCCTTTGACACCCTGGTAGCCATGAGCGACGCCGAAAACGAGTGCTTGCCCCGCGATGGCCACGCCGTTCATTCCGGTGATGGCGAAAAACTGCTTCCGCAAATAGCCGCGAAAAATAAATTCCTCGCAGAACCCCGCGGAAATTGACAGCAAGACCCACAGTAAAATTTCCAGGGCGCCGCGCGGCATCATAACCAGCAAGGCTTTCTTGGCGTGGGGATTCTCGCCTAAAGCGTGACCCACGATAAGCAGGAATACTATGACGACGAGCCAGAACATGAATGCGACGCCGATATCGCGCCAGACGTCTCCCGCGCGCGCCCACCTTCCGCCAATAATGTCCGCAAATCTCGTTCCGCTGCGGCGCACACCGAGGAACCATACGTAGGCCAACAGAACCAACTCGAAGAAAATCGAGAATAGATACAGGGGCACTCGAGTACTGAGTTGTAAAGTCTCCGTACGCGCCGCGAAGTGCACTTGAATAAGGGAATAGGAGACTACGAAGAGGACCAGGACGACCGTATGCCAGACGGGCGCGAGTAGTTTTCGGTCGTCGGCAGGGGGTGTGACGATTAGAGTGGTTGCCATTGCGATAGTTGATTTCCGGCCTTAGTAAGGCAGGAGTATAACAGCCCTGGGTTAAGCAGGTAGGGGTCAGGCTAATTGCAGTTGTCCACAGCAGAAATGCATTTTTTGCTTGCGCAGGGCATAGCCAAATGAGTAGAGTTAGGCTACTTGTGGTGTAATTGGGGCAGCAGGAGGCCATATATGGGCCCACGGTTGCAGCATGGCTAGCGGGGGCAAAATTTGACCTACGTCATCGCGGTCGCCAATCAAAAAGGCGGCGTCGGGAAAACCACGACGTCGATTAATCTAGCCGCCGCCATCGCGCTGAAGAAAAAGAAAACACTTCTAATCGATCTGGACCCGCAATCCAACGCGACGATCGCGTTTTTCGAATCGTCGGACATTCAGACTTCGATGTACGACCTTTTCGCTGAGCATCCGGCGGAGCTGTCCAAGATCGTAAAGCCGACAAAAGACCCTTATCTGTTTGTGGCGCCGGGGAAACTGTCGTTGGCCAGGCTGGAGACGCAGCTCGCGGGGCAGTTCGACGCGCCGTATAAGTTGAAAGACGCGCTTTCGAGCGTGTTGAAAGAGTACGAGTTCATAATTCTGGATACTCCGCCGGCGCTGGGGATATTAACGGTGAACGCTCTGGTGGCCTCCACGCATTTGTTGGTTCCAATTCAAGCCGCATATTTCGCGATTGAGGGAACCGACGATTTACTGGAGACCTATGCGCGAATTCGCTCGAGGCCCAATCCGGATTTAAAAGTGCTGGGCGTGGTGATTACGCTCTTCGACAAACGCACCAATATTTCGCGCGACACTCACGAACAGATTCGCGCGGTGTTCGGCGAAGCGCTTTTCAAAACGCGGATCAGCAAAAACGTCCGGCTGGAAGAAAGCCCGGCTTACAAGGAAACTGTATTTTCGTTTGCGCCCAAATCTTCGGGCGCGGAAGAATACAAGAAGCTCGCTCAGGAGGTATTGCAACGTGTCCAAGAGGATCGGGTTGCCCGTCACTCTCAAGATGCGGCATGACGCGCACTACGTAGAAACGCTGACCAGCTTCAGTGGCGCGTCGATCGGGCGGATGATCCCGCTCAACAAGGTTCGGCCGAATCCGGACCAGCCGCGAAAAGCGCTGGGCGATTTGCGCGAGCTCACCGATTCGATACGCGAAAAGGGCGTGCTTGAGCCGCTGCTGGTGCGGTTCATTCCGCGCGAAGACACGTATTACATTATTTCCGGCGAGCGGCGTTATCACGCTTCGAAAGCGGCCGGATTGCACGAGTTGCCCTGCATCGAGAAGATCGCGGACGACGCGGAAACGCTGGAACTCGGTCTGATCGAAAATCTTCAGAGGAAGGATTTGACTCCGTTCGAAGAAGCGGACGGCTTGCAACGTCTGGCGACCCATTTCGATTATACGCACGATGATATTGCCAAGAAAATCGGCCGGGCGCGCTCGTCGGTGACGGAGACGATGTCACTGACCGTGATTCCGGACGCGGTTCGCAAGGATTGCATCGAACGCGGGATATTTTCCAAGTCGCTTTTGCTGCAGGTGTCGCGCCAGCCGAACGAGAAGAAGATGCATGAGATGGTCAACCGCATTGCGCAAGGCGGCTTGACGCGCGACGAAGCTCGCAAAGCGCGGAAACAGGAGTCCGGCTCCGATACGAGGCCGCACCCGTTCCTCTTCGACTATCGCGCGCAGGACGAATCGTTCCACGTGCGCGTGCAATTCCGCAAGAGCCACGTTGGCCGCGAAGAATTGGCTGCCGCGATTCGCGCCGTCTTACGAGAAATCGAGTCTGGCTCCATTTCCTCCTCGGCCGCATAGGGATTTTCCTTCAACAGATGGCGGCTCGAGGTGAGCGGCCACGCAGTCCTCGGCGGCTATCCGCAGAGCGGCTGGAGCACGTCTCTCCAGGTGTACAGGCAGCGGAAGGGTGTGCTAACACTATGGCGACTAGCTGCGTCTCACAGATCGCAATCTGAAGAAATGGAGGTCTGCATGGAATCCAGACTCGCAAAGAGAGCTTGTGGATTGTTTTTATTCCCCTTGGTGGTCCTCGCTTTCGTTCGTTTCAGCGCTGCTGACAATTCTGCATCTTCTGGGTCGGGTTCTGTAGCCGAAACTGCGCACATGCAGATAGCGCGCGCCAGCCATAGTTCGACTCTGCTCCCGGACGGCAAGGTCCTCATCGCCGGCGGATTTGGCGGCAGTGGCACAGAGAACAACCCGTTCCGGAGCACAGAAATTTATGATCCTCGAACAGGGAACTTTCAGCCGACCGGCAACATGAGCATCGGAAGGAGCGGGCACACTGCGACGCTTTTGAAAAACGGCAAAGTGCTTATCGCCGGTGGTTGGACGGGCCGCTACAATCTTCGCCGATCAGCGGAACTCTACGATCCAACCACAGGGATATTCACGCCGACCGGGGACATGGTCATCGAAAGGGCCGGTAATACGGCGGCCCTGCTTGCTGACGGCAGGGTGCTTGTGGCGGGCGGCGAGGACCGCGGTGAGAATGCCCTCGCTAGCGCGGAAGTCTACGACCCTTCGACCGGGAAATTTGCGCGAACCGGAGACATGACCGAGCCTCGTGGAGAAGCGACGGCCACGGCGCTGAGAAACGGCAAAGTGTTGGTCGTGGGAGGAGGTTCCGGCCATTACCCGTCTCAAAACGTTTATCGCAGTGCGGAACTCTACGATCCCGCAACCGGCAAATTTACATCCACAGGGCAGATGACAGTTGGTCGTCACAAACATGCAGCGGTTCTGCTCGCGAGCGGAAAAGTGCTTGTAGTCGGCGGCTCCGACAATCGCGACTGGCACGGAGAGTATTCGAGTGCAGAAATTTACGACCCAGCTACGGCCGCGTTCAGCGCGACCGGGACAATGAGCACCTCGCGGTTCAAACTGCCCTATGCCGCAGCCTTGCTGGACAACCGCACAGTGTTGGTGGCGGGTGGAGGCAGTTTCGCCGAGGTCTATGACGAGGTAAAGGGAAGTTTTAGCAAAGTGGAAGGAACCTTAGGAGCTGCGTGGTTCTTTGCATCCGCAACTGTGCTTCCCGACGGCAAAACGTTGATCACGGGAGGTTACGCGGAAACCGGAGGCGAATTGCCATCCACGGCGCGCGCGTGGATTTACAGGCCTTGAATCGCTCCTGATAGTGTCCTTCTAGCTTGTCTTTGTGTTACGCCACATCTATCCTTTCCGCTGCCGATATGATTCACGAACACAGCAAGCTGCTGCTTTGGGCCGATTTGGCTGGCACATTCCTGTTTGCGGTACAAGGCGCATTGATAGCCGTCCCAGCGAACCTCGATCTCCTGGGTGTCATGGTCCTAGCATTTTCTACAGCGCTGGTGGGAGGAATCATTCGCGATGTCCTGATTGGCGCTGTTCCGCCGGCGTCCCTTCGCGACTGGCGTTACGCAACTGCGGCGTTTACCGGAGGCGTTATCGTTTTCTTTTTGCATCCGTACGTCCGAAGCATTCCCGCTCCGTTCATCATGACGCTCGACGCCGCAGCGCTGTCGCTGTTTGCCGTCGCGGGAACGGAGAAAGCGCTGCTATATAAGATGCATCCATTCATCGCGGTCCTGTTGGGCGCTATCACAGCCGTCGGCGGAGGAACAGTGCGCGACGTGTTGCTGGCGCAGATTCCCAACGTTCTTCGCTCGGACATTTATGCGACGGCTGCCCTGGCTGGCGCGACGGTAATGGTCGCGGCGACAAAGCTGCGGGTACCTCCTGCGTTGGCGGCCGTCTCAGGCGGGCTGGTCTGTTTTTTGCTTCGCGTCATCAGCGTTTGGCAGCACTGGAATTTGCCCAAGGCCTTCACCGGCTAACCTCGGTGCTCTGCATCTGGGATCTTCCCATTTGTTTGGCGATTCCATGTTGATTGTGAACTGCCAGAGGTTAGCTGTTATTCTTTCTGCCGATGGAATTCACTCCGCGGCAGATCTCAATTCTAGAGCGCTTACAAGCGCGCGATTTTCAGATCGTGGCGTTTCCGATGTACGCGAAGTATATCGGCGTGCGCCGGGGGAATTGCGCCGCGCTGCTGGCGCCGATCGGTGCGGATCGCTTCCAGCTCCACGGCCAGCCGGCTTACCTTATCGGCGGAAACTTCAGCGTGCGGGTGACGAGGGAAGGGCGCGACTGGTTCGTCTGGAAAAAACAGAAACTTGAGGTGACCGCTGAGCGCCTCGCTGAGCTTGAGAGTTTTTCCGCGCAATTATCGCAAACGCTTATTCCGGCCATTTAGAATAGCGAGTGGTAGTTGAAAGTTTAGCGCCGCTCAGCGCACACTATGCAAATGACCGATTCTTACGACGTGATATGTATCGGCGCAGGGCCAACGGGCCTCGCGAGTGCCATCGAAGCCAAACGTGAAGGACTGCGCCCCCTTGTGATTGACAAAGGATGCCTGTGCAACTCACTTTTTCACTATCCCATTAACTTGCTGTTTTTCACCACACCGGAACGCATGGAAATTGGCGATTTGCCCATGACGATTTCCGGCGGCAAGCCGACACGCGGCGAAGCGCTCAAATATTATCGGCGCGCCGTCGAACACTATGGGATTGAAGTCCGCCAATACGAGCGCGTGGAGGAGATCACCGGCCACGATCGCGCGTTCGTGGTGCACACGCGCGATAAAGAAGGCGCTGCGCTTGAATATCACGCCGGCAAGATTATTTTGGCCACTGGATACTATGATCTTCCGAATTTCCTCGGAGTGCCTGGCGAGGATCTGCCGCACGTCAGCCATTATTTCAGCGAAGCGCATCCTTACTGGAACCAGGACGTCGTGGTTATTGGCGGAAGGAACTCTGCCGCGGAAGCAGCGCTTGATTTATTTCGCGCCGGTGCGCGAGTCACTCTGGTTCACCACGGTGCGGAAATGGGGAAGAGCCTGAAATACTGGGTCAAGCCCGACATCGAAAATCGCATACGTGCCGGAGAAATTCGCGCCATGTTTAAAAGCGAAGTGACGCGTATCGAAACCGATAAGGTGTGGGTGAGAAACGGAAGCGGCGAGCAAGTCGTTCCGGCCACTCAGGTCTTTGCTATGAGCGGCTATCATCCGGATTTCGAGTTTTTAAAAAAACAGGGAGTTCGGCTGGATCGCGATTCGCTGAGGCCAGAAATCAATCCGGAAACCCTGGAAAGCAATATACCCGGAATTTATCTAGCCGGCGTAATCGTTGGGGGAAAACACACGTCTGATATTTTTATCGAGAATGGGCGGTTTCACGGCCGACAAATTATCGCCGCCATCACTGGCAAGGGGAAGCTGTCGGAAAATCCGCCAGTCTCTCCGCCCGGAGAATAAAAAGGTTCCTCCGCGCTATTCTAGCAAACGTTGATGCAACGAAGGGTGATCCCTGATCTAAGTTCACAGAGTCCAGGGCCTTGAATTGCCTGCCTTCCGCAACTCTGTTAAAGTCGAACGCGATGGCATCAATTGTAAGAGAAGTCGGCGAAACATTCTTTACCCTCTACAAAGGGTTCAGCGTGACTCTGCGGACGATGTTCCGCAAGCCCACGACGGAATCCTATCCGGATGTGCCTGCGAGCGTTCAACCACGTTATCGTGGAATACATGTTCTCCAGCGCGACGAGAATGGACTTGAAAAATGCGTGGGCTGTTTTCTCTGCTCTGCCGCCTGTCCGGCAAATTGCATTTACATTGAAGCTGCGGAAAACACCGAAGCAAGTCGCATGTCGGCCGGCGAGCGCTATGCGAAGGTGTACAATATTGATTATTCTCGATGCATCTTTTGCGGTTACTGTGTGGAAGCATGTCCTACCGACGCCATCACCCACGGCCATAATATCGAGCTAGCCCCTTACGACATTAATGCTCTGATCTATCGTAAAGAGCAGCTCCTTGAGCCCTGGCCTCCTTCGAAATCCTGATTCGCAAATTAAGCCCCTAACCATGCGTGCTGCACGGAAGTACTTGACGCAATGAAACCAGCCGTCCCATTCCCACACTAGCCTTTCCTGGTGTTGTGAAATCCCACCACGCGGATTAACCATCGTCAGCACAGTGCGAGAATGGATATTTATGTTGAGAGATGCGAGGCGATTTGTGTGGGCGGGGGAATTGACTTGTCTAGCTGGCGCGGACGGCTGGCGCGGACGATGGAGCCGCGGCTGTCTTGGCGAGATATTTTGTGATCGGAGTCGTCCGGATCACATGGGGCCAGCGCGCATAAGACTGTCGTGCGGACTTGATGCGATCTGGGTTTAGGCACACTGGCGCAGAACAACCACCTGCACTGGGGACTGGCGGGCAAACGCAAGCACTCGAAGGGCACACGCAGTTCAGGAAGACTAAGGACGAAGTGCGGGCTACGGTGAAGTGGCCCAGGTCATGACGCGCAAGCAAGCACTCGAAGGGTACACGCAGCTCAGGATGACAAGGACGCCTCGCGGACTGCAGCGAGTGACGAGTTCATCGTGGTTGCTGCGGTGTTAGATGAGGGCACCACAGAAAGGGCGGCGGGCGGCGAGGTGAAGTGGCACAGCTCATGACGCATATGCAGAGACTCGAAGCGAGCGCGGCAGTTGAGACGATAACGAGGGAGCTGCGGGCCGCCATGTTTTTCCCGGCGGCGATTCATCCGACTGACGGTGAGTTTGTTGCGGCGGCCGGCCTTAGACCGCGCGCCGTTGATGCGGCGAGAAACGCATGGACGCGCGAACGGGCGCAGAGGGCTGCAGTTTTCCTGAGCGCGCCAAGGGGGCGATCTGAGCGACATCAGCCGAGCCCGACAACCCAGCCACCGCGCGGGGCTTGGTCGCATCGCGTTTCGCCGAATTACGGGCAGCGAATCGCCGGGTCTGCGAGCGGGCACTGTCAGCTCCGTCAGAAGGGCCCGGAGCGGCGGGGAAAAGCGACCCCGTCCGTGAACTCTTGGGCAAGCGCCGGCGCTGCGGGCCGCTCTGTGCAGAATGGAGCGACGCGGCATTTCGACCTGTTTCCATCGGGGATTTATACGCGTTTGGAGCGGCGTGTGCCTGCGAACGAACTTGCCGCTCGAGAAACTTCAAGGCGTCTTTCGCGCTCCCGGAAAGGTGCGTGCCTGGCACGGGCGGCGAATCCCGGCGATCGCGCGCGGAACGAGCGGGAATCGGCTTTACAGATGCCGGCTTGGACTGGAGTTCCTGCGAATTCATCAGGTCATCAAACGGCAGCAAACGATTTGCGGCAACGGTTTTCGCGGAAAGATTCGCAGAGGCACCCGCGAGGTCCGCGTCGGACCGGGCGGCTTGAGTCCGGCGGCATTCGAGAATCCAGCGCGCGAGCCGCGACTGGATTTCCGCTTCAATCCACTCCTCGACTACATCCCGAAGCTCTTTGCGTAAATTGGCGCTTCTATTCAGGCGAGAAAGTTCAAAAGTTTCCAGCGCATCTTCAGACGAGGTGACGAGGTATTCAAGCGGTGAAGCGATGCCCATCGAAAAGGCCTCCTGACGACTCTCTCCCGAGAGTGGGAGGCTAACCGGGAGCATAGTATCAGAGTAATGCTGTTAACTCAATAGTAGACAGCGAGGCGAGCGGCGACCCAAGTGTATCGCACAAGGCGCTATCACACCGGAGCAGTATAGCCGCAACTGGCGGCAATGGCGGAAAAACGGCGGAAGGAAACGGAAGAGACGGACATCCGAATCGTGAAACGCAGTAGGCGGCGGGCAGGCGCGCGCAGGAATGCGGAAGTGATTCTCGGGGCGAGGAGGATCCATGGGCGGAAAGCGGAAACCGATTCCAGCGGAACTCGCAGTGCAGGGCCAAGCGGCGATTTGCGCTGCGCTTCGCAAAAGACGGCGCGCGCGCGGCCGGGAATATATGAAGGAATGGAGGGCCAATCCGAAGCATCGGGAACTTGAGCGCCAGAGGCGGGACGGCGATTACCTAATCAGAGAGCAGCGCAGCGCGCACCGATTGAGGCTCCATCCGCACACCGGAGTTCGTGGCGACCCACATTGCGGATTCTGCGGACACGGACGGCCGGTGGAAATCGTGGAAAGGCTGCGCATTTCAAGAACAGCTGACGAAGAATTCGTAAGAGTGCTCATCCCGTATTGCGGACATTGTTGATGAAAAAACAAAGATGGGCGCCAAAAATGTATCTCCGCGAGTGACGCTTTGAATGCGTGAAAAGAACTTCAGCACCGGGCTGCGAGGAGTGCTTTTCGAAGCGCGGCATTATGCGCGTATGGGTTCGGCGATTTGGCTTTACGGTTGGCTGGTGCTGCGGCAAACGCACCAATCGGGGCCGGTGGGGTGGGTGCTGGGCGGCGCGCCGGTGCGCTACCGTGAAATCGAGGAAGAGACAGGGTTCAACCGGCGGACGCTCGAGCGCTGGCTGAGCGCTTTGCGGCGCGAGGGCTATATCGAGACGACAGCGGCGCAGGAAGGGATCAGCATTCGCATCACCAAGGCCAAAAAATTTCCACAGGCTGTACGCAAATCTGCGGAGGGTGTACGCAAAATTGCGGGCAGTGGTACGCAGAATTGCGAGGCAAATAGGGCGCAAGAGTATATGTACGAGCAACTTGCAGGCGGGATGAATAGTTCATCAATAGTAAGAATAAGAGAAAGAGAAACGCAGCGCGAAAACGACAGCAGCTGTGGAAATCAAAACCACAAGCGGAAACAAAACCGAAGCAGAAATCAAAGGCCGGGCGAATACGAAAGTCCAAATCAAAACCCTTCCGGGCTAGAGCAAAATCAAAACCAAAATCAGTTTCAGAACCGCATTGGGTGCTGCGAGCGCTGCGCGAACTGAGCCACCGCTTGCGGATCGCGCTGCGGGCTCCGCGAATCGAGTGCGCTGAAGTGTTTCAGATGCAGCGAGCGCATCGCGAGCGCGAACATTTGGCCGCGGAATACGCGCGCGGATATATCAACGGGTGGCGCGAATGTTTTCACACTTGCCTCGATGCGGTGGAGGAAGAAATCGAGCGTGTGGACGAAGCGTGGGATGTGGGGGCGATGCTGCCTGCGCCGAAGCCGCCGCGGAAGAACTAGAGGGGCACGACTCACGAGGTGCTGCTGATGAAAGCTGCTGAAATGTTCAACGCGTGTCACGCGCGCTATCGCGGGCTGCATGAATGGCTTGATAACTCGCTTGGCGAAGTGCGTGCGCTGGACCTGGATTCGCCTTCCTGCGGCTACCAGTGGAGGCCGGAACGTTCGCGCGCTTGCGAATACGTTGCGGACTTCGAGCGCATCGGCCGGCAGGCGCTGAAGCGTCCGGCGTGGAAAGGGCGTTTGAAATTGTTTGAGATTTATTTTGTCGGTGGCGCGGACTATCGCAGCGCGATTTCACTCGTGGGGGTCGCAGAAGGCACGTTCGATTATTGGTTGCAGGAAGTGAAAAAAGCTGCCGGGCGTGAATTCTCGCGTACCGGATTGTATCCACCGGTGCGCTATTTTCAGTCTTCGCACGCACGCCAACCTCGCGCCCGCAATTTGTAACGACGGCTGCATGGATAAGGCAATTGGAAGTAATCGCCGAAGCGCGTAACTCACATTCCCCCGTTTTATCTCCTACCGCAGTCGAACCCTCTTAGAAATCTTCAATCCACAACTCACCAGGATTCATTTCACGCATCTGGATTCGCATACGCTCGTAATCCCCTACAGCTGTGTTCAGTGGCTGCAGTCTAGCGGTGCCGTGTCGCACTTTGTCTTCCGCAGAGGGACAAGTCAGATGGCCGGATGGCCTTTATAATCGCGGCGGCGTGTGTTAGACAGGGATGCGATGAATCGCGGCGGGAGCGTCTTGATCACGGGAGCAGGGGGCTGCATCGGCTCTGCGCTGGCGGAGAGGCTTGCGAAATCCAATGCGCGAAATCTGATACTTCTGGACCACGCGGAGCACGAGCTGTATGAAATTGAGTTAGCGCTGTCTGCGATCGAGGTTTGCGCGCCGCACGTCGCCGTGCTTGGCGATATTTGCGACGCCGCGCTGCTGGCCGATGTGTTCAAAGAACACCGGCCGGGCGTGATTTATCATGCGGCGGCTTTCAAGCACGTTCCGATGATGGAAGCAAATCCTCTGGCGGCGATCCGCAACAATGTGATTGGAACGATGACGCTGGCTTTCGCCGCGCGCAACCACGAGGCCGGGCAGGTCGTGATGATTTCAACGGACAAAGCGGTGAATCCGCGCAGCATGATGGGAGTGTCGAAACGCATCGCGGAACTGGTCCTGCTGCGATGGAACGGCATCAAGACGCAAATGAAAGCCGTCAGGCTGGGGAATGTTTTAGGCTCGCGTGGCAGTGTGGCGCCGCTGTTTCGGCAACAAATTGAGCGGGGCGGGCCGGTGACGGTTCGGCATCCTGACGCCAGCAGATATTTTCTGACTCTGAGAGAAGTGGTGGACCTGATTCTCGCGACGGCAAATCTGGAAGGCGGCGTTTTCGTGCCGGAGCCCAGCGAGCCGGTAAAAATTGTCGATTTGGCGCGCGGAATGATTCTGAAAGCGGGGTTCGAGCCGGACGTGGACATGCCGATCGTGTTCACGAATCTTCTTCGCGGGGAAAAGCTTAGCGAAGAGATGGTTTTTGCCAGCGAAACGGTCGAGCCCAGCGGAGATACGAGAATTCAACGTGTGCGAGGCACGGCAATCGCCGCTGCCGAGTTTGATGCGAAGATTGCGCGGCTCCTCGACAGCGTGGGGCGGCGCGATCTGCCCGCGCTTGTGGACGCGCTGGTGGGCATGGTGCCGGAATACGAGCCCAGCGAGTTGTTGCTCAGCGCGCCAAAGCCGCTCGTTCGCGCAGCGACAAAATAGATAGCAAATACAATGAAGCGCAAAATCGCGGTGGTCACAACTTCGCGCGCCGACTACAGCCATTTGTACTGGCCGCTGCGAGAACTTTCCGCGCATCCCGCTGTGGATTTGAAAATCATTGCGATGGGCGCGCACCTTTCACCTGAATTCGGCTCGACGATCCAGGAAATCGAGAAGGACGGCTTCAGCATTGACGCGCGCGTCGAATGCCTGCTCAGTTCCGACAGCGACGTGGGCATGGCCAAGACGATCGGCGTGGCCACACTGAGCCTCGCCGACATTTTCGGGCAGATGCGTCCGGACTTGCTTTTGCTGATCGCGGATCGTTACGAAATGTTGGCGCCGGCGTCGGTCGCTGTGGCGCTGCGAATCCCTATCGCGCACATCGAAGGCGGCGAAATCAGCGAAGGCGCGATTGACGACGCGGTCAGAAACGCGCTGACCAAAATGAGCCATATTCATTTCACGTCCACCCAAGCGGCGCGCGACCGCGTGATGGCCATGGATGAAGAAGCTTGGCGCGTTCATCGCGCCGGCGCACCTTCGCTGGACCATTTGCGGCGGCAAACGCTGTTCACCCGCGAGCAGGTCGAATCGCGGCTGCGCATCGAACTGAAGCACCTGGCGATTCTGGTTGCGTATCACCCCGTAACGCTCGCGCGTGACACCGTGCGAGAGGCGGACGCGCTTTTCGAGGCTTTGGAAAATCTGCCGAATCAGATTCTGTTCTGCTATCCAAACGCTGATGCCGGCAGCCGCAACTTGATCGAACGCGCGCGATCGTTCGCAGCTTCGCGCGACGCGGCGCATGTGTTCGTAAACCTGGACGCGCTAACTTATTGGAGTTTGCTGAAGCAGGTGGATGTGCTGGTGGGAAATTCGAGCAGCGGAATCATGGAGTCAGCTTCTTTCGCGCGGCCCACGGTCAATGTGGGGCTAAGGCAGCAGGGCAGGGAACGCGCGCGCAACGTGATCGATGCCGCGCCGGAGGCTCGCGCCATCCTCAAGGCCATCGCGACGGCAAAGAGCACGGATTTTCGCCGAGGGCTTCAAGGCATGACGAATCCGTACGGCGAAGGCCTAGCGTCTGAGAAAATTGTTGAGGTGTTAACCACGGTGCCGCTCGGCGAGGAATTGCTGCTGAAACGCCACGCACCGCCCCGAGCATTTACCAACTCCGCCGGGTAAACTACGGCGTCTCCGCCATCGCCGGTGCTTGGCGAGCGCGACTACGAAGGGTCGGTGGGTTTGTTGACGAAGGTTATCGCCGGGCGGTTTGGTTCCGGCTTAGGAACCTTCTTCTTCGGCTTTTTCACTTCGCGTCTGCGTGCGTCTTTGTTTCCCATGCCACATAGAATGCCACAACATTTTGCGATTTTGCAACCGCGGTTGGCTGTGCGAATCCCACGCGAAGTGGGCCGGGCCTGATTTCGCCTCCCGCCTCGCAGCCAGCGGGAGCGCCGAAACACTTTGAGCTTTGGGGGTGTTGCGATATCTTCCGGGTATTGGGAGGCGCCTCAAATGAAACTCAACTATGTAATTAAATTCGTTGATGACATGGATCGCGCGGTGAAATTCCATCGCGATATGCTGGGCTTGCCTTTGAAGTTCGAATCTCCGGAGTGGAGCGAATTTGTCACCGGCGATGCCACTCTTGCATTGCACAAGGCTTCGGCCAAAAACGCCGCAGGTTCCGTTGAGTTGGGATTCACGGTTCCCGACCTCCACAAATTCTACGCGGATATGAAGGCGAAGGGCGTGCAGTTCAGCATGCCGCCGACAAAGCAAGACTTCGGCGGCGAACTCGCGCAGTTCGTCGATTCGGAAGGCGGACGCAACAGCGTCGGCAAGCAGTAGGCTTTCCCTCGAGCCGCAAACCCCAGCGACGGAGCGCCTCGCGTGGCCAAAACCTGAAAATTCTTGTACCCTTAGAGGCCTCAGGTGAATCTTATATGCAGGAGGCTTACGGCCATGACGTTGGCAACGAAATACATGCGCGCAGATACGCGGCGTGAATCGGGATTTTCCGCGCGTGGCGCAAACTTTTCCGGGCCTCGATTGGGTCAGCAGATCCTCGCCTTCATGGTGGCGATTGGCTTGTTGTTCGTCACGATGCCGCAGAATTTAGCCGCGCAAGACGCGCAGGCTCCGGCGCAGGACGCGCAAGGCGCGCAGCCGGCGGCACCCGCATACACCACGCAAACTCCCGACCAGTTGGACCAGTTGGTAGCGCCCATCGCGCTCTATCCGGACTCACTCGTGGCGCAGATTCTGGCGGCTTCCACTTTTCCCGCGGAGGTGGTCGAAGCCGACCGCTGGCTGCAGGCGAATCCCAACCTCAAGGGCGACGATCTGGCTAAAGCGGTGGATCAGCAGACCTGGGATCCCAGTGTCAAAGCGCTCACCGCGTTCCCGAGCGTGCTGGCCAATATGGACAAGAACCTTTCGTGGGCTTCATCGCTGGGAGACGCTTACTACAACCAGCAAGCCGACGTGATGGATGCCATTCAGAGGATGCGTCAAAAGGCGCAACAAGCGGGCAATCTGAAAGACACGTCGCAACAAACTGTACAGACGCAGGGATCGAACATCGTGATTCAGCCTGCTGATCCCGATGTTGTTTACGTCCCGGCTTATGACCCCTGGGCTATTTACGGTTACCCGATAGCGCCGTGGCCTTTTTGGTACAACTATCCCGGCATCTGGTTTGGTGGCCCATACCTTTCGTTCGGTCTCGGCTTCGGGATTGGTTTTTACGGCGGGTATGGATGGGGATGGCACAACTGGGGAGCTAATTGGGGCGGTCACTCGCTGGTTTACAACCACAACACGTATATCTCTCACAGCAACACGTTTTACAATCGCAGCAATTACTACCACAACGGCGGAGAGCGCGGCGTAGCTAATAACGTGAACCGCGGAGGCGCCGATCGCAACGGAAACATCGGCGGGCGCGGTGGAGTGGAACACAATGATGGCACCCACGGCGCAAACAACGCCAATCATGGCGGGAACGTTGGTGGACGCGGCGCAGAGCAGAATCGCGCCGGAGAGCGGGCTTTCAACGGTGATAGCCGGCAAGCACGAGGATTTGGAGATCAGCGCGGGCAGAGCAGCTCGCGCTCCTCTGGTTTCAGCGGATACGATCACGGCGGAAACACCCGGAGCTTTTCTTCACGCGGGCAATCCAGTTTCGGCGGCGGCGGTGGAGGATTCCATGGTGGCGGCGGTGGCGGCGGACATCATCGCTAGTCGGTTCCGAACGCCATCCAACGGTTCTTTTTTCGGCCATTTTTAATGACTCTGAAATCCAGAACGGAGAAAAGACATATGCGGCGCACAAAATTGAACTTGCGAAATTTTCACGGCGCAAATTTTCGTACCCTGGCTATAGTCGCTTTCGCTTTGCTCGTATGCCTTCCCGCCGGCGCCCAGGCGCAGCAAAAAGACCAGAAAACGTTTGGATCGGCGCAAGAAGCCGTTGACGCCCTGGTGGCTGCGGTTAAGAGCAGCAACGATGGGGCTCTGCTGGCGATTCTTGGGCCGGACGGGAAAGAAATCATTTCGTCCGGAGACGCCGCCGAGGACGAAGCCAACCGCACGAATTTCGCGAAGAAATATGAGGAAATGCACCGCCTGGTGGCGGAACCGGATGGCACCACGGTGTTGTACATCGGGGCGGAAAATTGGCCCTCGCCCATTCCGCTGGTGAACAAGAACGGTTCGTGGTACTTCGGAACAGAAGCGGGCAAGCAGGAGATTCTGTACCGGCGGGTCGGCCAGAATGAAATGGCGGCCATTCGCGTTTGCCAGGAGCTGGTGGCCGCGCAGAATGAATACTTCGCGAAAGAGAAAAACGAGTACGCGCAGAAATTTACGAGTGATGAGGGACAGCACAACGGCTTGTACTGGCTGGGCGCGGGCAATGAATTCGAAAGCCCGATCGGCCCGCTGGTAGCCAACGCCGGCACCGGAGGCGGCCTGGCAAAGAATCTGCATACTCCTCCTGCGCCGTTTCACGGCTACCTTTTCCGCATCGTGACGCGCCAGGGCAAGAACGCTCCGGGCGGCGCGACCGACTACATCGTTGCTGGAAAAATGACCGGCGGATTTGCTTTCGTCGCTTACCCCGCTGAATATCGCAATTCGGGCGTGATGACGTTCCTCGTCGGCAAAGATGGAGTAGTGTACGAGAAAGACCTGGGCAAGAAGACCGACGCTGCAGCCAAATCAATTAAATCCTACGACCCCGATTCGAGCTGGAAAAAGTCCGAGGAACCGCAACTGCAGACTGCTGAAGCAAAAAAGCCACAGTAAGCCGGTCGCTGAAAAACAGTCCGCGGCTCTACTTGTGCAGCCAGGGGAGCTGGCCTTTGTGCGAAAGCGCTAGCAAATCCATGGAAGCAGCCACCGCGCAGTGAACGCAAACCCCTCCCCAAATTGATTTCAGCTTCCACGCCAGCCATCCCAGAATTAATCCAGCGACCACCGAAGCAGCCGCCTCGGGCCAGGGCTTGCTGAAATGAATCATCATGTAAGGCATCACCGACACCGGAACCGCCAGTACCCCGATGTACCGCGAAAGACCACCCACCAAAAATCCTCGAAAGAAAAATTCCAGCGCGACGAATTGTCCTGCGTACATTCCTTCCCACATCAGCAGATCGGCCCAGGAACGCCCTGCCTGCGCGTACATCGGGTAGTAGTTGTAAAAGTCGGGCGAGAGCGAGACCACCCAGATCACCGGAGATGCCAGCGCGAACAGCACAACGTAAATCCAAAAATGTTGCGCGAATCCGCGAAACGAAAGATTGCAATCGCGCAGCCGGTTACCCGGCCGGCAAGCCATCACCGTTGCGGGTATGGCGAAAAAACTGATTAGGATCCACAGCACCCACCAGGCCCGCACTCGCAGCACCCAGTAGGGGTCGCGCAAGAAAAGTTTCGGCGGGAAAAAGTGCGCGTAGGTTTCGTCGCTGCCCACGAACTGCAGCACCAGAAGCGAGAAGCAAGCCGTCACGCAAATAATGGCGAAGGACCGCAGGTCGCTGTTTTTGAGGGTGTCCTTCAGCGAGTCCCCGATCGAGCGCGGCTCTTTAGATTTTGCGTTTCCCGTAAGCGTGCCGCCGCCGCTTGCGAGCGGATCGCCCGGCCGAGACCTCGGAGAGTTCCGGTCGCGCCCCTTCCGCGACGCGCTGGGGAATCCTCGACGAGACGTCGTCAAATTCCGCACAACTCTGCGCGGTGATAGGGAAGCAATGTCAATCTTCATGTCGTGGAGAAGCCCTTCTGTGTCGTCCCACGCCCCGCTTTCGAAGGGGCGCAGTATGCTGCGCCCGGCGCGAGCGCTTGGCAATAATCTAGCCATGTTGAGCAGGCGTCACCGCGCGGCAGAACGGGATTTGACAAACCGGGATGATACCACCGCATCAGCCAATCTCGGCGTTTATAGGCGGGTGCGGGAAAGCGGCGCCTACAGTTGAAGCTCCATCACAATGGCTGGTTCATCCGGCTCGTAGTAAAAATGCGGAGCGACCTCGCGAATTACGAAACCCAACTTCAGATTTAGTTCCCGCATGGCAACGTTGCTCTCTCGCGTATTGGTAACGATCACCTGAAAGTCCTGCTGCTTTGCGAATTCAATCTGCCACCGCTTTTGCTTCATGCCAAAGCCCCGGCGCCGAAACTCGGGCAAAACCCCGGTACTCATAATGTGCAAGCAGCCCGGCCGCGGCTCGTCGTCGAAGTCCGAATCTCGGATAAACGCCGAGCATCCCACCACCCTTCCGTCCACGATCATCCAGTACGATTCGAATTCAGCCCACTCCTCGGGGATGAAAAGGTCCGCTGGAAAGTCATGAAATATCTTCCGGTCAAGCTCGCACAGCGCGTCCATCTCCGCCGGAACGGTCACTCTTCTGAACTCGATTTTTTGTGTGGCTGCGGCAGTATTGGATTTGTCCATGTCGTACAACGCCGGATGATACCACTGCGCTTCGCTTAGGGGGCATCTGCGTCGCCCGCCGCGTCAGAAAAGCGTTGACATAACACCCGGCGGATGATGTCGTACCTAGCATGAAGCTTCGAGCCGGATTTGTTTACTCCGCGGTGATTCTGATTTTCTTTGGCGCGCTGTATCTGCTGACCAAGGCCTTTGACCTGCTGAACCGGCCAAGCGATACGTCCGTTTTCTACGGAATTTTGATTATTGTGGCGCTGATTGCTCTGGTCCCCTCCGCGTTACACTGGGTTTGGCACCATCACATGACGCCGCACGCGGAACCGCAGGCGCCGTTTACACGAAAAAAGGAGAACGATGCAAATACGTAAATTCATTCCTCTGGTTGTACCCATCATCCTTGTCGCATTTTTCTTTGCCGGATGCGCCACCCGAATCGGCCCCGGGCGCGTGGGAATTAAAGTGGACCTTGCCGGAACGCAGCGCGGCGTCGAAGATTTGCCCATCCGGACCGGCTGGGTGTTCTACAATTTTCTTTCGTCCACCATCGTCGAATATCCCACGTCAATTCAAACCGCCAAATGGACCAAGGACCTGAACGAAGGCTCGCCCACCAACGAGGAAATGTCGTTCAATACCAAAGATGGCTTGACCGTGTACGGCGACCTTTCGGTTTCCTATCATTTGGAAGCGACCAAGGTTCCCGCGTTCTACGTGAAATTCCGCAATGACAACATCGAGCAGTTCACCCACGGCTTCCTGCGCAACGTAGCGCGTGACGCCATCAACCGCACCGGCTCGCAATACACCGTGCAGGAAATCATGGGCGAAAAGAAATCCGAGCTAGAGCTGGATTCGCGCAAGGATTTGCAGCAGCAGGTCACCGACATCGGCGTGGTGATCGACCAATTCGGTTTCATCGGCTCGCCGCGCCCGCCCGAGTCCGTGATTGCCGCTATCAACGCCAAAGTTCAGGCGCAACAAATCGCGGTGCAAAAACAAAATGAGCTGGTGCAATCGCAAGCCGACGCCGCCAAGCTCGTAGCCGCGGCAGAAGGCCAAGCCAAAGCGCAAGTCGCCATCGCCAATGGCGAAGCGGAATCAAACCGCCTGCGCGCCGCGTCCATCAGCGAGAACATCATCAAATGGCAGCAGCTCGCCGTCACCGACCGCTGGATCGCAAAATGGGACGGCCAGATGCCGTCAGTCCAAGCCGGCGGCAACATCCCCGGCCTGCTGCTGGACATCAAGCCGCCAAAGTAAGCTGCGTGGAGCCTGCGCAGGCGACTTTGAGTTCATAATGCATAAGAAGAAACGTATTCTGGATCAGCTCTGGATTGTTTGCGCGTGCGTCCTAACGTTGGGGTGTTGTGCATTCGCTATTTTTGCACAAGGGAAACCAACCGGAGACGAAGACGCAGTTTTGAACCTAAAGATTCGTACCGAAGACGCGCAGCGTGTTTATACAGAAAGAGAAAGGATTCGTATTCGCGTAGAGCTCACCAATGTCAGCTCGCGAGATGTATTTCTAGGGAAAGATATGTGGTCGTGGATATCTCCTTCCCGTGTCACCATGTCCGTCGCGCCCGCTGATGGGCACGCGATGACGGGGGAAGAGGGGGCAGCAGACGGTCTGGCACCAAACCACAATCTTGCCTGGGCGATCCTCAATTGGTGTTTTTTGCTGTCAAGCGGCTACTCGTATGCCTCGACCACGGTTCTGCGTTCGGACTTGACTCCGGGGACTTACAAAGTTCGGGCATTATTCGAGAGTCGCGGTATCGATTCAGATTCTTTCTATAATCCATTGCTAAACCATCCGGAGGAGTTAGAGAAGTTACGATCACAGAATTGGAAGGGTATCGTCGCGAGCAATGAGCTCACGATTAAAATCGTTTCTCGCGATGGAAAGCCGAGTGGCCGTTCGCTGAAGTAGGCCGTCCAGCCGCTGCATATTACGGCGAACTAAGGGACAGGCGGAGGGACTGGCTCCGACCAGTGTGCGTCACGAAATCGCCAGCGGCCGTCGCGATATTGCGCGACTCCTGTAAAGTATCCGTTCTCCTCGGCGTGGTGCCCGTCGGCCCAGGCTTGTAGCTCGTGATAGGAAGCACCCACCACGGCGAGATCCGGCGCAAGCAGGTCCACGCGCAAATCATCGCCCCATTTCAGTTCAATTTGTTTGATGGTAAGCGCGACCTGCGGAAGTCCCGTCGTAACGTCTGCGCTATTTGCAAAAGCGATTTTGCCATCGACGGCCATGAAGAACGCCGGCGTGTCGGCAAAATACTTGCGCCACGCAATGGGGCCATCCTGCGTGACGTCGCGAGCCACGTCGCGCATGAACGCCCGCACGCCCTCCTCGACTCCACCGACGCGCGCCGCTGTCACGGGTTGCGATTCTCCGAGCGCAGTCCGTCGTGCGCTGCTTCCCGCGGATGTCAGCGTGACGAGCAGAAGAGCGTACAGCATGGTACGCATGGTTGACATGATTGCTCCTTTCATCGGACATCTCGTACTCATCTGAAGAACAACTCGGGCGCACTGTACCACAGGTATCTACGAGCACAAATCGCGCGGCCGCGCTCGAAACATTGTTAGAATGCGCGGCATGCGCATCTTCATTCTGACCTGGGCGGCCGTGCTCGTCATGTTGTGCGGTGCGACCGCTGGCGCCCCATGCTTGATCGCGCCGAGCAGGGAACTCCCCACCAACGCGCGAGAAGGAAACGCGGCTGATGGTGTGTCGTGGTCGGTGCAGACCAGCGGGATCGACACCAACTTGCGCGGCGTCAGCGCAGCGGACAATCCGGATTCAACAGGGCAGCACGTAGTCGTGTGGGCGTGCGGCTCGAACGGCGTGATTCTCTTTTCGAGCGACCTTGGCAAGACTTGGAAGCGTCTGCACGTTGCCGGAGGCGACGCTCTCGACTTTCGCAGCATCGTCGCATTCGACGCGAAAACGGCTCTCCTGATGTCGAGCGGCGAAGGCGACAAATCTCGCATCTACAAAACGACCGACGGCGGAGAGAATTGGAAGCTCGAGTTTACCGACAAGCGCCCGTCGTTTTTTCTCGACGCTCTGGTTTGCAACGCGGAGTGTTACGCGCTGAGCGACCCTGTTGACGGCAAGTTCGTAATCGTAGCCACGCACCACTATGAGGACTGGAAGGAACTTCCGGGCGACGCCATGCCCGCCGCGCTTCCGGGCGAAGGCGCGTTCGCCGCCAGCGGAACCGCGCTCGCGATGAATAATGATGGAGACCTATTTTTTGGCACAGGCGGCGGAAAAGCAGCGCGCGTGTTTCACTCGCCCGACTTCGGCAAGACCTGGACCGTAGCCGAGACGCCGATCGCGACCGGCAACCCTTCGTCCGGGATATTTTCAATCGTGCTGGACGCAAAATCGCTCATTGCTGTCGGCGGCGATTACAAAGATCCGAAACGGACGGACCGCGTGGCGGCCTATTCGCAGGACGACGGAAAGACTTGGACTCTCGCTGCGCAACAGCCCGGCGGCTATCGTTCTGCCGTGGTGCGCCTGTATGGCGCGATGCTTGCCGTCGGCCCCACTGGTGAAGACATCTCTGACGACTTCGGCGCGCACTGGAAACACACCGATTCTCTGGATCTGAACGCAGCCTTCGTTTTGGACATTGACAACGGTTGGGCGGTGGGCGCGAAAGGCACCATCGCGCGTCTCGTCAATCGCACGCAATATCAGATTCGGAACGACAGCCTGTGGAATGGGCCCGCGAGCGCGTCCGCGTCTCTACTGCGATGATGGAGTCCTGATTCGGTAAAGCGAGGAAATCCCGCGCTTACAATCGGCCAAGCAAATAGAGGATCAGCAGGATGATCAAAATTAGCCCAACGCCGCCGGTCGGGTAGTAGCCCCAATCCTTACTGTGAGGCCACCTCGGAAGGCTGCCCACCAGCGCGATGATCAGCACAATCGTCAAAATTAAAAACATTCGGTTACTCCTGTCGAGCGAGTGCGTCGGCTACTGCGCGGCGCCGGCGGCGGTTGGCGCGCAGAAGCGATCAAACGCCCGCGTAAGATCATCGGCGATCGCGGAAGGATCGCGCCCTTCGATGTTCGTCCTCTCCAGCATGAAGGCGACTTTCCCGTCGCGCATCAACGTGATCGACGGGGAAGACGGAGCATAGCCCGTAAAATAACCTCGCGCGCGGTCGGTAGCTTCCGCGTCCTGCCCGGCGAACACTGTAAACAAAAGTTCCGGCCGTGCGGCGCGAGAAATCGCTCGGGCAATCGCCGGACGCGCTCTTCCCGCGGCGCATCCGCAAACTGAATTCACGACCACAAGCACCGTGCGCTTCTCTTGTTTCAGAGCGGCGTCCACTTCATCGGCCGTGCGCAATTCGCGAAAGCCGATGCTGGTCAATTCCTGTCTCATCGGTGTAAGCAGATGTTCTGGATACATCGCAACTCCTTTGCAAATTCGTAATCTTGGATTTCGATGATGTGGCTCGCGCCGCGTCTTGTTCGTGCGCCAGCGGCCCGTGCAAGCCGCCACTGCAGAATACCATAATCATTCTATCGCGATTCGGCGCGCAGAACGAATCGCATCACATCTATCGCCGGGCGCAGCAAAACCCGCGGCGTCAGGCTCTTCGATGTGGGTCGCGGTACGGACGAGAGTATGCCGGAGCGGGCCGTGTGCGGAATTTAATGGCGCGTGCGTTTGATGATGTACTTAATCAACGAGAGCCCGCCGGTGATAGGCAGCAAGAAAACCTGTTTGATGATGCCGGTGCGCCGCTCGATGCGATCGTGAATCTGGTCCGCCTCGATTTGTTTTGCGGCGACAACCGCGCCGATGTACTTAACAAAATCGACGCCACATTTCTCGCAGGAGCCGCCTTTGCGCTGTTCGTGCTTGCAAGCCGGGCATTCGTAACGCAGCGTAGCGTGGCAACGCGGGCAGAATCGCGCGACGTCGCGAGCATCCGCGCCACACTTAAAACATTTGACCGTGCGTTGCGAAGCCGTGCCTGGGGTTGCGGGCGATTCAACTCGGCCAGGCGTGGCTGCCCCGCCTGCCTTCACGGGCGCGTCGCCAGGTTTACCGGGCGTGAAAGTTCCACTCATATGCATATTCTAGCTCTACAACCGCGCCTGGAATGCAGCGCTGAACAGAAACGCGGGTTTGCGGTTAACACTGGCCGTGCGTATAGTCCACGGGATTCCGAATTCTCGCTGGATTGCATCTGTAACCGGCGCAAAAGAAGAAATCCCGCCGCCGCGAGAGCGAATGCTTTCGCAGCGACGGCCTGTCTGAGAGAAATCGATAGATTTAGCGGAAGGAAGGGAACTTGAAGCGCTTGCCGTTTCCATTGGCAGCGGCATTCGTCTTTTTGCGGCCGTCCGCATTCGTGTCGCAGCCTGGACGGCGTGTCGGGTCCGCCGGGCGCGGCACAAACTTCCGCTGCATGTGCTCCGGCAGAGGCGCCAGCAACCGCACCACGTGTCCGAGCCTTTCCTGCTTAAAAGGTTTGGCCATGCATACGACGGCGCCGATGGAATGCGCGTTGGAATAGTCGCTGGGATACGCGGAGCGCGTGATCAGTACTACGGGAATGTGGCGCAGGTGCTCGCTCGATTTCACGTGCGCGCAAACATCGAATCCCGGCAAATTCTCACCCTCCACTTCGGCGATCACCAGAGACGGCGTAAATATGTCCAGCACCTCGCGCGCTTCCACGTTCGTGGTCACCGCGATCACTTCATAGCCTTCATTCTGCAAATAAACTTTCAGCGAATCGCGCAGGGCGGCATCGGAATCCACGGTCAAAACGAGCGGCCTTTTCGAAACGTTCGCCGCGGAATCGGAAATGCACACCGGCTCGCTTTTGCGCCCAGGGGCGAAAGGCGTCTCCAATTTCTTGCCGCTGGAATCCACCAGGTCTTCGCCGACTCCCAGCCCCAGTGCGATGGCAACACGGCTGCGCCCGTCGAGACTCCCGTGAACGCGCACCACGCGGCCGTGCTGCTCGGCCTGGACCGCGTGCTTGGCACTGCTGTAGGGGAAGGTGACCATCACATCCATGCCGCGCGAATAGCTGTCCAGCGAAGTAATAAACAGAATGCCGAAGCGCGAAACGTCCACGGTGGTCGAAATTTCATCCGGGCCGCCGTTGGTGACGTCAACTCCGCGCACACGCACGGGCGCTGAAATCAGCGCGCGGCGGCGGCGACGGCGGTCTGCCGCAGGATGCACGGGCATCGCCTTGGCCGCTTCGCTTGCGGAAAGTTTCGCCGCCTGTGAAGCAGCGGACGCTGAAGTGGCATCCCTCTTCGATCCGGAAGATGTCTGGTTGGAGTCCTCGGCGATTACTTCGCCGGATTCTTGCGAACATTGCACGATATCGGTGAGCGAATATTCCGTGACGCAGGCTTCCGCGGTTCGGTCAATTTCCTCAAGAAGTTCCGCGCACTCTTTGCGCGTGTCCGGGTTGACGTATTCGTGCGCTCCGGCCTGAATGGTGTGCAGCAGGCTGGCCAGAGGCTCCGAGCTGTTTTGCGCCTCGAGTTCGGCGGCGGCGCGGGGCGTCTCGGCGATGACTGCTTCGCAAATCGCATCCAGGATGCGCCCATCGGAATCGGCGGATTCCGAAGAGGAGAGATTTGCTTCGGCCAGGCCGCGCTCGATCTCGGCCGCCAGGCCCGCCGGAATATTTTCTGCCACGTTTGGATCCTGCATATTAAGGTCGCTCGCTTCACTCATCCGGCTTGAACCCCCGTGATATACATGTTCGAAGGTCCAAGGTAGCAAGTGGCCCCTGCACGCGCACTAGCGTGAAAGTCACATTCTCGCAGTACTCGGACTGCTTCCTCGCCAGTACTAACGTACGCCCTCGCAGCTTGCTCAAAACCGGGCAGATACGGCTTCGGCGGGAAGTGCAGTACTAGAAAAAGCCCTTCGAGTTCGCTCCGCGTTCGGCTCCTCGCGCCTCAGCGCCTCTACATTCCTCGATTTTTACAAGCCTGTCTTCGACGGCATGCCCGTTTATCCAGCTCCTGTCCGGCCCCCAAGCAAGGCATTCTTTCCTCTTGCACATAATCGTGCAAAAGCATATAATTAGGACGAATTCGTGCAATGAATAAAAACACAGTTGCGGTGCTGATCGCGGATGTAGTGAAGTCCAGTTTGCGTAGCGAGCTGCGCTCGCTGCTGGGCCGGGGACTCGCCGCGGCTTCACGCGAGCACATCAAACGCAAATGGATTCGCTTGCCTTACGCGGTTACGGCAGGCGACGAGTTTCAGACCATCAGCGTTTCGCCTGCGAGCATTCCGGAAGTGATATTGGACTTGCGCATCCGGCTACAGCCGCTGCAGCTCCGCATGGGAATTGGTTTCGGCCCGGGACCCGCGCGCATCCAGCCGCCGGTAAATCGTTTGGGAGGCGCGGCCTTCGTGTTCGCTCGCGAGGCCCTGGAAGGGATCAAGCGGAAGGGTGAATATAAATTCAAAGTCCTTACTTCGTTTCGATCGAAGAACGCGGTCTTCGATTCCACCGCAAATTTGATTTATGGTTTGCACGACACCTTACTCTTGCGCATAACGGATAAGCAGTGGGAGACTATCAAAACCTTCCGAGCCAGGCGCCGCTTAGACGCTGCGGCGCGGACGCTGGACGTGGACGCCTCCACGGTGTGGCGGACTCTCCGGCGCGGGCATTTCTGGCAGCTCGAGCAGACCAGCGCGAACATGCGCCTGCTTATTCAGGCTAGCCACCTGTAGGACGAAACCGTCCTAAAAAGGTTATTCGGGACGAAAACGTGCAAACGACGATTCGCGCGATTCTGACCCTGTATTTAGCCCACCTGCTGACCGATTTTGTCTTCCAGACCTCGCACCTGGTGCAACAGAAGAAAAACGGCCAGGTCCTCGGTTACTTCAAGCACGGCGCGATTCATTATCTCTGTGTTCTCCTTGCGGCTGCGTGCTTCCTTCCCGGCATGATTTCATCGCTGCGCTTTCAGCTGGCAGTGATGGCATTAACGCTCGTCCATCTTCTAATCGATCTTTGCAAGATTCAGTTTGCGAAGTCGCGGCCGGTCGCGGACGGAGCGCTTGCGTTCGTGCTGGATCAGGCCGTGCATTTCTTCACCGTGGTGCTGGCGGCGAGCTGGATCGAGCAAACTCCGCTGGCAGGTATCGCGCGGTCCAGCTTGCATGTGCTTCGCGAACAGAGCAATCGAATCTTGCTTCTGCTCATCGTTTACGTGGCTGTGATCTTCGCCTGCGGTTACCTGATCCGCTTCCTCACCAAGCCGTTGATGCGCCACATCGGCTTGGGCGCACCGCAAACCCCCGGTTCGCCGCCTCGCGAAACGCCCGCGCAATTGAGCAACGCGGGCATGTACATCGGCTGGCTGGAAAGATTTCTCGTTTTGACCGCGCTTTTGCTGCATTCGCCGGCGACCGTGGGCCTGATCATCGCCGCGAAATCCATAGCGCGCTACCCGCAGTTCCATCGCGAGCAATTTGCGGAATATTTCCTCATCGGCACGCTGCTCAGCATCTGTACCGCGTTCGTGGGCGGCGTTGTGCTGATGAAAGTTTTCTTCGGAAGTTCCGCGTTGCCTCAATAAGCCGCCGGTGTAATCCTCGGGAAGGGAAGCGGAGTAATTCCGCAACGGACGTGAAAAAGGGACATCCTCGCGCGTGTTGCCGGGCGCCAGGATGTCCCCGAGTTGCTTTTAGCTAGCGTTCTAGTGGTGTTCAACGATGGCAATCGCCTCGTCCACGTGATTGTGGGCGCGGTGAAGATGATCCAGAATACGCGCCTGCAAACCTTGCGTGTGCGGATCGTCTTCTTCCTTGCTGCAGTCGCGAATGGCCTTGTCCAGCAGATCGCGCGACTTGTGCAAACGTCCTTGCCACGGCATGTGCGCATCCACCGGGTCATGATCGTCTATGTTTTTTCCATCGTCGATGGAAGCGCGTTTGATTTCGCCGATTGCTTCATCGATGTCATGGATTGCATCTCTCTCTTGTGCGCCAAGCTGTCCGCCGTTGGGCCGTTGCAAAAGCGCCCGGGCGAATCGCAGATCGGAAAGAGCGTGCAGGTAGCGGGGATGTTTTCCCTGGGCCAGCAGTTGCTGTGCGGCCATGGGCAGCAGGAATGCCAGTGCAGCCGCGATAAGTGAAACTTTAGCGATCGTTTTCATTCGGAATTAACCTCGCATTCGATTTATGCAGCAAAGGACACACGGTGTGGCGCGCCCCTAATTCGATTTAACACCAGTTTCACCGCTTTGTAGCGGGCGCTTTTGCCTCGCGTTTTCACAGAGATAACATCCCTCTCGACAACGATTACTCCAAAAGTCTCAGGCCGGGCCATTTTTTCCCTCGCCGCCGTGCATTGTTTTTGTTTAGAGGCACAGGCCAGTTGGCTGCCAGCGCCAGCGGTTCGGGCTCCGTACATTTACGACTGAAATCGTACGCATGCGACGACAGAGGGCGAGGATCGCACGCAGTAATCTTGCCCGATGTCCGCGGGACGATGATGGACACGCGATCGCAGACGCCTTGGGCAATTGACACAAGAGGAACTGGCAAGGACAATGCTGCCGCACGCGATTCGCTTCGGGAAGATGTGAGCGCGTGACCGCGCAGTTCGGTTTTGTTGTGGTCTGCTGGAGGCGCACATGACGCGGCTTGGACTTTGGATCGGTTTGCTCCTGGCGCTGGCGTCGATCGCACCCGCAATTTCCGCGCGAGCGCAAGACGCCGCCAAACCTCAACCGCCGCCTGCAACTCAAGCCCAACCGCGAACGGTGACCTGCACGGTGGACGTCTCGGCCAAGACTCTCTCGGCGCCGATTGCGGACGCTCTGCATCTCTACCGCACCGGAAAATTCGAAGCGGCAGTCGCAGCCTACAAAGCAATCATTTCGTCCGGCGGCGCGGACGTGGTGCTCGCCTACACCGGGCTTGCGCGCGCTTATTTGAAGCAAAACAAGGTGAACGACGCATTTGATGCCGCTTCGAAAGCCGTAGCCCTCACGCCAGGTAAAACGCCGGCCATCACCGCCATGGGCGAAGTATATTTTCGCCAGGGGAAAATGGTGCTGGCCGAGCACGCGTTTTTGGACCCGCTCCAGGCTTGCGATGTTGATCCGCGTTCCTACCTGGGACTCGCCAGGATCTACCGTGCCACATCCAATTACAAACGCGCCGCAACTGCGGTCGCCCAGGCTTACAAGATTGACCCGGCGGATCCGGATGTTCAACGTTCTTACATGGCCACGCTTAACCGCAGCGAGCGGCTTAAATTTCTTCGCGACTATTTGAGCCGTGAGACAGATGATGACCCTGAGCACCGCATGAATCTGGAGCATCAGCTTGCCGTCCTCGAGGACGAAACCGGGCAGACCGGCCACACTTGCCGGATCACTTCGAAGCTAACCGCGACCGAAACTCATCTCGAAGCTTTGCTCAACGGCCCGAATCGCCTTCGTGGCTACGGATTCATCGTTAAAGTGAACGGCGCTACCGCCAAACTGAGGTTGGACACGGGCGCTGGCGGAATCTTGATCGACAAGAAAGTAGCAGACAAGGCTGGTGTGAAGAGAATCGTCGAGCAAAAGGCGAGCGGCATTGGCGACAAGGGCGGAACCGCTGGGTACGTGGGTTTCGCGGACTCCATCCAGATCGGGGGCTTGCAGTTCGAGGGTTGCTATGTGGACGTCGTCGATCGAAATTCCGTGCTCGATGACGATGGCCTGATCGGCGCCGACGTCTTCAGTAGCTATTTGGTGGACATCGATTTTCCCGACAGGAAATTCAAACTCTCGCAATTGCCGCCTTATCCGGACGAGGCCCCGTCGGAGGCCACGCTCGAATCGCAGCCGGCCGCGGGGTCTCATCTTCACGATCGTTACATTGCGCCGGACATGAAAGTGTACACGCCCATTTTTCGGTTCGGTCATGCATTGCTGATTCCCACGAAAGTGAATGATTCCGCGCCGATGCTTTTTCTGATCGATACCGGAGCGTTTGACAACACCATTACACCGGACGCGGCCAAACAAGTGACCAAGATAAGCCGCGACGATAATTTTAAGGTCAAGGGACTCAGCGGGGAAGTGAGTGACGTGTATCGCGCCGAAAAAGCTCACCTCCAGTTTGCTCATTTCAAGGATGACCGCCAGGATCTCATTACTTTCAACATGGACCACATCAGCAATGGTTTCGGTACGGAGATTTCCGACACACTCGGTTTTCGCATGCTGGTTCTGCTGGACATTAAGATCGACTACCGCGACGGCCTCGTCGATTTCACCTGCCCGCAATGTCTCAAACCCTAGCGCGGCCGTCGCCGCTGTAATTTCATTCAACGGCTGAGGAGCGCAAACATCAGGTGATGGCGCCTGGCCTGTGTGGTAGCCTCACCGTTTGATTCTTTTAGCGAATGTTGCCCAGCGCTGCGGTGTAAAAGGAGAATCTCATGAAGTTCGCTAAGTTATTTCTGATCCTCGCTGTGGTTCTTGGTGCAGGCTCTGCGCACGCCATGCAACTCAGCCCGGCATCGGGGGACCAGCGCTCGGCGGATCGCGATGCCATTCGAGCTCACATCGACAAGATTTTCCAAGCCTATATCCAGAAGAACGCTGATGTGATTCGCGCCACCCATGCGAACGAGTGGACCGGTTTCCAGTTATCCTCTCGCACCACGATTCACGGAATCGACCAGTACATGAAAGATGTAGATGGCTACATCCATTCACCCGTGAAAATGACCGCATACAAAATGCTGGAATTCGATATGGTCTTCTACGGCAATGTGGGAATCGTCACGTACATCGCCGATGTGACCTATGACTATCAAGGTCAATCATCGACGCGAAAGCTCCGCGTACTCGACGTATATGCAAAATTGGCGGATGGATGGAATCAGGTCGGCTCCGACACTACGTTGCATCCGGATACGCTCGCCGCTGAGTTGCAGCAATCGCAATCAGTGGATGCGGACGGCAAGCAGGAACTGCTCGCCGCTCGCGAAGCCGTATGGCGCGCCTGGTTTGCAAATGACGGTCCGCGTCTCGCAGAGCTTGTGCCCCCAGAACTGATTGCCATCGAGCAGAGCGAAAAGTGGGAGAACCGCGACGCAGTCCTCGCCGGGGCCAAGGATTTTGCCGCGAAAGGGGGCAAGCTTGTGCGTCTGGAATTCCCGCAGACGGAAGTGCAAGTGTTCGGATACACGGCCATCCTTTACTCGAAATATGTTTGCGAAATCGAAATCGACGGCAAGCGTTCAACACAATCGGGGCGCGCCACGGAAATGTTTGTCAATCGCCAGGGCAAGTGGGTCAACGTCGGCTGGCATCTGGATTCCGGCAGCTAATCGTCCGCCGATTCGGCGCCCTGGTAACACTCGTCGCAGGCGAGTGAACAACTCAAAAGTCCCGGCGACCGTAACCACCGGCGTGCATGGGGGTTACGCACCCGGCTTTCGGGGCCGACCCGAGGTACATCTACGCCCGCCACCCCATTCCCCGACTGCCTCTTTTTCTTCGGTTAACCATTGAAGCGAATGCCCGGTGAAAATACGGCCGCTGGGGGTGGCAACTAATAGACTTGTCACATGGCAGTCTGTCGGGGCTGAACGTGGCGTCAGAAACCGCGAAATTTCGAAAATATCCTCGCCTCCGCGCGCCCAAAGGGCTGTGGGTCGCCTGGAAATCGTCCGCCCAAACGACCACTTCGCGCGCCGAAGTGATGGGCATGGGCGGGCTCTTCCTGCAAGCCGCGCAAGCTCCGAGCGATGGTTCCTACATTGAATTGATTTTCGACTTGCCCACCGGACAGGTTCGCGGGCGCGCGATCGTGCGCGATTCCACGCCGGGCAAGGGCATGGGAATCCAGTTCGTGCAGATGAAACCGGAGGACCGCGCCAAGCTGAACCGTTTTTTGTCCGCGCTGGAAGCTTCTCAACAAGCCGCCGGCGCTGCTCCGGCCGCAAACAACGCACCCGCCGGCGCCCGTCCCGCAGCGATTCACGCTGCGGCTTCGCGCGCGGCGACAACGCTTCCGGCTAGCTGGCAGCTCGTCATTTCGCGCGGCAGTCAGAAGGCGGCGCAGATTCGTTTCGAGAGGGAAGTGCGGCAACTGATCGAACTGACCGGAAAGGCCACCTATTATCAGTTGTTGGAAGTCACGTCCGATTCTCCGGCCGTCCACGTGAAGAAAAGTTATTACTCGCTGGTGCGCAAATTTCATCCGGACAACCACATGGGTAGTCGCGAGTTGATTACGCCGCTCAAAAACCTGATGGTGGTCATCTCCGAGGCCTACAAGACGCTGGGGAACGAAGAGAAACGCGCCGCGTACGACAAACGCCTGGCCGCCATGGGCGGGTTCAGCATGCATCGCGAAAAAACGGGGGCCGAGGAATCCCTCGACGAATGGATGAACCGCGCCAACGAATGCCTGCGCGCGCAGAATTTCGTGGGCTCGATCGTCTGGCTGCGCAAATGCCATGAAGCGGCGCCGGAATCGGCGTTGTACCTGGCCATGCTGGCGCGCAGCCTGGGAACCATAGCCCAGTACGAAAATGAGGCCGTCGAGCTTTTTCAGAAGGCCATCGATCTGGATCCCTGGAAGGTGCCGGTGTACCTCCAGTTCGGCGAGCTGCTGGAGGAAATGGAGCTTCCCGAGCGCGCGCGGTCGGTCTATTCCAAGCTTCTCGAAATAAGCCCCACGAATGCCAAGGCCCACGAGCGCTTGGCCCTGCTGGAGCCGGAAGAAGACGGCGAGAAACGTTCGTCGCGCATCCCCCACTTGTTCGGCAGGAAGAATTGATCCTTGAAGTTTTCGCGAATTTAATCACGTTGGCACATGCGATTTTCTAGGAAGTTTTCTGCACGAAGAGGCTGGAGAAGTATTGGCGTTGGCGGTAGGCGACGATGCCCCAAAGAATCGCGACCACGATTGCCCCGGGCAAGCCGGAACGATCCATTAGCGCGTGAAAGAGAATAATGTTCACGATCACCGGGCCGAGAATTGTGAGCCCGAGCGGGACGTAGCGGTTTACCAGCAAGAGCGCGCCGCCGATGACTTGGAGGGCGCTGACGAAATAGACGTAGTGCGACTGCATCAGTCTGGTCAAGAACTCGCCTGCCGTACCGGCGGGCAACTCCTTCACCGGGATGAAGTACAAGAACCCGTTTAGCCCAAAGATTAAGAAGACCAGGCCAAGCAGAATCCGCGCGATCAACGCCACGATTTTCATCTTCCGTCCTCTCTCACCCTAATTTTCATTTTTCCTCGCGTTCCTTTGCGCCGGCTTACGCTTTGCTGCCGAGTTTGTCTATCTCCTGCATAGTGGCTTGGTCGAGCTTCAACGCGGCGGCGGCGACGTTTTCTTCCAGGTGCGCGACGCGAGACGTCCCGGGAATGGGGAGAAGCACGGGCGAGCGGCCCAGCAGCCAGGCTAGCGCGAGTTGCGAAGGCGTGACCTTCAACCGCGTGGCGATGCTCGCAAGCTCCTTCGCCGCGGACACTTCGCCGGCAGCCAGCGGAAACCACGGAATAAAACCGATTTTTTCGCGCTGGCAATAGTCCAGAACGTCCTGGGCCGCGCGGTCCAGCACGCTGTAACGATTCTGCACGGTAACCACTTCCACGATGGTGCGCGCGTTTTCGATCTGCGCGACGCTGACCTCAGACAGGCCGATGTGTTTTATTTTGCCTTGAGCCTGAAGGTCTTTCAGCGCCCCAAGCTGATCCCGGGCCGGGACTTTGCTGTCAATTCGATGGAGCTGGAACAGATCGATGCGCTCGAGACGCAAACGGTGAAGACTTCTGTCGCAACAGGCGCGCAGATATTCGGGGCGGCCATTGGTGACCCATTTATCCGGGCCGGGGCGTTCGAAGCCCGCTTTGGTGGCGATCACCAGTCCCGCCGGGTAGGGGTAGAGCGCCTCGGCAATGATTTCTTCGCTGACGCCGGGGCCGTAGGAATCGGCGGTATCTATAAAATTAATTCCGAGGGCGACGGCGCTATGAAGAACGCGAACGGCTTCGTCGCGGTCCTTCGGTTCGCCCCAAATGCCTTTGCCGGTAAGCCGCATGGAGCCAAAACCGAGCCGGCGGACGCGGAGGTCTCCCCCAATCAGGAATTCTCCCGATTTTGCGGCGGGAAGATCATCCTGCGATTGCTTTCCGGCTGCTGCGCTCATGTTGCGCTCCTGGCTGCGATGGCTTGGTATGCAATTCTAGAACCGGGTAGAATTGGCGCGGTCGTTTGTTTTGAGTGAGTTACATCGAATTCTACATGTGAGCCAGAACCGGGTAGAAACGCAATCACCTCTTCGGAAGAGCCCGAGGTGCGGCACGAGTCCGGCCTCGAAAGGTGACTCCAATCGGCCGAATTCCCGCCCTGGCGGCTAGGCATATTGCGCCTCGCCATTGCCGAACGACCAGTTTTCCTTCTTCACCTCGACGAGATTGATGACCACGTCTTCGCGGCGAAGCTTGAGCCGGTCCTGGAGGCCGTCGGCGATCGCTTTGTAAAAGGCGCGCTTCATCTCGACAGTTCGGCCTTCATTGAGCGTCACCTGGATGAAGATGCAGTCCGCGGTCCTCTGGATTCCGAGATAGTTGGGATCGAAGACCAGGCCCTCGGCGGGGTGCTCGGTGATCACCTGAAAGCGGTCATCTTTAGGGACGTTCAGAGTCTTGATCATGGCGTCGTAGATGACTTCGCTGATGGCTTTGCGGTAGTCGGCGGATTTGCCTTGCACCAGATCTACGCGAGCGAGCGGCATGGCAGAACTCCTTTTCCGGCGGAGGCAAAATGCGGGTCACGGACGGAGAAATGCTGCGGGCGCGAGTGCTCGCCGCCCTGCTGCGCGTCCGTCCTAAACCAAATTTCATCGCAACAATGATAGGAAGATGGGAGAAGGAATGCAAGGATGCGCACGCTGTGAGCTTTTCGGATTTTTCGCGTGCGGGAGAGCAAGGCTCGGCGAAAAGTCCGCCGAAAGGAAGCAGGTCGTTTGCGGATTTTTTATGCCGTGGCCGAAGCCACGACCCACAAAGAATTTCGGGCGGAACGTCAAAACCCGCACCCTTCAAAAACCGAAGAGTGCGGCACCCGCAAAAGATAAGTGTTCACGGCAGGAGATTGGAAGGATTGGCCACCCGCCATGCCGGATGTGGAACCGGAGTAAAAGCTCAAGAAAGTCAAAACCCGCACCCTTCAAAAAGCGAAGAGTGCGGCACCCGGAAAAGATAAGCGTCCAATTCGGTCCGGTGAAAGGGTTGGCGACCCGCCGTGAGGACTGCATTTACTTTCTTTCGTAGACAAACGTAGCCTTGTCATTTGGTCGATCTGGATTCCACCAAGAGTAGGTAATGACTCTTCCATCGTTGCTCAATTCCAGAGAGTCTTGCTCGACAACTTTGCCATTGCGTTTCGCTAGAATGGAAATCTCGGGTCGTCTAACCCGTTGTACCGCATAGGTCAGTCCCTCTGGAGCGTGCGGCCCACGCATCGCCGCGTCAACTCCATCCAACGGTGCGTCAAGATATTGACCCCCGCTTGGATAGCCGATATGCAATGTCTGAGTGTCGAGACTTAGCGTCATATCGGCATGCTGTTGAAGGTAGCTCGGGTCCCGCCACTGGCCAGCAAAGCCATTGGAGCCCGATACTCGCGAAGCGACGATCTGACCTGTAATAACAGGACCAGTCGGACGAAACGCGGTCGCCGTCGACGTAAGAACCGTTCCGCCAGCCGAAAGCTCACCGTGATACGCATTCGTCTTTGTCCCATTCTCTTTTCGGGTCCGGTCCAACACAGTGTCGCTGCTTTTCACACAGGCTTCTGTGCGATTGTTCCCTATCGGTCGATCCTTCCCATCGCAGCGAAAAGTGAAACTCGAAGTTCCATTGTCGTAGCGATACTCACCGTCCGCCGAAATCGAGATCGTAAAAATCGAGCCCTGAAAGTTGCCCTTTGAGGGATTCAGTTTCCATGTGCCGTTCCAATCGGGGGAGGGTGCCCGGCAACCCGATGTGGCAGCCAACGCGCAGAAAATGATCCAACTGAACCATGCGTTCCTCATCGATTTTGCCCTCGACACCTTATAACCGGAATGATATTGCGAATCTCCCAGTCCCGGCATGCCTTGGAGATTGGCGAGCGGCCGATCTTTTCGCGCCGCCGTTTCGAACTTGGGGCACGCCGCGCGCCTTTCTTGTTCTTGACCCAACGCGAATGCGGATGATACCACTGAGGTAGTTAACGCTGGAGTGATTTGCGGTTGTTTATGCTTTTGAATCTTCTTTTGCGGGTGCCGCACTCTTTGCGGGGTTGGCAAAGGGTGCGGGTTTTGGATGATGGCCTCGAAGAATCAACTAGAGCGACGTTATGGGCAGCGCCATCTGCATTTCATCACGTGTAGTTGTTACCAAAGACGCCCGTTGCTGGACACTGCTAAGAAGCGCGACGCTTTCCTGAAGATTCTCGACGAAGTGCGGGCGCGCTACCAGTTTTCGCTGGTTGGCTACGTGGTCATGCCGGAACACATTCACTTGTTGATCTCCGAGCCGGAGATGGGGAATCCCGGCACGGTAATGCAAGCTCTGAAGCAACGTGTGGCGCGATCGTTGCGGCGGAAAGGGCGACGGAGGAAGGCGGATCAGTTGCCGCTGTCGGGAAACGAGCGAGGAGCGATGCCCAGCAGTTTCTGGCAGAGGCGGTTTTACGATTTCAACGTGTGGAGCGGAAAGAAGAGAATTGAGAAGCTGAATTATATGCACATGAATCCGGTGAAGCGTGGACTGGTGACAGATCCGAAGATGTGGGAGTGGAGCAGTTACAGGCGCTATCAATACGGAGAAAAGATCGCGTGCACGCCGGATGTGGAACCGAGGTGAAAGCCCGGGAAGGTCAAAACCCGCACCCTTCACAAAACGAAGAGTGCGGCACCCGAAAAAGATAAGCGTTCAGGTCGGCGGTGTGGAAGAGGTTGGCTACCCGCCGTGCACGCCGGATGTGGAACCGAGCTAAAGTTCGGGAAGGTCAAAACCCGCACCCTTTGCCAACCCCGCAAAGAGTGCGGCACCCGCAAAAGATAGGCGTTAACGGCAGAGGATTGGAAGGATTGACCACCCGCCCCAGAAACGTCAAAAGAGCCGGCGGGACGCCGGCGCTACGAAAACCGAAGGGTCGGCTGGCTGGCGAGAGTTGCCGGTGAAATCAGCGTTGATTACAATGGAAAAAACATATGGCAACGGGAGAACGCGACCGTGACAAAACGCAACAGTGGAGTAGATGAATACATAGCGAGATGTCCGAAAGAGGCGCGAGGCGAGCTCGCGAAGATCAGAGCGGCGATACGGGCGGCAGCGCCTGGGGCCACTGAACGCACCGATTATTTCCGAATGCCCGGATATTCCGATCCGGGGATTGATCGTTATGACGGGATGTTTGCCTGGTTCAGCTTCAAGGAACCACACATACGCATACATGTAGTCCCTTCAGTAATACAAGCTCATAGGAAGGAACTTGCAGGTTATGTTACGACGAAAGCCATTGTCAGCTTCCCGATGGGCAAGCCAGTACCAATCACATTGGTGAAGAAACTGGTGAAAGCAAGTCTAAAGGCAATGAAGGATAAGTCTGAATAGACTCAAGACGCGCGCGAGTCAGAGCCGCAGCAGAGGTTAGGTCACGAAATCGGGACGCGCTTCACGCCCGCAAACATTTTGTCCAGGACTCGCGTATGTCCGCTCTCGTCGAGCATTAGAACGAGTTTGAGGCTCTCGACGTAAACCGCTTCGAGCGTATAGTTTCCTGGCCCCTGCCCGTGCCGGACCAAGACGGCGCTGTGCCCCTGGTCGGCGGGAACCGCGGTTGGCGGGATAGGTCGAGACTCCACCACGACCTCACTTCCTTCTCGCCGGAACATCACCAATTTCATGCCGTCTTCGAGTGTTTTTACCACCACCGTGTAATCGCCAGGCTGCAATTTGTGCATGTGGCACTGCACTTTATACGGCAGTGAGAAATGTCCCTCGAACTCCGTCTTCGCGGATAGCGCCTCGATCCGCGCCATATTGTCGGCCTTGTATTCATCCGGCGCGGTTTCTGCCTGCGCATGAGTGGTGATCGGGAAAAGAACTGCAAACACCAGAGCCAGGGTCGTCCACGTAAGTTTCGACATTCTTTTTTTCATCGGAATCTCCATTTTTCCGGCCACTTCGTGGCATCTGCCCCAAGCGCCCCTGACTGATCTCCCGGGCTCGACTGACCGTCGACCCGGGAGCCCTGTTTTGGACTTGGGCGGACCCGTTTGTTCCGGCTACTTCGTGGCCTCTTCCCCAAGCTCGACTAGCTGATCTCCCGGGCTCGACTAACCGTCAACCCGGGAGCCCTGTCTTGGCCTTGGGCGGCCCCGTTTCTTCCGGCCACTTCGTGGCCTCTGCTGGCCCTGTCACTCTTGGCCGGAGATATTACTCCCGGTCGCGAGAATTATCAAACGAACGGAGGTTTCAGTTTGAAATGTTCTTCGCCCTGGCGGGTGGCCGACACTTGGAACCGAGGTGAAAGCTCGGGAAGGTCAAAAACCCGCACCCTCCAAAAACCGAAGGGTGCGGCACCCGCAAAAGACAAGCGTTTACTTCAGTGGCGTGGAAGGGTTGGCCACCCTCCACCCGCCCGAGGGATTGCGAAACTTCAAAAGAGCCGGCCCTTCGCAATGGACTCTGGGTGAATCCCCAGGGGATTCACGAAACGAACCCGGCGCTACCCTTCGCTAAAGGACTCTGGGTGAATTCCGATGGAATTCACGGAAAACCGAAGGGTTCGCCAACCGCCCGCGTAGAAGGGTTGGCCACCCACCCACTGGCCGTAAGGGATGAAAGGGGCTACTTCTGCACTTGCCGACGATCCGTCCAGGCGTTTCTTTCGATTTTGGTTGACAACTATTCGGGGTGCGTGTAAGGTACGCTTGACATCAGGTAAGCTAAGAGCAACGCGATGTACATTAATTATTACAATCTGCGAGTGAATTGAGGGGGGTAAAGTGCCGTACAGAGAGAAAACCGCTTGGCTATCGCTGATCGCAATGACTGTTACTTTTGGGCCGTACTTTAGGTTCGTCGCCATGCGTTCAATGCCCGGGGCATTGCCTGACTTGCGCCAGCTTGGACTGCTTGCCGTAGCAGCGATTGCGCAAGCGTTGATTCTGGGCGCCGGCCATCTGTATCTCCGTCGGGGATCGGCTCAGGATGCGCGCACGCCACCGGATGAACGGGATCGCGCAATAATGGGCCGCTCGATCAGTTCCGCTTATTATGTTCTTATCGGCGGCATGATCGTGGTGGGCTGCGTCATGCCCTTCAGCTCCAACGGATGGTCCATCATCAATGCGGCGCTGGTCATGATCGTTGCTGCGGAAGTCGTTCACTACGGCGTAGTGGTGTTGAGCTATCGCAGGCAGGCGTGATGGAAGGATCAATTTCTAATCGGATCCGCACACTTCGTTTCCACAACGCGGAAATGTCGCAGGCCGAGCTTGGCCAGCGGATCGGCGTCACGCGGCAGACGATTGCCGCGATCGAGGCGGGAAAATACTCGCCGTCATTAGAAGCTGCGTTTCGTATCGCCCAGGTCTTCAATTTGCCGCTGGAGGAGGTATTCCAGTGGGACGCGAAGGCCACCGGTTGAAGCGGGCGCTCTAGCAACCGGAAGGGTTACTCTTTATGGATTTTTCACTCCGCCCAGAGCCCGAAGATCGCCCCAGATCGCTTCAAAGCAGCGTTGCTAGGGAACATCCAGCGGATCGCCGGTCTTGTGTTCTTCAATTTGAAATTGCAAAAAGCGGTGGATTGCGGCGAGAGCCTCTTTGTCCGAGGAGGAGATAAGAACACGCCCTCCCTTGGGAGTTTCTTCGAACGAATAATGAATATTTTGCCGTAGTTTCTTCATTTCCGGCACTCCGGGCGGCACGGTATCGTGCACGAACATGGGAATGTCGAAATCGCCGCTTTGAAACGCCTGCGCGATGTGTTGCAAGTGCATTCGGATGTTGCTCCTATCGGAAACGTTTGCGGCATCATTGGCTTCCACTTGGATTACACCGCCGCTCGAGTTGAGGAAAAAATGGTGTGTGGTGGAAGACTGAGAAAAACCCATACCCTGTTCCCCGCGCTCGTTCATTTGCGAATGGGCGTCATGCATCGGACACGCAGCGTGCGGATCTTCCGCCTCTGGTTTTTGCTGGTTGGAAGACTGCTGGCCGGCGAGGTTGCCCGTGCATGCAAGGAAGCAAACCGCAATCGCAAGAATCATTCGGGTCATCATCGTTTCTCCTGTTTTTCTTTGCCGCGAGCGAGCACTCCAAGAGGGGACCTACGAGTGCGGCTCTGCGGCCGATTTGCTGCGAACGTCTCCAACAGCCGGGCCTGCTTTCCATGGGGAGTCTGGGCTAAGAGGCGATCCCACTCGGCGAGCGTTTTGTGTAATTCACGGCGACAAGATTGCAATTCGCGAAGCGTGGCTTCGAGAGCGGCTAGCTTTTGAGCGGCCAGGTGCCGCACTCGATGGCAGGGCGCGCCGCCGCTGTTACGTTCGCGGAAAATATCGCTCAGCTCGGCGACCGAGAATCCGATGGAGAGGGCACTGCGAATCATCTGGACACGAACGAGCGTCTCTGGTGGGAATACACGAAACCCTGCCGCCGACCGAGGTACAGAAGGTAAGAGATGGCAACGCTCGTAGTAACGCAAGGTGTCCGGACTGACGCCTGCCAGGCGCGCGAGCTCCCCAGAACGTAATGGCCTTGGAGATGGAGAGTTTGCCGTCATGTGAATAGCATGAGGGATGGAACGGTTCCAGGGTCAAGCACTTTTTCCGCGTTCGTCACAATTTCGCGGATTTCCAACGAGGGCGGCGTCTTTGTCAGGCATCGCCGGAATGTTAACACGCAACGAGCATGTGGTTTACTGCGCGGGAAGAAAAGTGTCCGGCGAGGATTGAAGCGCCGGAGGCACAGATTCAGTTAGCAGACGGGGATTCCAGTGCCGAAAGGTGGCGCTGTGCGGTAGCATCGCTGGCAATGACCTTCGAAGATGCGCTGGTTGCCGTGTGGCGGCAGGTTCTGGTGGAGAATGCCGAGGTGGTGAAGCTGGGCGAAAAAACTTATCCCGTGACCATGAGCAAGGCGAAGCGGCTACGGCAAGCAGCATTTGTGTTTGAGGGAAAGACCATCGTGGGGATCGAGCAAAATCCTAAAACGAAATCGCGATGGGCGCTGATGGCGCGCTCGGGCAAGAAAGTGATGCAGTTCATTCAGGAACGCCGGTACGTCGCGGTGGTAGCGGACGGGAAAGTAATTATGTACGGCAAGTAGGGCAGAACTATCTAGTCGAAGGAGTCGGCTACCGACCTGACGCCGAGAAACTAATGGGGAGGGTATGACGATGCTACGAATGTCGATTTTCGTTTTGTTGCTGACTGCGCTCGCCGCTGCCGGGAATACTCGTAAGGAACACAAGGACTATGTTCCCGACGAAAAGACCGCTGAACATATCGCTGATGCTGTTCTTGTCGCCCAGTACGGCGAAGATCTTATGAGAGGGCAGCGCCCACTAATTGTCGACCGGTCCAATAAGGATTACTGGATTGTCCAAGGCTCTCCGCGAGAGAACGGCATGCCCCGGATAGGCGGCGGCCCAGCTGTATGGATTAACAAGCACTCGGGATGCATGACGGTGATGGAGCACATGAAGTGAGTCGATCGTGGCAACAAACGAGACATGCGGGGCGCGCGCGTTGAATGGTTGACCACCAGCCGCTAATCATTTGCGTGCGAGTTGGAATAGAACGCTATAAGTTGGGAATGGTATTCAGGGGGAAGAGACCGGTGCCATTCTTGCTGCTGGGAATTGTGACGATAGGCTGGGCTGGTTTTAGCCTGATTACCGGAAAGGGCTACTACAAGGGATGCCCGCCTGGCGGCTACGATCGCGCAGAACATCCTTTTAATTTTTGGGTCCCGACCATGATCATTTTGGGTATCGGTGTGTGCATGATTCTGATCTTTCTGGGATTCATTCGGTTGCCGTCGCGGTGATTTCAGCGCTGAGCTTGTTCAGCTTCGCATCAATCGTAAAACGAAAGCCCGACGCATAGACCTAAGGCTGCACGTCAAAACCCGAGCCCTTCACAATTCGAAGAGCGCGGCTCCCGCAAAAGCTAAGCGTTTAGCGGAAGCGTTGGCCACCGACCCGCCAAGCATCACATTCACTTCACTTCATTTCATTTTTTGAGTAGCTGGCGCGTTGCTTCGAACATACTCTCGATAGCGATCCCTTTTGCTTCAATGCGCTTCTGATCCCAAGCATCCGGCTCCATCCAGTACCCTCCCTTTTCAAAGCATCTTTCGGCAAGACCTATGTCGATCTCTCGAAGAGGGACCGATGCCGCATTCCACAAGCGAGCTACAGCAAACTCCTTCTTTCGAACACGAGGCTTACCGGCCTCCAACTCAGAGATGTAGGACCGCGTCTTGACTAACGCAGCATAAAGGGCGCGAAGAGCTTGATCAGTCTTTTCGGTGCGCTTCTTTTTCTTGTTGCGGATCAGTCCTAAGACGGCAAGTGCCTTATCGAAGAGAGTAAATGCCATTAGCGATTGGACCACGGGCTGTCTCCTCACATTTTTTGAACTCGTGCAAAACGTACAGAAAATCGCCGTGGCGTTGCTCTCGAGGCCGCTGTTTTCCCACTGCGCCAAGGATCGGCCACCCGTATTAGAATTCGAAGTATCGCTCCTTCAATTCTTGGCAAACGCCGTCCAATCCAGGAAATAACGAGCCGGCGGTGATACCCATGTAACTCAATTCTCGGATCACTTGCTTTCGCTCCCGCATTGGCAGGTCAATCGCTTGAAGGTATTTTCTTGTATCCGTTTCTTTATTCCGGATATGGGTCTCAATATCGTCAACCGAACTGACAGTCGATGCTGCCTGTTGTGGAATCATTCTCTCATTTTCGATCCCGGCAAATTCGCGGACCGTGACATAGAGCTTGGGGTGGATAAGCTGCACCACCGGCTCTAGGTAGCGCGTCCACGCGGCTGAGTCGAACACAAAAATCCTGACTTTGGATTCTGGGGCGCTTTAGCAGCCTGCTCGTTTGTGATTCCGCGAAACGCAAAAAAGGCAGCCACATATGGGGAGTAGCTCCAATCGAGAACCGGGGTCGGGTATCCGTGGTGCTGAATTAGGTTAATAAAAGCCCCAAAATCGTTCTTGTCCTCGAGATTAAATACGTGTTTCATTCTTGCACTAAGATGCCGACTGAGCGTCGGGATGTCCCTGAACACAAATCGTTGCATGTTAGCTCGCCCAGAGCGGTGGAAGGGTGTCCGCAGTCGCCACGGTTTGCTCTGACCGCGGAACAGGGGTCGGTCAGATGCTAGCCGGATTCCAAAGTCTTTATAAGTCTTCCAGTCTTGCTCTAAAGGAACGAGCTCCGAAGGCTGGTCCGCCTTGGAGCGAGGTAACACGCAAGTGCCAGTCACACCAATACTCGTTACCCACGTTAACGAGAGGCCTTTCCGGTCACACGAGCCACGAACGTCTGCATAATCAGCGAACGTTAAATCTTTAGGATATTTCTCCTTAATGCTATCCCAGGTGACTGGCTGACTCGTTGCGGGGTCAATCGCCAGGATCTTATCTGTACGGAACGAAAATTCTCCGGTTGTTTTTGGAGTGGCGAAGTAAGCGATTACAGTCGGGAGCTTCGGGTCAGTAAATAAGTATGCCACGCCTATATATTCCGACTCATCTTCGTCAATGTTGAGGTGAATCGCTCCACTGTCTGTGCCAGTGTATTTTCCGACCCATTGCCCATTAAGTTTGTAGGGGTTGCTTATCTCTTCCATGGCGGATGGTCGGTTTCCAGCTACGTCCAGATAGCTTCGCATGCGGACATGAATGTACGGCGGATAGTACCACACTGATAGTTCACCAAGATCATAACGCCGTCTAAGAGCTGACGCTACGAAGGCAAACATAGCCGTGTGGCGAATCTAGCGGGGCGACACAGCGGGGGCATATTGCGCGGAGGGCGGCGGTGGCCTATGATTTTGCGCGATGAATGCGGAGGAATGGATACGGAAGGGGATGGCGGAAGCGTCGGCGCGGCAGCATGCCGAGGCGCTGGCATGTTTTGAGCACGCCATCGAACTGGAGACGGACAATCTGCAAGCTTGGGTGGGAAAAGGGGTGTGCCTGGGGAACCTGGGCGAGATGGAGAAAGCTCTGGCGTGTTACGACCGCGCGACGGAACTGGCGCCGAATGCGAGCTTCGGCTGGCTGAACAAAGCGCAGGCGCTGATCAATCTGAAAAGGTATGAGGAAGCCATAGAAGCGGCCAACTGCGCGCTGGTTTTGAATCCACGTGATGAAAAAGCATGGTTCAAGAGAGGAACCGCGCTGCTTTGTTTGAAGCGGAACGACGACGCGCTGCTCTCGTGCGAGCGCGTGCTGGCACTAGATGCCGCGAACCATGGGGCGTGGTTCAACAAAGGCCTCGCGCTGCTGCGGCTGGGCCGGATGGAGGAGTCGAACGCCGCTTTCAGCGAGGCTTACCGGCTGGGGGATCGCGGGGCGAGCCAAGGGCTTTGCGAAACACTCTTCGCGCTGGGAAAATTTGAGGAGGGCTTGTTTCACTGCGAAAAAGCGCTGGAGCTGGAGCCCAATAATCCGTCGTTGTGGCTGCGAAAAGGAAGGACTCTGCGCGAATTGAAGCGGCCCGCGGAAGCGATCCCGTGCTATGACCGGCTGATCGAGCTCGAACCGAACAACCATCTCGCCTGGTACAACAAGGGAGTGTCGCTGGCGGACCTGAAGAAATACCAGGAGGCTCTAGACTGCAACGAACGCGCGCTCGAGCTCGAACCGAATTTTGCCTGGGCCTGGTGCAACAAAGCAGCGTCGTTAGCGTCGCTGGGCAAATATCGCAAAGCGCTGCCCTATTTCGAAAAAGCCGTGAGGCTGGGAGACACGGAGTCGAAAAAGGGCGTGGAATTTTGCCTGGCGCACATGGCCTACATCTTCCGCTTTTTTCATTGGCTGCAGAAACTCGGCAGTCCAAAGTAAGCCATGCCGGCCTGTGAAGGGCGGGGCTTTTGACGCTCGGAAGCAAATTTCACAAGAACCGAAGAGACTAAAAGAGTCGGCGGGACGCCGGCGCTACGAAGAACGGACCTTCAGCTTCGCCCCTTCGAAAGAGATGCTCAGGGTGAATCTCTGCGCGATTCACGAAAAACGAAGGAGGGCCTCGCCGTGCTTCAACGTTTTTCTGTCTTCTTGTCTTCGGGAGGGGCGGGGATAGGGACTCTGCCGGAGCCCATGCACGCCTCGCACATGGCGCCGTTCAGGCGCGAGCCGGTTCCGTAGCACTGCGTACAGATTGCGTATTTTTCGACGGGCATGAAAGGGGCCTCCGGGTATGCAAATAAATCAGGGTTTCGGGACGTTCACGCGCGCGGCAATTTCTTTTGTGGGCGTGTGAATTGCATAATGTTCATTTTTCGAGCGTGCAGCCAATTCCTGCAACTTACGGCGAGCTTGTTCCAGGCCGAATACGTAGTCCTTCCATAAATCGGTGCCGTCCGGAAGCCGCTCAAAAATATCGTATTGACGATTCACTAGGCCGCCTTCGCGCAACGTGCCCGGCGTTGCGACTTTTAAGCCAGGGAGCGGGCCGATGTGTATATCACAAGTAGGGCTTTTTTCGCAGTTCACGGAGATACATTGGCGAGTTTGCATGCCTGCGCGGTTACCCCACTCCCGTTACCTTTCCGACGGCAGAGGGTGAGGTTGAGTCTTGAGAATTTTGCGGGGACTTGTTAGGTTTACGAGTGCCCATCATAGCCCCTTCCGACCTGCGGCCGCAGAATCGCAGGCGCAGCAAACGCATCCAGCTCCGGGTCGCGATCGTGGTGCGTCTGCGCGATGCCGGCAATCTTTCCGCGTCGGAAAAGACCGAAGCGATCATTGTGAATAACCACGGAGCGCTGATACTGCTGGCCACGGCGGTGAAGCCCAATCAGATAATCCGAATTGAAAACGTAAGCAGCAGAGAAGAATTGCTCTGCCGCGTGACGAGCCTGGGCGAGACGTTCATGGGCAAGACGCAGGTGGGCGTGGAATTCGTGGTGCCGACTCCCGGATTTTGGCCCGCTCCTCCCAAGCCGAAAAAAGTGGAAGCAGTGCCTGATCCCGCCATGACGAAACCCGCGGAAGCGGTGCCCGCTTCTGCGAAGCCCAAGAAAGCGGAATCAGCAGACGCTCTGAAAAAGTGAAGCAGGCAGCGTCGCACGGCGGCTTCTTGTCTGTTACTTCTTAGCTCAGTTTGCCTGTCCTAGGTGAGCAAGGCTCAGTGGGAGGCGGCGGTTTGGCGCAGGAGGACGACGTCGCTGTCGTTGTGGGCGCGAAGCAGGCCGAGGGTTTTGTTGTCAGCGGTCCAGTGGAAGTCTGGAATGCGATCCGTTTCAAACTCGGTGACGCGATGGCCGGGTGAGCCATCCACAGGCGAGACCCAGAGAGCGAACAACCCTTTTTCGCGAACGTAGTAGCCGATAGTTTTCCCATCCTGGGAGTAACGGATTTCGCCGCCCGCGCGCGGGTCGCGTGGGATTATTTTTACCGGCGCCAGAGTATCGAAATCCAGAATCTTGATGACGATGGGGCCGCCGGTTGTGGGCTGCGTTTGGAAGGCGATATTCTTTCCGTCGGGCGAGATGTTGACGCAGCCGCAAGTGAGCAGCGACTCCGAAAGTTGGGTCGAGGCGCCGCCATCCACCGAGACTTTTTTCGCCAGGAATTTTCCCGAATCGTAGCCGGCGTAAACCAGCCATTTCCCGTCAGGCGAACACATGGCCGGTGCGTCATCGGTCCCAGTGGTGATCTGCTTGAGGTTTCCGCCGCTGGAGTCCATGCGCCAGATATTCATGGAACTGCCGCCTCCGCGAAACGCGGATGCAAACATGATGTAGCGTCCGTGATCGCAGGAGATGGGGTCGAAGGAAGGGAAGTCGTCGTGAAGCAACGGCGTGCGGTTGCTGCCGTCGGCGTTCATGCGAAAAATTCCATTTTCCTGTTCGAGCAGCAGAGTGCCGTCCGGCGTCCAGGCGAACCCCTGCGTGGGGGGGCGGGTGCTGATGGTGACCGGCTTTCCCGCTGCTTTGCCGTCGTACGGTGCGGTTTGCAGAATGCCGACGTATTGCGATTGCACCGTTGCAATCGTTTTTCCGTCAGCCGAGAGACTTACGATCGGATACGAATTGGTGTCGTTGGTAACCGGGCGGTAAACGCCTTGGGGGTACGAAACGATTCCGATCTGGTTGCGACTGAAATTCGATTCACGCCCGGCAGCCGTCACCACGATGCCACTTTGATCCGGCAGCCACTGCGCGCTGGTCCAAAACATGTCCGATTGCTTGAAGGTCTGTTTTTCTCCGGTGGACGCATCAAAAATATCGAGCGCGGACAACGCGGCCTGGTTGGCAAGAAGCTCCGACGCCACGATCCATTTCCCGTCGGGAGACCAGGAAGGCGAGCGCAAGCGGGTGTTTTGCTTGGACAGCAGCTTTTCATTTGAGCCGTCGGCGTTGGCGATGATCAGATCGCCTTCGCCTTCGTTGGGCTTCTGCCGGATGAATACGATCCGCGCGCGGTCGGGCGAAAAGCTAATGTTGCTGTAAATATCGTGAATGATGCGCTCCGGGCTGCCGCCCAGCACCGGCGCGCGGTACAAGCTGGACACGTCTTTCTCGCTTTGCTCATCCTTAATGAAATAGATCGAATTACCGTCCGGTGAAAAGCTCACACCCCAGTACCGCTCGTCCGATGGCGGAACGATCTGCGTATTGCTCTTGGTGGGGACGTTGCGCAGCCAGAGGCTTTGCTGGCCGTTCTCGTGCTGCACGTTCAGGATGTAGTTTCCGTCGGGTGATATCGCAGCGAGTGACGCTTTGCCGGTCTCGGTGACGGGCGTGATTGCGAAACTTTCGAAGGCCGTGGATTTTTTGCGCGAAAGAAATGAATAGACGCCGAAGGCCGCCGCAGCTACCAGCGCAAGCACGATTATGGAAGTGATCGCTAATCCCATTTTGTGCTGTCCTGCCACTTGGCGCACGGAAGAGCTGGACGCGGTTTGCACGGACGCTGAAGAACCCGCAGCCACCATTGCGGGCGTAGAGGCCGACGAAAGCGGGAGTACGATGCTGCCGGACGATTGCGCGGCGCTGCTTCCGGAGACGCGCCCGGACGAATCCGTTTCGCGGCGCAGGCGTTTCAGGTCCGCGCGAATTTCGGCGGCGACCTGGTAACGCATCTCGCGGTCTTTCTCCAGCGCTTTCTGCAAAATTTCTTCGAGCTTTGGCGGAATATCCGGATTGATGCGAATGGCCGGGGCCGGCACGCGATTCAGGATGGCTTCAAAGGTGACTCCGGTGGTTTCGCCGCGGAAGGGCATCGCGCCGGTGGCCATTTCGTACAGCACAGTGCCGAACGAAAAAAGATCGCTGCGCGGGTCGAGTTCCTTGCCGCGAACTTGTTCCGGCGACATGTAGGCGACGGTGCCCACGGCGGTGCCGGGGCTGGTAAACATGTCCTGCGAATCGCCTGCGGCGTACGTCGCGGTTCCTACCGTTTCACCTACGCGCGCGCTGCCCGCGTGCGACGGCAGCAATTTCGCCAGGCCGAAATCGAGAATTTTGGCGTGGCCACGGCGGGTGACGAAAAGATTGGCGGGCTTGATGTCGCGATGAATGATGCCCTGGGAGTGCGCGGCGTCCAGCGCGTCGGCGATTTCGATGCCGATGTCGAGCAGGCGGTCCATTTCGAGAGGATGGCCGTTCATGGTGTGCTTCAGCGTCGCGCCATCCAGAAATTCCATGGCGATGAAGGCTTTGCCGTTTTCTTCGCCGATATCGTAGATGGTGCAAATGCTGGGATGGTTCAGTGCGGACGCGGCTTGCGCTTCTCGCTGAAAACGCCCCAGGGCTTGCTGGTCGCGCGCAACTTCCGCGGGCAAAAATTTCAGCGCGACGAAACGGTGCAGGCGCGTGTCTTCCGCTTTGTAAACCACGCCCATGCCGCCTCCGCCGAGGCTTTCGACGATGCGGTAATGAGAGATTGTTTGGCCGATCAGAGATGAGTTGTCAGGCACGTACGCGCGATTTTAGTTTGGAGGTAGGTGCAAGTCAACGGCGGCGTGGCGAGCGTACCGAGTGCGGCACGCGCCCGCCTGCCGTTCGATGGACGGCGGTTTTGGCGACGCGAGAATGCCCGGGAGGATATACTCGCGGCGTGAGCGCTTCTATTTATCTTGGTACGTCTGCATTCACGGCTGCGGGGTGGGACACTGCGTTTTATCCAGCGGGAATGAAGGCGGCGGATTACCTCAGCTACTACGCCACGAAATTTCAGGCGGTCGAGATTGATTCCACTTTTTATGCCGCACCCGCGGCTGCCACGGTCACTCGCTGGAGAAATAAAACGCCGGAGGGATTCATCATCGCCGCCAAGGTTCCGCAAGCGATCACGCACGAAAAATGCCTGCTGGAGTGCGACGAGGAGTTTGCGCAATTCGTCGAAGCCATGAGCCTGCTGGGTGACCGCCTGGGGCCGCTGCTGCTTCAGTTTCCGTACTTCAAGGGCGACGTATTTCAGAGCGGAGTGCAATTCCTGGCGCGGCTGAAGGCGTTCTTCAGGAAGTTGCCGAAGGACAAGAAGTTTGCCATCGAGATTCGAAACAAATCGTGGATTAAGCCTCAATTTCTGGACCTGCTTCGAGAGTATAACGTGGCGTTCGTGCTGCAAGACCAATCCTGGATGCCGCGCGCAGCCGAGTTGTTCGAAAAATACGATCCGGTGACGGCGGACTTTACTTACATACGCTGGTTGGGCGATCGCAAGGGAATTGAGACGCTGACGAAGGTCTGGGACAAGACCATCATTGACCGCAGCAGCGAAATGCAGGAGTGGGTGAAATATTGCAGGCAGATTCAGCGCCGCGGAGTGACAATTTACGCGTTTGCAAACAATCACTGCGCCGGGCACGGGCCGGGCACGGTTGCGTTGTTCAAGCAACTCTACGGCATTACAGACAGCGTCAGCGCGCCCGTTGCAGCCAGGCAAGCGGATCTTTTCGCCGGGCAGAAAGAAGGAAATGCGGAGTAAGTTCCAGCGCCGAATCAATCGCACGACGGAAGACTGAATCACCCGCCAAGTCAAAATCCGCACCCTTCACAATTCGAAGAGTGCGGCACCCGAAAAAGCAAGGCGTTCAGCGCGGAAGGGTCGGCTTCCCGGCCCAGGGTTAAAAGAGCCCGGTCCTTCGCAAAGGACTCTGGGTGAATCCCTACGGGATTCACAAGACGGGCCCGACGCTACGAAAACGGAAGGGTCGGCCACCCGCGTCATTCCCTCCATGTTAATATGGCGGCCATCGTGGGGAAGCAAGGCGGCGGAGTAGGAGGCTAGAAATAGCGGGAACGGGATCGGTGCCGGTGAGGCTGGGAGCTTCGGTCCAAAATTCCGCGGCAGGGGTTCCGGCGGCCAAGGTTACTTCGCGGCACTCTGCGCTCGTTCGCGTCACTCACTGGATTGCCACGCTGTGCTTTTTTGCTCTGCTTGTAAGCGGAATTGAAATTGTGATCTCTCACCCACGCTTCTATTGGGCGAAGCCGGCAATGATTTGACTACACCGTTGCTCAAACTGCATATCCCTTCCTCTAGATTGAAAGGCTTCGGCCAGGGCTTAGGCTCCGCGGCTCCGGAAGGCGGCTACTCCTGGTACGCCGGCATCTGACTGGCCTCGGCCACCGCCAACGAAGAATTCAAAAGCGCGAAGTCAAAACCCGAACCTTTCTGCACGAACCGCAGAAAAGATTCGGCACCCCGCGAGCTTCCATCGTGCTTTGGGCCAACTCCGGTGCCGCGCGGAAAGGTTTGGGCACCCGCCCAGGGTCAAAAGAGCCGGCGAGACGCCGGCGCTACGAAAAACGGACTCCGGTGTGGCGTGAAAGAGCTGGCCACCCAGGCCGGAGAGAAGGAAACGCCGAATAAGTTTCCGAAGGGCCCGAAGACGCCCGACTCATGCAGAAAGATGCGGGATTGACGAAGTGTTCGATACCATTGATAATCACGAAGCTCCGGATCTTCTGTGCGTGAATGTGGCGGCGATGGTCCGGCAGAACGCGAATGGCAATCCTCAGAAGAGCCTTCTTTGTAATTGCAATCGTCATCTTCACCGCCGCCGCCGCACTGCTTGGCATTCACCTGGTTAGAAGTGGCGTTACCCCCGCGACCGTGGTACGGCTGTGGCCCGGCGATGCGCCCGGGAGCCTGGGGACTGGGGATGCGGATACGCCCACGATTTCGGTTTTCCTTCCGGCAAGATGGCACGCGGGCGATGCGGGCATGGTGATTTGTCCGGGAGGCGCGTACAGCATGCTGCAGTCGTCGTACGAAGGCGACGACATCGCGCGATGGCTGAATTCCTTCGGCGTGGCCGGCTTCGTGGTGAAATATCGGTTTGCTCCGCGCTACCGCTATCCAGCCCCGCTCCTCGACGCCCAACGAGCCGTTCGATACGTGCGCTATCACGCCGCGGAGTTCGGCATCCGGCCGGACCGGGTCGGCATCATCGGCTTTTCCGCGGGCGGACACCTCGCCTCCACGGTCATCACGCATTTCCCGAACGATAATCCCGATGCGTCCGATCCGGTGGATCGTGTGTCCAGCCGTCCGGACTTCGCGATTCTGGCCTACCCGATTGTGACTTTTCGAGCTCCGTGGACGCATCAGGAGTCGGTCCACAATCTTCTGGGTCCGAATCCGGATCCCGCGCTCATTGATGAGCTGTCCAACGAACTTCACGTCACCCGCGACACACCCCCGACGTTTTTATTCCACAGCGGGCAGGACACGGCAGTGCCTCCGGAGAATAGCCTGATGTTCTACGAGGCGCTTCGAAAGGCCGGAGTCCCCGCCGAACTGCATATCTACGCCGAGGGCCGGCACGGAGTTGGTCTGGCGAATGGCCACGGGAACGCGCCGCGTGTCCCGAGGCTGCTGTCGTGGCCGTTGCGCGCGGAAGAATGGCTGGAAAACCAGTGGACTCCCGAACACCGCTGGTCATTTTCGCGATTGTTCCGTCTATAAATCCGATCTCGCTGAGAATTTATCTCGTACGTGGGCAATTCCGCTTATGAGGCAGATACCGAACGCGCAAAAAACGAATTGCAGCAGCGGACCGCCATCGAGGCGCTTGAGTAGCAGATTCAACGTGATTGCCAACACCACGGTTATCGAGTAAATCAGCAGGGAGTGGCGACCGCCGACGATCGCAAGACGGGCGATTCGCGATTCGAGCCATTTTCGGCGGTCCCACGGGATGGCGACGATCAGGATTACCAGACTGAGAAAATGTACGAGCCGGAAGGGCGCAAGGTGGGGCTTGCCGGAGTTAGGAGCGAGCAGGCGCGCGGAAAACGGTATGAGGCGGAAAAGCCACTGTTGCAACGGACCGATCAGGGTCGCCGTTTTCAGCAAGAAAGAAGCCACGACGACCACAATCGCGAGCCATTGGACTGTGCGCGATTTCACTCTCCGCTTCACATCGGGCCAGTACATTTTCGAGGCTGTGCCCAAGACCAAAAGGAACTGCCAGGCCAACGGCTGGTAGTACCACGCTTCGCGCATCACCTGAAGATCACCCACGCGAAACTGCGCAACGCACCATAGAGCGAACGAGCTCGCTAGAAACCATACCGGCCAGCGACGCAGCGCAACGACTGCGATCAGCGCCACCGGGGAGAGCACCAGATACAAAGGAAGAAGCGCAAATTGGTTGGGACTATACAGCAGCAAGAGAGTCCGCACGAGATAACGCGCGGGTTGCCCCATCCATAAGTAGAGGGCAGGCTCATTCAGGCGCAGACCGCGCGACGCGAAAGTTCCGAGGACGGCAAAGCCGGCCGCCATGGTTGCAAGCTGAGCTGCGTAAATTTTTGCTTCCCTGTTGCCTAGCTTGCCGAGTGCGGCGGTGATACCACCGGACTGGAACGCGCGCTCGTACATCCCGGCATTGACGTAACCGGATAGAAACACGAAGATCTCGGCGAAGTCGCTAAAACCGAACTGAGCCAGGGTGAAGTGCGACCATACGTTTGGCTGAAGATGATCGACGAACAGGATCCACAATCCCAGCCCGCGGAAAAAGTCCACGGCCTGGTTACGGTTCCCGCCGCTCCTCACTGCCAGCCGCGATGTCGTCTCGTCTTTCATAAACGATGTACTCACCCTGTTCCAGAACGCGGCGATACCCGTTGCCAAGGGTATTGCGAATATGATCGAACGCGGCAGGCTCGCGGCGCGCGGAGTTGTCGGCCCAAGCGCGGTACCAACCCGACGTCACGATAAATCGAGGCTTCAGGTGTGTGTAGAAGCCAAGGCGAACGTCATCGGACAGGGAAGCGCCGAAGCCCAGAACATAGCCGAGTTCCGCGGGCGCGATGACACTGTCCTCCGGTGCGAGATTGGCCTGAATCCAATGGGCGACCGGCAGGAACTCAGTGCGCAAGGGATTTTTTACGAGGCGGTGAAATACGCCGGCAGTCTGAATACCGATTGCAATCGTCAACGCGGCGCAGAGCGGCATGCGCATGGAGCGCCGCTGCCAAAATTCGCCGACGGATATCGCCGCGAGGGCCGCCAGAAAGGGAAGCGAGTACACCAGATAGTGCTGAAACTTCATTCCTTCAAATAGGGCCATGAGTAGAAACACCGTGAGGCCCGAAGCCGCCAGAATGCGCACCCCTGGTTCGCGCCTGAGTTTTTTGTCGAGTAGCGCAACGCAAGCGGCCGACGCGCAGAGGGCGAACGACACCGCCGAACCCGCTCCCTTTATGGTGTTCAATTCGCCGAATCCGAACGGAAGCAAGTATCGCAGCTTCAACTCCATCCAGAGCGCCCGCCACGGTGCGGTGATCCCGCTGAAGCGCGCACGTGGAAGATATTCGCCGGCGAAGCCCGAGACGTTCCCGAAGAACTGCGACCGGAAATCCGCGGGCGCCTGCGCGATGTACAGACCCCAAAGTCCTGCGCCGATCAGATACGGCACGCACGAAATCGCAGCGTTGGCGAACGTCAGGCGTGGCTGCTCCGCGGACCGCAGCGTGTACAGAATCGTCACCATCAGTGCCGCCGCAAACAAAACCCCGGAGGGATGCGTGAAGATTGCGGCGGCAGCAAGCGAATTACTAGTCACCAACGCTGCGCGCAACGACCGGCGGCGAATTTGCAGAAACGCAGCAATGGCCGACGCGCCTAGGGCCGCTGCCATCATGTCCATTCGCCCGTTAGCAGCCGCATTCAGAAAATTGCGCTCAAAGCCGATGACGAGACAGGCGATCAGCGCGGCTGAGTACTTTCCCGAGAGCCGCAGGACAATGATGAACCACGACAGCAACGCCAGCACACCGAATAGAACGGACAGCGAACGTTGCCGGAAAAGACTGAACCCCACGACCTTATACCAGCCGGCCTGCGCCAATAGATCCAACGGCATCATCCAGTAAGTGTGCCGCTCGATTCCCGCCAGCCAAGTCCCTTTCGACGCGAGTACGGTGGTTCCCATATAGCCATGCGTCGCAAGGTTGACTGCCGGTATCGCGCACCAGGCCTCGTTCGACCAAGGCGCGTTGCTGACCGCCAGACTTAGCGCGAGCGCGGTCCAGACTGCGAGAATGGCGGCGAGAGCCACGACGATTCGCCGAGGCATGCTGCTCATGGCCGGTTCCTCAACCGGGAGAACCGGGGACTACTGCTAGGAATAGACCAGCCGTGCTGATCGCAGCGCGCAACGATTTCCCGAGCGCTGACGATGGGGTTCGGCTGCGTCAAGCGATACAGAATGCAGAGTGTTCGGTCCGGCTCATAACCCGCCAGGTCGCCGGGCAATGTCTCGGAGCGTTCCACCAGCAAAGCAATCTCCTCCGCCATAGTCTTCCCGGGCGGAATGCGAAATTCGAAATCGTGCGGGAGCGCAATTCTGGACGTGGCCAGGCCGCTTCGGATATTGTTGAACTGGACGCCTTCCAAGGTGATGACCATGAGCAACGGAACATAGAATGCGATCGCTCGCCAGATCGGTCTCCGGCTGGGCAGCATATTCAGCAGAAGCGCTGCGAATATGCCCAGACAAACAACCAGCGGAACCGCGCGCCTGACACCCGTGACATTTCCTGCCACTGCATACATTCCCACCACGCCGGCCGAAACAACGAGCAGCGGCCAGCATTTCGACGACGCGCGAAAACTCATGGCAACTATTCCAGCCAGCGCTGCCACGCCTACCACGATCCCGCCCAGCGCGGCCGCGCCGCCGCTGAAAAAGTAATAACTCCAACTCTGCACGAAGAGTTCCCGAAACAGACCAGCAAGACGGCCGGCCGCGCCCGCGATGGCCGCACGGCCCCCTCCACCCATCCAAAGACTTTGGATGTTCGTCCACCAGAAGATGGGAAATGCCATCACCGAGGCGGCGAGCGCGCCTCCCGCAATCACGGCGCCCCGCAGCTTCGGCATTCGCAAGCGCAACAACTGATGGATCAGCACCGCCGGCAGGAAAGCCAATCCCGAGCCGTAACAGCCGGCGGCGAGACAAACGGCGACACAGCTTGCGACAATACACGCCGGGCTCTCAAATAGAGCAAGCCATATCGCAAGGAACCCCAGAGGTGTTTCGAGACCAACGTCCACGCCGAACCATGAGAAACAAATTACACCGGGAAGTAACCCGATAGCGGCCGCAGCCGCGAACGCCCGCCCTCCCGAAAATGAAAACCGCCGCATGAGATAGAGGTACACGAGCGGAGTCAGCAAGGCCATAATCGCCGCCTTGGCGAAGCGGCCAAAGAATAATCTCGGAACCAGACGCCCCGCCCAAAGAAACAGCGCATACGCATAAAAATTAGTGGCATACACATGATGCTGCAGCCGCAACGAGAGAAAAGTTGGATTGACGAAATCGCTGCTGGCCTCCTCTTTCGTTAGCAGTCCCTGGCGGTTTGCTGCAAATACCAGCGCGAGAATCAGCAGTAGTTGAATGATGTACAACAGGGCGGCCGCAACGTATTGCCTTTTTAGGAACGGTGTCCGTGGCGCGAGTGAGGGGCCCTCGGTAGCGCTGGCAGTGATTCCGGACATTGAGATTTCCGACGTTAACACGCTCTTTGCGTGCAGGGGTTGCTTTCAGGCACACTCAGTACTCTTCAAGACAACACGAACGGTTTCCACACACCCGGCGAATGCGGCCAGAAGTATATCTGGACCGTCTGATTGCCGTGAGCCATGGGCCTGGTGCTCGCCGAGGGTGGAGTCTTCGGATATGATGGCGGGCCGTGACACTGAAGACGGAATCCGGGGCGGGGGCGCGCAGGCGGGCGGTGCGCGACATCTTGATTTACGGGGTGTGCGGCGGCTTGTTGATTGCGGCGCTGAAGCTGACGGGGTACCGCCTTCTGGTGGTAGAGCATTCGGTGGAAATTTACGGCGGGTTGATCGCCGCGCTGTTTGCGGGGCTGGGGATTTGGCTGGGGCTGACGCTGACGCGGAAGAAGCCGGAGGTGATCATCAAGGAAGTTGAGGTGCCGGCCGGCGGGCCGTTCGTGGTGGACCAGGCGCGCGTGAGCAAACTCGGCATCACGCCGCGCGAGCTGGAGATACTTGGGCTGATCGCCGGGGGATTGAGTAACCGGGAGATTGCCGCGCGGTTGTTCGTCAGCGAGAACACGGTGAAGACCCACTCCAGCCGCGTTTTCGATAAACTTGGCGCGAAGCGCCGGACGCAAGCGGTGCAATTGGGCAAAGAATTCGGCTTGATACCGTGAATGGCGCTACGGAGGGCGGCCCGCCCCGGCGGGCAAGCTCTTGAAGGCGGATAGCTCACTCCAAAGCATGATTTGTGGCCTTCCGGGCCAAAATCACCCGAAAGGATGACGACAATATCGCGGGACGCGGCTAGATTGCGCCAGTCGTCAATCTTCAAATATCGGAGGATACGGAAGTGAAAAAGACGGTGATTACATTCGGGCTGATTTCAGGCGTTATTTCGTCGGCGCTGATGGTTTGCTTCATTCCGTTTTACCACCGGATTGGGAACGACAGGGCCTTGATCCTTGGCTACACGTCCATTGTGCTGTCATTCCTCCTGGTGTATTTCGGCATCCGGTCGTATCGCGATAACGTGGCGGATGGCCAGATCAGCTTTGCGAAGGCGTTTGGTGTGGGCATCTGCATTACTCTGATTTCGTGCGTGTTCTACGTGGCGACGTGGGAAGTTTTGGAGCGCACGGTTTTTCCGGACTTCATGGATCAGTATGCAGCGACCATGATTGCCAAGGCGCAGGCGTCCGGCGCGAGCGCGCAAGTGGTGCAGGCGAAAATCGATGAGATGCAGCGGATGAAAGTGATGTACGCGAACCCGTTTTACAATGTGCTGTACACATTTATTGAGCCGTTCCCGGTCGGATTGGTGATCACGTTGATTTCGGCAGCGGTGCTGAGGAGGAAGACGCGGCCGGAATCGGCGCAGACCGCAATGGCGTGACGCGCTGCCACTCGCGCGCTGTGACGCTTGCAGTATTCATGAAGCAGGGAAGTCTCTGCGATTGGAGCGATTTGAAGTTAAAGCTCTGTATTCCTAGTACCGGACAAAAATTCATTTAAGAGAGAGAGAGGAATAAAATGGCTAAAGTCACTGGAATTGGCGGCGTATTCATTAAAGCGAAAACGGACGGGAAAGCGCTCGGCGAATGGTACAAGAAGAATCTCGGCATCAAGCTTGAGGACTGGGGAGGCTGCGCCCTGGAGTGGACCGAGGACAAAGCAGAGGACAAGGGTGCTACGGCATGGGTTGTCGCAGAGCCGAACACAAAATGGTTCAGCCCGAGTGAATCGAGTTTCATGATCAACTATCGAATCGACAATATGGACGAAATGATCGCCCAACTAAAGAAGGGCGGCGTTGCGATCCAGAAGGGTCCCGAATACCACGAGAATGGGAGTTTTGCTTGGGTAATGGACCCCGAAGGAAACAAAGTCGAGTTGTGGGAACCAAAGCTTTGGGACGAAAAGAACAAGAAGGCCTAGGTAAGAGAGCCGTCTTCTCAGCTCGTGAAATTATGAAGACAAAGGGCTGGCCACCGGCCAATGAACTCAAAAAAAGCGATATTTGCTCTGATACTGATCGTCGTAGCGCTGACAACCACCAGTCGGCTAGGGTCTTATCAAGAGGTTGATAGAAAACGGGTCGTTGATTACCCAGTGAATGAAAAGACTGCGGTTCGCTTTTGCGATACGGATGAAGAGGAGTACTTCCATGTCCCCCTGATTTTTCGGGCAGTGAAAACCGGAGACGGGCGACTCAACACCGCTCCGATAATTTCGCGCGAAGGTCGGACAGCATTTGTTACGATAGAAGAGCTACGCCAGTTAGTACAATCGCTGGCGCACTCGAGTTTGTCCTGGCACGACTCAAACGAAGTCGAATCCCTTAAGTGGAAGTCTCCTCTGGATTGTTTCGATGGCATGGATATTTTAGTTGTTTGTCTGAATGGATCGGCGAACTCGAAGATTCCGCCAAGCAAGATCTGCGAAACTCTGCAGGCACTCGATCCCACGCTGCAAACACCTCGCGCGCTTTGGGAATTTCAATTGTTCCGGCACGGTTACGGTTGCAAGGTTCCAGGATTTAATTTTCAAGCGTATCCGGATCATTCGCATTAGTGAGCAGGCCACGCAGCCTTGCGCGAAATATTTCACTTCAATCAAGCCACGGGTGAAATTGGTCGGTACATAGAGAAAAATCACCGGCCGTCCGCCTTGCGGCAGAACGAAAGAATTATTAGCTAATTGAGGCGGTTTCGGGCCGAAGGCGGGCGGGACCCTTGATTCTGGATATAGTCAGATGAGGAGATTCTCATCGTGCTACATCCGCGTCGAGGTGCCCAGGGGATTTTGCCGGTCTCATTCCACGGCTTGCTGGATGTCCTCAAAAGTTTTGTATCGCCCGGCGGGACTGCGGCGTCAAGGTCCACGCAGAGCCGCGATAACAATCGCACTCCGAACTATTCCGTCTTTGGATATCGAGCCATCGCTCGTGTGGCAAGCGGTCTGGCTGCCATCTTCGCTCTGCTAAGCATGTGGGCGTGCAACGGCGGATTTGAAGGCGCGAAGCCGCTGCCTCCAACGATTATCACGAATCCGGCCAGTCTGACGGTAGAGGTGGGGCAGACCGCAACGTTTAGCGTAACGGCGACGGGCGCGGGAACGCTGACCTATCAGTGGTACGAGAACGGAGTGGCGATCAGCGGCGCCACGTCAAGCAGCTACACGACGCCGCCCGCCGTGCTGGGCGATAGCGGTTCGGTTTTCACCGTGACCGTTTCGAACGCAATCGGAACAGTGACAAGTTTAGGCGCGACGCTGACTGTGCAGGTCCCGCAAGCCAGGAGTCTGGTTCCCAGTTCGTCCACGCCGCCGTACAACTCATCAGTAACGCTGGTTCCCACGTTCACGGGCGGAACGGGTGTTATCGGCTCGATGGGCGTTGGGAGTTCGGATATTACGGCGTCGGCCGTGAGCGGCGGGTCGTATCCGACTCCACTTTTGACTTCCGCGAAAACCTACACGCTGACGGTTCGGGATTCCAAAGGGAACGTTGCTTCCACCACATGTTTGGTCACCCCAACGATGGTGACGATTACTCCGATTTTGCCGGCGAATCAGACCACCGCGCCGGGACTAATTACTTTTACTGCCACGGCAAGCGGCGGCGTGACGAACAACTTAATCTGGAGCGCGAGCGTTGGAAGCTTTAGCGGAAACGTATGGACTTCCCCAACTGTTGTGGGCAGCTACACCATCGCGGCTACGAGCGTGGACGAACCAGCAGTGTTCGTCACAACCACGGCTTCGATCAGCGCTCCGGTGATTGTGAGTCAACCGGCTAGCCAGCACGTTTGCACCGGGTCGAGCATCGTGCTCAGTGTGACGGCTACGTACGCGGCCAGCTATCAATGGAGCCTGAATGACGTGCCGATTACGGGAGCCACGAGCGCGAGCTACACCATTCCTTCGGCCGCCGCGGGCAATGCGGGAAATTACAGCGTCACGGTCACGAATGGAGCGGGAAGCGTGACTTCGAATATTGCCGTGGTGGCGGTGGTATCGACGATCACGTCGAACCCCGCGAATCTTACGGTCCTCCCGACTCAGACGGCTATGTTTGCGGTGGCGGCGCAGGGCCTAAGCCCGTTCACTTATCAGTGGTATCTAATCGCGTCCGGCGCCACGAGCGGAACGGCGATCACCGGCGCAACATCCAGCACATACGTCACGCCGGCGGTGGACGCGACGTACAACGGGGATCAGTATTACGCGACGGTCACGGATTCCTGCGCGGGAGCTCCGCTTACCAGCACCGCGGCGACTTTAACTGTAACGGCGGGGAATGCTTCGCCGACGATCATTACTCAGCCTGTTGGCGAAAGCGTTGTGCCAGGAGATACGACTTCGTTTATCGTGGTGGCTTCCGGCACGCCTGCGCTTGCGTACCAGTGGTATGTGATTCCCGCCGGACAAACAACGGGAGTTTTGATATCGGGAGCCACTGCCGCCAGCTACACGGTGCCGGGCGCGGACACCGCGCTCAGCAACGATCAGGATCAGTACTACGTGGTGGTAACCAACAATTACGGGCAAGCAGTTTCCCAGCCCGCGCCGCTTGCCGTTGGCAATGGGATACTGCTTCAGATCACCGGGGAACCTGTCACGCAATACGTCAACGTGGGCGCGTCTGCGACTTATCAAGTGACGGCGGTCTCCAATCTTCCATTGACCTATCAATGGTATGAAGCCGCGCCCGGCAGTTCCGTATTTACAGCGGTGCCGGGAGCGACCGGCTCGACGTTCACGCAGACTGACGCAACTCTCGCGGAGTCCGGTTCCGTTTTTTATGTGGTGGTGAGCAACGGGAGCACCACGTCTGTGACCACCACCTCGGCGGGTCTCTTTGTAGGAGCTTTGTCGGTCCCGGGAGATCTCTGCGATACGAATTGGTCCGCGCTAGGCGATACAACGCCCGGCGGCCCGGCATGCAGTTTCCAATTGACGCCCGCGGCAAACGACCAGTTGGGCGAAATTGTGTGGCCTGACCTGATCTCCACGGGAGACATTCAGCTCAGCTTTACCATGACGCTCAGCAGTCCGACTAATCCTCCGGCCGATGGCTTCACATTGGTTTTTGGCGATCCATCGCTTGGAGCGACCCCGACGAGCTTGGGGACACCGGGCATGGGACTGGGCGCGAGCGGAATTCCAGGGAGCTTATTCGGCTTTGACACCTATCACAACGCCGGCGACCCGATGGTTCCCTATGTTGGCGTGGGAAGAAGCGACGCGGGACTGTTCGAGAATCCCTGGTTCAACGTCAACACCAGCATTCCAACGCTGGTCGCGGTGGGCATGTCGATTTCGCACAACTACACCATATCAATTATTCAAGGGCAAATGACCGTGACGCTGGACGGAGTGCAGGTGATGTCCGGGAGCGTGACGCTTCCACCCGTGGCTTATATGTATTTCACCGCGTCCACAGGGGGATCTTTCGAGCAAGCGGTGATCAGCAATTTGGCAGTCAGCATTTCCGCGCCATCCAATTAATGAAGCGGGCTTGAGGAGAATTGCGAATGCGATCGTTTGTACTGGCAATTATTTTATTATTCGCAGGGGCAACCGCGGCCGTGGCCCAGGAGTCCTATCGCGGCGACGCTGCGGCGACTTACGAATGGGTGCACGCGAACGCCGGTCCCGGACAGTGCGGCTGTTTCGGCTTGAACGGCGGCGGCATTTCGGGTTCGTGGAATTTTCACGGACCGTGGTCAGCGGTTGTGGATTTCAGCGCGGGGTATGCAGGCAGCGCACCGACTGCGGGAAGCTCATTGACCTTAACCTCGTATATGGCTGGAGCGCGTTACAAGCTGCCGCAACCGTGGCTGGAAGGCAAACATAAGCCCCAACCCTTTGCGCAAGTGCTGTTGGGTGGCGCGCACGCCGGAGGCGGAGTGGCAGGGGTAGGCGAGGGTTTTTCGTTTGCCGCGCGGATGGGCGGAGGCATTGATGTACCGCTAAACTCGCGGTTCGCGGTGCGTGTCATCCAGATTGATTATTATCTGACCAACTTTACTAACTCCACGAACGACCACCAAAACAATTTGTTGGTAGGCGCCGGCTTTGTGTTTCATTGGTCCCGGTAAAAATAGTATTCAGCGATTATTTTCTTGACGATTCGCGTTTGCCGGGAGGATTGTGGTCAGAGCGTCGGGGAATTATTCCCGAGCATGGCCTGGCGCACGATCTTGATCGGCGGGAAACCTTGCTTCATGAAATTGTTGTGAAATTGCTCGAGTGAAAATGCCGCGCCTTCCTTCTTCATTACGTCTTCGCGAAGCTTTAATATTTCGAGCTTGCCGAGCGTGTAGTAAAGATAAGTCGGATCGCCGGTGCCGCGTTTCGTTTCCACCAGCCCTACTTGCTTCGACTGAAATCCTTCCTTCACGAAGAATTCGGCGGCCTGATCGAAGCTCATCTTCCCGCGGTGCATTTCAATTCCCACGATGAAGCGCGCGTTCCGTAGCAGCGCGTCCTGGAGTTGGCCCAAGCGGATGAACTTCGCCTCGCGCACGTCTTTCGCGCCCGTGCCCGGCTGGCCATATCCTTCGTCGAGCATCATCTGTTCGCAGTAGTGCGCCCAACCTTCCGCGTTCGTGGTGGCGCCGAGCAACATGCGAACCTTGGTGGGCGCGGCGCGATTCACCCAGAGAAACTGAATGTAGTGGCCGGGATAGGCTTCGTGCGTGGACGTGCTCACGATCGTTCCTATGTTGAAGCTTGCCATGCGCCCCTCGATTTCTTCAGGAGTGTCGTGAGGGCCGGGCAGCGTGACGTTGAAGTACGCTTCCGTGGCCACTTTCTCGAATGGCCCGGGAGTATCCATGGAGGCGAACGTGGTGGCGCGCATGAACGGCGGAGTCTCCTGGAGCGTTGGCCGCACCTCCGTCGGAATGGTGATGATGTGTTTAGTCCGAATGAAGGCGATCAGCCCGTCGAACGTGTCGCGAAAGCTTTGCAGCAGTTTGTCCGGCGGGGGATGCATAGCGGCGAGTTCGGCCAGCACGTCGGCTGGCGCCTTGTCGGGCTCCAGCTCTTTGGCGACGCGATTGAATTCCGTCTGGTTCTTGCGCAGGTTGGCCCAACCGATTTCGAGCAGGCGGTCGAGCGGGGTGTCAACCATTTCGTCGTAGAGCAATTTCTTGGAGAAGGTGTCCGCGCCGATGCGGAAGTCTCCATTGGAGCGCGGAAGCAGGTCTGACTTGAGCCAATCCGCATAGCTCTGCAAATCCGCGATGACCGCGCCATTTGATTTCGCGAATTCCGCCTTCAACGCGGGATCGGTAGCGCCGGCGAAGGCTGCGGGAACGTCGTTCTGGAAAAAGCTGATGATGCCGGGAAGCTGCTCAAGGGCGATCTCGGTGTAAATCCGCGGCGGGTTCTTCAAATTCGCGCGCGCAGCGGCAAATACCGCGGGCATTTTCTGTTCGCGAGAGACCACGGAGCGCAGGCGGTCGTCGGGTGGAGCAAATTTCCGAATCATGATGACGTACACGCTGTTGCTGATCCCGCCCGAATAAGTGTCGGGATTCTTTTCCCACGGGCGAATCGTTTCAAGCGTCAGCAGCGTGCCGCGGATATTCGATAGCACCAGTTCGCGGTCCGCTGTGCGCGTCTCGTCCAGGCCCACCGGGTCCAGCCCTTCCACGCGTTTTTCGAAGGCATGCAACGCGGCGACGTTCGCGTCTACAGCGGCCCGCGAATAGTCCTCCAGCAGCGGATCGTATTGATGCAGGCCGACAAAGGTGCCGCCAGTGGGAGAAAACTTGAAAAATACCTGGTCGAAATATTCGTCGGCCAGCTTGTCCCATGCGGCTTGCTTTTCGCCTACGTTCGCGTTTTGCGGCGAGCGCGCGCGAATCGAGTTTGGAGACGCAATTACGGCCAAGATAGCCATCAGGCTCAGAAATGCTCGAATGAGTTTGTGCACGCGAACCTCTTTCCGAATTGGGATTTTGACTTTAAGACTACATCCGAATCTGTGCGGCGGGAGCTTCAGGGGCTAAAGCCCCTTCCCCTCGGCTTGGCTTATGTCGCACCTGAAGGGGCGACCTACAAAGATTGCGCGGGAAGGGTTGGCCACCCTGTCCTCCCGCCTATTCCTTCACATGCGCCAACGGAATTTGCGAAAACAATTGCAGATCGATGATCATGTTCAGCCGCCGGTCTAACTGAAAAAACGTCGCCGCCTTCTTTCCCGGCAACACCTGGCTGACCACCGGCACGTACTTCAAGCGCAGCGCCTGCGCCTCCCCGTCCGCCTCCAGCCAGTGCCGCACATAAATCATGGCATCCTCGTCTGACATCGTTGACCACATTTCCGCGTACTGCTTCAACAGCGCATACTTCTGGTTATTCACTTCCGACAAGTCCTTCACGTAGTGGTTGTAGACCGGCCAAAACTTCTGCCCCTCCTCATCCGAAAGCGACATATTCTCCCCAATCACCTGCATTTTCATCGAGCGTAGATCTTTACGCAGCAAAGCAATGTCCTCGTCCGTCACCGTCGGGCTGATGACCTTCTGTACGGTAACTTGCTGCTGCCCCTGCGCCGCCCCCTGTGTCTTCGACCTCGCCGCAGCGATGCCCCCAACCAGCGCCGTCGCCACCACCATGCCCGCAACAAACGCTGCGGCCAATCCCGCCGCTCCCGTCATTTTGAACTTCATAATCTTTCTCCTTAGCTCTGTTCTCTTGCCGCGAAGAACCACCGAAAGCAGCAACTCCGAGTGCATGTTAATACAGTTGGCCGCCAAGCGGTGGCGCGACATAATCCGCAGAACGTAGGCCGAGAACTAGGGCACCGCCGGTTAGGGTAATCCGGCGTGGGGAACTGCGACCTTCGTCATTAAAATTGCGGCTTGATGATTCGTGGATGCCTCGGCCTCGTGGAACGTGGGCGCGACGCAGGCGAATAGAGTGCGCCCATCGTCGCCGCCTAACATGCAGGCGAACGCACCTAATCCATTGGTCTTGAGTTCTTCCACGATGCGGCCGCGCTCGGCCACGCGGACCAGCCGCTTATGGGCGGCATCGGCCACCCACACATGACCTTCCGCATCGAGACAAATCCCATCCGGCACGACGGCCGCTTGCTCTAGCATTTCCCCCACATTGGTCGCTGCCGGAGGATCGCCGAAGGCAGCCCAAATCCGGCGATTACTCAACGAGCCTGCGGAGACGTTGAAGGCAGTGAGCCGATTCATCGTTGTTTCGGCCACGATCAACGTGCGGCCGTCGCCGGTAAGCACCATGCCGTTGGGAAAGCCGAGCTCGTCGGCTACCACCTTGGCCGCGCCGTCAGGTTCAACGCAAATGAGCACGGTGGTACGGGCCGGTGCGCCGCCCATTAGATCGAATCCGAAATTGCCAACCCAGGCGCGGCCATCGCGATCTACCAGCATGTCGTTCAAATACCCCGGGGCCAGAGCGGACAGATCGGCATGGGTAACGAGCGAACCATCCGGCTGACGCCGGAGTACTTTGCGGTCGCGCATGGAGACGATCAGCAGGCTACCGTCGGGCAGAAATCCAAGCCCGGAGGGTTGCTGAGGTACGTGCGCGATTGTCTCCGCCGTGCCGTCCATCGCCAACGCCAGGACACGGTGCGTGTAGAAATCGGAAATGTAGAGTCGCCCGTCGCGCCATCGCGGGCACTCGGTAAATGACAAACCGCTCACCCAGGTCGTGAACTCAGCCATATTCCCGGCGCGTCCTCGTACTTCGCGATGTGCCGCCCTTGGTGTCCGGCTACTCGAGGAGCGATACGACTCCCGTGCCGAGGTCGTAATATCCGGCCACGACCTTCAGCTTACTTTCTTTCACCAAACCGGAGATGACGGTCGATGATTGGCGCAGAAGTGCAGCTTGAATCTTGGCATTTGCTTTGCTCGCTGCCTCCAGGTTAGGCCCGGCCTGATCCACGGCGGGCTGGATATACGAAAAGAGCGCACTGATCTGTCCGGGAACTTCCTTGGCTTGAATGGTGGCCTTGACTGCGCCGCAGCCGCTATGTCCCAGCACCAGGATTACTTTTGTCCCCAGCACGGCTGCGCCATATTCCAGGCTCGCAATGATTTCCGTGGCGGCGAAATTTCCGGCCACGCGCGTGACAAAGATATGGCCGATGGTCTGATCGAAAAGCAGCTCAACCGGTACGCGGGAATCGGCGCAGGACAACACCGCCGCGAACGGTTCCTGCTTATCAACCGTTTTCTGTTTCAACATCGCAAGGTCATGCTCGAAGGAAGTCAGATTTCCAGTCGAGAACCGGCGGTTGCCATCCATTAATTCCTGCAACGCGGCATCGGGGCTGAGCGCGCTTTGTGCCATTACCCGGCGTGGCGCTGCGAACTCGATTCCCGTCGCGGTCACCAATCCCGCCACCGCTCCTCCTACCGTCATTTTGAAAAAACTTCTTCGGGAGGAGCCTTGGTTCGACGCCGCGGAGCGCGGGGCACAGTCGAAGGAAGAAAGTTCCGGAGCTGATGTACTCTCCTCACGTTGAAGATCGTCGCTTGCTACGTCGAATAAAAAACTCATTTACGAAAGCCTCCTGTTGAAACTACCGGTGCAGGTACGCTGCAATATACTCCGCGCATGTACACGCCGCAATCGGCATAAATGTCGCCAGTAAAAGCGGAGAAATCGTTCAGCGGTGACCGGGATTTGTTTAGAAATCTAAGGTCATCTAGTTGGCGATTGGAAGCTAATGCATCGTGCCGCGGGATAATTTGCGAGCTCGGAGGATTTTGATGGTTGGTTTCTTTCGCGCTGCCAGTTTGCCTCAGGAGGCAGGAGCGAATTCGCGGAGGTAGCCCTCGTCTTCGCGCTTGAGCTTCGCGAGCAGGCGCTCGTAGCGTTGTTTGCCTTTTAGAGGCTTGAGAAATTTGTCGTCGCGGAACAATTCATAATTCGGCAAGCCGAAACCGCCGGCCTTTTCGAGCAATTCGATGGCCGGCGCCGGTTTACCGAGAAGAGCGAGCGCCGCGGCGGCGGTATGCCACATGTGGTGCGTATGCAGGAGCGGTTTGGTCTTGCTGTGCAGCGCGACGTGCACGAAATGCGCGGCTTTGGTGCGTTCGCCCCGCAGAGCCCACAAGAGCGCCTCGCAGGAGTGAAGCCAGGGGTCGTCCGGCAGCACATTTTGCGCCGCCTGAATTCTCGACTCGGCGTCGTTCAACTTCCCGGAGTAAATAAGAACCGTGGGTTGAAATACATTGGCCCAGATGTTGACCGGATCGTGGCGAAGAGCGCGCTGGAGACACTCTTCGGCCTCTTCGAAGTTCCACATGCTTAGGGCGGTGTGGCCGAGGAAGACGTTGGTGAACGCGTCGTCGGGCTGGGCTGCGAGAGCGATGAGCAGGCCTTCTCTGGCTTCCTTCAACATGCCGATGTGATTGAAAATCAAAGACTGCCAGACGCGCGCGGGATGGCAGCCCGGATTGAGGCGGAGGGCGGTGGAGAGGGCGCGCAGAGCCGGGCCATTTTGAAATTTTCTTGCCGGAGACCAGAGAATGCGGCCTTTCGCGCAGTGAGCCTCCGCATTATGGGGATCCAGCGCGATGGCTTTGCGCAGGGCTTTTTCGGCGTCGCGCACCCAGTGTGGCGACGCGCTCGATGTCGTCCCAACAAGCATGAGAGCTTCCGCCAGGCGCGCCCAAGCGTCTGCGAAGTTGGGGTCAAGTTTGGTGGCGTTTTCGAGCATGTCGATGGCGGCACGATTGTCCCAACTGTTTAGGCGTAAAAGGCGATCGGCGGCGCGCAGGTAAAGTTCGTAGGCGATTGGATTCTTGGTGGGAGGACCGGCCGGCTCGTTGCCATTTTGCGGGCGCTTGAGGCCCAATGATTTTCCGATGCCCTCGCTGATGGAATCCTGCAAATGGAATAAATCCGCGGCTTCGGCGTCGTGCTTGGCCGAGAGAAGGACCGAACCATCGGCCGCGCTCCAAGCCCGGACGTGCACGCGCAGCTTGGTGCCAACCTTCTGAATGCTGCCGTCCACGACGATGTGAACATTCAGGTCGCGGGCGGCCGACAGGGGATCGGTCTCGCGCTGGGCATAACGTGAAACGGATTGTGCGGGGCGGACAAGCAATTCACCGCTGGCGCTCAGGTGATTGATCACGGCGTCGGCGAGAGCCATGCTGAGGTACTCGTCGCCTGGATTCGGCGTGAGGAGCTTGAAGGGAAGCACCGCCACGGAACGCTTTCCCGCGAGCGCCGCGGGAAGAAACGTGCCGAGCTCGAGATCCCGCGACACGTTGGTCAGTTCGCGCTGCAGATCTCGCGCGCTCTGGTAGCGCCGGGCGGCCTCTTTCTCGAGCAGCTTTCCCACGACGCTGCACAGTGCAGCCGGAGCGTCCGGCACGGCTTCTCTCAAGTGAGGCGTCGCTCCGGAGATCACTTGCGAGATTAGAGCTGCGGCATTCGGCGCGGTGAAAGGGCGGCGGCCGCTGGACAACTCGTAGAGAACGACACCTAGAGAGAAGAGATCTGCCCGACCATCGGCCTCTTCGCAGCGCAACTGCTCCGGAGCAAGATAAGCGATGGTGCCTTGAATGCCGGGCGTTGTGTTGGCGTCGAGCGGTGATTTGAGAGTCTTCGTGATCGGGTCTTCGACGCCGTGGCGCGCTACGCCGAAGTCGAGCAGCTTCGCGCGGCCGTCCGCCTGCACTACGATATTTTCGGGCTTGATGTCACCGTGGAAGACGCCGCGCGAATGAGCGGCATCGAGAGCTTCGGCTAGCTGCGCGCCGATTTCGATGATACGTTTCGACTCGAGCGGGCCATCGGAGAGCATAGAGCGGAGCGTTCGGCCTTCGACCAGCTCCATGACCAGAAAAATGCTGTCACCGTCCTCGCCCACTTCATAGATTGTCGTGATTCCCGGATGATGGAGACTCGAGGCGGCGCGGGCTTCCGCCAACATTCGTGAGCGAGTTTCGGCCGAGCCGGAAGATGCATCCGAGAGAATCTTGATGGCGACGGAGCGGAGCAGGCGCTCATCGTGAGCGCGGTAGACGACGCCCATGCCTCCGCGGCCGAGTTCCGCGCTGATCCGATAATGCGAGATGGTTTGGCCGATCATGGCAAGCAATGGCGCAATCTTAGGTTGGGCTGTCCGGCAAGTCAACGAAGAGAGATCGTCCGTCTCCTAACTCCTGATTAACGCGCCAGCTGAACATGCGGATTCCACGTGTTAGGTGAGGTGGAGCCATTTTGCGGAGGGGGCGCGCCAGCGGTGGCTCTAAGTTTATGCTGCAATAAGTTAGACTACCTGGACATTCACAACGTCTTCCTCAGAGGCTCGAACATGCTCGTGCAGGACGCTCAACGCGAAGTGCGCACTGTTTTCGTCGGCGGCTTTTGGGGTCAACTTGTCTCGTCTGCGATCTGGCTGGCCTCGGCTGCCCTTGCTGTTTGGGTTGGTCCGCGCGCGGCCATCATCGCGCTGGTGGTCGGCGGATTTTTTATTTTTCCGGTCACGCAACTCCTGCTGCGGTTATCAGGCGGGCGTCCGTCTCTCGCCACTGGCAACCCGCTGGGAGAGCTCGGGTGGCAGATCGCGTTTACGCTCCCGCTGTCCATGCTTCTGCTCTTTCCCGTTACCGCATTTCGTTTGAACTGGTTTTATCCCGCGCTGATGATACTGCTGGGAGCGCACTATCTGCCTTTTGCTTTTCTCTACGGCATGCGCATGTTCATTGCGTTATGCGCGATCCTGATCGGCAGCGGTGTCGTAATCGCACTTCACTTTTCCGGATCGTTCAGTCTCGGCGGTTGGATTGGCGGCCTCACCTTATTCGTTTTTGCATGGATCGGGCGGGCGGCCGCGCAGGCTGAAGCCCGTGGTAAACCTTAGGATCCGAGCAGCGCGCAACTTCTAAGTATCGCGGCCATCGGACATGTGGATTTGCGATGTGCTGCGAGCGGAGTTATTTTACTACTCGACGACCTCCCAATCGGCGGTTGGGTTGTATTCCCGGATCGAGGCCGCGACTTTGCTCGTCTGCTCGCCCAGGTCCTGCTGGTAGACGTCGCCTTCCTGGTTGATGATGAATGTCATGATTCCGGACTCCCCATACTTAACCGGGGAGGCGATGACAGCGAACCCTCCAATCAATTTGCCGTTGATGATGTAACTCTTCGCTCCGCCTTGCGCCGCGTGTCCTCGCGCGGTCAAGATGCGGAATGTGTAGCCGTCGATCACCGACGCTTCATTGGGGGTCGATAGTGCATCCGCGGCGAACTCATTGACTCTGCCGAGCGGGCTGAGTTCCTTGTCCTCAGGAACCTTCCAGTACAAACCGTCCTGTTTCCCCGGGGTGCTGAGGATCTTCGTGGTGTAGAGGCCTGCCGGATTTCCGTCGTGAGAAGTCTGGGCATAGATATCCTCGGCGTACGCAATGGCGCAAATAGCATCGATGGCCAACAGTTCATTGCGGCCGATCCGCCGCGCCTGGATTTCATCGGCACCGCCATGGGTGTCGAAGAACCACTTGGACGAACTGTTCTGCCGCAGAGGGATCGGGAACGGATAATTGTCAGCTCCGATTTTGAGGATTTCCGTCCCGTCGGTCATCAACACCCAGCGATTCATTTGATCGTACTTGCTGACGAATTCCTGCAAGGCGGCCACATCTTCCTTAAGATCACCGGAACTCATAATCGCCTTCGACTCAGGCCCCAGGATTGAGCTTAAGGTGCTTTCGTCTCCCTTCTGCGCCGCGTTCCGAAGGGCTGCGCCTGCTTCCGTGGGGTTTGCAAAAGTGGCCTGGTCCGTCGGGCGGGCGGATGCGCCCTTGGCGGCATGAAACCCGGCGAAGCCCAAACCCACGAGAACCATCACCAGCGAATATCTCCTACTTCTGCTTCCGGCCACTTTCGTTTTCGGATTCATTTTCGCGCCTCTCGCTTCTTACGTATGACCCATTCTTCCTTTTAGTTTGTGCAATCCCTGTCGTGCTCAGGCTCCGGGTTTCATTCCGGCGCCTGTTATCGCCGACGCCCGGACGAGTGCGGATGCGACTCGTGCGGATGCGAAGCGTGGGTTCTCGCTGAGCGATGCATAGTGTCTCGCCCGCGATCGCTTTCGGCGCGAGCGCGTCCGCCATCACCACTCCAGGAGCTGCGGCCGCGCTCTGGCGCGCCGCCGCGCGTATCGTTGTGGTAGCCGCCCGCGGGCGCAACGCCTGGTCCGTTCATCCCCGCATTGGGATTTTGAACGCCGCCTCTGCCTCCGATCAACCCGCGATTGCCGTTGGCACCGCCATTAGGCATATCCTTCGTGGGGATCTGGGCGTTGGGGTGCCAGCCGCCGTCCGGGCCATAGTACCCGTTCGGGTGATAGGCGCCGCCAGGGCCGTAATGCGTGTCCTGGCCTGGATGCCAGCCATTCTCGGGGTGATAGTAGCCGCTCGGGCCGTAGTATCCGTGAGGGTTGTCGGGATGATCGCCATTCGGGACGGCCCCGCCCCCCCGGTTCGGTCCCCACGGATGGTAGTTGTTGTAACTCGCGCCGTGCCAGTTGTGGATATTCGTCCTGTTAATGTAGGTGTTGTTGTTGAAAATGACGGTTCCGCCGCCACCACCGCCGCCCCAGTTGCAGCCCCACGCGTGCCAGCCCCAACCGAAGCCCACGCCTCCGACAACGGCACCTCCGCCACCGAAGAATCCGATTGAAACGCCGGCGCCGAATGAAATGCCGGGGCCAACCACAACTCCGGCGAAGACCGGCGGCGTGTAAAAGGGCACAATATATGGCGCGCCATAAACGACCGCCGGATTGTATTGCGGCACATAAACGACCTGTGGATCAGCCGGCTGAATCACGATGGTGCTGGGAGACTGCTGAACAACTTGGATCTGCGGAGTGGACGCTAATGCTCCCGCCGCTTTTGCTTTGGCGCGCATGACCTGAATCGCCGCCATCACGTCGGCCTCCTGATTGTGGAAGGCCTCTCCGAGACTCGAAGTCCAGGTCAGGTTGGAAGCCAAAGTGTGTAGGACTGTGGGAAATTGCGTGATTGCCTTGACACTTGAGTCCCAAGGTTGCTGATCCGCTGCCTGAGCCAGAGCCTCACCCGTTAAGTTCTTGTTTTGTGACACCCAATAATCGGCAAACGAAATTTGCTCAGGGTAGCTGGCTGCGGCAAGCACTTGCGCAACCAGCGAGTCCGGATAAAGCGCGATGGGGGCAACAAGAGCTTGCAGTTGCTCCGGAGTCTGGGGCGCTGGTGCTGGTGCTGAACTGCTTTGTGCTGTGGTGTCAGGCGGCGCCGCTGCCTGTGCTGCCTGTGCTTGTGCTGCATCTGTGGGCGCAGGGGCGGGCGGCGGCGCAGGTGCGGGAGCAGGAGGAGGTGTGGGAACCAACATAGGCATGCCGGAAAGTACTGTGCCCGTCGGATAATCCTGGCTCGACGCGGTCGTGCGAATGGCTTCCCACGAGGCGCGCCGGCCATGGATTCCGTAGGATCCAGTTATCGTGTCTCCAAAAATATCGCCGCCAAAATGGAGCACATTGCGAGTTACGGTGCTGAACCGGATGCGATGTCCATGGACCTCGCCTTCAATTGCGCCCGACTGGTTCGGCCCGTCGAAGTGACCCGTTATTTGGCTGCCAAACTGCGCGATCTGAACGTGCTTGACGACGACCTGGCCGTCCTCAACATTCGTTGAGTAAATAATCCAATCGCCCGCTACGTTGTCCGGCGGCCGCTGCGCCGGTGTCGCGATGCAAACCAAGAGCGAAAACAGAGCAATACCAACCAGCCTCAGCGCCGCGTTGATTGTCCCCATCACGATCTCCTTCTTCTCTTTGCGAAGCTCTTCTGGTTTGTCGCTTTAGCCTGAGTGATGCGAGGCATTATACGCAAAGAGCCTGAAAAGCACATCCCGAGAAGGGCTAGATGGAACGGAAGAATTGGATGGCGCCGACGAAAATGCAGACGATGGCGGCCCACAAGAGAAAGAACCGGACCCAGAGCAGGAAACGGAACCAGCGGATGCTGTTGTCGCTGATTTCTTTAAGCGGGAGGATCACGGCGACGGTGGGGAAAATTGCGCCGACCCACCAGTGAAGGGAGGATTGCAGCGCGAGCTTGCGAGGTGCGTCGAGCGAGGTGGCGAGGTAGGTGACGCCGGCGACGATGGCGAAGCTGAGGAACAGTAAGACCTGCGTGGCGGTGTTGTTGAGTTCCTGGAGTCGGAAGGCGAGATGAGTGAGGTCGTGGCGCTCGGGGTCGTTGGGAGCGGGATTCACCGGCGGATTCTACAGCATTCGAGAGCGATTTCCTGCCAAGAAAGACGCGGGCGCGCGGCCGAAGAGTGAGCCGAGCATCGGCCGAAACCGCGCACTCGAAGTGCTGTTGAGTTCGGAAGACAAATCAGAGCGGAGCAGGCCGAGGCCTACGGCTACATTAATCGCGCCCTGCCCGACGCCGAGCTAGATGCGTACGTGGAGGCACTCGCGACGCGGATCGCAAAGTTCGACAAGTGGGCGATCGCAAACACCAAGCGCCTCGTCAATGCCAGCCTGCCGCCGGACGTCGAGATCGACGCCGGGTGGGATGCGTGCATTAAATCACTCGGTCGGCCTGTTGCTCAGGAGGATCAAAGCGCTGACGGCGCGCGGATTCCAGAAGCCGGGGGATGTCGAAAATCGGCTCGGATACTATCTGGGCCAAATCGCGCGCTAGGGCGGCGCCCGACGCGAAGTTCTACTTCACTCGTCCGGTCATCCGACTAATCAGGACTTACCGACAGCATTCGGCAATGAGTCAGATTCCGGGGCTCACGGCATGATCAACGCGCGCGCACCGAAAAATAGTTTGGACGCGTTAGCCGATTCATCGGCCTCACGCCGCTCGCCGGGATGCGGCGAGGTCAAAGCGATCGAGGTTCATCACTTTGGTCCAGGCCGCAACGAAGTCCTGGACGAACTTCGCGTGCGCGTCCGAGCTTCCGTACACTTCTGAAAGAGCCCGAAGTTGCGCGTTTGAGCCGAAGATGAGATCGGCTCGCGTTGCCGTCCAGCGGACTTCGCCCGTCTTGCGATCGCGTCCTTCAAACGTATCCTTCGCATCCGAGGTCGCCTTCCACGCCGTGCGCATATCGAGCAGGTTGATGAAGAAATCGTTGGTCAACGCCTCCGGCTTCTTGGTGAAGACGCCGAGCTTAGTCTGTCCGTAGTTGGTGTTCAACACGCGCATGCCGCCGATTAACACGGTGAGTTCCGGCGCGGTAAGCGTGAGGAGCTGAGCCTTGTCGAGCAGCTCGACTTCGGCGGTTCCGTCAGCGCTTCCATGAGGGCGTCCGTTGCGGTAGGACCGGAAGCCGTCGGCGGCCGGCTCGAGCACGGCGAAAGATTCCACGTCGGTCTGCCCCTGCGAAGCGTCCGTGCGGCCTGGCGCAAAGGGAACACTCACGTTGACGCCCGCATTCTTCGCGGCCTGTTCGACACCAGCGCAACCCGCCAGGACGATCAGGTCGGCCAGCGAGATTTTTTTACCGCCGGACTGCGAGGCGTTGAACTCGCTCTGAATCTTTTCGAGCGGCTTCAAGACTTTCTCGAGCTGCTCGGGCTGATTGACCTTCCAATCCTTTTGTGGAGCGAGGCGAATGCGCGCGCCATTTGCGCCGCCGCGCTTGTCGGACCCCCGGTACGTGGACGCCGAGGCCCAAGCGGTGGTGACGAGTTGCGAGACCGTCAGCCCTGAGGCAAGGATTTTTTCTTTCAGGGCCGCGACGTCCTTGTCATCCACCAATTTATGATTTACCGGCGGGATGGGGTCCTGCCAAAGCAGTTCATCCTTGGGAACCTCCGGGCCCAGGTAGCGTGCGCGCGGTCCCATGTCGCGATGCGTCAGCTTGAACCAGGCCCGCGCGAATGCATCGGCAAATTCTTGCGGCTTCTCGTAAAAACGCCGCGAGATTTTTTCGTAGACGGGATCGACTCGCAAAGAGATATCGGTGGTCAGCATTGCGGGTTCGTGACGCTTGGAGGGATTATGGGCATCCGGAACGGAACCCGCGCCTGCATTGCCTTTCGGCTTCCACTGATGCGCGCCGCCCGGGCTCTTGGTAAGTTCCCACTCGTACTTGAATAAATGTTCGAAGAAACTGTTACTCCATTTGGTCGGAGTGCTGCTCCAGGTCACTTCCAGGCCGCTCGTAATTGCGTCACCGGCGATACCAGTGGCGTACGCGCTCGACCAGCCCAGGCCCTGATCCTCAATGGCGGTCCCTTCCGGCTCCTTGCCCAAGTGAGTGCCGGGCCCGGCCCCGTGAGTCTTACCGAAGGTGTGGCCGCCGGCGATCAAAGCGACGGTTTCTTCGTCGTTCATCGCCATCCGCGCGAAAGTCTCGCGGATATCCTTTGCTGCCGCAATCGGATCCGGCTTGCCTTCGGGGCCCTCGGGATTCACATAAATCAGGCCCATCGTGGTAGCGCCGAAAGGACGCGCGAGTTCGCGCTCACCGGCATAGCGTTTGTCCGTTCCCATCCAAGTTTCTTCATGTCCCCAGTTGACGTCGAGGTCGGGTTCCCAAACGTCAGCGCGTCCGCCGGCGAAACCAAAGGTCTTGAATCCCATCGTTTCCAGCGCGACATTGCCCGCCAGGATCATCAGATCGGCCCACGAAATCTTTTTGCCGTACTTCTGCTTAATCGGCCAGAGCAGGCGCCGCGCTCGATCGAGGTTTACGTTGTCGGGCCAGCTGTTGAGTGGGGCGAAACGCTGCTGGCCTCGGCCGCCGCCGCCGCGACCGTCAAAGGTGCGATAAGTACCGGCGCTGTGCCAGGCCATGCGAATGAAAAGCGGACCGTAGTGCCCGAAGTCGGCGGGCCACCAGTCCTGCGAGTCGGTCATCAACGCCGCCAGATCTTTTTTCAGGGCGTTGTAGTCCAGGCTTTTAAACTCCTCGGCGTAGTTAAAATTCTCGCTCATGGGATCAGAAAGAGACGAGTGGGAATGCAGCAGGTTCAAATTCAAGTGGTTCGGCCACCAGTCACGATTCGTTCTGCTGGGGCTGCCGCCATGAGGGAACGGGCACTTCTCTTCATTGGCCATGCGTACTCTCCTTCAGACATTTAAATTCAGCCGAATAGGATCGTCGAAATCCATGCAGCAATTTCGACCAACCTAAATTAACATCAAAGTGGGAGATAGTTCCAATACCAAACTCCCATTTTAGGTATAGGCATATCCTATGGAATTTCATCAGCTTCGATATGTTTGCGCCATCGCGGACACGGGCAACTTCAGCCGCGCCGCGGAGCGCTGCCAGATTACCCAGCCCTCGCTTTCCCAGCAGGTGCTAAAGCTCGAAGAAGAGCTGGGAACCAAACTCTTCGACCGCCTGGGTCGCAGCATTCGCCTCACCGAGGCGGGCCGTGCTTTCATTCCTCGCGCTCGCACGATTTTGGAGCAGATGGAGGCAGCGCGATCCAGTGCAACCGATCAGAATACCGACCTTCGCGGCAGTGTAGCCGTGGGAGTGATTCCAACTGTCGCGCCCTATCTGATACCGAGTTATGCGGCCGGTTTCGCCAAGCGGTACCCTGACGCGAAACTGCGCATCGTTGAAGAAACCACTTCGGTCCTGATAGAAGGTTTGCGCGATCTCTCGATTGATGTGGCGATTCTTGCGCTCCCGCTACGCCACAAGGAGCTGGAGCTGTTCCCGATCCGCACCGAGCCGCTCTTTGCGGCATTGAGCAGACACCATCCGCGTGCTTCGGCAAAATCGCTCGCGCTCAAAGAGCTTCGCGGAGAATCGTTCGTGATGTTGCGCGATGGGCACTGCTTTCGAGATCTTAGTATTGACACCTGCACACGCGCCCGCGTTACGCCCCACATTGCGTTTGAGAGCGGACAGTTCAGCAGTCTCCTGGGGATGGTTGCGGCCGGTGTCGGCGTCTCGCTCGTTCCTGAAATGGCTATAGACCGCAACGTCGCGTGCCGCTACGTGCGGCTCAGTGATCCTCAGGCTACTCGAACGATCGTTACTGCTGTGCTGCGCGGCCGCAGTTTTAATCGCGTTCAGCAGGCCTTTATGTCCGGTATCGGAGGCAAGGCCATGCTACCCGACGGCGGAAAATCGTCTTCCGCCAGTGGTTCCGCTCGAGGTTAAATAAGCCTCCACGCGGTGTAGACTCCGGGGGGCCTGTCCATGTGCCGATCATATGCCGTATCTGAGTAAACCCCCTAGAAATACATGCCCGCAGTCGGCCCTCTTGCGAGGAAATGCGCAGTGACGTCATCCCAGTCTCCGCGCACTAATCCCGTCTCGATTCGAATAGGTCCTGATTAACGCGGTGGTCTCAATGAGCTGACACGACTTATCAGATGGGATGAGAAGGCCGGTCTCCAGCGGGATGCGATACGCTCCCAATGAACGACGCGCTCGAGGCGCAAAAAGGAGACCGGCAATGAAGAAGATTAGCACTGTGGCGATCGAGGGGATCCAAGTTTTCAAGCAGAACCAGCTGACGATTGGTTTGGATCTGGGAGATCGAACG
>Ga0224545_1000006_pt1 | contig 184944 bp, 135 predicted proteins | sample 714P12024metaG_FD_179906 | JGI IMG/M metagenome (GOLD analysis project Ga0224545, IMG submission 179906) | Peat soil microbial communities from Stordalen Mire, Sweden - 717 P1 20-24 | ecosystem: Environmental > Terrestrial > Soil > Wetlands > Peat | place: Sweden: Norrbotten County, Stordalen... | reverse complement strand
GATTGGCGCGCGCGTCACCGTGCGCGCGGGCAAGCTCGTGCAGTTCAACGAAGTCCGCGGAGGCGCGAGCTACCTCTCGCAAAACGATCTGCGCCTGCATTTTGGGTTAGGCAAGGAATCAAACCTGGATTCCGTGGAAGTTCAATGGCCCAGCGGCTTGGTCGAGAAGCTCCAGAATGTGGCGCCTGACAACATCTACACGCTAGTTGAAGGGAAGGGAATCCGCGATACGAAACCCCTGCCGGCTCCCTGAAATATTTTTGCCTGCCCTATTCCGAAGTCCGCAGATCGGTTAGAAGGACTCCTCGTAGACGATCAGTTCGCACCCAATAAAAAAGGGCGCCCCGTTTCTCGGGGCGCCCTCGAACAGCCTGTGTAAAGTCTTTTGTCGCCTAGAACAGCAGCTTCAACCCAAGCTGGAGAATCCGGGGATTGTGCGCCCCCTCCGGCTGCAGGAATCCGCTTCCAAGACACGAAGAATACGCAGCGGAATTGCTGGGGCCTCCATAGCAGGAGATCGTATTGTACGCGTCACCACCGCTTCCCGTCGTACTTGCCGTTGCGTTGTTGCTCGCCCATTGCGTGTGGTTGAAAATGTTGAATGCTTCCACGCGAAATTGCATCGAAATGGATTCGTGAATCGGAAAGTTCTTGAACATTGCCATGTCAAAGTTCAATCGGCTCGGATTATTCAGCAGGTTTCTGCCGGAGTCTCCGAAGGTCAGCCCGGTCGGGGCTTCAAAGGCTGCGGGGTTGAAGAGCAGGGGGCCCGTCCCCGGAACCAGCGCTGCAATTGCGGCCGCCGAAGGTTTGCTGTAGGGACTCACACCGGGAACCAGGTCAGCATAAGAGCCGTTAGTTCCCACACCGTTGGCTACTCCAGCATTGTCGCCGAAAACGCCATTCAACACGCTGAAGGGCTGTCCGGTATTAAACGACGTTATCCCGGAATACTGCCACCCTGCCAATGCGACCTTCTTCCATCCGCTCGCCCAGTGCGAGGGAAGGCTGTACACGTAGCTGAACGTCAGAATATGGCGTTCATCGAAGTTCGAGCTCGCACGGTTCGCGGCCAAGTCGTAAGAATTTACGAAGTTCTGGTCGGCCAAGTCGGAGGCATCGTCGATCGAATGGCTGTAGGTGTAGGACAACGACACCACCAACGGCGCAATCGTCCGCCGGATGGAAACTTGCAGCGAGTTGTAGTTCGAATCCGCCCCGTAGTACTTGCGAGTGATCGTTCCATAACCAACAAAAGGACGGTATGGCGACGGATCGTTTCCGCAGGCGGTCCCCAGATTAATGGCAGCCTGCCCCGTTAGAGCGATGCCATTCACCGTCAGAGTGTTGCAGTTTGTGTTTACCACTTGTCCGGTGTTGTTCTGTATCACAATTGGTTCGCCGGGATTGTAGGGATTTTGAGACGTCGCGGTCGGTTGCAACTGGTTCTGGTCCACGTTCAATGCCAGATGGGTTCCTTTGCTGCCCACATATCCAACCTGCAGAACCGTATTCTTAAACACTTCCCGTTCGATACTCAGATTCCACTGTTGCATATACGGCCATACGGCATGGGTAGGAATGGCCACCAGGCTAAGAGGGTAAGCCAATGCTCCGCTACCGCCGATGCACGTATATCCAGTACCGCTCGAGGGGCAGGACCCCACTCCCGCAGCGATGTTCGGCTGCTGTGGGTTCAGTACAAAGGGTGGACTTCCTTCCAAGGACTCGCTGTTTCCCTCGTTTCCATTACCGTGATCGAAGAAGATTCCGTAGCCGCCGCGCAGCGAGGTCTTTCCGTCACCGAAAATGTCCCAGGCGAACCCAACTCTCGGCGCCGGATTGAATAAATGGCCTTTCATGCACCCACGCGGAGCGCCCGAAGCACCGCACTGAACGAGTCCGTTGTACAAAAACTGAGCATCGGCGGGGTTTGTCGGCGAAAGGAATGCCCCGGTGATGGGATTCACCAGAGCTCCCGAGCCCGCCGGGTCGAGTTCGGGCGCGTTCGCAGGGTTAAAAGCGCCGGGCTCAAAGTTGTAGGTGTTCTTCTCTTTTTCGTAGTAGGTGCCAAACAGACTTAGGCGCAGCCCGAGGTTCAAAGTCAGCCGCGGCGTGATGTGAAAATCGTCGTTGATGTACGGTTCCACGAATTGATAGCGGCTGTAATACTTTGGTTCCAGATTTACCTGCGAAAAGGTCGAGATATTACCGAGCAGCAAGTCCGCAAACGCGTTTCCCGTGGTGACGTTCGTGTTCGTGGCATCGAATGAAAGCGAGCCTTCCAGTCCCGTGCCGGAGAATTCATTCTTCTGCGCGATCACAGCGTAGGCCCCGAATTTCAAAGTGTGTTTGCCGATGATCTTGGTGACGTTGTCCCGGATGGTGTACGTCGGGTTCGCATTGTTCCACGGCTCATCCGACGGGTCAGCAGTAAATCCCTGCCCGTAGGCTTGGTTGCCGCTCACACTCACCGTCGGCAGTTTTCCGCCAAAGTCGGGGAAAATACCGGTCATCGTCATGCTGTCGGGGCGCGCGAACGGTCCCACGTTCGTGAGAAAAATGTGGTCGGCCGTATAGCTGAAGACGAATTCATTCACCAGTGTCGGTGAAGCCGTGTACACCAGCCGCGCGACCGCGCTCGTTGTCGGACCCACAAATTTCGTCTGAATCGAAGGCAGCGTCGCGTTGGACCACAGCGTCGTGGGCGTAACCGTATTCCAGGAGTCGTGGATGTAATGAAACATGCCTCGCAGGTTGCTGGAGAAGTTGTGGTCCACTCGCAGAAGTTCTTCACGCCAGTAAGTGGGTTGTATGATGTCAGCGTTGTAGCAGGAACTAATCGTCGAAGGGCAACCAGTCGTGCTATTGGGCGCGTTGATCTCAGCAAGGATGGCCAGTGCATTGGGATCCAGCGGTGTTGCAATCTGCGTTCCGCCGCCGGGCAAGTTGGGACAATCCGGACCCGGGCATACGTCGCTGAAGTTCCCACCTCTCTCGGCATTTGATGGAACCGGGATATTGAACGTATTGGGAATGCGTTCCAGCCGCCATTCCTCCGACCAGAAGAAGAATGTTTTGCTCTTATCCGTGTTGTAGTGGCCGGGGATGTAAATCGGGCCGCCCAGCGTGTAACCGAAATCATTCTTCTTGTATTCCGGGGTCGGACCCGGTCCATCAAAATAATTCTTTGCATTGAAAAGGTCGTTGCGCACGAACTCATACACGTCTCCGTGAAAGGAGTTCGTTCCGGACTTGAGTTCCGTCTCCACCGTTCCGGAGGCATTTCGTCCATATTCCGCGCCATAATTGGAGGTCAGAACACGGACTTCTGCAATTGAGTCGATGCTGGGGAAAACGTTCAGCGAGTTGTTGCTGCCGTTGTCCATGTCGTCGCCGCCATCCACTTCCCAGTTGTTGTTTTCTCCGCGGCCTCCGTTCACCGAAAAGATGGTATTGCCGACGATTCCAACCTGTCCCTCATCCTGACCGGTTTGGTTGTTTACTCCAGGGGTCAGCGTTATAAGTTGCGCAAAATCGCGGCCATTCAATTGCAGTTGCGTGATTTCAGTCCCGGTGAGCACTCCGCCGACCTGCGCCGATTCTGTCTCGACCTGCGCCAGGCCCTGGCCCACAACCGTAACTTCGTTCGTGATCGCTCCGACCTCGAGCGTTACATCTACTTTTGCCGTTTGCCCGACTCGCAGGACTACACCCTTGGCCTCGTATTTCTTAAACCCTTTCGCGGTGACGGTTATATTGTATGTACCGTTCGGAATGTAGGGAGTAACCCAATCTCCGTCCGTATTCGTTGTTACCGTCTTATTCATTCCGATAGCAGAATTGGAAATATTCGCTTCTGCGCCGACCACAACTGCACCCGAGCTGTCATGGACCGTCCCGGTGAACGTGCCAGTGTCCTGGGCGAAGGCCGCTGCTGAGGCGCACAAAAGGAATATGAGCGAGCAGAAAGCGGTGCGAAGAAATTTCATGGCCGTCTCCGTCGATCTGAAAGTCAAGAGGTCACGCATGTGCAATTGTGCGCTCAACACGCAAGATTCCGGACAGCCGCGAGAATAGGGAATACTCGAAACCGGATTCAGGACTTCGGAGTCCAAATGCGCTTGGGCACCCCACCCGTGTCTTTTATTAAATTTATTAAAACGAATTAAAATTCATGGGCCGCCGTATGTCAAGCGAAAAAAGCTTTGTGCCGCCCTGGTATAACGGCGCCGCGTGCAGCAGAGCAATCACGGGACGTCCGCTTCCGCCACGTATTCCTAAAGCGTCCTGGTTTTGAGGTTGCGCTCATAGGACCTGCGTCGCGAAATTCCGCGCCTTGCGTCAGAGTGCGCGCGAACTGCGTCGTAGTACTAGACCGTCCACAACGCACACATCCTTGAAATTCGCCAAACGGCGTGCTAGCGTTTTTCGTGATTGCAACTCATTCAAAACAAAAGAAGGGCACAATTCTAACCGGTTCTAGAATTGCGTATTCAGCGATCAGGTTGTGGATCGCGGTTTTGTTCCTTTTCTCTTCAGCCCGCGCCTCGACAGGGCATTTGTCTTCTTGCTTTTCGACTTCCGGTCCCTGGCAAGCCTCGTCGCAAGGTGCTCGGAGTGATGCGCAGCAACCGGCCATCCCCGAGCTTTTCGCCAGCGGCGAAGCTGCCCTTCGCGCTGGGAATTTGAACGAAGCCGAAAGCTTATTCAAGCAAGTGCTTGAGCGGGACCCCAACTCGGCAGGTGCTTACGCAAATCTTGGCGTGATCGCAATGCGCCGTCAGAGCTGGTCCCAGGCGCTGGATTTGCTGAACAAGGCGGAAAAGCTTGCGCCCAGCGTCTCCGGAATCCGCCTGAACATCGGACTGGTTTACTACCGCCAAAGCGAATTTCGTTCCGCGATCGCGCCCTTTGAATCTGTTGTGCGCGACCATCCGGATTCCGTGCAGGCGCGCTACCTACTCGGCCTTTGCTATTTCTTTACGGACCGCGACGCCGACGCGGTGCGTGCGCTTCAGGATTTGTGGCCGCAGGAATCAGAGGACTTGAACTATCTCTACGTACTCGGCAACGCTGCGGACAAAGCGGGGAATAACGCCTTGCAAGAACGTGCGCTGACGCGGTTCGTTGAATTGGGGCAGAACACCGCGGAATACCACCTGCTGATGGGCAAGGCCTTTTTGAACCGCGAGGAAAATGACAAGGCTCTTGCGGAGCTCGAGCAAGCCGCGCAATCCGACCCCAACCTTCCTTTCGTCCACTTCAATTTGGGACTGGCGTACCTGGTTCGCCCGGATTTTGTTCACGCTAAAGAAGAATTTGAGAAAGACATCGCGCTGGAACCCGACGTGGCGTTCAACTACGACCGGCTCGGTCTTGTTTACTTGTATCTGCAGGACGACGAAAAGGCCGGGCAAAATTTTCGGGAAGCGCTGCGACGGGATTCTCATCTCGCGAGTTCGTATTTCGGACTCGCCAGGGTGTACCAGCACGAGAAGAAATTCGACGAGGCTTTAGTTGCAATCGATTCCGCCCGCACGATCGAGCCGGACAATCCTAACTACCATAATTTGAAGGGCCAGATTTTGTTGCGCGTGGGCCGATCCAAAGAAGGGCAGGCAGAGCTTGATACCGCAACGCGTTTGCTCAACGCCAGCCGCGCACGCCGACAAAGCGAACTCAGCGGCGAAGCCCTGCCGCAACCGGAACTAACCGCAGAGCCCAAGCCATAATGCTTTATTGCAGCTTCAAAAACCGATCCACATCGCGGGCGGACGGCATGGAAGGCTGCGCTCCCATTCGCGTGACGGAAATGGCTGCGACCGCCGAGGCATAGCGCGCCGCCTGCACCGGCGCCGCACCCGAGAGAAGACTTACCGCGAAGCCTGCGTTGAAGGCATCTCCCGCAGCGGTAGTGTCCACAGCTTTCACCACGAAGGGCGGAATCATCTCCCGAATTCCCGAGGCAGTGGCGAGAAAAGCGCCTTGCGAACCCATCTTAATCACAACGTTCTTGGGGCCGCACTCCAAAAGCAGATCGGCGCAACGCGCCGCGGTCGCCGGGGTTACAGGCTCGCCGGCGCTAAGGCCGCAGAGGATGCGCGTTTCGCTTTCGTTCGGCGTGATCCATGTGGCGCATTGCAGCAATCCCTTCGGGAGTTCGCGCGCGGGAGCGGGGTCCAGCATCAGCGGAATTTCATTCTTGTGTGCGAAGACCGCCAGGGTCTCCATCGTGATCAGCGGAATCTCGAGTTGGGTCAAAAGCATCCCAGCCTTGCGCAAAAGAGCAGCGGATTGCGTTATATGCTTGGGCAGCAACTTTCCATTTGCGCCGGGAACCACGACAATACTGTTCTGTCCGTCCTCGCCAATATTGATCAGCGCGACGCCCGAGGAACCTTTCACTGTTTCGACTGCTCTTACGTCCACACCGGCTTTGCGCAGCGCGCTTTTCAGGGAGGAGCCGAATGAATCATCACCCACCTTGCCTACCATGCTGACAGGGTAATCGAGCCTGCCCGCCGCGACAGCTTGGTTGGCCCCTTTGCCACCGTGGAAAGTTGAAAAGCTGCGGCCCGTGAGAGTTTCGCCCGGTAGAGGCACGCGCTCCGCAGTCGCAACGAGATCAAGGTTGATGCTTCCAACCACGACAATGGGTTTACGCATTTTTTTGTTCCCGCTGCAGCCATCCAAGGCTATCACCATGACAACGCTCGCTACCAGCCTTCCCGAATACACGGGTGCTCGCGCCCATGTCCGTGTCACAAGGGAATCGCGGACCGACGGTTCAGCAATCTTCTGATTCCGGGGTCGGCCCTAATTTTTGGCGACCTACAACCAACCGTCGGAAAGCTGATGCAAGCGATAAACGTTTTTTATTTGACTGATCGTGTGTTTCTAGGTTCTATACGTTCTTGCCTACGGCGGGTTTTCCGATCGGGAACAAAAGGAGTAACCAAAAATGAAGCGAATTGATGCCGTGATCAGACCTTCACAGCTCGATGAAGTGAAGCAGCGCGTGACCGCGCTGGGGGTGACCGGCCTTACAGTGTCCGAAGTGCGCGGGTTTGGGCGGCAAAAAGGCCACACCGAGACTTACCGCGGGTCGGAGTATACCGTGGATTTTTTGCCGAAAATCTTCGTAAGCATCGCTGTGGCAGAAGATCTTGTCGAACAAGTTGTGGATGCCATCGTGGAGGGTGCTCGAACAGGAGTGATCGGAGACGGCAAGATCTTCGTGTCGTCTCTTGACGACGTAATCCGCATACGCACAGGTGAACGAGGCCCCGGCGCAATCTGAACATTTTCTTGACGAATGGCGCAGCGAACGCCGCCATTACCTCAATCAGGAAAGGAGCTCCAGATGCAATATGCACTCCCTCGGCGCACTTTAAAGTGGATGTCGAAGTCGATTGCGGCCTTGGTCCTTGCACAAATTCTTTGTGGCTCGATGAATCTCGTTTTTGCAGATCAATCGCAACCCGATCCCGCGGGCACTACGACGGGCGATAAGTTTTCGGTCGCCGATGCGGCCGGCAATCCCTTTGTTGTGCCGGAGCCGACTGACAAGAACGCGCCCGATTACGCCAAGAGCAAGAAGGACTTTGAAGAATTCCAAGCCCAGGCAGCCAGGGAACCTCTGGCGCTGAAGCTTGCCGATGGCGTGGGCCACACACGTATCGCGACGAACTTTTCGTGGACACTTCTCACCGGCTATCTTGTTCTATTCATGCAAGCGGGCTTTGCTCTGCTGACATGCGGGCTGGTGCGCAAGAAGAATGCCGCGCACCTGATGATGCTGAACTTCGCGGCCTACGTTTTTGCATTCCTTGCTTACTACGCAGTCGGATACGCTTTCCAATTCGGCGCTGTGGCTGTGAATGCTGCTCCCTCGAATCTCGGTGGCGTCCCAACTCTGAATCATTTCCTGATTGGAAGCGGCCAATGGGGATTTCTGGGAGGCAAGGGATTTTTTCTTACGGGCCCAGCGTACGATGCGGGCAGCAATTGCTTGACGCTCTTCGAAGTCGTGTTTATGGAGACTGCCGGCTACATTATCGTTGGCGCGATTTGCGAGCGGATCACCTTCTGGGCCTTCCTTTTTTGTGAGCTGTTTATTGGCGCCTTCCTTTACCCGATTTCCGGCTGTTGGGTCTGGGGAGGCGGTTGGCTCTCCCAATTGGGCTCCAGCATGCACCTCGGTCACGGTTATGTGGATTTTGCCGGTTCCTCGGTGGTCCACAGTATCGGAGGCTTTTGCGCTATGGCGCTGGCGCTCATCCTTGGGCCACGGCTTGGCAAGTATGGTGCGGATGGAAAGCCGCGGGCATTCCCGGCTTCCAACATCGTGTTCGTCGTTACCGGCACGTTTCTTCTGCTCTTTGGGTGGATGGGTTTCAATCCCGGCTCGACGCTCGGTGCAACGGACCTTCGCATCTCGGTTGTAGCGGTGAATACGAATCTCGCGGCAGTGGCAGGCTCTGCCGCAGCGATGCTTCTGTGGTACAAACTTTTTGGCAAGCCTGACATAACCATGGCTTGCAATGGAATGCTTGCGGGACTGGTAGCTATCACTGCGCCGTGCGCATTCGTAAGTCCCACGGCATCGGTGATCATCGGCGTGATTGCAGGCATTGTGGTTTGTGGAGGCGTACTCTTCAACGAACGAATCCTCAAGATCGACGACCCGTGCGGTGCTATTTCCGTTCACGGCTACTGTGGTTGGCTGGGCGCGGTTTCTTTAGGGATCTTCGCCGATGGGACATACGGCGCCGGGTGGAATGGCGTGGGCACGGCGGCGTACCTCGGCAAAACAGGCCAAGGCGTCACCGGTTTGCTTCACGGCGACTCGTCACAGTTCCTGGTGCAACTCGGTGGCGCTACGCTCTTGGCGATTTATGCATTCGGAGCGACTTATATTATTTTCTCCGCCGTGAATGCATGGCGCTCCATGCGCGTGACACGGGAAGTCGAGCTGGCGGGTCTCGATGTGCCGCAGTTCGGCATGTTGGCGTATCCCGAGGACGCTGTTGAAATGCTGACCGCGGGGTCGCAGGCACAGCAGCGGGGAGTTTAGGCGGGCGAAATCACAAGGCTCACGACCGAAGAATTCCAAAACCAACTTCGATGCCGACAAACTCCTCGTTCACTGCTGAGTTGCGCAATTCTTATGAAAAGGAATCAGGGCGCATCCGCGAGCAATTTGTTACGACAGGCTCGGGCCGCGCCGCGCTGCTGGGCCGCACCGCACTCATCGAACGCATGATGGAACGTCTTTGGAAGGAATTCATCTGCTCCGAATCGGATGGTCCGTCGGATTTTGCAGTCGTCGCTCTTGGCGGTTTCGGCCGCCGCTGGCTTTTCCCTTATTCCGATATCGATATCCTATTTCTTCACGCAGGAAATGGGACGGAAGCCAAGCTCAAAGATCCGATCCGGAGATTTTCACAGGGACTCTGGGACCTAGGACTAAAACTCAGCCCGGCTACGCGCACGCTCGCCGAGTGCAGCCAGTTCGACACGGCGAATCCCGAGTTTGCAATCTCCGTGCTTGATTGCCGCTTTCTTGCCGGCGACCGCCAGCTTTTCGCGCGACTCCACGATGACGTGATCCCGAAACTCATCTCGCATGCGTCCGACCAGATTGTGAAACGCCTGGCAGAACTTACCCGCACTCGCCACGGCAAATTCGGCAGTACCGTATTTCATCTCGAACCAAATATTAAGGATGGCCCCGGCGGTCTTCGCGACTACAACGTAGTCAGCTGGCTTTCACTTCTAGCGGCGATTGAGAAGTACCACGTCTGGCCTGTCGAAAACGCGATCCTACCTGTCTCGATTCAGCAGCAGTTTGAAGCGGCCCTGGACTCTCTGGTGTCCATCCGATGCTTTCTGCATTTTCGGCACAACCGCGACGATAACACGCTCACCTGGGAATCTCAGGACGCTGCCGCCACTCATCGTATCGGCGTTGCAAATTCGCGCATTGCGGCTGAACCGCCGAACGATGGAGGCAATGAGCCGCTTACCGCTTCCGATTGGATGCGCCTGTATTTCGGTCACGCGCGCGCAGTCCATCGCGTCTGCATTCAGCTTTTGGAGGAAATTCCCGCCGCGCGGCTTTCGCTTCACCACCAGTTTCAGCAATTGCGATCGCGGCTTTCAAATGCGGAGTTTTCCGTCGAGGACGGAATGCTTTCGTTGCGCCATCCCGCGGCGCTCAACGATCCCGAGTTCATCCTTCGTGCCTTCCGGTTTCTGGCGCGCCACGGGTTGAGTCTTAGTTCCAACACGGAATTGCAGATCGAACGAGCACTTCCATCGTTTGCAGTCACGCCACCTAAAGGCGCCGAGCTGTGGCACCCGCTTCAGGAAATTCTCACCGCTCCTCACGCCGCGGATGCTTTGCGCTCGATGCATTCGCTCGGCTTGCTTACGCTCCTGTTCCCGGAATTCCAGGGAATCAACGCGTTGGTGGTGCGTGACTATTCTCATCGCTTCACGGTAGATGAACACACATTCGTAGCGATCGACAATCTCCATGCTCTGCGCCAGTCCCAGTCGAAATGGGATCAGCGCTATGCCGAGCTCCTGGAGGAACTCGAGCAGCCCGACTTGCTCTACCTTGCGCTGCTTTTCCATGATGTCGGGAAAGGCGCGAAATCCGGCGACCACGTTCGAGCCAGCGTTGATATCGCCGAGAGCGCCCTGACCCGCCTTGATCTGGATGCGCCGGATCGCGAAACTGTCCTATTTCTAATCGGCCGCCATTTGGAAATGAGCGCCGCTCTGCGCCGCGATATTTTCGAGCTGGAAACGGTGCGCGCTTTTGCCGAAAAAGTGGAAACGCCCGAACGCCTGAAAATGCTATGCCTGCTGACTTACGCGGACATCAAAGCCGTCAATCCCGAGGCTCTTACGCCATGGAAGGCGGAAAACATCTGGCAGCTTTACATCGCTACCGCAAATTACCTAAATCGCAGCCTGGACCAGCGCCTCCACGTTGACGCCCATGACGAAGTGCTGGCGCACCTTGGCACTTTCGCGGTGTCCGTTGGACCGCGGCTCGATGTTTTTCTCGAAGGACTTCCGCGGCGCTATCTGCTCACTCATCCGGCGGCAGAAGTCCTGGCGCATTTGGAAATGGCTACGCGTCTGGACAAAAACCCTGTGCAGATCAGTTTGCGCCGTGGACGCCACTGGTACGAACTCACTCTGGTCACTCGCGACCGCGCGTTTCTCTTCGCTACCATGGCTGGTGTTCTGGCAGCCTGGGGCATGAACATCGTCAAAGCCGCCGCATTTTCAAACCAGGCCGGGATTGTGGTGGATACTTTTTATTTCACCGACCGCTTTCGGACGCTAGAACTGAACTTGCCGGAGTGGGAGCGGTTCCAATCGAGCATCCAGGACGTGCTGGCGGGAAAAGTTGACCTGAATCGAATGCTGCGCGACCCGCTGCACTCAGAAAAACGCCGCCAACCAAAAGTAAAGGTCGAGACGCGGGTCAAAATAGACGACACTTGCTCCGCTCAGAGCACGCTTGTCGAGATCGTCGCGCAGGATCAGCCCGGCCTTCTTCATCGAATCAGCTCAGTTTTTTCGCGCGAGGGGTGCAACATCGAAATCGCCATCATCGAGACCGAAGGAGAGACTGCCATCGACGTCTTCTATCTCACTACTTCCGGCGCGAAGCTTTCCGTCGACCATCAGACCAGCCTGCGCTCTGCCCTCCTCACCGAATTCGCCGCGTAGTAATGCTGGTTCCGTTCTAATCCGCTTTATGCAGTCTCAGGAGGCGAATTGCGTTTTGTTTCAGGATCAGAGGGCGAACGTCGTCTCGAATGGCAATTTTTTCGAAATCGGCTAACCACCTGTCGGGCGTGATGAGAGGGAAGTCAGAACCAAAGAGGATTTTCTGTTTGAGCAGAGTGTTTGCGTACTGGATGAGCGTCGGCGAAAAATATTTTGGCGACCAACCTGATAGGTCGATATAGACCTGCGGTTTATGCAAGCAGATGGAAATGGCTTCATCCTGCCAGGGAAATGACGGATGGGCCATGATGATGGGCATATCCGGGAAATCAACCGCAACGTCGTCGATATCCATGGGATTGCCGTACTTCAACCGCACACCTCCGCCGCCAGGCATGCCGGTGCCGATGCCGCTGTGCCCGGTGTGAAAAATCACAGGCATGCGCGCTTCGGCGAGGACTTCGTAGAACGGATAGGCTATTCGGTCGTTGGCGTGAAATTGCTGGATCGGGGGGTGCAGTTTGAATCCACGAATTCCACCGGCAGCGATCAAACGGCGAGCTTCGCTCACGGCTTCGGGGCCGCGGGTTGGATCCACGCTGGCAAACGCGATCATGATGTCGCTGTTCGCCGCGGCCAAAGCCGCAACTTCGTCATTTGGGATCTGCTTCCTGCCGGTCAGCCGCTCGTCAACGGAGAAGACGACACACGCGATCTTTCGGGATCGATAATATTCAGCAATGGCCGGGCCGCTAGGAACATCGCCGGTGGCACCGAAATACTTGCGTGCAGCTTCGTTCACCTCGTGGCCGCCATCCGACTCGATGTGAACGTGAGTATCGATGGCGATGAGATTTTCAATTTTGAGTCCTGCGGTTGTATTCATTACGTTTCCCAGTTTAATAGGATTTAATTCCCAACGATTCCGTCCACGTCAGCTTTTTCCGGCACCGTGTGGCCGCGGCGTCCGGAGCTGTGGAGCCCGATGTTGATGTACACTCTCCCATTCTTTCCGGAAAAGAAGTTTGCCGCGACTGCGACACAACTAGCATGAATTGCATGGGACGAACTTACACTACCTTCCGCATTTCCTCCATTGTCACAATTTGTGTCGCCCTAGCGGCGATTTCGGGGTGCAGTCGCAGCTCTCGCAAGCCAGTTGAATCGCCGGAGAACAGCGGCGCGAAAGCGGCAGACGTTGACGACACGCGAATTACGAACGCCGATCGAGAGCCGGGGAACTGGATGAGCTACGGCCGCACATATAACGAACAGCGCTTCAGCACCTTGAAAGACATCGACGACCACAATGTCGCACAATTGGGACTCGCGTGGCATTTCGATCTGGACACGCGACGCGGACAGGAGGCAACTCCTCTGGTTGTTGACGGAAGAATGTATTTCACTTCCGCGTGGAGCAAAGTTTTCGCTCTCGATGCCGCCACCGGCGCGTTGCTATGGAGCTACGATCCGAAAGTTCCGCCGGAATGGGGTGTGAACGCATGTTGCGATGTGGTCAATCGTGGCGTAGCAGCGTGGCACGGAAAAATATTCTTCGGCACACTGGATGGCCGGCTGATCGCACTCGATGCCGCAACAGGGAATAAGGTGTGGGAGACTTTGACAATCGACCCTAAATGGCGGTACACGATCACTGGCGCGCCGAGAGTGGTGAAGGGAAATGTGATCATCGGTAACGGCGGGGCGGAGATGGGAGTCCGCGGCTACGTCTCCGCGTATGACGCCGAAACGGGCAGTCTGGTTTGGCGTTTCTACACCGTGCCGGGCGATCCTTCGAAACCTTTTGAGAGCCCAATCCTTGAACAGGCTGCAAAGACGTGGAGCGGAGATTGGTGGAAGCACGGCGGCGGCGGAACAGTTTGGGACGCGATTGTCTACGACCCTGAACTTGATTTGCTCTACATCGGGACTGGGAACGGCGGCCCGTGGAACGAAAAGTACCGGAATCCGAAGCGCGAAGACGGTCTTCTTACTTGCTCAATCGTCGCGCTCAAACCGGAGACGGGAGAATACGTCTGGCATTACCAGGAAGATCCGGCGGATGATTGGGATTACGATTCCGACGAGCAAATCATCCTCGCTGATATTCCAATTGGTGGGCAGGCTCGGAAAATTTTGTTCCACGCCCCGAAAAACGGATTCTTCTACGTGCTCGATCGCACGACAGGCGCGCTTATTTCCGCAAAGCCGTACACATTCGTCAACTGGGCGAGCGCGATCGATATAAAGACTGGGCGTCCGGTGGAAAACGCGAGTGCGCGTTATTCCAGGGGACAGGATCCCACGCCTGTCGTTCCGGGACCGCTGGGCGCGCACAGTTGGCAGCCTATGTCCTATAGCCCGCTCACGGGACTCGTTTACATTCCAATTCAGGAGGCTGGTTTTCTGTACAAGTCTGATCCGCAATTCGAATGGAAATCGCTCGCGACGAATGATGGCATCGATTTCGCAGCCGCGGGCATGCCTCAAGATCCAAAAGTCAAAACGACGATTCTCAAAAACATAACCGGCCGCTTGGTCGCGTGGGACCCAATTCAGCAAAAACAAGTTTGGAGTGTGCAACGCCCAGTGCCCTGGAATGGCGGTGCGCTTTCGACCGCAGGCAATCTTGTTTTCGAGGGAACTGCGGATGGGCATTTCGAAGCGTATCGCGCAGACACTGGCGAAAAAGTATGGTCGATGGCGGTTCAAACGAGTGTAATGGCGGGCCCTGTGTCCTACGAAGTGAAGGGCGAACAATATCTCGCGGTGCTTTCCGGTTGGGGCGGAGTGTTTGCGTTGGCCACGGGCGAGATCGCCTTGAAAGCTGGGAGAAGACCAAACATCGGACGCATGCTTGCTTTCAAATTAGGTGGGGACTCGACTCTGCCACCCGTGCAAGAAATCGACATGCCCGTTTTAAATCCTCCTAAATCGACGGCAAATGCAGCAACCATCGAGAACGGTAAGCGTCTATACCAGCGATTTTGTTCCGGATGCCATGGCGATGTCGCCGTCAGCGGCGGGGTCCTTCCAGACCTGCGATATTCGAGCGCGCTGGCGAACGAGCAGTGGTTCGAGATCGTCCTGAACGGCTTGCTCCAACCGAATGGGATGGTTTCCTTCGCGAAGGAACTTTCACGGCGAGATGCCGAATCCGTTCGTGCCTACGTGATTTCGCGCGCCAACGAAACGAAAGCAGAAAGCGCTCACAGCGCAGCGAAGTAGGCCCTCAACAATTGCTGAATTGACATTCGCACCGCACTGCGTTAATTCATTGGCGCATATCAAGCGGAGGCCAAGATGCCGAAGATAGATACTGCGAGCAGCTTAGAGGCAACCACGCGCGAGTTCGCCTGCCCGGACGTCCACATTGGCGGGAGCGAAGAAGAATCTCCGTACGTGCCTTTCATGGAGAACGTTTACATTCGGCATTTGGCTTTCGATGTGCGCAACGGCGCGTTTGCCAACATTCTTTGGGTAAAGAAGGGAGGGAAGCTCGGGCGGCATCGGCATCGCGGCCCTGTTTTCGCCTGCACGCTCGAAGGCAGTTGGCGCTACCTCGAATACGATTGGGTGGCGAGGCCGGGAAGCTACGTCCGCGAGAATCCCGGAGCAATTCACACGCTGGTTTCCGACGACCCCAATGGCATGAAAACCTTCTTCTATCTAAACGCTTCTCTTGAGTTCTACGACGATCAAGACAATTTGCTCGAAACTCTGGACGTCTTCTGGTTCATCAACCATTACGTCTCATATTGTCGCGAGCACGGCCTAAAAATAAACGAAAAGCTCTGGGTCTAAATCGCTGAGCGTGGAACGTAGCTCACTTCTTCAGAGGTGTGGCATTTCGACCTCGGAAGGAGCACGCGCAAATCAGCGGTCTCGGCGGCGTGGAAGAAAAGAGCCGGCGAGACGCCGGCGCTACTTACATCAAAGGCCTCATCGTTGCCGGGAAAGCTCGTGCTCGATAATTCGACGCGCATTCACACCGCCGGCATCGATCTTTAAATTGAGCAGATCGCGGTCCGTTCGGCGAAGAATGTTTTCCTGCTGCGAGTTCAAAATTTCCAGATCTTCGGTAAACACAGCCGCCTGCCCATCGCGGATGCGCATCGTAAGGCCGCGATCGCCAGTCTGAAAATCGCGTGCCATGCCCCAGTGATACCAGGTGGAAGTTTCCGTTTCGGGCGTCATTAGATTCACCACGATTCCCGTGACGCCGCGCGAGCGATCTCCTTGCGAAGCCCCCGTGCCGGCCAGCGCCACGCCCACGTCGATCATCACGTTCGCAGGCAGTGAAAACTGACAAATCTGCCAGCGGTCGCATTTTTCCTGCGACTTCAGATTTGCGGCCCAGAAAGGCGGCGGATCGATGTTGTACATCCATCGCGTCACGGTCACAGAAGCGTCGTCCGATTCAACCTTGATCGGCGCCTCCACGATCTCGTGCTGGCCGATGCTCGAAGGATGCACGTACGTTTCGTGTGACAAGTCCATTAAGTTGTCCACCAGAAGCTGGTAATTGCATTTCACGTGATAGGTGCTTCCTTCGAAGATCCATTTGGGATCGGAGCACCAGCGTAGATCGGGAATCTTTTTTTCGTCCGCCAGCGCGGGATCGCCGATCCACACCCAAACGAAGCGATGGCGTTCTGCTACCGGATAAATCCGCATCTTGGCTTCCTTGTGAATCCCTTGCTGGCCGGGCATCCAAACACATTGGCCGCACTCGTCGAATTCCAGGCCGTGATACTTGCAGACCAAGTGGTCGCCTTTCAGATAGCCCTTGGAGAGCGGAAGCAGGCGGTGCGGGCAGCAGTCTTCAAAAGCCGAGAGCGCTCCGTTGGTTCGGCGATAGAGCACGATGGGCTCGCCGCAAACCGTGCGCCCAAACGGCGCGTGCTTGATTTCGTGATCCCAGGAGATTGCGTACCAAGCGTCTCGCAGAAACATCGCAGCGCTCCTTGCAGTGGCTCGTGTTTCGTACCACGACATGCAAGCGCATCTTGCCATAAGTGCAAGTCCAGCGACAATCCGGCGCCTCTCCGCGGATTTTTGAGTCCCTCGCGTCGGCCTAATTGACACCGCGCGCCGCAGCCGCTACGCTCATCAACTCGTAAAACGGAACTCCGGGGAAGGCCAGCGAATGTCCACAGAATATCGAGCCGATCAAGTAGGGAGTTTTCTGCGTCCGCAAGAGCTTCTAGAGGCCCGGCGAAATGCTGCGGAAAATCCGCAGCGCCTCCGTGAGATTGAGGACCGCGAAATCCTCCGCGTTCTCGCCAAGCAGAAGGAATTGGGATTGAAGATTTTTACAGATGGCGAACTGCGCCGGCAAAATTTTATGAGCGATTTCACCGATGCGGTCGAAGGTTTCGACATGGGCGATGCTGTGGCGCGCTCCTGGAAAGTTGGCGAAGCCAAAGGCGCTCGTGAAAGCAGCGTAACCGGTATCGTGATTTCAAAGCTTCGCCAGGTGCGCCCGCTCACCGGACATGAACTCTCGTTCCTGAAAGCGAATAGCCCCGGTGCGATTAAAATGACCCTGCCCAGCGCTACGCAGTTCCCGGCTATTTCCTTCAAGCGCGGCGTCACCGACAAAGTGTACGAAAATCATTCCGCGCTGTTGTGGGACATCGTCGGCATCATGAAAACGGAGCTTGCCAGGCTAGCCGCCGAGGGCGTGAAATATATTCAGATCGATGCACCGCGCTACAGCTATTACCTCGACCCGAAATGGCGCGAATGGATCCGCGCGGAGATGAAAGTTGATCCGGACGCGCTGCTCGACGATTCCATCAGCGCCGACAACGCTTGTTTTGAGGCAGCGCGGCGCCCTGGAGTTACGCTAGCGGTGCACCTTTGCCGTGGAAACAATCGCAGCCACTGGTACGCCGAAGGCGGATACGACGCTATCGCTGAAAAACTGTTCACCACCATGGCCGCGGATCGCTTCCTCCTCGAATACGACGACGAACGCTCCGGAACCTTTGAACCTCTGCGCTTCATTCCTAAAAACAAGACGGTCGTGCTTGGGTTGGTTAGCTCGAAACTGCCGCAACTGGAGAATGGCGACGATCTCGTCCGGAGAATCGAGCAGGCGGGGCGCCATTTTCCGATCGACAAGCTCGCACTGAGCCCGCAGTGCGGGTTCGCCTCTACCATGGAAGGAAATCTGTTAACCGAGGACGAACAGTGGGCCAAGCTGCGGCTGGTGGTTGAAACGGCCAAGCGTGTTTGGAACTAAAAAGATAGGAAAGCACGCTCTGAGAGCGTCAAAGTCCACAATCGAAAAAAACGGTCTCGTTTGGTCCCTGCAGGATGACATTCCATTCAAGCTTGCCGCTCACGCCCGCGATCTTTTTGGCAATTAACGTCTCGCACCGCGATGCTTCCACCAAATTCAGCACAAAGTCTGTCGCGTTCGCCGGCTCATCAGAGAAATAAATCCGCGTCACCAAGCGGCGCAACAATCCGCGCGCGAACACGGAGACGACAATGTGGGGAGCCTGAAACTTTCCATCCAGATCCGGCACTGGTCCCGGCTTGATCGTCGTGAAGCGAAACTGTCCCTCGTCATCAGTCGGGATGCGCCCATAGCCTGAAAAGCTTGGCTCCAGCGGCTTGTCCTGCTGATCTTCGGGATGCGCGTACTTCCCATATGAGTTTGCCTGCCAGATTTCAATAATAGCGTCGGGCACCGGTTCTCCGTCGCCATCCAGGACGTGGCCTTCAATAACTACGCGCTCTCCGGATGTGCCGGCACCCACCAAGTCATCGTGTTTCATCCTCGTCAGACCGATGGAGAAAAATGGGCCGACGGTTTGTGATGTTGTTGGCTGTCGACTCAATCTAAGGCTCCATGGGTGTGGCTTCGCGCCCGCTCAATATAATGTCGAATTTGAAGCCCAGCGCCTGGGATGGAATTGTGGTTTCCCAATCAAACAGCGAGATTAGCCGATTGCGTGCGTTCTCATCCGCCGTGCAGTTGAAGATTGGATCGAAGGGCAACAGCGGATCGCCTGGAAAATACATCTGAGTCACCAAACGCGATGCGAAGGCCGGGCCGAAAAGCGAGAAATGGATGTGTGCCGGCCGCCAGGCGTTGTGATGGTTCCCCCAGGGATATGAGCCGGGGCGTATGGTTACGAATCGGTAGCGTCCCTCCGCGTCCGTCAGGGTGTGCCCGGATCCGGTGAAGTTCGGATCCAGAGGAGCATTATGCTGGTCGCGCTTATGCAAATACCGGCCAGCGGCATTGGCCTGCCAGACTTCGATGAGTGAATGCTGCAGCGGCCTTCCATCTTCATCCATTACCCGCCCGCTGACGATGATGCGTTCGCCGAGCGGATTGCCCGAGTGTTGGCGCGTGAGGTCGCAGGCTTTCACATCAATTGCCGCCTCCGTGAACGAGGGTCCGGTGACTTCCGAGAGCGTGTGCGGCAAATAAATCAGAGATTTTGAAGGCGCGCGTTTGATAGAGGAGATATACGTTGGATGCAGATAAGGGGGCTGCGAGTCCGGATTTGGCCTCCGGTATGTAACAATCTTGGCCACGCCACTTCCTCCTTGCAACCGCCGAGTCACGGAACCCGAGTCTTCCTGCGATGTTACAAAAGCAGGGTGGTCTCCGCACCGCTTTTAATGCACAGGCGAAAACGCAGAAGTTAAGACGAATTAATGCAAGGGAGGGATATTTTGTCAAGACCGATTATCGAAATTCCGTGCGCATATCGGCCGAGTAGGGTATCCTTCCCGACTTCCGAGCGGAGAGCCCATGTCCCCTGCCAATCCTCGCACAGGTGCCGAGAAACAATCACGAGGTGTACCGTCCGCTCGAAGACCGGCTCCCGAACTGTTGACGCCATCCACGCTCTTCGATGACTGCACGGGGGATCCAAACTTCATGACCTCTTTGGCGCGCGGCTTGGCGGTGATACAGGCCTTCTCGACGCAGAAGCGCCAGCTTACCATCTCGCAAGTGAGCAGCAAGACGGGTTTTTCGCGAGCAGCAGTGCGCCGATGTCTTTACACGCTTACAAAACTCGGTTTTGCCGGTTCCGACGACAGCCATCACTTTTTTCTTCAGCCTCGTATCCTGGCACTCGGCCACTCCTACATTTCCTCTATGCCGCTCGCGGCATCCGCCCAGCCTGTTTTGGAACATATCAGCCGCGTGTTGCACGAATCCTGTTCTATCGCGACTCTCGAAGAGCTCGATATCATCTATGTGGCGCGCGCAAACGTAACCCGCATCATGTCCATCGACCTGGGAGTGGGCAGCCGATTGCCTGCGTTTTGCACCTCCATGGGCCGCGTGTTGCTGGCGAACCTGCCGGCTGCCGAGTTGGAGTCTTTTTTTGAACGCGTTCGGCTCACCCGCCACACGAACCGAACGATTGTGAGCGTGGAGAAATTAAGGCAGGCGCTGCGCCTCGTCCTGCGTAACGGCTACTCGCTCGTCGATCAGGAACTTGAAGTTGGTCTGCGTTCCATGGCGGTTCCCATCCAGAATCCAAGCGGAAAAGTAGTGGCGGCACTGAACGTTGGGGCGCACGCACATCGCCTCTCCATCCAGGAGCTGCAGACTAAATTCCTCCCGCAACTTCGCGCTGCAGCTCAGGAACTTTCTATGCTGTTGAACTGATTGTTGCTTCCATTGATCCACGCTCAGTAGAAACCAGTTACTGAGCGCCACCGTAGCGCGAGCGATGCCGGTCTCCCCACTTCGACATCAATTCCAGAATCGGCCGCAAACTTTGACCATGTCTCGTGAGTGAGTACTCCACGCGAGGCGGAACTTGTGCAAACACTTTGCGGTGAACGATTCCTCCGGTTTCCAGTTCGCGAAGCCGTTGAGTGAGCATCTTCTTCGTCACTCTCGGTATCAACCTGTGAATCTCGCCGAACCTGCGGGTCTGATCTTGAAGGTAAAAGAGAATCATCGGTTTCCATTTTCCGCCGATGATGTCAGCTGTGATTTCTACCGCGCAATAGGATTTGTCTTCCATGGTGGGACTCCCGATACCAGGTTTCTGAAAGGTTCCTACTAGCCAAAAAGCGACTTTAGCATAGTATGCCGAGTTTACGAGGTCGGAAGGGCCGGTGAAATCTGCCGGGAGCCTTCTGCGAATGTGCTCACCGAAGCGAGGAATGCGATGGCCGACAAGAAACCCGTAATTCTGTATGGAGCAAGCGGCTTTTCAGGACGCCTGGTCGCGGAATTCCTTCGAGAATACAACGTTCCGTTTCTGGCGGTCGGCCGCAATCGAAAAAAAATCGAGCAAGTGTTGAGTCACGTGCCCGGTATTGAAACCGCGGATTACGAGATCGCAGAAGCCGGCAATTCGGCCGCGGAGTTGGAGAAATTGTTCGCAGGCGCCAAAGTGGTGTGCAACACCGTCGGTCCATTTCTTTACAACGGGCCTCGGGTGATCGAGGCCTGCCTCGGTGCGGGATGCCATTACATTGACATCAGCGGGGAACAAGCGTGGCTAAGAGAAGTTTCCGAAAAGTGGGGCGAGAAGTTCGCGCGCGCGGGGCTGCTGGCCGCTCCAGCGACGGCATATATGTCAGCCACGAGCGATATTGCCGCTCAAATATGCCTCGAGACTAGCGGCATCGACACGCTCGAGACTTTGTCAATGTTCAAGGGTGCGCCGACGTTCGGTTCCACGCAAACGATTTTTGCCGTGATACAAACGGAGGCTTGTTACCTGGAACAGCATCGCTATAAGCCTTGGGTGCGCGCGAGGGGGCATGAGGCGATTTTGCCGAGTTCAGTCGAAACGCAACTGGCGCTGGCGTGGGGAGGTTTCCCGCACCCGGTTTGGTACAAGGATCATCCGCAGGTAGCGAACGTGCGGTCGATGGGTGGAATACTGGATCGACAGCTCATGGAGAATGTCCTGGCGACAGAAATACATTACGAGAAGGAGATTCGGCCCTTGGCCAAAGAGGAGCAAGAGCGAAAGCTCTCAGAGATGGCTAACTCTGTGCAAGCCGGAACCCCGTCGCGGGAAAACACTCGAGAGCACCGAACGATCGATGTGGTCGTCGGGCGCGGAACGACATCCTTCGCCAAGTGCGTGATGTTTGGGACCTGCGCTTATCGGCAGACCGGGCTCTTGCAAGCGTTTGCCGCGCACCATTTGATCCATGCTGCGCCGCGGAAGGTTGGTTTCGCTTCGCCCACGTCTGCATTTGGACATCGTGAACTTCTCGGGGCGCTCGAAAGCCACGGATTCGTGAAGGCAAAACTCCTTTCGTGAGGGCTGCTTTGGACGAATCGTCCTCACCGCGGAGTTTTAAGCAAAACGAGTGATGCAGCGAATGGCTGGAGTACCGAGAGAAGACGATTAAGAATGCGCGCGATAGATTATTTCGACAAAGGCGCAGACGCGTGCCCGGGGCGGACTGCGATCATCGACGGTGAGAGCCGTTATACATATCAGGAGATGCGGGAGATCACGCGCCGAATCGCGCGCGCGATGAGTGCGAATGGATTGAACGGGGAAGAACGCGCCGCGATTTATTCGCCAAATGACGCGCGTGTTTTGTTTTGTATGTTGGGGGTGCTGCGCGCAGGCGCGGTGTGGGTTCCGATCAATTCCCGGAATGCGCCAGAAGCCAATGCTGAATACATGGTTTACGCAGAAGTTTCCTGGCTTTTTTATCACAGCAGCTACCGCGATCAAGTGGAAGAACTCAAAGTGCGCGTTCCGACGCTGCGACATTGGATCTGCATCGACGCGGAGGATGGTCCGAATCCGTCGCTAGACAAATTTATGCAAGTTGGCTCGAACGCAGCGGAGATCGACTGGGGAGATCCATACGGAAATCCAGAACGTCTGATGGGCCTGGTCCCCACCGGCGGAACTACGGGAGCGGCCAAGGGAGTGATGGTTACCGATCTCGCGTGGGGAACCATGACGGAAATGGCCGGCCAATACTGGGCGGGCGATACGACTGACCGGGTCTGCCTGACGAGCGCGCCGCTTTCACACGCGGCAGGCGTGGTGGCCTTCGTGATGACCTCGCTCGGCGCTACCAATGTGGTCATGCCGGGATTCGACGCGCTTGACGTTTTGAGGAACATCGAACTATACCGCGTCACGCACATGTTCTTGCCGCCCACTGCGCTGTATGCGCTGCTCAACCATCCGCAATTGAGTGATTTTGACTATTCGAGCTTGCGCGTTTTCTTAATCGTGGCTTCGCCGGTTTCTCCGGACAAGTTCAAGAAAGCCGTCGAAGTGTTTGGACCATGCATGTGCCAAAGCTACGGCCAGACGGAAGCGCCGATGCTGCTGACCTGGCTGGATCAGAAAACTGTTGCCGCGGCTGCCGGCGGAGAACATATCGAGCGGCTGCGAAGTTGCGGCAAGCCGACGTCTGCTGTAACCCTTGCGATAATGGATGAAGAGGGGCGCCTTCTGCCTGCTAACACACCCGGCGAAATTGTCGCGCGCGGCTCTTTGGTGACGCGTGGCTATTACAAACTTCCCGACGCCACCGCTGAAATTCGCACCCATGGATGGCATCACACCGGCGACATCGGCTACCGGGATGAAGACGGCTACTTCTACATCGTCGACCGAAAGAAAGACATGATCATTACCGGAGGCTTCAATGTGTACTGCGCGGAAGTAGAAGCCGGCGTGATGGCGCTTCCGCAAGTTCACGAGTGCGCGGTCATCGGCGTGCCGGACGAGAAATGGGGCGAAGCGGTGAAGGCAATTGTGGTGCTGCATGCAGGAGAATCGTTGAGTGAGTATGCCGTCATCGCGCACTGCAAAGAGAAACTCGGGGGCGTGAAGGCGCCCAAGTCCGTGGCATTTACTGATGCGATCCCAAAAACTGCGGCTGGGAAGACCGACAAGAAAGCGCTCCGCAGGCCCTTTTGGGTGAGCCGAGACAGGAGTGTGCATTGAAGCGGCGGTAGCCGAAGATTGGAAGAAGGCGAACGAAGAGTTACTAGCAGTCCGGATTTCTCTTTGGCTGCCAGTGGGCTGATTTATTCAGGTTATAAAATCGAATTATGAATGCGACCGATATTCGCACAAGCGGACGATTAAAGTGCTTGACAAACTGCGGCACAGGCGTTAGACCTGCTGCAAATTTGGCTGGGAATACCAACACGAGGCAGGGGTTTGCTCCAGTTGGCTGGAGAAATAAAAGGGGTGACCGATGAGGATACGTACTGGGCTGTTTGCTATTTTAGCGATTGCGATTCTGTTTAGTTATGCAGATCCAACGTGGTCGCAAACCAGCGTAGCGTCGTTAAACGGAACCGTGCTTGACGCAAGCGGCGGTACTGTGAGCGGCGCCACCATTAGCCTGCGCGAAATGGATAGGAATACCATGTACAGCGCTACCTCCGACCAATCCGGCTATTACGCCATACCCAATCTCCCTCCCGGGCGCTATGAACTCAAGGCCGAGTTTAAAGGCTTCTCGAAGTACACGCAGACGGGGACCATACTGAGCGTCGGCCAGACAGCTACAGTTAATATCACTTTAAAAGTTGAGGCGCACGGAGAAGAAGTTATCGTCAGCACAGAAGCGCCGACTATTGAGCCGACCAAGACAGAAATCAGCCAAGTGATTGACACGAAGCAGATCAACGATTTGCCAATCAGTGGCCGGCTATTCACCGATTTTGCGCTGCTGACCGCCGGTGTGGCCACGGGCCGCACCAGCCTGCAGTCCACCATTACGGAATTCGAGTCAACCCGAGTTTCTTTTGGTGGTATGCGAGACCTCAGCAATGAAATCACAGTGGACGGCGCAGACAACGTCAACACCGTGACAGGTTCCCAACGGTCCACGCCACCGCAGGAATCGGTACAGGAATTTCGTGTGGTGAACAACGGATTTGGCGCGGAGTACGGCCGCGCACTGGGCGGCATCGTCAACATTGTTACGAAATCGGGCGGAAATGAATTTCATGGCACGGTATATGATTATTTGCAGAACAACGCGACCGACGCGCGGTCGCTTCTCCAGCCCTCGCCGGACGACGATACGCTGCGTCAAAATCAATTCGGCGCGTCGCTCGGAGGGCCGATCGAGAAGGACAAGTTCTTCTTCTTTACGAATTACGAAGGCCAGAGGCGCGGGGAATCGCCAACCTTTCCGGGCGTGTTTTATCAAAACCTGGATTTGATCAATGAGTCAAAAGCGGCGTTGGGAATTGCGCCGGAGAATCCCAATATCCTAAAGACCAAGGACAACGACTACGGCATCATCAAAGCTGATTATCAGATCAATTCCAACAACCGGTTGAGTCTGCGTTACAACGTCGAAGATGGACGCGATTTGAATCAGTTAGTAGGCAGCACGCTGGATGGCGGCGGCATTGGCGCCCCCAGCAGCGGCCATAATTTATTCCTTCGGGATCAATCTCTGGTGGGTACGGTGAGCACGATAATTAAGCCCAACCTGGTGAATAGCGTTCTGGCTCAATACGCGCGACGCCACTATAATTTTCCCGGAGTCACGGGCCAGCCCAATCTTGATATCCCTAACACGCTTTTGTTCGGTCACAACTTCGGAGTTTTCGACGCCATTTACGAAAGCCGCTTCCAACTCGCTGACAACATATCGTGGGTGAAAGGAAACCACGTTGCGAAGTTCGGTGTCGATTACAACTACGTCAACAATTTTGTGATCTGGCCTGGATTCACCCCGATGAGGATCGTGTTGCCCGGTCTCAATTGCCTGGTGGATTTTGCCAACTTCGTGGATACGACCGCGGATATTCCGTCGAATCCTGCCGACGGACAGTGTCCGACTTCGACAGGTTTCCCTGCCGTTCCGGGGCCCAATCCGCTCGATCCATTGAACGGCGTTCCGATCGTCTTTTGGGGAGCTCCGGTCGGAAGCGCGCCCAATCCTCCGAGCGGTCAGCTTCCAACTCCACCGCCAATTCCGACAAATTGGAAGAATGCGTATCTCCCGTCCGAAACGGGGAACTTTTCCGAAACTCTCGATCACGCTTATTATGGATTCTACGCTCAGGATCAGTGGCGGGTCAGGCCCAGTTTGACGGTTAATTATGGTATCCGATACGATTTCGAGTCGGGATTGTCGAAGCAGATCAATCCTCACTATAACGGTGTCCAGCCTCGCCTCGGTTTGGCTTGGTCTCCGAACAACAAGACAGTGGTGCGAGCTGGCGCGGGTCTATTCGATGATCGCTACAACCTGTCTTTCTTGTTCATCACTCAGCCGCAAAGGCCGGTAATAATTCCTGGGGAGACGCTGCCGGGAATCCGGCAAGGTGCAAACACAGCGACGTGGGTTCTGAACCAGTTGACGCCGGGGCCATTGGCCGGTCCACCCACATTCCTACTTCCCGCCAACGCGGCGGCAACTTTGGTCACCACGGGCCAGGTGCCGGCGCAATTCATTACCGGGCCCTGCCCGCCATCGTGCACTGCGGGCGCGGGCATGGTGCAGCACGACAGCAAAATCCCTTATTCGGAACAGGCCAATCTTGAGATCGACCGGGAAATCGGACATGGACTTACCGTCAGCGCTGGATATCTCTGGGTTGCGGCGCACCATCTAGTCCGTGCGTCGAACCTGAATGTCTGCCCGCCATTTGGTGCCCCGGCCGGCACGACAGTCCCTACCATTAATCCTGGTATCCCAAATTGCGCGCCAACTCCGGCGCCTCCTGCCGGCTGGCCCGCTGGTAAGGCCTATTTCGGTGCCGCAGGCGTAGCAGGCGGTGGTGCGGCATACGATAATGCCGGTCTTCTGTATTCCACGGACAATACAGGAAATTCCGTTTACAACGGTCTGACGCTCCAGGTGACCGAGAGGGCCGGACAGTATTTCAGCCTCAACGCGAACTACACTTTTTCACACACGCTCGACGATGGCACGTTTACAACCTTCGTCAGCACGCCGCAGGACCTCTACAATCGCGGGCTGGAACGGGCGAATTCGAACCAAGACGTGCGTCAGCGGTTCGTAACGAATTTTACGGGAACTACGCCCATCCATAGCATCCTGCGCAACTTCTCGATGAGCAGCATCGTCACGTTGCAGACTGGGCGCCCCTTTACCATGTTCGTCGGGTTCGATGCCAATGGCGATACGAATCCCGTCACTGACCGCGTTGGAAACCTGGGTAGGAACACCTACTACGGCGATCCTCTCTACTCATGGGATCTGCGCATCTCTCGTTACTTCCAGATTAGGGAACGTCTGAGACTCGACTTGATGGTTGACGCATTCGACTTACTCAATCGGCCGAACGTGGACGAAGTGACTTCAGTGTACGGCGCCGCAGTGATATGCGGAGGCACAGCGGTCCCAAGGAACTACCGAGACAAGGCCACCAGAGAGACTCAGGCCCAAGCTGCCGACTTCAATCCCACGGATCCAGCCACATTCACCTGTCCGAACCTGGCGCCGGTGCCAAGCCCGCCGGTACCGAATGGTCTATTCGGCGCCCCCAGGACCATGCTGAACCCGCGGCAATTCCAGTTCGCGGCTAAGTTCGCTTTCTAGCGCCTGTCGGCGGGGGAGGGTCCGGCCTGCGATTTGCGACCGGACGCTTCCCGGCCGGTGACGGTTTTCTGTGTGCTACTTATCTTGTACCGCATAACAGTTGTGCCTGCCCATAACCGGGGGTCTGCAAAACCATTCCTACTGATATTATGGAAACAATGAACTCGAGTCACGCCAAGAACAGCCCGCGCGTGCAGCACCGGATTGGGGGCGCGGGCGTCCGCCAAGTGCGGCTCCGGACTTCCGGAGCGTCCGTTGAAAAGCTGGCCGACGGAACATTACTGGTGCGCCCAGATGAAGCGCTAGGTCCGTATCCGAAAGTTCTTACGGATCGCCTGGTCCATTGGGCGAAGGCGTTTCCGGAAAGAATTTGCGCCGCTCAGAGGGATGTGAGCAGGGAATGGCGAAGGCTTACCTATGCACAAGTGCTCGCGGCAGTGGAAAGTGTCGGACAAGCTTTGCTGGACCGAGGCCTGTCGGCCGAGCGACCCGTAGCAATTCTCTCCGAGAACGATCTCGAGCATTTGGTGCTCATGTTGGCTGGACAGCACGTAGGAGTTCCTACAGCGCACCTTTCGCCCGCCTATTCGCTGGTTTCCAAAGATTTCGGCCGGCTGCGGCATACGCTGGGCATCCTCACACCGGGTTTGGTATTTGCCTCGAACGGCGAGCGGTATGGCAGCGCTATCGAGGCAGTTGTCAGCAGGGATACCGAGCTCGTGGTTACGAGCGCTGCCCCAAAGGGGAGAAAGGCAACCCTGTTTGCCAACCTCCTGGCTACTGCGCCGACAGCCGGCTTAGCTGCCGCGCGCCAACAGATAAAGCCTGATAGCGTGGCTAAGTTTCTTTTCACTTCCGGTTCGACCGGAATGCCCAAAGCTGTCATCAACACGCACCGGATGATCTGCTGCAATCAGCAAATGATCGCGCAGGTATTTTGTTTTCTGCAGGACGAGCCTCCTGTGCTGGTGGACTGGCTTCCTTGGAATCACACCTTCGGCGGAAACCACAACGTGGGCATCGCCCTTTACAATGGTGGGAGTTTTTATATTGACGACGGCAAGCCGGGTCCCGGATTCATCGAAGAAACCATTCGCAATCTGCGCGAGATCTCTCCGACGGTTTACTTCAACGTTCCTAAAGGCTATGAGGATCTGCTGCCGGCCCTGCGCGGAGAAACAAAGCTTCGTGAAAATTTCTTCCGCCGCCTGGGTCTCTTGTTTTATGCGGGCGCAGGCTTATCGCAGCCGGTCTGGGATGCTTACCGAGCCCTGGCGCTTGAGACTTGTGGCGAGCGAATCGTGATGGTCTCCGGCCTCGGCGCCACGGAGACTTCCCCTATGGCCATCCAAGCCACCTGGGAAACCGACCGGGCAGGCGTCGTCGGTATTCCTATTCCCGGTGTTGAGGCCAAACTTGTGCCATGTGGCAAGAAACTCGAAGTGAGAGTTCGCGGACCAAATGTAACACCAGGTTACTGGCGCCAACCGGAACTCACGCGAAAGACATTTGATCAAGAAGGGTTCTACAGCTTCGGAGATGCGCTTCGTTTCGTGGATCCGTCCGATGTGAACAAAGGTTTCGAGTTTGATGGGCGACTTTCAGAGGATTTCAAGCTTTCGAGCGGGACATGGGTCAACGTGGGTGCTCTTCGCGGCAGGATTCTGAGCCACTTCGCCCCATTTGTCCGCGACGTGGTTGTAACCGGCCACGATCGAGATGAAGTGGGCCTGATGATCTTTGGAGATATCGATGAATGTCGCGCTCTTTGCTTGGGGCTTGAGCGCTCCTCATCCGCAGCAGAGATTTTCGGACATCCAAACGTGCACCGGCGTTTTCAAGAGTTGCTCGAGAGCTTTGCTGTGAATGCCACAGGGAGTTCCACTCGCGTCACGAGAGCGATGGTGGTGCAGGAGCCGCCTTCACTGGATGGCGGCGAAATCACCGACAAAGGCTCGCTAAACCAGTGTGCGGTTCTCAATCGACGTGCCGCAACTCTCGATCAGCTTTACGCAGCGAAACCATGTGCGCAAGTTTTGCGAATCCAGAAGAAATAATCCCCAGGCCAGGTGAGGTTGCTGTGTGGACAGTGGACATTGACGTCGGCGGAACGCTAACGGACGGGATTTTCACTAGCGGTGAAGAAATCTTCTGCGTGAAAGTGGATACCACCCCGCACGACTTGACCGTTTGCCTGTTTGACTGCCTGTCCCGAGGAGCCGCGAAACTGGATTTCCCCGGCACGAATGAATTCCTCGAAAACGTGGAGTTGATTCGCTGGTCCACTACGATCACTTCCAACGTGCTGGCGGAATCGCGAGGCCCCCGCATCGGCTTGCTGGTCTCCCAAGGTCACCAGAAAGACCTTTATGGACAAGAGCCCCGCAGCAGCGTTTTAAATCGCCTGATATCCGAGCAGGATGTAATCGGCGTGAATGATTCTGCGGGCGAGCCCGAGATCATGAATGCCGCGCGCAAACTTCTGGAAAGCGGCGTGCGACGCATCTGCGTCAGCCTGGAAGGTTCGCATCGTGATCCCCGGCGGGAAATCGCCGTCAAACGAATCATCGACCAACAGTATCCGGATCATTTCCTGGGTTCTGTGCCGGTCTTAGCCGGGAGCGATATTTCCAAATCCGCGGAGGACCAAACGCGCACGTATTCCGCGCTGATCAATACGTACACGCATGGAGCGCTGGCGGCGACGCTGTTCAAGGCTGAGGATGACCTTCGCCAAAGTGCCGGGTACACCGGCACTTTTTTGGTGAGTCATATCAATGGTGGCGTGGCGGGAATCGCCAAGACCAAGGCGATTGATACGATCGAATCCGGACCGATTCTGGGAATTCATGCCAGCGCCTACCTGGCAAAGGCTTACGGTTTCAATGACGTGATCTCGATGGATATTGGCGGGACCACCGCGAAGATCAGCGTGCTGCTCAACGGCGAACCGATCTACCGCAGGCCATCCGATTTTTTCGGCATCCCCGTAGCGATCTCGCTTCCTGATTTGCATTCGATCGCATTGGGCGGCGGCAGCGTGGTGAAACCTCTCCCGAATGCCGAAAAGGCGAGTGTTCAGTTGGGTCCGGAGAGCATGGGTTCATTTCCAGGGCCTGCGTGTTACGGGCTCGGAGGGGATCAGCCGACGCTCACCGACGCGTTCGTCGCAGCAGGACTAATCAATCCGGATTATTTTCTTGGCGGAGCCAAAACGATCGATCTGGAATTGGCTCGCAAGGTGATTGCTGAATCAGTGGCGCGGCCGCTGAACTTGACGATTGAGGAAGCCTGCCGGATCGTCCTCGACCGAGCCTTCGAATCTGTCGCGAACATGATCGTCAGCACCGAAAAAGGGCTGAACCGGGATTGGTCGAAATCGATTCTCTTCGCTTACGGAGGTAACGGCAGCTTGTTCGCGTGCGGCGTAGCGGAAAAAGCGGGGCTCAATCGCGTGCAATTATTTTCTCTGGGACCCGTATTCAGCGCTTTCGGCTCTTCTGTCTCCGACATTTCTCATCTGTACGAAGGCTCGCTAGCAGGGGTCGCGATTTCAGATGTCGGCCTCATCCGAATTCGGCAGATGATCGAGGAAATGAAAGCGGAAGGCGTGAAGGATCTTCTCGGTGAAGGCATTCGTCCTGATGGGATTAGTTACGCCTACGAAATGGATGTATCTCGAAACGGCCACAGCTCAATCTCGGTGCCTTGCTCGGAATCGTCTCTGCGCAGCGAGAAGGATCTGCAAGCGGCGCTCGCCAAGGCCCTCGGGAATCCTGGAGGCGCGCCAGACGGCCCGATTTCGCTCGAGCTGATCCGCGTATCGGTGAAGAAAGGGATGCCCAAGCCGCGGCTGGTCGAACGCCCGTTGCAAGGCCCCGATTCGTCGCACGCGCGCAAGGGGACGCGCAAGGTTTTGTGGGGCAGCAGCAAAGGCGAAGCGCAAATTTACAATTGGGAAGCATTGCGGCCCGGCAACCGAGTCAGTGGGTGTGCAGTGCTCGAAGACGTGAACAGCACCTATTTTATTCCCGAGGGATGGGAAATGATAATGGACCGTTTCGGAAACGGCTCGCTCAGCCGCGTTTCCCCAAAGGTTTAGTCGGCCGCGCCGAAAGAGGAAAGCTCAATGGCCACACAGCAAAAAAATCGTCTACGCATCACTGAGTACCTCGATTTGGATCTCGATAGCGAACAGTGGATGTGTAACCGTTGCAATCGCGTAATCGGCCCGGCCCGAGAGAATTACAAAAAGGGCTGTTTGGTTCACGATCGCGATCCACGGGAAATTCATCCGCCGCTGGTTTCCGGAGCATTCAATTTTTCTCCCGACCCGCTTTGGGTCCGCATCGTCGAATTTTATTGTCCGGGCTGCGGTACGCAAGTGGAGACGGAATACCTGCCTCCCGGGCATCCCATCACGCACGATATAGAAATTGATGTGGACCGGTTGAAAGAAAGACTGCAAAAGGGAGAGTTCGTGATTCGCGAACAGCGCCTGGAGGCCGCCGAATGAATTCTATCGATATCGATGTCGGCGGGACCTTCACCGATCTGGTCCTCAACTATAACGGGAAGGCTCTGATCAAAAAGTCTCCGACGACCCCGTACGATCTTTCCGTCTGCTTTACGCGCGTGATTGAAGACGGTGCGGCAGCGCTGGGCATGAAGATTGAAGATCTGCTGCCGGGCATCGAAATGATCCGCTACTCGACAACCATCGCGCTAAACCGCCTGATTGAAAAGAAAGGCCCGCGTTTGGGGTTGATCACGACCGAAGGCCATGAAGACGTAGTGTTGATCGGCCGGGGCGCACAGTGGATCGACGGCACGCGTGTTTCCGAGCGCAGGAATCTTGCCGTTCAGAACAAGCCGGAACCGCTGATACCGCGGGACATGATCGTCGGCGTAAAAGAGCGCGTGGACTCGCGCGGCAGAGTGATCCGGCCGCTTGATGAAAACGACCTGCGTGAAAAAGTTCGCTATCTCACCAGCCGTGGTGCGCGCGGATTTGTGGTCTCGTTGCTTTGGGGTTTTCTGAATCCGGTGAACGAGCGACGGGTGAAGGAAATTATTCGCGACGAGTACAAAGAATTTCACATTGGCTATCTGCCGGTGGTCCTCGCCGGACAAGTGGTTGGAAAGCTCGGTGAGTACGAGCGAACCATGGCCGCAATTCTCGATGCCTACCTGCAGCGGTCCATGCAAATCGAACTTTCCGCCATGTGGGACAAGCTGCGCGAGAAAGGCTACTCCAAACCGCTCCTCATGATTCAGAGTTCCGGTGGAATCGCCGAAGTCTTTCGCACCGCTGCCAGCCGCACGTTCAACAGCGGACCAGTATCCGGGCTAATGGGCGCGCATCATGTGGCAAAAACTCTGGGATATCAAAATGTGGTGATGACGGACATGGGCGGTACCAGCTTCGACGTGGGCCTGGTGGTGAAAGACAGCGTGCGCAGTTACGACTTCAGGCCCATCATTGACCGCTGGATGGTCGGCATCACCATGATCAAGACGCTTTCCATCGGCGCCGGGGGAGGTTCGATCGCGTCGGTCAACAAGCTGCTTGAGAACCGCCTACAGGTGGGTCCTCGGAGCGCCGGCTCGATTCCCGGCCCAGCTTGTTTCAATCTTGGCGGAAGCGAGCCTACGGTGACAGACGCGGATGTGGTCCTCGGCTACCTCAACCCGGAATACTATTTCGGCGGGAAGATGCGACTGGACAAGAATCGCGCGATTCAGGCGGTGCGCGACAAGATCGCCAAGCCGCTCGGAATCAGCGTGGAAGAAGGCGCTGTGATCATACGAAAAATCGTCAACGGCAACATGGCTTCCGCGATCATGAAGGAAGTTCATCTCCGCGGCTACAGCCCTGAGGAATTCATTCTTTTCGTCGGCGGCGGTGCGGGCCCCACGCATGCGGAAGGATATAAGGCCGATATTCCGAAAGCCGTGACCTTCGCGTTTTCTCCCGTGTTCTGCGCGTTCGGGTCTTCGACCATGGATATCATGCACGTTTACGAAGTGTCTAAAAAGCTCACGCTCATGGAGCCCGGTACCCAAAAGCTATCCAACGAATTCTCAGTCTTCAACGTGACGGTGGAGAACCTTATCGAGCAGGCACGGCGGGATTTGACCGGCGACGGCTTGAATCTGAACGATGCGTCGTTCGTTCTCGAGCTGGACATGCTCTATGGCGGACAGTTTCACGTAAAAAGAGCGCTCTCCCCGCTCTTGGCGATTCACTCGGTAGAAGACGTTCGCGCCATCTGCGATGCGTTTAACAAGGAATTCAGCAAAGCCTTCAGCCCGTTTGTGGTGAACCCGGAAGGTGGAATCTTCATCGAGAGTTTCATCCTGAAGGCGATCGTCCCGACGAAGAAGGTTGAAATGCCGAAAATGACGCTGGAAGGGCACAGCCCGGCGGCTGCGCGGAAAGCCGAGCGACCAGTGTACTGGACGACGGAGAAAGATTTTCGTACAACGCCAATTTTTACTTACGAATTGCTGCGTCCCGGAAACGTGGTGGAAGGACCTGCAATCGTCGAGAGCGAATACACCACGCTCGTTGTTCCGCCGGCGATGCGTTTTTCGATTGATGAGCGAGGCCTCGGCATACTGGAAAGCTAGGTCGCCGAGAAATCGAGGAGACAGATGCCTATTCCAACTCTTGCCGAAAAACTGGCATGGCTCAAACCAGCCCCAGCCACGCCTTATGAAAAACAGTGCGCGGCGAAAATCGCTCAGGGCGATTACGAAATTGGCGTGCAGGTGACTAACGACATTCTCGATGAGGCCATGGAAGTGTTCGTGCGAGCGTCGCGAAGCTATTTCGGCGTCTCGGGCGATTCCATGGTGGCGCTGTTTACTGCCGGCGGGGATCTGATAAACGCATCCTGCGGCACATACCTGCACGCCATCATTCAGCCTATTGTCATTAAATTTATTTTGAAATATTACGAACAAAATCCGGGAATCCGCGACGGGGATATCTGGTACACCAACGACGCTCTCTACGGCGGCATTCACAATCCAGATCAAGTGGCGCTCATGCCCATTTTTTATAAAGGGCAGCTTCTGGGATGGGGGACTGCTGCGCTGCACACCACGGAAACTGGTGCCATTGAACCCGGCGGCATGCCGGTCAGCGCAAAATCGCGATTCGAGGAAGGGTTGAATCTTCCTCCCATTAAAATCGGGGAGAACTTCGAGATTCGCAATGATTTTCTGGAATTTTACACGGTGTACGGTTTGCGGGCGCCGGCCATGTTCATTTCCGATTTGCGCGCGCGTTGTACCACTGCCGACCGCGTACGAGTCCGCGTGCTGGAGCTTGCCGAAAAACGCGGGCCGGACTATGTCGTCGGCTTGATGCGCAAGATGAGTGAAACAGCCGAGGCGGGAGCCAGAAAGAAAATCAAAGCTCTTCCCGACGGCAAATTCCGAGCCGTGGTGTTTAATGATGCGATTGGCTGGACGCCGGCCCTGGTCCGCGCCTGCTATTTGACGCTCACGAAGAAAGACGGCGGACTTGTCTTCGATTTTGAAGGCACTTCGCCGGAAAACCCCTCTTCCTACAACGTGCATCCGCAAGCGGTCGTCGGCCACATCGCCAATTTCATGTACGAATATATTTTCCACGACCTGCCGATATCCAGCTCCACGTTCGCGCCCATCGATTTTCTTTTTCCGGAAGGAATCATCCTCAACCCGGACAAAATGGCGGCCACGAGTTGCTGCGTGTATATCGGAATGCAGGCGCGCAACGCGACGCACAATAGTTTCGCGAAGATGGTATTTTCGAGCGCCGGACTCTGGAGACAAGTGGCTGCGGCGCCCGGTAGCCAGCACACAGCGCAAATTTGCGCGGGGCACTCGCAGTGGAACCTCGCTGTTTCGGATGTACTTTCGTTTTCGTTGAACACGCAAGGGCAAGGAGGGCGCTCCGCTGAAGACGGCATGGACGCTTACGGCTTTGCGTGGTGCGCGTTTGGCCGAGCGCCGGATTCCGAGCAGGTGGAAAGCGAATTGCCCGTTACGGTGACGCTATCGCAGCATTGGAAAGATTCGAGCGGCCCGGGGCTTCATCGCGGCGGTTCCGGCGGTGTGCAGCAATGGATGATTCACAAAGTTCCCAACCTGGTTTCGCTGTGCATGGGAAACGGCAGTAAGGTCCCGCTAGGCCAGCCGCTTTTCGGCGGATACGCTTCTTCGCCCATTCCTGGGATCAGCATACGCAAGGCGGATTTGCTGAAGCAGATGGCGGAAGCCAATCCGAACCTCACCATGGACTCCCGCACGATCCTGGAGGGGCACACCATCGAAGGCAATTGGACTATGGAGTTAATTGCGCGCACTCCCAAGGTGTATGAGGAAGGTGATCTGCTATTCGGTTTCAGCGGCGGCGGCCCGGGCTACGGAGATCCGCTCGAGCGCGATCCCCTGGAGATTCTGGAAGACGTGAAGAAGAAGATCATCTCGGATGGGACGGCGCAAAATGTCTATCGCATTGCATACGATCCTGTGCGCCGCAAACTGGATGCGGAAAAAACCAAGCAACTTAGGGACGAAGAACGGCGCGCCCGCCTGGCGCGCGGTAAGCCATTCGATGAATTCCAGAAGCAATGGAGCAAATTGAGTCCCCCCAAAGAAATCTTGCAGTATTACGGCACTTGGCCGGACGCGAAGTCCACCGGGCCTTGCTTCCGGCCTTAAGCGATGACGGAGAATTCCACTCCGCGTCAGATGCTTAAAGGGTTGCTGCAAGGAATTCCGCAGACGCGGCCGCTATTCTTGCCCATCGTGTTTTCGCTCGGCGCCAAAGTGGAAAATCTTCCATTGCGCGAATTTCTCGGGAACCCCACAAAAATCTCCAATTCGCTGCGACAAATCCGCAGCCACCTGCGCTCGGACGGGGTCGCTTGCTACTTCGATCCTTATCTCGAAGCGGAAGCGCTCGGCGCCGTTCTGCAATGGAAGACCGGCGACCAGCCGCCCGCGATTCAATGGCCGCACCACGCAGAGAAAGGCGAAGTTCCGGAAGGCCTTCGGTCGCCGGAAGACGCAGCGAAAAGCACTCGCGTCACCGTTGCGGTCGAAGCAATTCGCCGGCTCAAGTCACTGCTGCGCGATGAACCTCTCCTGATGGCAGGAGTAGCGGGTCCGTTCACGCTGGCAGCGCGAATTACTGGACTGCGGCAAGGGAATGCAGCACGACGCGAGGATTTTACCGATGCAGTGTTGGAGCTGGCGGCCGCAACTATCACGCAGATTGCTTCCAAATTTGTGGAAGCGGGCGCGAGTGTGATCTTCATCCAGGAAGATATTCTGCCAGTGCTATCGGCCGAATATCGCGAGGCCTGGGCATCATTGCTTGCGCCGGCAATTAACATCGTGCGGTTTTATGAGGCACTTCCGGTTCTGCAGATCATGGACAGCCATTCCTTCGCCCAAAACAAGCAGGTTATCTTTCAGCAGAATTGGGATTGCGTCATATGTCCGGCACTGGCCGCGTCAGCATTCAGCGCATGGGAGATGGTTCCTTCGTCGGGATTCGCCAATCTGGGTATTGCTTTAAGTCCCGAAGCATTTCAGCCGGAGGCATCAGCCGCGGAAACCTTATTGGAACTCTTCCACGCTTTCATCAAAAAGTCGCGTCCCGCGATCGTGACAACGGCCGGCGATGTCCCCGTGACGACGGATCTCAAATTCCTCGCAAGAGTCCGTGAGAAAGCTATTTTCTGACGATAGTCCCCAACGCGCGATATTGGGTTGCTGGGGCCGCCGGTTCTTGTCTGGCACTCCTTGCGTGGCCTTTGCTTCCAGGGGGCAATGACCTGGGCGAGCCTCGGGACTCGGGAACCGACCGAGAGCCCCAATGTTGCAGTAAGACTTTTGATAGTATAGGTTTACAGCGGCAAAGCCCGGGTGGCGGAATGGCATACGCGGGGGACTTAAAATCCCCTGTCCTTTACGGGACGTGTGGGTTCGACCCCCACCCCGGGCACCAAACTCCGTGAGGTTTCGAACATCGCGAGATGGATTTCACGGCTTAGAACGGAAATACCGGGGCAGGCGCCCATAGGCTGCCGGGCGCCGCCCGAGCATTTCAAAAAATGTGCAAGTTGCCGTATTATCGCAGGACACAGAATCCAGGCCCTCCATGATTAAGACTCAGACGCCGCCAAGATGACTTCAAAAGAGAAAGTTTATCCCACAATAGATGCTGCAGTAGCGGACATCCCCGATGGCGCAACGATTATGTTCGGTGGTTTCGGCGGAGCCGGCTTTCCCAACAACCTGATCCAAGCTCTTGCGCGGCAGGGCGCGCGAAATCTGAGCGTGATCAGCAATAATTGCGGCACCGGCGAAGGGGAACTGGGGCTCCTGTTTAAGAACAGGCAGATTCGCAGAGTCGTGGCGGCGTTTCCCGGGCCTGGCGCAAAATATTTTCAGGAACAATTTGACGCCGGAGAAATCGAGCTGGAACTCGTGCCGCAAGGAATTCTGTGCGAGCGCATGCGCGCGTTTGGCGCGGGCATTCCCGCATTTTTCTCGCCCGTTGGTGTGGGAACCGAGATTGCGAGCGGTAAAGAGGAACGCGTGATTCGAGGGAAGCGCTACATCCTGGAGCAGGCGCTGGGCGCGGATTATGCATTCATTCGGGCGTACCGCGCGGACCACATGGGAAACTTGATTTATCACAAGGCGGCGCGGAATTTCAATCCGATTATGGCCACGGCGGCAAAATTTACGATTGCCGAGGTGGAGGAGATCGTCGGTACGGGAAAGCTCGATCCCGAAGCCATCATTACGCCTTCCATATTTGTCGATCGTATCGTTCAGGCCGAGGGGAAGCGATATGCCTAAAGCACGGCTCACACGAGAACAGATTGCCGAACGAGCTGCCCTGGAGTTGCCGGATGGCGCGTACGTGAATTTAGGCTGGGGCATTCCGAATCTGATCGCGGCTTACGTTCCTTCGCAAGTGACTGTCTATTTTCACAGCGAAAATGGAATCCTTGGAATGGGACCGCGCGCGAAGCCCGGCGAAGAAGATTTCGATCTAGTCGACGCGATGAAGGTTCCCGTCACGCTACTTCCCGGCGGGTCGTATTTTTCACAGGATGATGCTCACGTGATGACCCGCGGAGGCCATCTCGATATCTGTATACTCGGCGGCCTTCAGGTTTCGGAACATGGAGACCTCGCGAATTGGCGCATCCCGGGCGCGAAGGGCGCCGGCGGAATCGGTGGCGCGATGGACATTTCAGTCGGCGCGCAAAAACTCATCGTGACCATGGAACACACTGCAAAAGACGGCTCGCCTAAAATTGTAAAGACCTGCAGCTACCCGCTCACGGCCATTGACTGTGTGGATACGATTATTACCGACCTTGCGGTGATTGACGTGACCCCGGAAGGCTTGGTTCTCCGCGAGGTTGCCCCGGGATTCACTCCGGAAGAAGTGCAAAAGTTCACGGAACCTAAATTACGCTATTCCACGAATGTCCCGGCAATGCGCTTACAGCCGCGCTAATTTTCGCCCTCCTTCAATTCAGACACAAGCCGTGACTCGGAGCGGTCGTATCCGTATGCGCGGTTCCAGTGTATTATTTTCAAACGATGGCAACCGAGCGGGCAGGGCGGAAGCGTCCGATCACATATTGGATCGGCGAAGGCGGCGGATGGCTATTACGCCATGTGGTAAGCGGGCTGGCCGCGACCGGCATCACGCCCAATATGTTTACGTTTTTAGGGCTGGCCGTGAATTCGTGGGCTGCTGTGCTTTTCGCCATGGGGCGATTCCGCCAAGCTGCAGCCGTACTTTTTCTTGCTGGGTTTCTCGACATGGCCGACGGACAAGTGGCGCGCCGCGTGGGACGTGTCACCGCCTTCGGCGCCTTCCTGGATTCAACGCTCGACCGCTACTCCGATCTCGCTCTTTACATGGGCCTGGTCGTTTACTACACGCTGATTGGCAGATCGTTTTACATGGCACTCGCCGCCGTAGCGATGGCCAGCTCGTTTATGGTGAGTTATTCAAGGGCGCGCGCGGAATCGCTCATCCCTCTGTGCAAAGTCGGCTTTATGGAACGGCCGGAGCGGCTCGTCCTGCTGATCATCGGAGGTGTATTCAATCGCATGGCGCAAGTGCTGTGGGTGATCGCGACAATCTCGACCATCACGGTTATCCACCGCGTGGCTTACACTTGGCAAGAACTGCGCGCCGGCCGGACACTTCCCGACATCAACGCCACTTAGCCTTCAGGCGGGTTCTCTTGTAACGATTTTTCCGCCGGCATCGACACGATCTCCTGAACCCGCCGCCGTAGATCATCGAGTTCGGTTCGCTCGACGTTTGCCGTTTCAATCGTATCGTGCACGTAAACCGTGATCTTCCCCGGATACAGCATCCAATTGCCGGTTCGAAAAAATTGGTACGAGCCGGCGATGCTTACCGGCACAATGGGAATTCCAAATTTGTGCGCAAGATTGAAAATCCCTTTCTTGAAAAGGTGCACGTGGCCGTCGCGCGTCCGCGCCCCTTCGGGGAAGGCGATCAAGCTGACTCCTGAATCCAGCGCTTTCTTGGCACGGCTCGTCATGGTTTCCAGGCTTTGCCGGCTGGGCGCATCTGGAACGGGAATATTTCCGAACCGGCCCATCAACCAGCCATAGATGGGAATCTTGAAATGAGATTCGAGTTCGAAGCCGCGAAAGAATTGTGGAATGGCAGAGTAAACCACGAAAGGATCAAAAATGTTGACGTGATTACAAATAAAGATGCTCGTCCGCTGGGGATCAAAACCCAGCGAGCGATGGACTTCAAATCGCACTCCGATGAGACGCAGAATATTGCGGAAGAAAACGCGCTGCGGCAAGTCGTTCTTTCGCGGATCTATGAAAACCGCGAGAAAAAGAAGGAATGTGCAGACCAGTGCAAAATGAATCCCGCTGACGGCCCACAAAAGAAGCGCGCGAAGGGTGAGGTAGATCTTTCTCATACGATCGCGTCGAATGCGCCGGGCAGAATTTCGATGGAGCGGCATTCGAGGCGCAGAATCTCACCATCGATCATCACGTTGACCGGCCCATCTAAGCGAAATTCAATTTTCTTCGCGCCGGCACGAAAAGCGAGCGGATGCTGGATGTGAGTTCCGCTAAAGAGCGTGGGAAGCGCCTTGAGCAAGCCGAGCCGGCCGACCGGTCCCCATCGAACGTACTCGATCGAGCCATCTGTGGAGTCCGCTTGTGGCGCGATCATCATTTTACCGCCGGTGAACTTGCTGTTGCTAAACGAGAGGAACAGCGCGCGATTACTATTCCATTCGCTCGAATTATCCAGACGGTGGGGAAATGAGGAATGCTTCAGTGCCAACAAGCGTGTGAAAACCGCGAAAATATACCCGAGCTGACCCCAACGCTTGAATCGGCGGTTAGCCGTCTCCCCGACCTCGGTCGGAAACCCCAGGCTAAGTAAATTTATAAAATAGAGTTCGCCCTGAGAGTGCCGAAGGCGAATCACGTCGCATGGGCGGCGTTTTCCGGACTTCAAGGCTGCAATCGTATATTCGACACCTTGCGAGGTGAAATCCCGGAGGAACGAGTTTCCTGTTCCCAGGGGCAAAAAACCGAGAGCAACTCTTGCGGTGGAAGACAGTGCTTCAGGGAAAAGCCCATTTAAGATTTCGAAGGAAGTTCCGTCTCCGCCCACAGCTAAGAATTTACGGAACCCTTTGTTATAGCCCTTGCGAGCGATGTCGGTAGCGTCCCCGCGGCGTGAAGTTTCAACGACCTCGATCTCAATCCCAGCGCGCCGAACCCGGCCTAAAGTAGCGCGTTCAAATCTGCCGCATCGCCCGCCGCCCGCTGCCGGATTCACGATCGCGAGAAAGTGTGGTTGGATCACCAGGCCGGCTCCATAACGCGGCGATGCACCGCTCTCACAGAGACACCACGGCAGACCGGTCGAAATTTGTCCGGATCTGCTCCGCCAACTCGCCGCGCTTAATTTTAAGAGATGCCGTCAACGGAAAATCTCGCTCCCATCCGAGGTAGCCGCTGATGCGTTTGTAATTCAGCAGCCGGCGATTGCGCCCGGCAAGGTTCCTAACCAAATCCTCGCTGATTGCTTGCCCAGCTTCGGGATGAAGCACGATAACCAATTGCTCCCCCGACAGCGTACGCGCCGGCCACAGGTAATTTGCCGCGAACACGCAAAACTCCTTGACCGCAAGGCCCTCGAAGGCGGTCTCAATATCCTCGGGATAAATGTTCTTGCCCTCTTCGGTGACGATCATGTTTTTCTTGCGGCCGAAAAGCTGCAAGTGACCCGTGGCGTCGATGCGGCCCAAATCGCCGGTCATCAGCCAGCCATCCACGATCGTTTGCGCCGTCATTTCAGGGTCATCAATGTATTCCGACATGATCGTTTTGCCGCGCGCGGCCACTTCGCCGATTCCTTCGGCGTCTGGGCTTAGAATCTTAACTCCCATTCCTGGAAGCGGCCTTCCGACGGTATCAGCGCGAAACGGTTTGAAATCGTTCACCGTGATGACTGTGCCGGCCTCCGTGCAGCCATATCCGTTTCCTACCGGGATTCCCAGATCGTAAAAAAACTGAAGCGTTGATGGCTCGGTGAAAGCTCCGCCAACAAAGAACGCACGCAATTCGCCGCCAAAAGCGCCGTGCACCTGGCGAAGCAGAGCTCGGCTCAATCTTAGATTTGGCCGCCGGCGCGTGAGCGCGCGGTTTGTCGCAATGAGAGCATTCAGAACCCCACGCCGAACCTTTGGCAAATCGGCGAATCGCTGCCGCAGCCCGCGTTCCAGATTCTTCAAGATCATCGGCACGAGAGTCATGTAAGTAATTTTGTAGCGTGTAAAAGCCTCGCGAATATATTCCGGGCGCAGTGTGCGCAAATGCACCACGGCCGCGCCGCAAGTGAATGGGCCGATAAACCCAATCATGAAATCAATCGCGTGATTCGTCGGCAAGATGCTCAAATAACGCACGCCCGGCGAAAAAGGGTACAACGCAGTCAGCGCTATGCACTGTTCAAGATAATTTTCGTGCGTTAAGAGGCAGCCCTTGGGCCTCCCTCCGGTGCCCGACGAATAGACGATGCAGGCCGGGTCTTGGCGGCTTCGTGGCGTAAAGACTGGTTCGCGAGCCGCGATGAATTCCTCCCAGCGGTTTGCGCCGCCAAGATCAGCGCCGCCGGGAGCTTCTGTCACGAGCACAACACGAGTAGCCAAATCCTTAAACCGCTCCGTCTGCATGATCGCGCGCCAGAGATGGTATTCGACGACTAGAAACTCAGCTTTCGAATGCGCTAGCAGTTGGAGTTCTTCCGCAGCGGTGAGCTTGTAATCGAGCGGGACAAGTACGCCACCGCAGAAGAAAATTGCATAGGCGGAAATCAGCCATTTCGACTGATTGGTCATGATAATCGCAGCACGCGTGCCGCTCTGAAGCCCCGCACCCTGCAACGCGCTCGCGAGCGGCAGCGCAGCTTCCTGGAATTGACGATAGGTAAATCGCGCGTTCTCGCGTTCGCGGTCCGCTTCGATCAGGCAAACCTCATTGGGCCAGCGCTCCAACGCCGCGCGCAAAGCTTCGCCCAATGACCGATATTCGCGGAGGTTAAGCATCAGAGGCGCAACTGAATGCGCTCGGCGAGCGTGCGGAAATCGCTGACGCCCTGAAGCTCGTAGTCAGGAAGCTCGATTTTGAAGTGGTGCTCGATTCGCGTGAGCAAATCGAGGGCCTGCAGGCTGTTGATGCCGAGTTTCTTGAAGAAATCATCGTCGGGAGCAAGTTGCTCTCGCGGCACCTTGAAGTGTTCAGCTGCGAGCCGTAGTACTTCTTCGGTCGTGCTCTGTAAGGAGCTCATAGCTTCTATGTTGCCACAAATAGAGCCGCAATTCCGCCGCTGCGTTCCGTCCTAAAAGCTACGGCAGATAGGGCAACGCGTCTTTGCTTTCCACAAACTTTCGCAGTCCCTTTTCAACGGCCGGCCGCATGAATAGCTCGCAAAAGATATCAATTTCGCGTCGCAACTCTTCGTGCGGGATCTGTTTGATAAAACGCTTGGCGGCCAAAGCCGTGTTTTGGTCAAACTTTTTCAATTGGGCGGCTGTTTCACGTGCCACACGGAGCGAGTCTCCTTCGGCCGCTACTTGGCTGACGATACCGGCAGATTGCGCCTTGGCAGCGTTAATGCTGCGGCCAGTGAGAATTAGGTCGCGAACAACCGCGTTTCCCAAGTCCCGTTTGAGGCGCGGAATACCGCCGAACCCCGGTATCAGCCCCAAGCGCAACTCCGGAAAGCAGAAACGCGCCATTTTATCCGCGACGATCAGATCGCACGTAAGCGCAAGTTCGAAGCCGCCGCCAAACGTGAGTCCGTTGACCGCGGCAATCGTAGTGAATGGCGCTTCATCCAGGGCGTTCATCACGCGGTGAATGCGTTCGATAAAGTTGCGCAGGCCGCTGAGCCGCTCTGCACCGGTAACTTCTTGGGAAAGACGAAAGAGTTCGCGCAGGTCACCGCCCGCGCAAAAGCCTTCGCTCCGAGCGCTGAAAATGATCAGCGCGTGCGCCTCGTCTTTTAATGTGCCCAGGGCGGCGACGAATTGTTCGAGATCAGCCAGCATGGCCAAGCCGATTTCGTTGCACGGAGCGTGATCGAGCGTCAGCTCAATCACGCCATCGGCAATCCGCCACGAAAGTGTCTTGCCTTGAAATGTCTTCATGCAGGTTTCTTCTGATAGAGCTGCTCGATCTCAGCCGAGAAGCGCGTTGCGATTGCGTCGCGCTTGAGCTTGCCATTTGTCGTCAACAACCCGTTTTCCGCACTGAGCGGCTCTGGAAGAATGACAAACGCTCGAATCTGCTTGTAGTGCGGCAGATCGCCGTTTACGTGTTCGATTGCGAACTGCACGTCCGCATCCGTTAAGCCATTCGAAGAAGTGGCAGTCACCAACGCTGCCAAAAAGCTTCGCTGATTCCCAACCAGGATGATCCGTTGAGCCTCCTGTACATGACGCGCCAGCTCTTCTTCTAGCGGTTCGGGCGCAACGTTGTGCCCCGAATTTAGGATGATGAGATTTTTTAAGCGTCCCGTGATGCGCCAGTTTCCTGTTGCGTCGACATCACCTTGATCGCCTGTGTGAAACCAGCCGTCCTGGATGGCCTTTGCTGTGGCCTCCGGGCGCTGCCAATAGCCTGGAAATACATTCGGACCGCGAACCAAAATCTCTCCACTTTCGGTCAGCCTCATTTCGACTCCGGGAACTGCCGGCCCCACGCGCCCTGGTACGGCGTGTAGCGGATCGTCCAGCGTGCAGATCGCCGTCGTTTCCGTGAGTCCGTATGCCTGCAGCACAGGTATTCCGAGCATCATAAAAAAAAGTTGTGTTTCGATTGAGAGCGGGGCGGAACCGCAAATCAACGCCTTCAATCTTGTCCCGATGCTCTTGCGAATCTCCGGAAACATTATCCGTTTTGCGAGCCCTAACCACGGCCGGTCGAACAAACGCGAATCGCTATTCCGTTGACGCAGATATGCCTGCTGCGCGCGCGCGAAAACAAGGGCCGCAAAACCTCCGCGCTTCTGAATCGTCTCGGTGATTTTGCCGCGCACTCGCTCAAGAAGCGTGGGAACGTTCAGAAAATAATCCGGCGTGCACAATTTTAAATCATCGCTCAGTTTCGAGACGTCCGTCGAAAGCGTCATCACGCTGCTCCGCGATAGAGCGGTGAGCAGCAGGATCCAAGAGGCCGCAAAACAGAATGGCAAGTAATGGAAGATTTCGTCCGGCGCCTTGGCGGCAGCGTGCTGGCCCATGAGCTGATCGAGGCGCGCGTTTGTACACCCCAACATGTGGGCTACGTTTCCTGCATTTAACACAACGCCCTTTGGCTCGCCCGACGTTCCGGAGGTGTAGATGATCGTCAGGATATCTGAATCCGCGTGATGTTTGGGCGGCGTGGGCTTCTGAGTCTCGCCGGCGAAGATGCTATCGAGCAGCGTTATGTGAGGCGCTGCCGCCCAGTGATTCTTGATTTCTGCGGAACGCGCAGCAGTGGAGCAGCAGATTCGCACGGGCGATGAATCTTTCATCATGGCGACCAGCTCCGCAGGGGCTTGGCGCGAATACAACGGCACAACGATGATCTCTTCGGCCATCATGGCGAGATCCAGCGCCACCCAGCGAATGCTGTTCGAGGCAAGCAGAGCGCAGCGATCTCCTCTTTTCATGCCGCGTGAGATCAGGAAGTTCCTGGCCTCCTGCACCATACCCAGCAACTCGTCTCCCGATACGGAATTCATTTTGCCGTGTCGTATTTCGCGCAAGACCGGCGCAGGGCCGGCTTGTTGAAGTCTTTCGAAAATGTTTTCTAGAAAGGTCATGCTACGCAGCCTTCAACATGCCGGCACACCGCTGTGCTTTTCGAGCAATCTGCACAGGCCGTCACTGAGCGGCGGGAGGTAATCCTGCCACGCGAGCACGCCGCGGCGGACAGGGAACTCGGGATATCGTCGCGCGACCTGCTCCTCGAAATAGACGCCCATGCGCGCCATCAATTGCAGATTACGAGCGACGGTCCGCCCAATGGCGTCTTGAATTTCTTTAGTTTGGGAATCAAGGACATTGAGCGACGCAACGATTCTATCCTCCAGATCAGGGTCGTCCACGCGCGACAACAGATTCTCATGCCCGCGTTCGCGCATTAGATTGCGTATGCGCTCGTCCATCGTCACTCCCGCCGAGGGGACGCCCGCCGGCATCGACGTCACGATGGCATGGTAACGCGAAGAAAGCATCCGGTCGCAGCTTCGCAAGATACTCACGAGTTCGTACATGTTATATCGGTCCGATGCGAAAACGGGAGCGCCGCCGAGTTTCTGCGCCACACGCTCGCATGCATCGCGGTCGAGCATTTCCATGGCGATCAAAATGGGGAAAACTGAGCGTGATTGTTTGTAGCGCGCAACGCCGTTTGCCATAGCCGTCAAGTATTTCTCATACGCGGCATCCACTTCGCGTCCCGAACGATGGAAATAAATCGTGCGGTAATAGCTATCCTTGTAAGCTCCAGTAAACGAATGCGCCATCCATTTTGCGAGCGATGCTTTCACCGGCCACCAGAATGGATTAATGGGACATATCGCAAGCACCGGCAATTTCCCGTCCCATCCCGCATCAAGCAGCGTTTTGCGTCCGTATTCCGGGCCGAGTGGTTCGAAGGTCCACGCTGTATCAGTTCCCAGTTCCGTAGGAACCCCGAGCTTACCGAGAACGTCTTGCGACTCGATATTGCGGGTGATCACCAGTGAATCGCGGCAATATCGCCCGCACATCTTCTGCAGCAGCGGATCCATTTCGCCCGCTTCGGCGCCAAATGCGACGCTAAGCTTGTTTTGTGCTGCGGCGATACCCAGGGCCCCGATCATCATTGTGGTCAGCGCATTGGCGAATTTACTCTTGAACATGGAACCTTCGCACGCCACCACGCCGTCATTTTTTCTCACCTCAGAATGCAGAAATGGAGGAAAGACGTCGGGAAGGTACACTTGTTTCGCGTCGCCAAAATAACCGCGCGTAAGATCGAAACTCTGCGACATCACGCTAAGAGCGACGTTTTCCGGGCCCAGGATGCGCCGCACCTGCCGCAGGATTTCTTCCACGCGCACATCAGAACCCGTGTTACGCGTACCATTGTAGGTTGCAAACAGCAGTTTTAGCTTCGTGCCGGGCTTCCACGATTCGCCGGCACCCAGCATCCATTCGAGCTTGTTTAATTCAATCAGGCCGCTGACCCAGCCCTCGAGAAAAAGGTCGGTCATCGGCCGGAATCCCGCGCGGCGCTGGCCTCAGGTGACGCGTTATGTGCGGAAGTCTCCGGCGGCCAGTTGCGGTACTTATACAGAAAATTATTTTCGCGGCTGAATTTCAGCAGGGGAAAACAATATTGCGAAAACGGCGCGGGACGGCGGCCCATTTCTTCAACCACGCGGCTATTGTCAAACACTGTGTTCCACACCAGGTAGGGAAGAAATACTTTCATTAGTGTGGCCAGTCCGCCGATTTTTCCTGCGCGGCCCGCGAGCGCGTTCACCATTTTGGACGACGGACCTTCGAGGCTCGGCGCGAAGACAGGACCGCGTTTTCCCTGTGCTTTGGAAAGCGCATCCGTCAATTCCACGAATGTCTCGGAATCCGTACCCGAGGATAAATGATAGATTTCGTGCGCAGGCCGTTCTTTCTGATGCAGCGTCGCAACCGCATCGGCGACGAAGTCCACCGGCACGATATCGATGCGCGCTGTAGGCCGGAAGGGAAGAGCCGGAAGCCCGGCCAAGAAGACGAACGCGCGAACCATGTCGAATTGGTTCGTCTCCGGACGGCGGCTATCTCCCAGCACGATGCTTGGCCGGAAAATCGTGCGCTGGACGTCGGGTAGCAACTGCCGGACCATGTGTTCGCAGAATTTTTTCGTGCGCGCGTAGGGATCGTAGTCCGAGCGGTTCCAATCGATTGCGGTGTCTTCCTGGACCACTTCGTCCAAACGCTGCCCTGCGACGGCCACCGTGCTCACGTGGCTGAACCTACGAAGCCCATGGTGGTCGCGAGCGCGCGTCGCGAGTTGAATCACTTCCAGCGTCCCGCGCAGATTCACGTTGAGGCAGCTTTTCTCGGACTTGCGATTCAGCGATGCAGCGCAATGAATGATCGAATCGGTGGTGTGGACCAGGCGCGTGTAATCGTCGTCAGCAAGGCCGAAGTGCGCATCCGTCAGATCGCCGCGGAATATATTGACGCGTGAATTCAAATATTCTTCGAAAAGCGCGAATTCCAGATGCAGTTGCAGCGAGCGCCAGAGACGTTCCTGCGCTTCTTGCTCGCTGCGCGCGCGGACCAGCAGGTTCAGCGGCTCGGAATGGCCCGCAAGCAGGTTCGACGCGATATGTGCGCCAATATAGCCGGTGGATCCGGTCAGAAGGATGGCCACGTTGTGTGTCAGGACGCCGCTGTGGAAGCCGAACTCGCCGCTTCCGCGGCATTCGTCTCGGGTTGTCCCGCGAGTTGCACGGAGCGCCGCGGACGAGATTCCAGTTGGCGTCCTTCGATGAGAGGATAGCACCACTTTCGCAGGGCCGGAATGTGCACGTTGATCCAATAGTCCCACCAATCAAGCGCGCGTGCGTCATAGCCGAAATCGGCTTGTTCCGCGGCGGGCAGCGCGGCGCTTAACTGTTCGACGTTCACCGCTTCGAAATTGTGATCGTTGTGCAGGATGAATGGTTCGAACAGGGAAATTAGCTTGATTACTTTTTCAAGATCGCGTTCCTGCCGAGCGAGAGGCGGACGCGAAGCAAACGGCTCCGCCGCGCGATTAATCGCCTGCACGATGGTTCTCTGGGCCGGGGCCGAAAGCTTGTCATACCGCGCTTTTGAAACGGGAATAGCATCGAATTTTAAGCGCATCCGCTGATTCAAATCCGTCTGCGCGCGATAAAATCTACGGTGCCCCAAGCCCGTCAACTCGATTGATCGGCGCATGTCGCACGGGTTCGCGATGGAAGTTGCCAGTTGATAGACGCGAGCGTTGCGTCGCGCGATTAGCGCCGCCGCGATCAGCGTCATGCCCCGGCACACCAGGTCCACCGGAATCAGGTCGAGAGACTTGCTCTCATTCGTCGGCAGTTGGCGGAAGAAAGTTCCGAGCAAATAAGAAAGCGAGGCGGAAGTATTAATGCCCTCATTCCAGCCCTGGAAGGGTTTTTCGATGGACGATTCCACGATGGCCGGCCGCACCACCGCAATCGCCGCGTCGGGATTCTGGTCCAGAAAATGTCGGATCAATGATTCCGACATGCTTTTGGTAAACGTATAAGTGTTCGGCCATCCGAGTTCATTCGCGCGGCTCGAGCCCGCATCGGTCAAGGTATCGCGAAGCCAGCGGACACGGTTTTTGCGAATTTGATTTTCCAGCGCCGCCCCGTGAAGGTCTTTTGCGGCGTGCTCTTTTTTCAGCGCAGCGCGGCGAAGCTCTTCGGCCACTTCTCCAGACTCCGCGCGCTTTTCCGTCTGGAGGACCAGCGATTCGAGCGATTGCCATTCCTTTTCGGCGTCATAATCGCGCAGGACGACGGGCGTGTAATTCTTCAGAAGTGTTTCCAGGATTCGGCCGTCGCGGCGCCCGATCACGTAACAGGTGGAAAGATGCAGCAGGGACGCATGATCGCATTCACGCAGGAAATTCAGTACGTATACCGTCGAGCGAACGTTCATCGCCAGCGCGTCGCGCAAATCCGGATTGAAGTCCGTCAGCCCGGAGCTATTGACGATTACATCCACAGAGCGCGCGAGCCGCTGGCGCATTTCGGGCGAAAACCCCAGGTCCGGTGTGCTGACGTCGCCATCGACCACTTCGATCCGTTCGCGTAAAAATTGCGCAAAGCGGCTGCCGTATCGTTCGGCTAGTGGCTCGAAGACAGGAGACTCTTCAATCTTGCGCTGAAATCGCTGCAGAGCAGTTACCGTCCGGTTGTGCCGAACCAGCAGGTAAATGCGGCCGATCTCCGGCAAGTCGGTCAGCAAATTCGACAGCCAGACTTTTCCGATAAATCCCGTTGCTCCAATCAGCAAAATATTTTTCCCGCGCAACGTCTCGCGCACTGAAAATGGTCTGAGACCATTGCCGGAATCAAAATGAACCACCGGCAAATGGACCTTAGGTGCTGCGCGCTCGTCCGTTTGGATTGCTTCATCCAGCGCTCCGGGGTGTTTCGCGAATCCTAAAATGCGTATCAGCGCTTTGCGCGAGACCCTGCCGTCCGGCTGCCTGCCCGTGATTTTCGCGAACGCGCCGCGCGGACGGATTACCGGATCGAGCAGGCGTCCCGTGGCCATGCCATTGCGAAAATCCAGACGGTTGCAAACAATTTGCCGCACGCCGAGATGCTTTGCGAGCGGCCGCATGATGTGGTCCAAGCCCTGGCTCACCAGAACCACAGGCGCGCCCGAAGCCAGAGTTTTCGCCAGTTTATCCACCCCTTCTTTTTTCAGGCGCGGCTTCAGGAAATATTCAAAGAATTCTTCGCCCAACAGGTCCAGCCGATCGCGGCTGACTCCGCGCAGAATGCTGTGCAATAGCCGCGTCGCGAACACGCGATTCGTGCAGTAAAGAAAGGGCCGCGCAATCGCGAGAAAAGCCATCCCTCCCCGGCGCGTCCACCGCTGCAAAAAGCTTTGCGAGTTCCACGCAAAAAAGGCCACAGGCCGCACTGCCGTCAGATTCAGCAGGCTCCCTTCCACCCTCCAGAACACACGTTCGCGCGCACCGGCAGCGGAGGCGTCTTGCTCGCCCTGTGAAACATTCGAAATGTGATCGTTTGGCTTCGACGGCAACATCGTGAGTGGTTTGCTGCAATTCCGAATGAAGATACAAAATTATCACGCCACCCGCCTGCAATCAAGCCATGAGGACTTAGTGGAAACGGCAAAGTGCGTTGAGCTGGAACTCGTTAGAGATTTCCCAATGGCGACCCAGTTTAAATCACGCGACCCTAAATCAGGGCTGCTTTTCCGGGTAATCGAATCGGAAGCTGTCGCCCGCAGGGCCCGCAACGCCGCGCGTGTTGTACTCCAACATATATTTCAGATGGCGCTCATCCTCGGGATAGCCCACTCCCTGCGGATACGGATAAGGCACGAGCGTGTGAAAGGGAAGTGGCGAGACAGTGTCGCCGTGCGCTGCGTAAAAATCCATGTCCTTCGCGAATCCGTTGGCATAGAAGAAATAGTCGCGCGCCCAGCCGTCCGGCAGTTCCGGCAAATGCGTGGGGTCGAAATCGACCACTACTTCGTCGCCGGAACCAAAAATCACGTATTCGTCGTCCGGCGCGCGAAGCAGATCTGTGACGTCGCCGTACCGCGTATAGTTCCCGGTCTGCCGCGTGTACGGCCCGGTTTCGCTGACGTCCTCATAGATATAGCTCAAATCGTTGCGCGGATTTCCTTCCACCACGCGCGGATAGCCGAGAAACTGCAAATACGCCTTGGCCAGCGGAACTTCTGTCGTCTTGAACGGCGTATCCTCCGCGGAATTGTCCACGCGAATGCGATCCCAATAAATTTTCAGATTTGTGGTGATGCGAATGAACCGCGTCCCCGGCGGCAGCTTTCCGGTCAGATCCGCGATCATCGTTCGCGAAAGTCCGGCCGGAAATCCCATATCGTCCACTACGCGAACCCAGTTCGCCGAATCGTCAAGCATCTCGACGTAGGGCGGCACCGGCTGTATTCCAGCCTGCCACGCCGCGTACATCGAGCTAGCGCTGAAATAATCGGTAAAGCCGTCCATCAGCAGACGCAGCGGACGCGACGGATCCCATGGTCCGATATCGAGCTCGATCGTGTGCATCGCGGCGAAGCCAGCGTACGGCGCGTCGGCAAAGCTGGTCACATATTTATGGTCTCGCTCGACCAGCAGCGGCAACAGGTTGTGCCCGCCGTCGTCCCACGCGCCGAGCGGCGGATGCGCTTCGAAACTCGCAATCACTCTAAATTTCGGGAACGGCGGATTGGTCATGAAACGTTCGTTGGGATAAACCTCAACGTCCGAAGGGTGATCTACAGCAATGAGCCGCGCCTGATCGAGGTAGTCCAGCTCTTCCATCGGCTCGACCATGCGAAACTGAATGAGGCCATCTTTCGCTTCCACCTGCGATCCTGCAACTTTGAAATATTCCTCCGGGTCGGGCGTGTTGTGTTGGTTTGGAGCGATCCAATGTCCGACGATCCCCGGGCCAATCATGTCCGCGAGAAATTCGAATTTCCGGCCGTTCCAAACGAACACGATCGGACACGAACTGCCGCGCCGGTCAATCTCCGTAATACGGTCCGTTTTTAGCGCGGGAATTTCCATCTCATCTTGCAGGACGCCGGTGGGCCACAGCAGCCGAACTACGTCCACGCCGCGTTCCGATCCAAGCCCCGCCAAAATATCCGTGGAACCCTGGCCCAGGTAGCCTGACGCGCCCGTGATCTCCCACTTCTGTTGCAACGCTCCGGCGCTCATCTCAACTTTTGTGCCTATCCCGGTCTTGTTGTCATTGGTGCCTTTGAATTCCATTCGCAGCCAGTTGTAACGGTTGCCACCTTCGTTCTTCAAAAGCACCGGCGGCAAATGATTCTGCGTGATCAGCAAATCCGTGGAACCGTCGCCGTCAAAATCGAACGCGATCACTCCTCGCGGATTGTGCAGCACAATTTTGTCCAGTCCCACTTCGGAAGTCACGTCGCGAAACCCCTTCTCGCCTTCGTTTCGGAGCAAGACGATCCGCCCGTCCCCAGAAAAATTCTCGCCTACTGCGACGAGGTCCATCCATCCGTCGTCGTCATAATCCAATGCCGCCACGCCCCAGCCGCGCATCCACTCCAAATCCGGAAGCGGAACTCGTTCAAATGATTTTCCTTGGACGTTGCGCCACAAGCTCAGCCCGGGCGTTCCCCAGTGTGTGAATGCCAAGTCCATCCAACCATCCTTGTCGAAATCGAGAGCCGTGACGCCCGCCGTCGGAGCCGGCATATCGGTGGCCCATGGAGTGGTAGCCTGAAAAAGTCCCTCGCGCGGATTCATGAATGCGACCGGCGCCTTCTGCCATCCGGTAACGACGAAATCGATCGCCCGGTCGTTGTTCAGATCGCTTCCGATCGCGCCGACGGAAGGCGCACTACCGGCGAGCCCCGACTCGGCCGTCCAATTGGTGAATGTTCCATTGCCATTATTCCGCCACAGAACATTTCCGGCAGCCGTGGCGTCAGCCGGAAATGAAAATGGCTCCGCGGAATTCGCGAGCGGAAAATCATTGAAGCGTGTCACATAAAGATCCAGATCGCCATCGTGGTCGTAATCGATAAACGTCACGCCCATTGCGAGCCCGACCATTTCAATTCCAACTTCTTTGGTAACGTCCTTGAACGTACCTTTTCCTTCGTTATGGAAAAGCAAAACGCCGCCATTCGTGCTGACCGCGAGGTCGGGCATTCCGTCATTATCGTAATCACCGACGGCGCATCCCATCCCTAAGCCATGAATTTCCAGTTTCGCCTGTCTCGTGACGTTTACAAATCTCCCGCCACCTTCATTCTTGTACAGCGCTGCATTGCCCTGGCCGTCCGCATCGACCAGAAAAATATCCGGCCGCCCATCACCGTCGTAGTCGATAATGCACGCCCCGCTGCCAAGAAAAGACGCTACCGATTCGGGTGCAACTTCTTCGCGAACCACTTTTCCGGGCCGTTTCGTTGCATTCGAAGGCGTCCTCTGTTCCGCTTGGGTCGCTTCCAAACGCACCGGCAACCCAGAAAGAGAAGTGACGTTCACAAAATGCACGGGAACAGCAGGCGGTACTGGTTCGGGAGCGGGCATCATCGATTCCGCGAGCGAATATTTTCCCTGCTCGCCATAAATAAAACTTACGGGCTTGCCGAGTTTCTCTGAGATCAAATGCTGAAAACGGTCGAAATGCTCTTTCGCGCGCGCCGTATCGTCCTTTCGCTGCAAGGCTTGTGCCACGCCGAATTCCGCTGAAACCTGGAACGGATTTAACTCGATGGCGTGCGTGAACGCAGCGATGGCCTTGTCGTATTCGTGCTCTTGCGAATACACCAAGCCAAGAAAATATTGTGCATCGGCATCGTACGCATCGAGCTGCGCTACTTTTTGAAAATTCTCGATTGCAGCGTCCGAATTGCCGAGGGCTTTTTCGAGAAGGCCCAGGTTGAACCAAACGCGTGGATTCCGAGGATCGCGCTCGGCCGATTTCGACAGGATCGGCCGCGCTTCGTCAAATCGCTGCATATTCAGCAGCGCGATTCCCGCGTTCACGCAGCCGACATCGGATTGCGGTTCCAGAATGCAAGAACGCTGAAATTTCCCCAGCGCTTGTTCGAATTGTTGGCGGTTCATCAGCGCCACGCCGAAATTATTTTCGCGTATGATTTGCGCGTGCGAAGCTGCCCGTGCTTCCTCCTGCTCAGCAGGGGTTGGGTCAGCGGATTTGGGTGCATGAGCGCGCTTCATTTGCTGCGCTGCACCGGGAAGAACGCCGGCAGGCGCGCCCGTTATCACTAGCAAAGCAACAATTGTGCGGGCCAACCGCAGCCGCGACTTCAAACGCGTCATGCAATCCTCAGAGGAAGTATCCAAGCCATTCTAGCGTTTCGCGAGCGGCTTTGCCGCAATTGCCCCGCGGCCCTCTTCCACGGTCACGATCTGATCCGCCGCCACATTTTTTAAGTGATCCGATTGCCCGCTCGGCCATCGAATTTCGACGGCGTCGGCCTGCGTATGCGAGGCGAGCCCGAAAGTCACAACCAGCTCGCTTGAGGACAAATAGCTCGACCCACTGCGTAACATCTGCGATTGCGTGTCATTTCCAGCGGTCACACGCACGACAGCGCCGATTCCGTCGCGATTCGATTTCGTTCCGGTTAGCTTGATTCGCAAACTATGATTTGTCGTACCAGCATTGCGGAACAAAGCAGCAGGCCCGCCATTGGTTGCTACCAGCACATCGAGCGCGCCGTCATTATTGATATCGCCGTAGGCCGCGCCTCGTGCCACGCGAGGTGCGGCAAAAGATGCCCCGGCGGATGTCGTCACCTCTTTGAATTTCCCATCGCCGAGATTATGAAAAAGGTGCGGCGGTTCCGCGTAGCGCACGCGCGGCTGCACTCTTTCGATGGCGTCTTCGATATGGCCGTTCGCAATATAGATATCCAGCCAGCCATCGAGGTCGTAGTCAAAAAAGAAACACCCAAATCCAAGCGTCAGCAAACTTGCGTGGCCCACGTCCGATTGAGGCGCGTCGTCCACAAACAGCCCGTTGCGCTCGTTATGGTAAAGCGCAAGCATCTGGTTCGAAAAATTCGTGATGAGCACGCTCGGATATCCGGAACGATCGTAGTCTCCGGCGTCCACGCCCATTCCGGCACGAGCGATTCCGTCCTCGCTGTATCCGATGCCCGCCTGCACGCCTTTTTCCGAAAATGTTCCGTTTCCATTATTTATGTAAAGCTTGTTCGGCTGCGTATCGTTGCTTACTAGAATGTCCGGCCAGCCGTCCTGATTCGTGTCGAGGATTGCCACACTCAGACTCTTCGAGGCCGGGTCGTACAGTCCGGCTTTCTGAGTCGCATCCTCGAACGTTCCATCTCCACGATTGTGCCAGAGACGTATCGAACTCCCCTTATAAGGCTCCGGCGTGCAGTACGATTTTGTTTTTCCGTCGAGCGCGCAATAAATATCGTTCTCTGGCGACCACTGCACGTAATTGGCGACTACCAGATCCAGATGCCCGTCGCGGTCGTAATCCACCCAGGCGGCGCTGGTGCTGAATTCGTTCGGCCCCCACAAGCCGGCCTTCTTCGTCACGTCCGTAAACGATCCATCGCCGTTGTTGTGGAACAAATGGCTCTGCCCGAGCGCGGTGATGAAAATATCGTCGTAGCCATCGTTGTCGAAATCGCCGATGGCCACTCCCATGCCATAGATTTCCGTCGCGAGTCCGGCCTTCTGCGTGACATCAGTAAAAGTTCCGTCGTGGTTGTTGTGATACAGCGCGAGAGTCGTGTGGCGGCCGGCGTGCCCCGGCCACGCAGTGCCGTTCACAAAGAGAATATCCTGCCAGCCGTCGTTGTCGTAATCCAGAAATGCCACGCCTGAACCCATCGTTTCAGGTAGCCACTTTTTGCCGAACGCGCCGCTATTGTGAACGAAGTGAATTCCCGCGGCACGCGTCACGTCCTCAAATTGCGTTGCATATCCGCTAGCGGAGGGCAGCGTGCTCTTTTGCGGCACGCCCACCGCTACGGTTAACTCACTGGCCGCAAAGAAAATCACAAGAGCGTTCGCAGCACACGCTGCAAATGTCCATGTCCGGCGCGGGCGCTCGTTCTTCAATCGGAATCCTTCGCCCGGCCGGAGACGCCCTGATATTTCGCCGCGTTATTTTTTCGGTTCGGCTCTAGTGCAGAAACGTGCTCGTGTATCGGCTGCCGTTCCACATTGTCGTCCCGGTGCGTTCGCAGGTAAGGCCCCGTCAGCGTTTGCGCTGACTCGTCGGCTTTGAAACGCAAATAGCGCTTTTGAAACTCGCTCGCGACGTCCGGGCGGCCGAGTCCCGTATTGCACAGCATCAAGTTGTAGTTTGCTTCCAGGTCTTCGGGATCGATTGCGAGGGTTGCGTCGAATTCCTTTACCGCATCAGCATATCGCCGTTGCAGAAAATAGATGCGCCCGAGATCGTCGTGCACCACTCTATCGCGCGGATATTGCGCCAGGACTTCGCGCAGGTGCTCGGCGGCTTCATCATAGTGGCCTTCGTTACGCAGCGCCTTCGCGTAGAAAAAATGAGCCCGCGCAAGATGCGGACTCAGCGCTAGTGCGTGCTCGAGCGCTTCGCGAGCAGCCGCCAAATGTCCTTCCTGGACGCGGACGCGCCCGACATTCACCCACCCGTCGGGATTGTCGGAAAAAATCTGCGTAATTTTCTCGAATGCCCCGCCGGCCCCGGTCAAGTCGCCCTGCTGAAATAGCCCGATGCCGTAATCATTCCACCGCGTCCAATCTTCGCGGCTCAGAACCACCTTGGGTTCAGGTTCCGCGGCCTTTTCGCTCAATACATTTAAATCCACACTAGTTTCCGCCATCACTACAACAGGCAGCGCGGGGATGCCCTTGGCGCCCCCCGGCATCTTCGCTGGATCGCCGGTGAAAACATAATGAGCGTCGTCAAAATTCGGCGATGGCTCAGCGCTTGGTTCCTTCGGACCGCGAGCGCCGGCAAAAGAGAACTGCGTATTCCACCAGGAAAACTTGCGGTAGTTCACTTCGGCGGTGACATGTATTTTCCCGCCGGCGTTCGATGGAATTTGCAGCCTGTAATGTACCGTGTCCGCGGCGCCGGGCGGAATCAGATGGACGTAAACCACCGCGCGCGTAGCCCAGGCGTTGCGCTTGTTGATCGGGTTGCCATGGCCGTCGATTTGCAGCGAACGGTAAAAATGCGCGCCGGGATCCACCGGACCTTTTCCATCATCTTCGGCACGGCCACTCCAGAAAATTGTGTGGCCCGCGTCATCAACAGCTTTTAGCTCAACCCAGCAATCGAACGCATCCACCGTGCCGCCGGGGAAGAAATGCCCCAACTTGCGCGTGCGCACAACTGCATCCACTCGATATGTCTTTCCGCGGCGCACCGACGCGGTAGTGCGATTCAGTGGAGCAGTCAGCAACGCGACCGGCGTCGCGGATTCTTGCGAAGCATTTGCTGGAATGGACGCTTCCGCTTCTTCGCCGACCGCAAACGTCGTTGCAAGTGTAGGCGTGGGCGGATTCACCGAAGATCCTGCATTCGCTTGGCTCAGGGCACCGGCCGCCACCGCGGTACTTTCCGGCGATATCGCGAAAATATCAATGCTCACTTCCTGGTCCGCAAGAAACTTTTCGGTTTCGTTCAACTGCGCGGCGTCATCATTCACATACGGCAGCGCCGAGTTCGCGGCGACGAAGCGGTGTGAATGCACTTTGCCGGCGACATTTCCAGCATCCCCGGAGGGGGTCATCTGCATATGGCAGTCCGCGCACGACTGGGATTTGGCCGGATAATAAAACGACCGCGCGCCTTCGCCCGAAACACCGCTCGCTTGCCAGTTATCGTATTCATTGAAACCGCGCACCCAGCGGTAGTGATTTACCGGGACATCGAGATGTACCTTGTGACACGTTGAGCAAAACTCCGCCGTTTGTGTCCGCATGAAGGGTTTTAAGAAAACGCGCCTGTGGGGCTCGGGATTTAGCTCGGTCAGAAAATCGTGCAGCCGCCGGACTAGCGGATTCTTGCTCGCGGCCAGGCGATGTAGTGCCGGGTACTCCAGCTGAAAATCTCCCTGACCCATCGTGCTTTTCACTCTTGCGATCGAGTGACACATCATGCAGCCGAGGCCGGCTTGGCCCGCGGGCGTATTTTCAACTTCGCGGATCGGACGGTCAAACATGCCGCTATAAAGCAGCGCAGGATCGTGGCATCCGGCGCACCACTTCGACGGTTTTACTCCGACAGTGTCCTGCATGTACTCGATGCTCTTGCGATACCAAGCATTGTTGAAGGAAGAAAAATGGTGCGCCGAACCTTGCCATTCTTTGTAAATGTCTGCGTGGCAGCGCTGGCAGGAATCGGACTCCGTAAAATAATTCGCGGGAATTTGCCCGCCGTGCGCAGTCTGCGCCGAACTCGGAAAAAACGGTCCGCTCGGCCCATCGCCTTCGCTGTCCATGGAAGCCGGCGCGATCGCCGGATTTTCGATCCGGTGCCCGCGCTCCCAGGAAGTCGTCCGTATCCAGCGCGCGCCGAAAACAAGTAACCCCGCCAGGATAAGGAAACTCGTGCTGCGGAGCAGTCCCGCTGCCGGCCTCCTCGCAAGAAAACCGTGCTTGTCCGCCCATGCGGAGGCCAGCAGTGCGCCCCCAGCCACGCATGCCCCGATATGAGCGTAAAGCAGCGGCCATTCGTCGCGGCGCGTGCCGGTCTTTATTAGTACAGCTCCCAGCACGCCTCCGGTCGCAATTAGGATCCAGCCGATACGGGACGTCGTCGAACCACCGCGCAAAATTCCGCGCAGCGTGAATACCAGAAGAATCAGAAGTGCTATGCCCGCCGCCAGGTGCAGTATCACCGCAGCAAAGTAAGGGACGTTCGCTGCGGGCCACACGAAAAGATACGCGGCCGTCACGAACAAAACGGCGAGCAACATCATCCTAGGCCCTCTCATCGCGCGCTCTGTGATGTCGCCATTAATGGAATGTTTAGAGTGGGCAAAATTCTTGGGTTCCAGTCGAACGCAAAATTCTCACCCTAAGTTGAAGGCCTGTCAATCGCGGTTCATTTTCGCTGACGCGGCTTAATTGCGTCGCGCGTGTTAGACTCGGCGGCTCGCGAAATAGGAGAAAGGTCGAAGTGGACGACGTCGTTTACATCTCGCTCACTGAAATGTCTGAACGTATTCGCGCCAAGAAATTATCTCCGGTCGAATTAGTCGACGCGCACCTGGCCCGAATCACACAGTTGAATCCAAAGGTGAACGCATTCGTCACGGTCGATGAAAAGCGAGCGCGCGAACAGGCGAAGTCTGCGGAGGCCGCGCTCAGCTCCAGCGCAAAATCAAATTCTATCGGCCCGCTCCACGGTGTGCCAATCTCAATTAAGAGTTCTATCGACGTCGCGGGCTTACCATGCGAATGCGGCAGCATCTTAAGGAAGGGAAATATTCCTCCCGAAGATGCGCCCCTGGTGAAAAGGCTGCGGGCGGCGGGCGCCATCATTCTGGGAAATACAAACGTGCCGGAATTTCTGATGGCATACGAAACCGACAACCTGCTCTATGGGCGAACGAATAACCCATGGGATCTTTCGCGCACGCCGGGCGGCTCAAGTGGTGGCGAAGCGGCGGCCATCGCTGCGGGTTGCTCCGCCGGAGGAGTGGGCAGTGACGGTGGAGGATCGATTCGCATACCCGCGCACTACACTGGGATTTGCGGGCTGAAGCCGACACCCGGCCGCATTCCTTCCACCGGGCATTTCCCCGGGTCCGCGGGGCCGTTTGCGCAGCTCGGAGTGGTTGGTCCAATGGCGCGCACGATTCGAGATGTGGAAAGACTGTTTGAGGTGATGGCCGGGCCAGATCCCGGCGATCCGGCGTCTGCTCCGGTTCCACTGAGGCGTTGGAGCGCGCAGGAAATTCGGGAACTCAGGGTGGCCTATTTTGTGGATGACGATGCGACCCCCGTCACTCCTGAAACCGCCGCAGCCGTGCGCGCCGCAGTCGAAGCTTTGCGTAGCCAGGGATTTCAGGTGGCTGAGTGGCGGCCTCAGAATCTCGACCGAGTGTGGCAACTCTGGTGGAATCTGTTCGGGCGCGCGGGCCAGATGGCCTTTGCGCCGACAATCGAAAGTCACGAAGCGGAGTTGAGTCCCATCTTGCGCGCATTTCGCGCGAAAGTTGCCGAACTGCCTCCGCTCACCGCGCAGGAACTCTTGAACACGCTTCTCGCTCGCGACGTGCTCCGCGCCAACCTGCTGGCAAAGATGGAAGAGTTCCCCATACTTATATGCCCGGCGTGTGCCGTGCCGGCGTTCCGCCACGGCGAACGGGAATGGACGGTACAAGAGCGCAAAGTCGAGTATTTGAAAGCGATGAGCTATTCGCAGTGGTTTAACCTTCTGGGGAATCCCGCTGCGGTGGTTCCGGTAGGCCGCTCTCCAGAGGGCTTACCAATCGGCGTGCAGATTGTTGGCCGCCCGTGGGAAGAGGAAGCCGTGCTCGCGGTCGCCGCGAAAATTGAAGATGCATGCGGCGGCTTCCGTCGCCCGCCGATCTAACTTGTGAGAGTTCCACGGCTAGCTCGCGGTGTTGGCGCGGGCGATAAGCAGGATTGCCAGGATGTAAAAAATGAACATCAGGGCGAGGAAGGCCGTCGCCCGTTTGTTTGCTCCGGCGAATTCTTTCCACACGAAGATGCCCCACAGCGCCGCGACCATCGGTGCAGATTGGCCGATGGCATAGGAAATTGCGACGCCGGTGAAGTTTGCGGCCACCAGGTTGAAAACAGTTCCGGTGGTCCATATCGCTCCGCCGGTGAGGCCAAGCAAATGGCCGCTGGTGGGGCCGCGAAAAAATCCGCCGAAGCCTACCGGCGAGCCCACGAGCGGCTTCTTCATGAAATACACATTCCAGATAAAGCAGGAGAGCAGAGCGCCACCGGTGAGAAACACAGCGATGCTGTAGGGCCCGAGCGTGTTTCCGTGCGTGAGAGCGCGAGTGGAGAAGGGAGCCCACAGCCCCATCAGCACGCCGGAGACGATGCAGGTGATGATGCTCTTTCGCGAGACTTCTTTGCCCTTGCTTACCTCGCCATAAGCTTTTCCGTCGAGAATTACTGCGACGACGGCGCACAATACGCCTGCTGCCAGCATCCTTACATCGCCCTTTTGTTGCTGAACGTAACTCAGGGCCACGCCGACCACCAGGGCGATGCCGATGGCGACAGGAAAAGCGGTGGCCAAACCCGCCATATCGATGCCGGCGACCAGGAGCAGGTTCGCGAGGTTGAAGATCACTCCGGCGAGCAAGGCCCAGCCGATATTGGAAGCGTCGGCCGCGTGCACGTTGTTCAAGAAACTAGAAGAGTTGTTTCCGCTGCTACCCAGCGTGAATGCAAAAATCAGTGAGGTAAGAAAAATTCCGACCGCGTAGTCCCAGTAGAACAGTTCGAAACGGTAGTTCTTCACGCCTTTGAAGGTATTGGCCCAGGAACCCCAGCAGATTGCACTGGTTACCATCATGATCAAAGCCAGGGTTGCGTCATGCGGCGTGAACATTAAATTCCTCTTGGTAGCACCAGCGCGTGATGGATGAGTCGTGCAGTGGCTGCTTATAGTTCTCTGGCGCTACGCGCGTCAAGCGAAAAGGCAAAGTGCGAATGCTATACTTCGCCCATGTTTCATAGATTTCTTTTCTGCGGGTTTCTCTTGCTGCTTGGAAGCTCCTCGGCAAACGCGCAAGCGCCTTTGCAGCAAGCGCAGGAACTGAGGCGGCAGGCGGATGCCAAAGCGTTTGCGGGAGATTGGGCCGCAGCAATTGCGAGTTACGACGAGGCATTGCGGGTCTCGCCGCAGAATCTAGCCGCCGAAATCGGCCTCGCGCAAGCCTATCGCGGCGTGCACAACTACGCCGAAGCAAAACAAATTCTGGAACGTGCTCGCGCCGAACATGCGCGGAGCGCAAAGCCGCTCGCCGCGCTCGGCGATCTCGAAATAGAACTGCAGACTTATGACGCAGCGATAGCGCATTTGCGCGCGGCGCTTGCGATTGCGCCTTCAGATGTCGAATCGCGTAACCGGCTGGCTGTCGCTTACCAGGCGAAGGGAGATTTGAACAGCGCGCTGGCGCAAATCGCGAAGGTTCTGGCGCGCGACCCCAAGAACGCTCTCGCTTACTACACGCGGGCAAAAATTTATTCCGACCGGAATCAGGACGCAGCGGCGCTGCCGGATGCAGTGAAAGTTGTCGAGCTGCAGCCGCGGAATTCGCGGGGCCGACTGCTGCTGGGTAAAGTTCTTCTGCGCGCGCCGCAGGGCGAAGCAGCCGAACAAACCGAGGAGCGTTGCCGGCGGGCGATTGCCACACTCGAACCTCTCCTCGAAATGTCGTCAGAGGATTCGGAGACATTGTTTTTGCTTTCCCGCGCGTACGAATGCTCGGGAGCATCCGAGCAGGCGCAGAAAACACTGGCGGCGTTTGAAGCCTCTTCGAAAAACGATCGCGAGACGAAAGAAAACCAGACACAGGCGAAGCACCTGGTGCAGCAAGCGAACGAGCTGGCGTTAAAGAATGATTTCGCCGGCTCGCTGGAACTGTTGCAGCAGGCCATTGCGAAGGACGCAACGTATGGCGCGGCGTATTCGCAGCTTGCAAAACTATATTACTCGGCGGGCGATATTGAGAAAGCGAGCGAGTCGATTTCGAAAGCGCTGGAGCACGATCCTTATCAACCGGATTTTCTTTACGTGCAAGGGAAGATCTTTGAGAAGCAAGGAAAGCCGGAGCAAGCGCTCGCGGTTTTCGAACGAACCACGATTGTGAATCCGAAGGAGTCGGACGCATTTTTCGAAATGGGCGCGATTTACGAACAGCGTGGAAACAAGGAGCATGCGCTGGCGGCGTACAAGAAAGCTGCGGCGCTTTCGCCGGACGAGCCCGACTACCAGCGCGCTCTGGCGGCGCTTTCCGGGCACGTCGCGCGGCCTTGATTGCGTTCGCAATGCGGAGCAGCGGCTGGCCGGCTCGCTCCGTGTCGTGCTCAAAAAAGAGAAGAGCAGATTCCTCGCTGCGCTCGGAATGACAGGCGGGGGAGAGGGTCGCGTTGAGAGTCATTTTAGTGATCTGGGTGGGTCGTGGCTGGGGGCGTGGGACGTGTTAAGAGATCTACGAATTCTTTGTAGAATTTTTGTTTGTCGAGATCGTCCTGTATTTCCACTTCGCGTTCGCCCATGTGAGGGCGAGTGGTTTCGTTCCAGACGAGGGTGTCGCCGTAGGACGCGCCGTGGTCAATCGAAACGTCGAGGTAGAGTTTTTTCCACTTGGTGATGATCGAAGGATCGAGCCAGGCAACGGACGCTAGCTCGTCCCACAGATAATTGTCCTCGGCGTATTTGGCGGTGTACTGACCCGCGGGATACTGGCTCTTGCCAATCTGCGAAATTAAATCCTTGTCCATCTTGGTCTTCAGCGAAATATCGACGGTGGTTACGACGATGCGCGGCCAAGGCGCGTGAAGGACGATGCGCGAAGCTTCTGGGTCCATCCACAGATTGAATTCGCGGCGGGGCGTCATGGTGAATTCGGGGTCATCGGTTTGCGGATTCAAACTGCCACCCATCAAGACGAGCTCTTTGGCGAGGGATGCAAACTGAGGATCGATGGCCTGCGCGAGAGCGAGGTTTGTGAGCGGACCGCCTTCGTAAATTGTGACCTGGTGAGGATATTGATGAACCATGCGCAGCAGAAAATGCGCGATGCCTTCCGTGGAAGCTTTTGTAGTGGGCGCACCCTCAGGCATGGGCGGAACTTCAAACGGGCCGTGCACGGGGTGGCGCTTGGCAAAATTCCACGCGCCCTGATAAACGACCTTGCCGTAGAGCGTTTCCCACCGCGCGATGTATTCTTTGCTGTTCACGAGAGGGAATATTGCGCCGGGAATGACGGGAATATCCGTGCGGCCGATAATTTCGAGAAGACGCAAAGCGTGCTGGACTTCTTCGTCGCGCCAAGCGTCACCGGTGACTATGGTGATGCCAAGTACATCGGTATCGGGCGACTGGACGAGCGCGAGGATGGCTTGAGTGTCAGTTCCACCGGGGCCAGCGCAATCCTGGTCAATGATAATCTTGCGCTTTTCCTGGGCCGCTAGGGGGGATGCGGCGGCGACAACGGCAAAAATAAGGAGCGCGAAGAGAACACACTTTGAGAAAGTGGTGAGCGGAAAAGCGCGCTTTCGCGGGAGAGTTGACAGCGAAATGTCGCGAAAGCGATTGGTTGAAAGTTCTCGATTAGAACGGGGGGCCGTTGTTTGTTTTCTATAAGTTAGCGGGTGTTCTAATAAATGATGTTCTCGATTAGAAATTCCGGAAAACGGCAGCAGATTTGAGGTAAGAGGCGATCCGGATCGGCCAGCGATTTCGCCGCTATTTGCTGGTAAGGCTGAACAATCGATTAGGTGTCCTGAGCGGTTTGTGAGAGCAATCAACCCGGAAGCCTCAGGGGACGTCTCGGCGACCAGGGTTGAAACCCCTGAGGGGTGAGCCAGCTTTAAGTCGGAGCTCAAGCTCCGACCCCCTAAGGAGTCGGCTATCAGGCGCAGAGTAAAGGCCGAGCGGGGCCCCGACACACCCAGCCTGTGGCCAGCGCTGGACTTCGTTGCGCCGCGCCAGGCTGCCGCTCGTTTGTGCTCCGTCGTCATCATAGCTCCAGAATTACGCTAGCACGGAGAAGCGCGTTTTGGAAGGACTCGCGTGCTGTGGACTTTTTGATTCGGAGAAATTACTTCATCCCGCGGAGCATATTGTAGAAGTCACTTTCGCATTTTCTGTCGTTGTAAGCGAGTATTATCATCATTTGGTGAGAAACTGCGCAGACGATGTGTAAGTCTTTGGGATCCGAAGACTTGTTCGACTCGACACAGACAGTAGGAATTCCAGCCACAGTTAGTTCCGAAATTCGCCCGATGCCGTATCCATTTCTCATCATCTCGCTCGAATAATCTCTTCTCCATTGGTCATCGTTTGCGGATGGGGCATCTGTTCGCGGATAGAATCGCGCCACGGCGAATTCTCTGTGATGCAACATCGCGGTCACATTGCATTCGTGTATAAAGCGTGCTTGAAACCAGCCATTCGGCACCGGAATATTTCGGTCGCCGCACTGAATCGCATCCCCGTGCCTCCAGTGCCATAGCTTCGCGTAAATCGTCCACCTGTTGGCGCCGCAAACCATTATGAGAATGCCGAGGATGACGACAGTCCAAAAGGTCAGACTCTTCCGGCTCATTTCGCTCGCGGCCGCTGCACCTTCACTAGAACTGGAAGCGGGCGCCGAATTGAGCGGCGAACGCAGTGGCGCCAGGAGCGAGTTCGTCAACAGTGCGGTATCCGGGCGTGTTGTGTGGATTGGGTATGGCCGTCAGTGAAGGGCAAGTGATGTTCGCATACAGCGCTGCATTCACGGGCGTACAAGCAGAGTTGCTCGTCGGACCCACGAAGCCAAAAACGTCGGGGTCGGAGTACAAGTTGCTGGCATTCGTGAGGTTGAATAAATCGGCACTTAGGCGCAGCGAATAGTGCTCCTTAATACTGAAGTCCCTGGCGATGCGCACATCCCAGTTATAGAAGGCAGGCTGGCGCCCGGGATACTCAGGCAGAAGAAATGGCTTTCCGCTGCCAATCTGAACGGTAGGCCGGTCGTTGTTCGCGAATTGATTGATGACGGCGTCGCCGTTGATGTCCACATTTGAATAAGCAGGGTAGGCGAGACCACTGTGAAGAATGAAGTTCGTGCTGAAATTGAAGCCCCAGGGGAGATCAAGGACCATGCCACCCTTGAACTGGTGAGTGATATCGAGGCCGTCGCGCCCATAGTCCAAGTTGAGATTGAATGGATCCTGGGGTCCGAAGAACGTTTCGGTGTCGCGCTCGCTGGAAGCATTCGCATTGTTTTTTGACCAAGTGTAATTGGCGAAGAATTGATAGCGATGCGCGAAGCGCTTGTTCACGCCTAACACAAATTCCTGATAGTTTCCGCGGCCAAAACTGCCCAGCTCGCTGGCGCTAAAGAGTGTGGGATCAAGGGGAGTAGCGAACTGAGTTATAGGGTCGCCCGGTGCTGCCTGCGTTGCAGTGCCAGCGATCAATGTCCTGCCGAACGCGTCTTTACCCATCGGGATAAAGTTTCGGAACCATTGAGTGGTACTGAATCCACCCGTGCGCAAATCCGCGGAATGCACCCAGGCATAGTTCGCTGAGACGGTCCAGGTGTTCGTGAACGAATGCTCTACGCCGACAGTGAGATTCGAAACTCGCGGGTTACGGAAAGCGGGATCCACGTAGCTGATTCCCGGACATCCTGCAACGCTGGAGCAAAGGTCGCTGGCTCCGATAGGAAGACTCGAAGGGAAAAGATAAGGGAATTGCGGATTCGTGGGATTCCCGCTGGGGGGCGCGCAGAATTGGGCGAAAGTGGATGGACAAAAAATGGTCGTTTGTTTCGAAGTGCCAATCGTCGGGAAAAAGATCAAGGGTGTTTGGGCGTAGTACAGGCCCCAAGCTGCGCGGACGACGGTAGGATGCTCGGTACCGCCAACATTCCAGGCGACGCCGAGACGCGGACCCCACTGATTGAAGTCGTCAGGAACACGCTGGGGCGGAGAAACCATCTTGCTGGAGCTGCCCTGGCCGATCCAAACCGTGTTTCCGGGAATCGCGGATTGCGGTTGTGGGTTCCAGGTGCCGTCCCAGCGGAGACCGTAGGTCAAAGTTATTCGAGAAGTGAGTTGCCACTTATCCTGCCAATACAGACCGGTGCCAGTCTGATAGTTGTTGAATAGCGTGTTGGCCTTGACGAGCTCGGCAAGCTGCTGCTGTTGGGTGGTGTTGGCAGCGCCGTTCAAAGCGAGTCCTTGCTCAAAGAAGAACGGGGTTGGCGGACCGACGGTTGTCGGGACGCCCCCGGAGTTGACGGCGCACCACGGGTTCGTAGCGAGGGGGCCGGGTTCAAAATCGCAAAGGGTGTTGAACTCGTACTCGCCTGCGCTCCATCCGACGAAAGTATCTTTCCGGTCACTGAAGGTGTCGACGTCGCCGCCGAACTTTATATCGTGTCTTCCGAAAGAGTAGGAGAAGTTGTCCGCGGCTTGGAACTTTCCGGCGTCATTGTTGCTCGGAAGATAAAAACGTTGTCCAAATGACATGCCGGTTTGGTTGATTAGGATCTGAGGCGCGCCGTTGAAGATTGCGTGGCGCTTGCGAGTTTCGCCGCTGACTTCCACTCGGATTTCGTTTACCTTGCGACCGAGAACGCTGGTGAGGGCAAACACGCCGCCAACACCCTGGTTCACGAAATTCTCAGCAGCGCCAATGGAGTAAGGAGTTTCGGTTTGTCCCTGGCCGCCCGTGAAGCCATTGGTGTGGTTGCGGCTACCGAGGCCGCGAATACTGAAATGATTTGCGGGACTGAATTGATAGTCATAGTGTCCGAGCAAGGTAAAGAAATTCTGATATTGGTTGTGCGCTCCGTTGAGGGCTCCGATGGTAGGCACACCGTAACACGCCGGTAGGAGGGCCTCGCCCACGGCTCCGGCTAAACAACCTGGGGGCAGGATGTTAGTGGTGCCGGCCGTTGGCGGCCCGATGATCGGACCCGCTGATGCCAAAAATGCCGCGCATCCGGGATCGGCGGCGGTGCAGAAGACCGTGTCGAGCGGGCCGTTTTCGCGCTGAATGTCAGTGGCGAGAAAAAGGAACTGGCGGTCTTTGTGAATGGGAAAGCCGACGGAACCGCCGAACTGATTTTGATTGTCGATATTGGAAGGCTCACCGAGGCCGTCATTCGCGGTCAGGTTGCCGCCGCGATAATATTCGTGGGCTTCGCCATGGATTGCGTTGGTGCCGGACTTGGTGACTACGTTGAGCAAGCCGCCCGTCGCGCGGCCGAATTCGGGAGCGAAGCCGTTGGTGACGACTTGAAATTCCTGGACAGCTTCGAGCGGAACGGTGAGGTTCTTGGTTTCGAGCGAGCCGAAATTCTCTCCGAAATAATTGTTGGTGGAGTCCGCGCCGTCGATAACCAGGCCGCTGTAGTCGCTCTGCTGGCCGCCGAGGCGGATGCCGCCGCGCAACCCCGGAACGACCTGAGCTGAGGGGGAGAGCAGGGCCATATCGCGATAATCACGACCGGGGAAGGGAAGGTTCTCGACGCTGGTGGAATTGAGCAGTTGGGTGATGCCGGCAGTGCTGGTGTCCACGATCGCACCGCTGCTGGCGATGACTTCGACGGTCTGCGACTGGGTCTTGAGCGGCATGGTGATGTCCAGCTGCAAGGAACCGCCGACGTTGACGACGATTTGCTTCACGGTGGTGACGGCGAAGCCGTCGGCTTGGGCAGTGATGGTGTATTCACCGGGCGCAACGTTGTCGAAAGAGTAGGTGCCGTCGGTCTCAACCGGCAGTTCACGGCGAATGCCGGTGGAAGGATTCGTGAGCGTCAATTTGGCGGTGGCGACGGAGGCGTGAGAGGTGTCAAAGACAGTTCCACGAATGGCGCCGTTCTGCGTGTTTTGCGCGAACACAGCCGCGGCCGCGAACAAAGAACACCCGAGCAGCACAGCCAGGAACACGGTCTTCCAGGTTTTCATTGCGACTCTCCCGATGCGAGACGATATTTTAAATGAAGAGACGGATTGCTGAAAAAATTGCTGTGTGCGTTATAGGTGGCACGTCCCAGGACCGGCGGAATAGCCGCTTGGAAGTGAGCTAGTCCAAAATGCAGGCGATCGTTGAAATTCACTTTTAGGACGCTGCCCCCAGCCTAAGATGGGCGGTAGGCTAGCTCTCGGGGTGTGTAGAGTCAACAAAAAACTAGCGTTGCGCGCAAAGATTTCCACAGTCTGAGCGCGCTGTATTAAAAAAGTCTAAGAAATTGTCTGGAGTTTAGCGCCTGTGCTGCGAGAGACGCATCCTGTTAGAATCAGTCCCGAAATGAACCGAAAGAAATTCTACACCGGACGATTGGCGCTGGTTGCCGCGGGCGTTCTGCTGGTGGCAACTTGGGATTTGGTGGCGCAGCCGTTGGTGCAAGAAACGAAAAGCGAGATACTGCGCCGGCGTTCGGAGGTGGCTAACCCCTTTCACGTGCAATTCCAAGACGTTACGCGCGAGGCGGGGATTCATTTTCACCATGAGCGCGCGGCTTCGCCCGAAAAGCTGTATTTGGAGACGATGGGGGCGGGCGTCGCGTGGATCGATTACAACCAGGACGGCTATCTGGACGCTTTTTTTGTAAACAGCGGGTACACCCCATTTTTTCATCCGGAGCACCCGCCACAGCCGGCGCTGTATCGCAACAATCGCGACGGCACGTTTACGGATGTAACGGCGGCGAGCAAGATTCATTCGGACGGCACGTTTTTCTTTGGCGTAGCAGTGGGTGATTACGATAACGACGGCTATCCGGACATCTACATGACGGGATACCGCCATTCAGTTCTGCTGCACAACAATGGAGATGGCACTTTTACCGATGTGACTACCAAGGCAGGAGTGGGGAACGACGGAAACTGGGGTACGGCCGCGGGGTGGTTTGACTACGACCACGACGGCTTGCTCGACCTGCTGGTGACGAATTACGTGCAGTACGACGAAGACCATCCGGTGTCGTGCGGAGAAAATAAACCCGGATATCGTGCGTATTGCCACCCGGACAGTTTTCACGGCACGTCCATGCGGCTGTATCACAACAACGGAGACGGGACGTTCACAGATATGACGGCGAAGGCCGGGCTGGTGAACACCGATGGCAAGAGCCTGGCGGTGGTGTTGGCGGACTTTAACGGCGACGGCTGGCCGGACATTTTCGTGGCGAATGATACGCAGCGCAATTTCCTGTATTTAAATAATGGAGACGGCACATTTCGGGATGCGACGTACAAATCCGGCGCGGGATTTAGCGAGGAAGGACGCCCGGAAGCGGGAATGAGCGCCGATGCCGCCGACGTGATGAACAACGGCTTGCTGTATCTTTTCGTCAGCCATCTGGATTTCGAGTTGAACAGGCTCTACCGCAACAATGGCGACGGCACGTTCACGGACGACACAATCGCTTCCGCGCTGGGGCAAACGAATATTTTGAGAAGCGCGTTCGGGGCGCGCATGTTCGACTTTGATAATGATGGGTGGCGCGACCTGCTGGTGGTCAACGGGCACATTCTGGATAACATCCCGCTGTACCATCCGGAAGTGAAGTACGCGGAAGAAAAAGTGCTTTACCGCAACGTCGGCGATGCCGTGTTCGTGGATGCAACGAAAACGCAGAATGCGGGTTTTCGTTCGCCGCGCGTGGGGCGCGGGCTCGCCGTGGGAGACTACGATAACGACGGCTGGCAGGATTTTCTGGTGAGTAATAACGGCGAGGACGCGCAGCTATTTCGAAACGATGGCGCGAGCGAGCCGGCTGCGGCGGGAAATCACTGGCTGGCGGTGCGTTTGGTGGGAACGAAAAGCAATCGCGACGGGAATGGCGCTTTTCTGAAATTAACCGCTGGAGAGTTTAGGAGTTACGATCAGGTCAAAGGCGGGATGAGCTATTGCTCGGCGCAGGATCCGCGCATCTTTTTTGGGTTGGGGAAACACGAGCGCGTGGATATGCTCGAAATCCGCTGGCCAAGCGGAAACGTGGACGTACTGCACAACCTTCCCGTGGACTATTTCCTGACGGTGCAGGAAGGCAATCCGGAAGCGAAAGCGGTGCGCTACGCGCAGCGACATCCGAAATAGCTAGGATGGCGGGGGGATAAACGTTGGGCCAGAAGAGGAATGATGAACCAATTGAGTTGATCGTCGATGAAGAGGCATTTTCCGTTCTAAGCGGGGAATGCGGAAAGATTATAAACACTCGAAAGCGCCTGCCGGATTTCGTATTTCAGCGTCCACTCGCAAAATATTTCGCGATTGAGCATGCCAATATTTTCAAGAAAGAATTTGGGTCATTTCTCTTCAAGTTATCGAATATTTTTGAGGACGAATCTGTCAATTACATGACTCTCGATCCTCATCCGGTTGATTACTACTACCAGCACTTCTCTTTTTTTGGCTTGGCTTCTTTTAAGCCGTCTCGTGTAATGGAAAGATATGTGCCAGTGATGTCGCGTGAGGGGAACGTTGATTCATTTCGATCCCGTGGGGGAGATGTGGGGGCATTTTGGGGCTCCTCGCTGAAATGGGGAATATTTTGCGACAGAATCTCGTGGGAAATAGCCGTCATTGCTGTTTCGGAAAATGTTAATGTACCAACAATTAGCGGTGTTCGATGCATGGATGCGTCATGGCTTTCGGACTACATCAAAGCTCAGTATTTTAGTAAAGATGCTTCTATTGCTTTAGATTTCACCCAAAGGTTTCTAGCTAACTATTCTATTTGATTTTTGGCAATCACGGGCCCTGACGACCGACGGATTGGACGATGGGTTCGCCCCCGGAAAGTACGATTTGATTCGATTCGGAGGACACATGAGGTATGTCACACGATCGGACATATAACCAACGGCAGCTGAAGCTCATGTTAGAGGCCATCGAGAGTTTTCGCAAAGGGAACTCCGGAATCGGCAAGCTTATCTCAGATCTAGACGCACTCGTTTCATGTCTAAGGAACACCGACGAATCTTGGAAGAAGGCATTTGCCTCCAATTGGGGCAAACTTGAGGACATACATGCTGCATTGCAGGAGAAAGATGGCAGAAATCTGAAAGGAAGCGACTCTGAAACTGTTGCGACGGCTGTCGCCGAACTTACGTCACTTATCCAGTCCGAAATTAGCGAGTAGCCCGCGGAGTCTGATCCCCAATATTGCGTTAACACTTTGTGCAAAGCTTTAACTCGGAAACATTCCTGTGGCGGTCAACTCTTCTCCCCGCAATTCCAGGATTACGCGCGGAAGCGGTTTCGGAGGCGGGCCATCGAGGACAGAGCCGTCAGCTGCCGAGAAAACTCCACCGTGGCACGGACAGGCGAATACATGCTGCTCCGGCCGGTAAAATATGGGGCAGGCTGCGTGCGTGCAAAGGCGGCTGAACGCGAGGAAGGTGCCTTCCGACGGATGCAATAGAAAGCAAGGGTGCTCGTCATTGGGGTACGAGATGATTTTCACGGCGCCGACGGGTAAGTCTCGCACATTCGCGACAACTTTGACCGGGTAGGAATTCTTTCGCGCGCGGATGAAGATCACAAGGCCGCCGAAAGCTGCGACGATGCCGGCGGTCAGATATTTTGCGAACCGGCGGCGGGGAAGTTGCTGGTTGTCAGTCTTTCCGATGGGAATTCTCCTGGGCAGCGAAAAGGTCGCGTGGTCGTTGATTACGAGTTTGCGCGCGCGGTTCGGTCACCGCTTTGCAGCTCGACGACTTGGGCCTTCAGTCGCGCCACCTCTTGGCGCAGCATTCCGGTAACTACACGCTCGTACGAGGTTGCAGCGCGCGCGGCGAGCCGGTCGAGCATTTCGCGCTCGTCGGCGTCTATGTCATTGCCAGTCTCGTGCGGCCCGAGCAGGACTACCGCGGTGGCTTCAGTGATTCCGCTTCGTACGGGCACGGAAAGACAAGGCGCGTCCATTCCCGGGGGAAGTTCGCGCGAATCCCAATCATCGTGGTTGAGACGAACGGGAGCGCCAACTTGCAAACAGCGCAGTGCGATTGCGTCAGATTCCGGGCGCAGCTCTTTCTTCATGGACGCATTCCAGCCTTTGGTGTCCTGCGTACGGCGGAACACGTTCTCCTCGCTTCGGAAAACCGCGCCGGATGACAAACAGAGGGCGCGGACCGTGCTTTCCACGAGCACGCGATCGATCTCGGCGAGGGATTCGGCTTGCGCGATAGCTTCACTGGCGTCGTTGAGCTGTCGTTTCGCGGAGTGAAACCGGCGATTGAAGATACGGTCCACGAGTTCGACAGCGGTCTCGTGCAGGCGATTCACCAGGAGCAAAACGACAGGAGCCACCAGCAGCGGCCAGATCCAAGCGGGCAGTGGAAAGGACTCCTTAACGATATCGAGTTTCTGCTCGAGCTGGAAGATGGGGACGCCGATGAGCAACGTCAATGCAACCAGGGTCGTGCCGTGGCGAAGCGGGATGGATACACTCACCACGCGGCGCTGCCACACTGCCTGCGATGCGAAATAGACGAGTACGCCGTTCGGCAAATACAGAAGACCGATAAAAGCCTGGGAGGGTGAGAAGCCGAACAGATGGAAAATCAGGTCAGAGGACTGACAAAGCTCAGCCAAGATGAATGCCGGAAGTCCGATAGCACATCCCCAGATTACCCAACGCATGCGTTGCTCTTCTTGCGGTGGCAGCGAACGACGGCGTTCCAGCAGAATCAGCAAGACGGCGGCGTCGATCGCGTAGCCCGCCAGGAAGCTGACCTCGGTGATCCTCTCGGTCGGAAAGCCGAACAAGTTGGCAAAGCACAGCAGCGTGAGCGCGGACATGGCGGCGCCGAGCAGCGGCACGGCCCATTGCACTTTTTGCCAGCGCGGTTCGGTTCGGTCGTTGGGGAACCGCAGCGCGAAGATCGCAAGACCGGCGAATGCGGCGCCTTGCGCCAACGCTTCAACAAACTCCTGAGCGAGTACGGCAAGCGGCCAACGCTGTAACAATGCGTAATAGGTGAACGTCTGGCCCGGATTTATCCAGACCACGTAGAGGAACAATCCCCAGGTCATCAAGCTAGGGCGCGTCCAAACGAGCCAGAATGCAATGATGATTACAATAATCCCCACGACAGTGTCGAGGAAAAGCACAACTCTCTCCGGCGGATTCAGCGGAGCTGGAACAGACTGAAGCTCCACGGTTTTTGGTACAGCGCCGGAGCTCGGCTTGAGGGTCAGCGTGATCTGGCGGTTTGACAAGGCTGCCTGCATGCCACCCAAGCCGCCTAGGACGGCGACCAAGCTGGCGCATTGAGGAGTGCCGGGCGGAATACAGCGCATGGCCTTCAGGTCTACGCGGTCGCCTGGGACGATGCCGGCAGCGGCGGCTGGAGAGTCCGCAGCATAATGAAACGGGGCAAGAACGCCGGTGACAATCCCGTCGTTGTCCACGGACAGGCCAAACGAACTGAGTGAATCGATAACTCGCTGCAGCCCGGGAACAATCATCGCCAGCGCCCAGAGAGTCAACAGAACCAGAAGAAACCGGCCGACACCGGTCCGGCTAGCTTTATCTTCCTCCGTTAAGACGCTCCGCGAGCCTATGGCCGCACCTCAGCCTGTCGAGATTCCCGATGAGACTTCTGCCGGACAGCAAAACTCTATTACACCTGAAAAGTTTCAGACTTCGCGGCGAGCACCTGGACTTATTGGCCGGCCACGTGGCCAACCTGCAAGCGGGTTTGCAGCATGCGCAAGATGGTGTCGCGATCGATCATGCCGACGATGTGTTCGTCGGAAATTACGGGCATCTGGTTGATGTCCTCGCTCTGCATGCGCTGCAGGATTGCCAGCGCGGGCTCCGCCGGCGAGGCTGAATGAATGCGCTCGAGCGGCATCATCACCGCTTGGATCGAGGTGTTGGCCCATTCTTCTCGCGGCAGCGCGCGCGCGGCGTGCAAAGTGGCAAGGCCCACGGGGCGGCCCGCGCCGGTGACGATATGGCAACGGCGGCCGGTGCGCAAAACTTCGTGGACGTAGTCCTCCACGGACATGTCGCGCGGGACGGTGGGAATATCGCGCGTCATGATGTCGGCAGCGCGGATGTCGGTGAGCGTGTGGCGCATGGCTACCTGCATCAAGCTTTCCTGCGCCGCGCTCAGGAGGAACCATCCTATGAAAGCGGTCCACAGGCCGCCGACCCAGTTTCCGTTCAGCGCTTGCCACACACCCAGGATGATCATCAAGTAGGCGAAAATCTTTCCGGCGGTCGAGGCAATCTTCGTCGCGCGAGTGAAATTTCCGGTCAGGCCCCAGGCGATGCCGCGCAGAATGCGACCGCCGTCGAGCGGAAATCCGGGGACTAGATTGAAGATGGCTAGAGCGAGATTAATTTCCCAGAGCCAGGTGGCTGCCGCTTGCACCATGTCGTTGCCGTGAAAGTAATGCGCGACGAGCCAAAAGCAGCCGGAGAGAAATATGCTGGACAGCGGGCCGGCGATGGCGATGTTGAATTCCTGCTTGGCATTGTCCGGCTCGCGAGTGATTCGCGCCAGGCCTCCGAAAACAAAAAGCGTGATGGAAGCCACAGGAATGCGGTAGTGCTTGGCCACAGCGCTGTGGCTGAGTTCGTGGAAGACCACGGAAGCAAAAAACAAAATACTAGTGATGATGCCAAGGGCCCAATGTTGGGCCGACGACCAATTCGCGTGCTGAGAGGTAAATTGAGTTCGCAACGAAAGCGTGATCAGGAAGAAAATGATGAACCAGCTGGCGTGCAAATAGATGGGGATGCCGAAAACACGTCCAATCCGAAAGCCGGTCGCAGGTGCCGAATCCTGAGCCGTAACCGGCGGCGGCCCGGGTGCAGATGCCAGGTCAGAGGTTTGCGAGGACTGAGGATCTTGTGACTGTGCCATCAGCGCGATATTAACAGGCCTTTCCGGACATTGCACTGTGGCGACACGCTGAACGACTCGGCACGCAGAGGCCGCCCGCAGGGCAATAAAAGCAATCTCGGCGGTGACAATCAGTCTCTACGAACAACGTTGCAGGAGCGGTTTACCAGACCGAGCATCGCAGTTCAGCCGCGCGCACCATGGCATCACCGGCCTTGCAACCGAAAGCCTTACAGAATTCAGGCAAATTCGAAAGCGGCCCGATGACGCGATACTTGCTGACCGGATGCGGATTCGTGAGCACGAACTGGCGTTGCGCGTCTGGACGAATCTCATCGCCGCGAGCTTGTCCCCAGGAAATAAAAAACTGTTGTTCCGGCGTGAAGCCGTCCTGGTCAGGCGGGCGGGGTTTGCCTTGCATTGATTTCTCGAACGCGAGATAGGCAAGCTTTACGCCACCCAGGTCGCCTATGCTTTCGCCCAGCACCAATTTACCGTTTTCGTGCATGCCGCCTTCTACGGTGTAGCTGGAGAACTGATCGACTACACATTGTCCACGGCTCTGAAATTCCTTGTAGTCCGCGGGAGTCCACCAGCTCTTGAGCTCGCCTGTGCTGTCATACTTGGCGCCTTGGTCGTCAAAACCGTGGGAAATCTCGTGGCCGATGACCGGGCCAATACCGCCGTAGTTGACTGCGTCGGTGGCATTCACATCGAACATGGGCGGCAACAGAATCCCGGCCGGGAATACGATTTCATTGAGCAGCGGATTGTAATACGCGTTTGAAGTTGGCGTGGTCATGCCCCAGCGGAGGCGATCGACCGGCTTGCCGATGAGTTGCGCGTCATCGCGGATGGCAAAACGCCGCGCCGCAACTACGTCGTTCCAATAAGAGTCGCGCGTGATTTCCACGCTGCTGTAATCCTTCCATTTGTCCGGGTAGCCGACTTTGGGATTGAAGGTGGAGAGTTTCTCCAGGGCTTTCTGCTTGGTCGCGTCGCTCATCCAGGTAACCGTCAAGATGTCGTCATGCAAGGCCAGCAGAATGTTCTTCACCATCTCTTGCATGCGTGCTTTGGCTTCCGGGGAAAATGTTTTTTCGACGTACTTTTTGCCTAAGGCCTCGCCCAGGTCTCCGTCCGTAGCTTCGACACAACGCTTCCAGCGGGGCTTCATTTCTTTGGCGCCTTCCAGGTACTGCTGGTAGAAAGCGAAGTCCTCCTGGACGAACGGCGCGGAAAGAGATGAAGCAGCGGAGTTCAGCAGCTGCCAAGTCAGATAGGTTTTCCAGTCAGCAAGAGAAGTTTGCTGCAGTTGACGCTGGAACTCCTGCATGAATTTGGGCTGATCGACGTTGACGGCGACGGCAGGATCGAGATTCGAAGCCTTGAAATACTCGACCCAGTTAAAATCGGGCGTAATTTTCTGGAGGTCATCCAGTTTCATCTTGTGATCCGTGGCGTAGGGATCCCGCAACTCCACATTTGTCAGCGTTGCGCCGGCGAGCGCAGTTTCCATGCGAATCACAACTTGTGCCGCAGCCGCAGCGGCGGGCTTGTCAGAACCGGCCAACACGAACATTGCCGCGACGTGCTCCACGTACTTTTGACGCGTCTCTTTGGACTTGTCATCGTCCTTGAAGTAGTAATCCCGATCGGGGAGGCCGAGTCCGCCGGCGCCCGCATCGGCAATCACTTGCTGAGGATTGTGGGGATCTTGGCTCGAACCAAAAAAGAATGGCACAAAGATAGCTTCCTCATGCAGGCGAGTGATGGCGTGAGTGAGATCGGCGACTGTGGCGATGGATTGGATGAGATCGGTTTCGCGCTTGAGCGCCTTTACACCCTGTGCGTCGATTTGCTTTTCGTCCATGCAGGCGCCGTAATAATCGCCGATCAAAAGGTCTGTGGACTTTGGCGGAGCAGTGGACGAATGAGCGGCGGCTTCCTCGAGAATGCCGCGGAGCACGTCCTTGGTGGACTCTCCGGCAGCCCAGCGCTTGCTCCATATCACCATCGAAGGCGGAATGGGATTGTTCGCGCGCCAGTTGCCATTGGAATATTCGTAGAAGTCTTGGCAGGGACTGGCTTTGCGATCGAGGTCGTTGAGGTCGATCCCGTGCAAGGGCTTGTCCTGCGCGCAAAGCGAGGAAGCGCACAACATTGCTGCCAGAGCAAAATACAAAAGTCGCATAAGAGCCTCTTGTGTGTGGTCTCGGTAAACGCCGCAAAGGAGGTTACCTATGAAGCCAAAAGATATCAACACTCACTAATTGCAAGCTGGCGTGAGACGCCAGCTAATCGCCGAGCCTGAGTCTTAAGAAAATTGCCGGCTCACCCGGGATGATTTGCAAAGGTTGTCTTCGGCAAAAACCTCGTTCGTGACACCAGCCGGGTTGCTGGCAACCGCTTCTTCGCTTGAGCGGCCGCCATTTCGCGGTCGTAGCGTCTCGTTTTCCACGGCGTGTGCGGGGCGCCACTACTTGGCAATTCGCCCGCCCGGCTAAACCTCCTGCTATGAATGAACTGGTCAGTGGCCACGTTCATGCTTTTCACTTCTGCGCCCAGCAAAGCGACGGGAGGAAGACATGGAAAACGTGATCGGATTCGGCGAGGTGGCAATAGCAATCTTTACGTCGTTTGCGGTGGCGCTGACAGTTCAGTGGATCGGATTGGTGGCGCTGATGCGCCTCATGCCAGCTCGCAAGGCGGGATTGGCAACGGCAAAGGTGGCGGAGCGCGAGCCGCAGAGAAAAGTTGGTGAGCTGTCACTCGTGCCGCGGGACCGGAAGAACGCGGCGTGAAGGTTTTTGAAATTGAAGTGAACAGGAGGCGTTATGCTATTTCTGAGGTTTTTGTTTTTTGCGATCAGCGCCATATTTGTAGCAGTCGCAGTGGGGTTGGTGATTTACGATGTGTTTCTCGCATTCGAACTTGGGCGGTTGCTGCGTTCGGACGAGCGTCCGCCTGGAAAAGGTGAGGAAGGGCACTCGAGCGAGACTCCCGTCTCGGCCGCACCGCCAGCGGCGGCTCTGGGCGCAATTCAATCTCCAGTGAGGATTGCCAGGACGCGACGGGCGATTCGCTGGGCGGCGGCCGCCAAGCTTGTAGCGGTGGCGGCCCTCTTATCGCTGGCTGCTTCGAGCATTTTGGTTGTGCCGGATGGCGAGGCAGCGGTGCGGATCAGCCAGATTTCTGGAGTGCGGCCTGGAACACTTTACGCCGGGACGCATTTCATCCTGCCGCTGATCGACCGCGCTCAGCTCTATGACGTGCGGGACAAAGTGTTTTCGACTTCTGCGGCTGAGGGGACGCGCGAGAAGCTGGAAGTGCTGAATGTGGAGACGCGAGAAGGGCTGGAAGTTGGGCTGGCGGTGACGGTGCGGTATCGGATCGATCCGCGGCGACTTGATTACGTGCAGGCAAATTTGCCGCAGCCGATCGATCAGGAGATTGTGGCTCCTGTGGTGACCAGCGTGTTCCGCGAGGTGGCTCCGAATTATGTGGTGCGCGACATTTTCGCCATCAAGCGCGAGGAATTTCGGCAGCGGGCTACGCAGATCATCACGGCGCGGCTCAGCAACGATGCCATTGAAGTGAAAGAAGTGTTGCTGCGCAAAATTCAGCTTCCGGAGGAGTACGCGCAGGGGCTGCAAGGGTTGCTGTTGAAGGAGCAGGAAGACGACCGCGTGACGGTGGATCAGAGCATCGAACAGAAGAAAGTGAAGGTCGCCGAGTCGCAGGCCGAAGCGCAAAAGGTGCGGCAAATCAAGCACGCCGAGGGCGATGCGCAGACGCGCGTGCTTATGGCCAAGGCGGAATCGGATTCGATGCAATACACGCTGCCTTTGAAACAAAAACTGATCGAGCAGTCGCGGCTGGAGGCCGAAGCGCGCAAGGAGACCACGATTCAGGATGCCGAAGCTCAAGCACAGGCCAAAGTGATTAACAGCAAAGCGGAAGATGAAAGCAGCAAGTTGCGTTCGGAAACGCAGAATATTCTGACGGTGAAGAACGCCGAGGCTGCCGGGCAGGCTAAAGTGATTGATGGTAAAGCCGAACTCGAACGGCGCAATTTGATGGCTGACGCGGAAGCGAACAATATTCGCGTGACGGCGCAGGCGGAAGGAGAACAGCTTCAGCTCGAAGCCGCGGCGCTGAAGACGAATCCGCTCCTGGTGCAGTACACGGTGGCGGAGCGGCTGTCGGACAGGGTGCAAATAATGATGGTGCCGACCGACGGAAAGGTTTTTTCACGAATGATGTGTTGAAATCGGCTTCGGCGGCGATGGATCCGGCGGTGAAGGGAAAATGAATTCCGGGTTTGCTCGTCGCGATTCGGCGGAGGTTTTGGGAGGTGTGCTATGATGGCTTCTCAACGCTTTGTGCAACTGGCACAAGCCGATGCGGCGCCTTCCTCGACTCTTTTTCCTACGAGCAATCATCGTCGTAACGTTCCTTACGCTCACAGGCTGGCCTTCGCGGGCGCAGTCGACGCTGCAGGTTCCGCCCGAATGGAACAAAGCTTTGGACACGCTCGCCGAGAAAATCGCAGCCACTGCAAAACCTGCTAGAACGTTTTCCCTCGACGTACGGAATATTTCCTCACTGAATGCCGGAGACGTTTCCGGACTTCGGCAAACGTTGGTGGAAGACCTTACGGGTCTTGGATTCAGCATGACGCAGAAGGTGCCGGGAGAGGCGCAATTGCAACTGACGCTTTCCGAATCTGCAGAGGATTATGTTTGGGTGGCTGAGATTCGGCACGGTGAAGCTCGCGAAGTTGTGATCGTTTCGGCTGTGCGAAACCTTGTTGAGAAAGCGGGTGCCGGGAAACCGTCGCTCACGTTACAGCGGAAATTGGTCTGGGAGCAGGACGAGAGAATTCTTGATTTTGGGTTGGTGCCGAATGGCAACGCGGCAGGGGCTTCGATCCTTGTGGTACTTCAGCCCGACAAGATTGCATTTTACGATCATCGAGCGGAGGCGTGGCACTTGAATCGCGAGATCGCTATCCCGCACGCGCGCCCCGTGCAACGGAACGTGGGTGGCCGGATGGATCTGCAGGCTGGTACAGCAACATTGGTGGATGGCGTGTGCGTCGGGGAGTTTCAGCGTCCAGAAACGGTTACGTGTAAAAGCGTGCCCTCAGTTCCGGATGCCGATCTTGCCCTGATGCAAGGGAACATCGTCGAGGGCCACGCTGCTCTTGCGTCCAATTGCAGCGGCAGTCCGCTCCTGTTGAGTACCGGGCCCGGGGATTGGACAGAACCGGATTTCATTCAAGCCTATGAGGATAGAAATCAAAGAGAGCCGATAGCTCAACCGATCCAATTTCCAGGGCCGATTCTTGCGCTGTGGCCCTCGGAAGATGGCAAAACTGCGCGGGTGGTTTCGCGGAATCTGCAAACGGGAGCGTATGAAGCTTCGACCGTTTCTGTATCTTGCGGCGATTAGCGTAGTGCTGTCGGCGGCGGGGCCGTTGCGTCCGGCGCGGCGGCCGCGGTATGGAGGAACGCTGCGTGTGGAAATCGGGGCGATCGTCCATTCGCTCGATCCAGCGGTGGCCGCGGCGAATCCGGAAGAAGCTGGTGCGAAAGCGGAGTTGGATGCGCTTTTGTACGATCAACACAGCGAGGATGGCACATTTGTTGGTACGGCGGGAAGTGGAGCATTTCGCGTGTCGGCGTGGGAAGCAGGGAAGAGCGCGGTGTTTGCGGCGAATGAAGATTATCGCGAAGGCCGGCCGTTTGTCGATTCCATCGAAATTCAGATGGGACGGTCGGCTCACGATCGAATGCTGGACCTGGAGTTGAATAAAGCGGACTTCGCGCAAATTCCCGCGGAGCTGGCGCGGCAGGCGGCGGACCGCGGCGTGCGAGTGAGCGCGTCGCGACCGAACGAATTGCTGGCGCTGGTTTTTCTTATGGGACGCGGCGCGACAGAGAATGCGCGCGTGCGAGAAGCGATTGCGCGGTGCATCAATCGCGCGGCGATTGTAAATTTTATTTTGCAGAAGGAAGGCGAGCCGGCCGGCGGCCTTCTGCCGCAATGGTCGAGCGGCACGGCTTTTCTTTTTTCGACGGAGGCGGATGCCCGCAGCGCAAAGGAAATCTGGGCGCAAATCTCGCCGTCTCCGAAGTTGGTGTTGGGATATGATTCCGCTGATGCGCTGGAGCAAAGCGTAGCGGAACGAATCGTGGTGGATGCGAAAGAGGCCGGGATTTCCTTGGTGTCGAGAGCGATCCCAGCTTCCGAAAAGGCAAATGTTCACGGTGGAAGCGAGAGCCCAACGCCGCATAATGAGGCGATCCATGCTGATGCGCGGCTTGTGCGTTTGCGAATGGCGTCGCCACTTCCGAGCGTTTCGCTCGCAGCTTTCATTGATAGACTGGGGCCGCTGGCGGTAATCAATGGCAGTCCGCTTCCGAAGAGCGCGTCGCCCGAGGACGTCTACGATAGCGAGCGGAGCATCATAAATGGCGGCTCGGTGGTGCCTCTTGTCTGGCTGCCCCAGGTTTATGGGCTGAGCGCCCGAGTACGAGATTGGAAGCAGCCAGCAGCAGGAGAGAGTTGGCCGCTGGCGGATGTATGGCTGGACTCGACGACGGACGCGCATTAGCTGCCGGGCGTGAAAGAATTGCGGTGACAAGCACAGACGAAAACTTCTGTGCTTCGCGGGAAGAGGAATCGTGACGTTTCGCTCCAAACTGTTCGTGAACTTCATGCTGGCGCTGCTGCTGTCCGTGGGCCTGGTTACCGCGTGCGTGACGGTGGTTACGCGCCACGCTTTCGACGAGTTAAATCGGGAGCACACGGACGCGCTCGTATCGCAATTCCAGAAAGAGTTCGATCGGCGAGGGCATGACGTTTTGAATCGCGTGCAGGGAATCGCGGACGCGGAGCCGACCGTGAGAATGGCGATAGACCTGAGCAGGCCGAACGCGGACATTTCCGTGTACGTGAACGACGCGCGCGGGGTAGCACAATCGCATCAGCTGAACTTCCTCGATTTTGTGGGGACGGATGGTTCGATCATTTCGTCGGCGGAATGGTCGGCGCGGTTTGGCTACAAAATGGAATGGGTGACGCAGAAGGAAGATTGGGCAACACGCGGTTCATTCCTGATGAAGCTCGATACGCAGGAGGGCCCGGCGTTGGCGCTGATGGCGGTGGCCACAGTGCGAGTAGGCGACAAAGATTTGTATGTGGTCGGCGGCGAACGGCTGGGCAAAGAATTTCTGGCTTCGCTCGTGCTGCCGTCCAACATGCGGGCGTTGCTTTATCTGAACCTCGATCCCAAGTTCGAGCCGGCGAACCTGATCGATAGCGGCGGGCCTGTAAATGAGGCGGAACGTTTCGAGCAGGTCATCGAGCGAGAGCGAACGCAGCCGGTAGTTCAAACCGCGAAAATTGATTGGACGTTTGATGCGGCAAGCGCCGAGATATTTCATGTGATTCCGCAGCTCGGGCGGCAGAACGAATTGCTGGGCGTGCTGTTGATTGGAGATTCGCAGCGCAGCGTGGTGACGCTCGAACGGCATATTTTATGGCTGGCAGTCGGAGTGGCGGCGATCGGCATTCTTTTCGGGTTGATGCTGAGCTGGTGGGTGGCTGCCCGCGTGACGCGTCCAGTGCAAAAACTGGCGGCGGGGGCGCGCGAGGTTTCCGAAGGGAACTGGAATACACGTGTGGTTGTGCGAGGGCGCGACGAGGTCGGCCAGCTTGCCCAGTCGTTCAATCAGATGACGCAACAGCTAGTGGACCAGCGCGAGCGGCTGATTCAGGCAGAGCGCGTGGCGGCGTGGCGGGAAGTGGCTCGGCGCCTGGCGCACGAGCTGAAGAATCCTCTGTTTCCGTTGCAGACGACGGTGGAAAACCTGCAGAGGGCGAGCAGCCAAAACCCCGAACAATTTGAAGAAGTTTTTCGCGAGTCCACCGGCATCCTGCTTTCCGAAATCGAGAATTTGAAAGCCATCGTAGGACGATTCAGCGATTTCGCAAAAATGCCGCAGCCCGAACTGGGTCCGGTGGATTTGAATACCATCGTGCGCAACGTGGAAAAGTTGTTTGAGGCGCAATTCAGCGCGGTGGGGCGTCCGCCGATCACGCCTGAACTTCATTTAGCGGAGGGTTTGCCGACTATTCAAGCCGACGCGACACTGTTGCGCCGCGCGGTTGAGAATCTAATTTTGAACGCCATGGATGCCATGCCCGCCGGCGGCGTGCTGATGCTGCGGACGACGAACGGTGACGGCGACGTTCATTTAGAGGTTTCCGACACCGGCACGGGACTAACTCCGGAAGAGACCGAGCGCATTTTTACTCCGTACTACACCACGAAGCAGCATGGCACGGGGCTTGGCCTGGCGATCGTACAAGCTATCGTCGCGGATCATGGCGGGCGCATCTCGGTCGAGAGCGAAACGGGGCTGGGTACCGCGTTTCACGTCGAACTCCCTACCAGGCCACCCCATCATCAAGCCGCGCCCGTTGTGATCGAAGAAGAAAACGAAGAGGCATAAACGGCCGTGCCTGCGAAAGCTCATATCCTAGTCATTGATGACGACGCGAATACTCTGGCGTCGTTGGCGCGCGCGTTTCGTCTGGCGGGGCATGAAGCGAGCGTGTGCGACAACGCGGCGCGGGCCGTGGAACTGGCGAAGGCGGAGCGCTTTGATCTGATTCTCTCCGACGTGGTGATGCCGGGACGCGACGGCATCGCGCTGCTGGAGGATTTGAAAAACGCGGGAGTGGATTCGACGATTGTGATGATGTCCGGTCAGGCCTCAATCGAAATGGCGGTGAAGGCGACGCGGCTGGGCGCCAGCGACTTTCTGGAGAAACCGATCTCCACAGAAAAGCTGCTGTTGACGGTGGAAAACGCGCTGCACTTGAAGCGCCTGGAGACAGAAAACCGCGATTTGAAGCGGAGGCTGGGGCGGCACCACATCGTATGGGCCAGCGCTGCGATGCGCGAAGTGATGGCGCAGGTGGAGCAGGTGGCGGCGAGCGAAACGCGCGTGTGCATTCGCGGGGAAACGGGAACGGGCAAGGAACTTATCGCGCGCACTCTTCACGAAAAAAGCGCGCGGCGCGGCGGGCCTTTCGTATCGCTGAACTGCGCGGCGATTCCCGCCGAGCTGGTGGAAACGGAACTCTTTGGTCACGAGAAAGGTTCTTTCACCGGAGCAGCGGGGCGACACATCGGGAAATTCGAGCAGGCGCATCGCGGGACGCTGTTCCTGGACGAGATCGGGGATATGCCGATCTCGATGCAGGCTAAGCTTTTGCGCGTGCTGGAAGAGGGTGAAATGGAGCGAATCGGCGGCGACAAGCCGATCACTGTGGACGTGCGGATCGTCGTAGCGACCCATCGAAATTTGGAAGAACACGTTCGGCTGGGAACATTTCGCGAAGATTTGTACCACCGCGTGTTCGTGTTCCCGATTGTGGTGCCACCGCTGCGCGAGCGGCGGGAAGACATTCGCGCGCTGGCGGAACATTTTGTGCGCCAGTTAAGCGAGCAGAACAATTGGAAGCCGAAGAGTTTCTCGCCGGATGCGATTGCGGAACTAGAGCGCTATCCCTGGCCGGGCAATGTGCGGGAATTGCGCAACGTGATCGAACGCGTGCTGCTACTCGCTGCTGGAGATGTGGTGGAAGCGGCTTCGGTCACGCGCGCACTGCCAGCGCCGGACCAGGGAACCGGAGGAAACTTCAGCAGGCCTGCGGCGTTTATGACCGGTGGTCTGGGTCAGCGTGTGGAGGCGTTTGAACGCGAGACTTTGCTTGCGGAGCTTAAGCGGAATCACAATCACATGACCAACACGGCTAAAGCCCTCGGCCTGGAGCGTAGCCACCTTTACAAGAAATGCCAGCAGCTTGGAATTGACCTGCGCGCAATCCGCTCAGAAACATAGCCAAAGAAGTCAAAAGAGCCGGCGAGACCCCGGCGACGTTGCTGCTGCGCTGACAGTACGACCGCAAGAGGGAATCCTGCACACAGAAGCTTCACGGCATCATTTCGCATGGACTCCTTTCAATAATCGTTGGCACTGTACCTGTGGAGGGGCTGAAACACACGTGCGTGCACGTTACAAAAATGTTGCAGCATCTGGCGGAGGAGGGAACACACGCGCGAGGAGCAGGTGAGTGGGCAGATACACCACGAGCATTAGAAAGAGGAGGACCGCGGTGAGGTGCAAAGGAGCCGCCCCCCAGGCGCGCTTAAAAAATGGATCAGTGAAGACATAATTGATGTTTGCCTGGGGCGTGGAGGCCAACCGGGACAACACAACGACCGGAATAGCAATGATGCATTGCGTAATCCAGCCTCTGCGATCGTATCCAAGTTGATGCAAGGCCCAAAGAAGCAGGAAGGGCATCAATACATGGAATAGTGACAGCAGGCGCACCCACAGTGGGAAGTTTGCGTCGAAGAGATACTCGGTGCCGCCGATAAGATGGCGACCGGTGAAAAATCTCCAGGCAGCGTCGGAGGCCCAAGGTGTGTCGATAAGAAGGGAGGAAACAGCCTGACTTGAAAGCAGGAGCGAATTATTGCTCCACAAGCCGACGCAAGTTAGAACTACGGCAACGTCGCACAGATGCAGGAAATTTGCCGCGCCCCACGTATGCCAATAAGCAGGGATCCAAACGAACAGCCAGAGGAGAGCGCTCCATCGCAGCCAAACCGGAACGCGATCGCGGGTTGGAGCAAGTGAAACCATTTTTTGCCGACTCGGCGGAATCGTAACAGAACATCCGGCGAAAGCACACCAGGTGAGCTGTGCGGCGGTGATTAAGCACTTGCGCCGCGTGCGGGGTGGCGATATCGTTTTGTTGCACGATAGCGATCATCGGAAGCTCAGCGGAGATCAGCGCCATACACTGGTAGCGGTTGGTTACGATTGGCCCGCTGGAGCGATACAGGCTTGCGCTGCGTAGGTTTAGATTGAACTTAGAGAATCATGGGCGGGGCTGAGCGATGGATGAAAAAAGATATTACGACGAGAAAGAAGAAACCAAGCAGATGACGCTGGTATGCGTCCACTGCCGCCAGGAAAACGCGTACCCGGTGCGCTATATCGTGCGCACGAAGAAGGCGCAAGTGCCTCCGGGCGGTAACGAAGAGGATCGCGCGAAATTTGCGAAGGCGCGGTCGTATATGGTTCGCGTGGATAACATGGTTGCGTGCCGCAATATCCGTTGCCGAAAAAGGTTTGACCTTACCGGCCAGAGTGTTTTTCTGATTTAGCTTCGAAATTCAGTGACAAAAGACTGCCGGCCACTGCGGGGCCGCGCGCGGTTAGCGTTGGGATTTAAATGGAGTCTCGCTCGTTCCTGGAGTGCCCCCGCAATACGGGTGTCGGGGTCGTGCCATCCAAAATTTCACGAATCTTCTGGGCCAGCGCTTTTAGGTTGAACGGTTTTTGCAGGAATTCCATGTCGCCTTCGAGCACGCTGTGGCGAAACACACTGTCGTCCGTATAGCCGGAAATATAGAGGACCTTTAAACCGCGCCGCGAGGAAGCAATTTGGGTTGCGAGTTCGCGACCGCTAAGACGGGGCATCACGACGTCGGTGATCAGCAGTTGGATAGCGCCCGGATGCATGGCGGCGATTTCAAGGGCCTGAATGCCGTCGGACGCTTCGAGCACGGAGTATCCGCAGCCTGACAGATATTCACGCACCAACTCGCGCACTCCCTGCTCGTCTTCCACGAAGAGAATCGTTTCTGACCCTGACGCAGGAGCGGAAGAGTTTTTTTCGGCAGCGGTATTTTCGGCACTTGCGGCGACTCTCGGCAAGTAAACTTTGAAGGTGGTGCCGTGGCCGGGTTCGCTATAGACCCAGATGTACCCGCCGCTTTGTTTGACCACGCCATAGACCGTGGCGAGCCCCAGCCCGGTACCTCTGCCCGCTTCCTTGGTAGTGAAGAATGGTTCGAAAATGCGAGCCTGTGTTTGTGCGTCCATGCCGCAGCCGGTATCGGTTACGGTTAACATCACGTACGGCCCGGGTTCAAAGTCGACGACGGCGCGTTGGGCGGTGTAATTCTTGTCGAGCTCGACACCGGAAGTTTCGATAGTCAGGCGGCCGCCGCCGGGCATCGCGTCCCGAGCATTGACCACCAAGTTCAGGACCACCTGCTCAATCTGACTGGGATCGGCTTTGACGTTACCGAGCTTCGCTCCCGGCAAGAAGGCCAGCTCGATATTCTCGTCGATTACCCGGGAAACCATTTGAATCATTCCGCCGACTACCTCGTTGAGATCCAGCACGCGCGCTTGCAGCACTTGCTTTCGGCTGAAGGCCAGCAACTGGCGCGTGAGCGACGCGGCACGCTCGGCGGCGGTTTGAATTTGTTCGACATTAAACCTTTGCGGAGACGTCTGCGGGAGCCGGTCGATCAACAGCTCCGCATGTCCTTTCACTACCATGAGCAGGTTGTTGAAGTCGTGGGCCACGCCGCCGGCAAGCTCGCCCACCGCTTGCATTTTCTGCGACTGACGCAACTGGTCGGCGAGATGCTTACGATCGGTAATGTCCAGAGCTACACCGATGACTCCCGTCAGTTCTCCTTCGTTGCCCCTCAGCGGCTGCACATGCGCTTCGAAAACACGCGCTTGCCACTCAAGTTCGTATGTCACTGATTCGCCGTCCAAAGCTTTTCTGTGGGCGACAATAGGTGGAAACTCAGGGTTGTTAGTTTGAAAGTATTCAAAAAGCGTCTTTCCGACCAATTCGTTTGAACGCAATCCGAGCGTTTCGAGACCGGCGCCGATCGCGGATGTGAACAGCAACTCGTTGTTCGTGGTCCACAGTACGACCGGCATTCTTTCGATCATCAAGCCAAGGCGCGTGCGGCCCTGGTGCTGTTCGACCTGCGCCTTTTCAAGATCTTCGAGCATGCTGTTGATAGCTGTGCCGAGATAAGCGAGTTCGTCCGTGCCGCGGATAGCCAGACGAGCCGAAAGATTGCCGCTCGCTCCGATGTGGGTGATCCCATCGCTCAACTCGGCGACGCGCGAAAGTATTACGCGTTCCAAGAGGTAAAGGGTTCCGGCGCCGAATAGCAGGCCGGCAGCGAGGAGCAATAGCGAGAACTGAAGCAAAGTAGTTTGGCCCTGTTGATAAATCGTTCGCTGAAGGATGGCGCGAAGAAGAACGGCGGGGCGTCCGTAGATGTCATCTAGTTGTTCATATGCGGCTAGGGAGTCCTGGTCCAGCGCGCGAATTTGCGCGGGAGATTGCGCGGAAATCGTACTGGGGTCGCGCAAGGAGGGAGCGTTTGGGTCCTTGTTGTCCAGTCGCTCCACTGTTAGCGGCATATGAACCATTTCCGAAATATGCTGGACTTCGACGGAGTCGAGCGCCTCGCCCATGATCAAGGTTCCTGCAATGGGTCCGTGGGAGTCACTTGTAAGCACGGGCCGGGAATCCACGAGCACCGGACCATTCCGGAGAATCAGGATGCCCATCACTCTGCTTTCCAGGTTCGTGTGGTTGAGCATCGACGAACCAGTCTTGAGATGATCATCAAGTCCGTCGGGAACCGGCGCTTCACCGCCGCGAGCTAAGTCGAAACCTTTGGAGAAAACCTTGTGACCTGAGTTGTCGAGGATGACGACGAAACTTACCCGGAGTTGTTGAAATGTGGCGGCCGGGAATTCGGATTTGACGTAGCCCGGATTCTTTCCTTGCAGGTAACCGTAAGTCTGATCCCAAGCGGCGTACTCACTGGTGGTCCGATCGAGCGTATTCAACTCGTTTGTGAGTGCGCTGACCGCGCGCTGCAGGTTTTGACCGGCAAAATCTTCTTCCAGGCGCGCGTATCCGCGCAGCAAAAGAATGCGGGAAAGCAAAAGTAAACTGCCGACGGCTGCGAACATCGTAAGCCCAATAATCAGCAGGGTCTTCTGCCGCAGCGAAGACGGAAGGTGAAGCAATCCAATGGCTTTCGAGCCCAAGGCCAGCCTCTGATTCAGTATATCCGGCGACGAGAGAATGCAGGTTTAAGCGTGTCCTAGTCGTACACGCGATTTCGCTGAGGGCATCGCGAGAGGGCTGGAAAAGCGGCCTTTACAAGGGGTATCCTCCCGGTACATCCCGGATGCGCCGGGAGGCATCACTTGGACAAGTGGTTGGGGGCAATACATGAGAAATAATTCGCTCCGTCTGCGGTTCGCAGGAGCGGTTGTTCTGGCGTTTCTCGGCTTCGCGATTGCAAGCTCTGCGCGCGCGCAGCAGGATGGGCCTTTGCCTCCCGCAGCGCCCGTACAGCCCGCAGCGCAAAGTCCTGCCGGACAAAATCCGGCTGCGTCATCACCATCCGCGCAGCCCTCGACAGACGCGGCTTCCGCGCAACCTTCGGGTTCCTCCGCTGGAACGGCCTCTACAGAAGCTGGCAACGCAGCACTACCGGCGGCGACGCCGGTTTCACGAAATGCGAATATGAAAGTGGAAGTCCCCGGTGGCACGCATATCCCGCTGGTGTTGCATAACGCTATTTCGACTCGCAGCGCGCGACCCGGGGATCCCGTATATTTTGAGACATTATTCCCGGTCATGATTAACGGGCATGTAGCAATTCCGGCGGGATCGTACGTCAGCGGCGAAGTGACGGAATCAAAACGCCCGGGGCGCGTGAAGGGACGGGGCGAGTTGATGATCCGATTGAAGACGCTGATCCTTCCTAACGCATACATGGTCGATTTGAATGCGGTTCCCAGCAATGCAGGATCCGGCGGCAACGAAACCACGAACAATGAGGGCAAGATCATCGGCGATTCCAATAAGGGAGGAGACATTGGCACAGTGGCGAAGACAACGGCTGCAGGCGCGGGCATCGGCGCCATCGCCCAAGGAGCTAAAGGCGCTGGGATTGGCGCAGGCGTGGGAGCCGCCGCGGGGTTGATGGCCGTGTTGCTAACTCGCGGGCCCGAAGCCGAACTGCCGCGAGGGTCAACTGTTGAAGCCGTTCTCGACCGTGCAATTCTGCTCGATGCAGATAAAGTTCAGTTCACAACACCGGGACAAGCCTCCACACTTGCAGGCCCACCTAACCGCGAACCACCGCGTGAGAGCATTCCTTTCTAGGTTTTTTCTGACCACGAAATAGCCGCGGTCCTTTAAGAGGCGCTCGTCTGAGCCCTCCGCTCCGAGAATCGAAGTGGGGAGAAATTTGCGGCGGCTGTGGGCATCTTTTTGTTCAGAATCCAATCGCGAACGAGCTTGGCGGTTACAGGGGCGAGGAGGATCCCGTTTCGATAGTGGCCGGTGGCGATGAACAAGCCTTCCACATCGGCAGGTCCCAGAATCGGAAGGTGATCGGGAGTGCCTGGGCGCAGACCAGCCCACATCTCCACAATTTCCGCGCCGGCGAGATTTGGCGCCAGTTCAATGGCAGCGTCCAGAATTTTGCGCATCCCGCCCGCAGTGACGCGTTTTTCAAAGCCCACATTTTCAAGCGTGCTGCCGGCCACGATTCGTCCGTCGAGTCGCGGGACAAGGTAGCCTCGCTCGGAGCGGAGCACACGTCCTAAGTTAACTTCGGCGGAGTGCAGGGCGAGCATCTGTCCGCGTATAGGCCGAGTGGGCGCGTAACGCGAGAGCCAACCATTCTCGATTGAATTTTCGCCGGCGAGAGCGGAGGAATGACATCCAGCCGCGAGAACGACAATCTTCGCGGCAATCTCTTCACCCCCCGCAACCAATCCAGTGCACCTCGTATCTTGGCGCAGCAATGAAGTTACGTTGCACCCTGAGCGAATTTCAACTTCATGGTGACGGAGTGCGGCCAAGAGCGCGTCCATGAGCAAGCGGGGATCGACGGTTGCTTCTCCCGGCAGCCAGGCAACTGCATCGGCAGCCGGACCGATCGCGGTTTCCATGTTGCGCGCGGTCTCAATCGGGACCGGCTCAATCGCGATATCCAATGCCCGGAACTCAGCGATCATTTTGCTGCGTTCAAGTTCTCCTTGGGCGCCGGAAAAAATCTGGAGAGCCCCCTCAGAAGCAAAGTGCGTGTGGAGCCCGGACGCTTCCTCGACGGCGGCGACGAACTGCGGGTATAGGCGCAAACTCTCTTTGGCCAGAGGAACAAGGGGTAGAGCTTCGGGAGAGTCAGGGCCCGGCGAGAGCATTCCCGCCGCGGCCCAACTGGCTCCGCGCCCCGGGTCTTCGCGGTCCAACAGAACGATGTTGAGTTTTTCAGCGGCCAGCTCAAGAGCAATCGAGCTACCTATAACACCGCCGCCGATGATGGCAACGTCGAAGACTTTCACGTAATCATATTAGCAGGAATTTTTTGAGAAGCGTGACGTAGCGGAATATCACGGGGACCATAGTCGGCGAACCTCGGTTACAGAGAACCTACCAGTTCGACGGAGAGGAGACGGGCTTTCTGTGCAAGATTTTGAGCACGCGCCCAATCGCCTGCCTTGCTAGCCTCGTGCGATTGGGACAAGAAACTGCGGATTTTTTCGACCAGGTCGTTTTGCGCTGCGCTGAGCTGCTTATCGGCGGCTTGCTGAAGATTTTTTTCGGCCGCGGCAATGTCGTCCTCCGTCTTGTGGGCGTAGGTAGCCTGGTCATTCGGCGACATTTCGGGAGATATTTGCGGTGCGGGTGGACGTGTCTGCTCAGCAGGCGTCTCCGCCGTTTGTGGTTCCGCGACTTGTTTACGAGGCGGAGGAGCAGGTTTCGAGTGGGTTGAAGTTACAGGCAGAGTGGCCTCCGATGTAGGAGGCGGAGCCGGCGGGGGAGCCTCGGCAACTTCCGGGGGCGTGGCGGTGGTATCGGGCGCGATATTCGTGATCGGCTTGGAATCCGCCGGTTGCGGCATCGGCGTCGCAGCGACGGGCGGCGACGCCTTGACCGTCTTTTCACATCCGGTCAGCGCGAGCGACAACCCGCAAGCCAAAACAGCGATCAGGCTTGTGACTTTCGTATTGCGGCTGGGCATTTACCTTTTCTCTTCAGCGAAGGGCTGGCTGAAGTCGCGGAGTTTTCCGGCCGAAGCGTCTATGGAGCGAGCTAGCGGCAGTTCGACACGGAAGGTAGTTCCGCGCCCGACCTCCGAATCAAATTCTATCCGACCACTGTGTAACTGCACAAACCGAAATGTATTGGCCAGTCCAATTCCGGTACCCCCGGGCCTGGTGGTAAAGAAGAGCTGAAAGATCTTCTTTTGATCCTCCGGGGGGATTCCTTTGCCGGAATCCGCTACGGCGACAACCGCGGATTCTCCGCTTCGGCGAAGACTCAGGGTGATGCGGCCGCCGGGACTAGTGAAATCGCAAGCGTTCAACAATAAGTTCAGAACCGCTTGATGAATCAGCTGGCTGTCCACGAGTACGGGCGGAAATTCGGTGGGCAAATCCACCCGCAATTCCACTCCCGCTCGCGCGATAGACGGACGTGCCGCATCCAGAACTTCGTCCAGCAACGAACGAAGGTCGGTCTCTTCCAGTTTAAGCTCGACCGGTTTGGTGAAATTGAGAAACGTTTTCACCGCGCGATCGAGCCGGTCGATTTCGCTGTCCAGCATCTTGACGGCCTGTTGCGCTTCGGGTTCCACAGGCATATTAGCCTTGAGGACTTCCAGCCACAGCCGCATGGAATTAAGCGGATTTTTCACCTCGTGCGCGACACCCGCGGTGACACGCCCCAGCGCAGCGAGCCGCTCGGAAACGTGAAGCTGATTCCCGATGCGCTCGATGGATTCAACGTCGCGCAGGGTCACGAGCGTGCCCATGCGCACTCCATGCTCGCGGATGACTTGAGCGCTCAGCCCCATGCGTTGCACTCCATTGGGGCCTTCCAGCGTCACTTCCGTGTTTTCTACTGGAACGATCTCATCTCCTTCAATACCCAAAGCCTGGCGAATGGGATGCCCGGCAGGAAAAATCTCGCCGGCGCGGCAGCCGCGAAGTTCGTCGGGACGCCCGCCAAGAAAATTCTCAACGGATGGACTCACCAGTACGGCGCGGCCATGGGCGTTGAAGAGGAGTAATCCATCTTCCAGTCCGCTCATTACTTGATCGAGATTTTCCCGCAAGGTGCTGAAGATTTCACGCACGTCGCGCAGTTGCTTACCGATGCCGACGATTTTCGTGCTGACCACGCCGAGTTCATCGCCGCGTTGTACCGGTTCGATATCGAATTCACCCGCGGAGATGCGGTCCAATTGAGCTGAAATGCGGTCAATAGGTGAAAGGGAAACGCGGCTAACGACGAAGGCGAGCATGGTAGAGAGCAGAACCGAGCCTAAGGCATACCAACCGGCGGACACGAGCAGTGACGAAATCTCGTTGCGAATCAGCGCCGAGGAAAGTCCGACACGAACGTCGCCAAAGGGTCCGGGACCGAGTTTGAAAGGCAGCGAATCTTCGAAGACCTGAGGCGGCCCGTAGAGCGTGCGAAGCTGCTGGAAAAATCCGCCGCGCACAAGCGAGGAAACCCCCGGCCGCACCGGCACTTTTTCTCCCCGAAGCTCAGCATCGCTGGACACCAGGACAACGCCATCGCGGTCACTAATCGTAATCTCGTAAATCAGCGGGGAATATCCTATGGCGGATTCGATCACCGAATTCAGCGAACTGCTATTGTCGAACGTACGGCGGGCATACTCGCGCAGGTCGGCGGCACTGAGGGAAGCAGGGGATTCGCCGCGCTCGGCTGCATCCGCCAGGGCGTTCTGACAAGCCAAGAATACTTGTTGCGCGATAAAACGGGCGCGCTCGTCCGCCTGGCGCAGGGTTTGTCGCGTGAGCCGCGCTATATAGAGCGCCGATACGGCTGTGACAACCGCCAGGACCAGAAGCGAGATCGCCAGCGTGAATTTAGTTTTCAGGCTGAGACGCATTGATCCGCCCCGCCTCGTATTCTTTTAATTTGTTATGAAGTGTCTTCAGACTAATGCCCAGTAACTCAGCCGCACGAGTCTTGTTCTGGCTGGTTGCCGCGAGAGTCTGCAGAATAAGTTCGCGCTCGACGGCATCCACGGTCGTTCCAACCGGAAACCGAATACCGCCGAGCCCGGAGTTCGTAGTCGCGGGCGTACGGCCGAAGTCCGCGGCGAGATGTTGGCGTGCCACGGTGCCCCGGTCCGAGGCAATCGCAGCGCGCTCGAGGGCATTGCGCAGCTCGCGAACGTTCCCGGGCCAGGGGTAGGATTTGAAAAGATCCATCACGTCCGCGCCCACGCCCGTCACTTTCTTGTGATGCTTCGTGGATATATCGGCCAACAAATGCTCGACGAGCAACGGAAGATCCTCTTTGTGCTCGCGCATCGGCGGCAGATGAATATGAAAGACATTCAGCCGGAAGTAGAGGTCCTGGCGCAAATGGCCGTCGGCGACTGCTTGCTCGGGATTTTTATTCGTAGCAGCGAGGACCCGCACATCCACAGGGGTTTCTACTTTGCTGCCGAGCCGGCGAACTTTGCGGTCTTCGAGAACCCGCAGCAATTTGGCTTGTGTTTGCGCGGGCATTTCGCCGATCTCGTCGAGCAGCAGCGTGCCCCCGTCGGCGAGTTCGAAACATCCGATGCGGCGTTCTGCGGCCCCGGTGAAGGCGCCCTTTTCATGGCCGAAGATTTCGCTTTCCATCAGCGATTCAGGGATGGCCGAACAGTTGATGGCCACGAACGGACGTTCGGCACGCGGAGAGAGCATGTGAATGGAGCGGGCCACCATCTCTTTTCCCGAACCGGTTTCCCCCGTAATCAGCACGGAGGCAGTGGAAGGTGCAGCCATCTCCACCTGGCGCATCACATCCTGCATCGCCGGCGAAGTGCCCACAAGGACGCCCAGCTTTCCCGCGCTTCGCAGATCGCGCGTCAAGGCGGCCACGGCTTGCTGGTCGCGTACTCGTCCAAACGCGCGATCGAGCAGAGCCCGCAAAACAGGCGGCTTCAGAGGCTTTTCAATATACCAATAAGCGCCTGCGTCGATCGCCTGCACCACGCGCTCGTCGCTGCCGCGCCCGGTGATGATAATTACAGGAATTCGCTGGATTTCCTCGCCGAGATGAGCCAGCAAATCCAAGCCATTCATACCCGGAAGCTCGACGTCAGCAAGAATGACGCTGGGTTGAAAATCCTGGAACTTGGCCAGGGCTTCTTCGCCGCTGGCGACACCTAGCACCTCAAAGCTCCACTTGCGAAGCAGGGCTTCGTAGCCCTTGCGGGCGTTGTCCTCGTCTTCAACGATTAATATGCGCTGCTGCGATGGCTTCTCGGGAGGCATTAACAACTGAATCTATCAGCAGTTCCTCGTAAATCCAAGGGAACACACCATTCCGTCGAGGCCGGCGTGCTCGCGCAGCGGCGCTAGTTTAAAGCTGCGTTAGGTGCGCCCGACACGGAGCGGACGTTCGAGTATCAACTCAAGCTTTGTATTCGCGTCGAGAGTGAGTTCCTGGCCGATGCCGGAGGTGACCATAAACGCGGTAGCGGCGCCGATGGCTGCGCCGATCGCCGCGTCCTTATTGTTGTGGGCGGCCATGCCTACGGCGCCACCAGCGAGCGCGCCGGCAGCCGCTGCTTCGGCCTCGGTTTGGTGGTTACTGGCAGTGGCTTCGATTTCGCCCTCGTGCTGGTACAGCACTCGAATGGAATGAATTCCGGGCGTATCAATTAACTCCGCGACGAGAGGAACCCAGCCATCGCGAGTGTGTATGTCGTCAAAAGCGAGCCAAAGCTTCGCGCGGCCAGTCTTGCCCGCAGCGAGCACTTTGTCGATATGCCCGCGAACTTCCGCGCCCACCGGCAGAGTCGTTCCGTCCGCGGTCACAATCTCATCCAACGTTCGGGCGGTGAAGTGCTTCCCAGCCTTATCTTCTTTCGTGCTCAGTTTGTCGTGAAGCGAGACTAAAAAGCGTGTTCCGGCATGTACTTCGTATGGCGCGACGCCGGGGTTTTGCGAAGCGGAATCTTGCGCATGAGTGTAAGCCGGCAATCCGGCAAAACCCAAAAGAACTACCACCACCAGAAGCAGTGTTGCGCGTGGCATGAACTCCTCCCCATCCTATTTGGTGTAACGCTTTCGCTGGAGAGAAAGCGGATAGTACTCTGACTACTATGTTCAGATGACGTTTGGGCACCTTGAGAGGCCCGGCCATCCATGAATATGAACCCGGCCGGGGCGAAGGAGTTGCAAAAAATAGTTTTGGAACTGGCAGGCGTGAATTATACTCGTCCAGCTTTCAGCGATTTGCTTGAGGTAGCCTCGCTGCCAGCCTTGTTGGGTCCCGGCGTCAAATCTGCGGGTGCGTATAGCTCCCGAATTGTGCTGCCATTATAGGATTGCCTTCGACGCCGCTAAATCAGAAGGCGATGCAACCGATGTGAGGAGGGGAGATGAAATTGGGAGCGCGTGCAGCGATTCTATCTTTGTCGGCACTTTTACTGATTTCTACCGCGAGCTTCGCTGATGACGATAAGCCGAAGGACAAGAACGGCGCCACACCGGCATCGTCCGCTAGCGACCCAAACTCCAAGAAGGATGCCGCGTCGACGGATGCCAAAGCTGCGCCAGACGCCGGTGCAACTCCGGCAGCGGCTACGCCCCTGCCTGTTGCGTCCAACGCTTCCGCCGATGACGAAGTACCCCAGCAACGCAAATGGGTTCCCATGCCTGCTTTGGATGGAACGCCGGGGCTGTTCACGCTCGGGACGGGTGACACGCTTCCGAAGGGTGGGTTCGATATCGTCGCCGGTGTGAACAAAATCTCGCGGATGCCGGGAGATATCACGGTACTCCAGGTGATTCCGTCATTTGGAGTGGGAATCACGAATTGGTTTACCGCCTTCCTTTCGATCGATGCGGACGAGCACATCCATGTGGACCAGCCGAGTTTGCTGAGCTTAAACTCCACGAACGGCCTGCAATACCGGAATACGATTTATCAGTCTTTTCTCCCATGCACCGGTTGCGCGCCCGCTTATGTGGAGGATTTCCCGTTTGCTTCGCACAATGGCGGCGGCATCGGTGAGATAGATTTGGGTTTCAAGATTGGTTTGCTCTCCGAAAAACGCGGGAAACCATTCAGCCTTTCGATTCGAAATGACTTTTATATTCCCACACAGACAGGCTTTTCGACTCTGCTTTCGAATCAAGTGCAAATGGGAACGTTCAACTACGGCCTCGGCCTGGAGGCCAGCAAGACCCTGTTCCATCGCAGCATTCTGGCGACGATCAACTGGGCGTACCGCTTCACGCGCGAGTCAAATTACACCGTCGAGTTTAACGGTGTGCCCACGCCAGGAGTCTTGAAACTTGCGGATCAAATGCCCGTGGGCATAGGTTTGCAGATATTTCCCGACAAGCGCTTCCAGATCATCACGGAATATGACGGTCTGATTTATGTGGGCAAGGGAATTCAGAACACGACTCAAGGCGCGCGGGATCCGGTAGATAGCGTGATGGGTTTCCGCCTCTACGCGTTGAAGAATCTGGCGCTGGACGTTGGCTATCGCTACAACTTGAACCTGACGAACCATGAGGACCGCAACGGGTTTGTGGTGAAACTTGCGTTCGCGCGCTGGCCCGAAAAGCCGCTGCCGCCGGACAACGTGACGGCCACGTGCTCGGCGGACAAAACGTCGGTGATGGAAGGCTCGAGCGACTTCGTCACGGCGACTGTTGCCGGCACCGATGCGAACGGACGTCCGCTGAATTATTCGTGGACCGCTTCGGGCGGGAAAATCATCGGCACGGGGCCGTATGTCCGATGGGATTCGACGGGCGTCGCTGGAGGGAGCTATAGCCTGACTGCGCGAGTGGATAACGGCGCGGGCAAAGGCGCGAGCTGTTCGAGTTCCGTCGCGGTACAGCCTAAACCGGTTGCGGCCGCGCCCACGATGAGTTGTTCTGCAAATCCCGCTACCGTAATCGCGGGCGAACGCCCGACGATCACGGCAACAGTGAACGATCCGTCTGGAACGCCCATCACGTACACCTGGCAGGCAAACGCGGGGCAGATCATTGGAAGCGGGGCCAGCGTGCAGTTCGACACTTCGGGATTGCCCCCCGCAACTTATACGGTGACGGGCCGCGCGGAAAACGGTGTGCACAGCGCGTGCGATTGCTCGACGACAGTGACGGTGCAGGCCCCAGCGCCTCCTCCGGAAGCCAGTAAAATCAGTGAGTGCGCGTTCGCGCTGAACAGCGCCCGCGCGGATAACGTGTGTAAACGAACGCTCGATGATGTGGCCGTGCGCTTACAGACCGATGCGAAGGCAAAGATCGTAGTAGTGGGCTACGCAGAACCCAAGGAGCGGCGTTCTCAGAAACTGGCGACCGAGCGAGCGGACAGCGCCAAGAAGTATCTGAACGAGAAAAAGAGTGTGGATACTTCGCGCGTTGAAGTTCGAACGAACACCGATGCGGGAAAGCAAGGACGCCGCGTCGAGATTATCCTGGTGCCGGACGGCGCAACGTTCTGAACATCTAGGCGGCTCGAAAATGCTCCGTTCCGGACGGCTGCAGACGGGGCCGAGGATCACACTTCTCCGCGCTCGAAGCCGCCAGCCGATCGTGGGGTACTCCTAACGCGGGGCGCATCTCGCGTTCGGTCCCTAAATTGCAACGCAGATCCTCGATCCCCCGAAGCAAATTGTGCCCGGAATACAAGACTCGACATCTAAATGACATGAGTCCCCGAATTTATCGATGCCTAGTAGTAATGGTCGTTTTCTTCAGTTTTTTTCCTCTTTGCGGAAACACGTTTGCACAGACCTGGACATCGTTGGGGCCACTGGGCGGAGACGTACGGTCGCTCGCGGCTGATCCGTCCCGGCCCAACGTGCTCTACCTGGGAACTGTGGACGGCTACGTTTTCAGCTCGCAGGATGCAGGCGAACATTGGCAGTCACTCGGGCTAATAGGACCTGCGAATGGCATGATCACCGCGATCATCGTCGATCCGGTCAATTCCCGCACGCTTTTCGCATCCCTGTGGACCAGGGAACCCAATGGCGAGGGCGGCGGAGTTTTTGTAAGCCTTGACTACGGCGGGACGTGGAAGGCATTGGGTCTTGCGGGTCACGCAATTCGGGCGCTGGTGCAATCGGAGTCCGACTCTAACGTTCTTATCGCCGGGGCGCTCGATGGCGTTTTCCGCTCGAACGATCTCGGCAGAAATTGGGAGCAGATCACACCTGCAGGAGATTCGGAGCTGCGCAATTTTGATTCGCTCGCGATTGACCCGCAGGATCCCGGGATTATTTATGCCGGAACATTCCATCTGCCTTGGAAAACAGTGGACGGGGGGAAAAAATGGACGCCCATCCATACCGGGATGATTGACGATTCGGATGTTCTGAGCTTGGCCGTGGACGCCTCGAATCCGCAGCGAGTATTTGCCAGCGCATGCTCGGGAATTTATCGAAGCGAAGACTCCGGTTCCTATTGGAAGAAGATAGAGGGCATTCCGTTTTCGTCGCGCCGCACGCCCGTTATTCGCCAGGACCCGTTGCATCCCTCGGTGCTATTTGCCGGGACTACGGAAGGGCTCTGGAAGACGACCGATAGCGGCGCACGATGGTGGCTCGTTTCTCCCGGAGATTGGGTAATCAACTCGCTTCTTGTGGTTGAGGTCAGTGCCGGGACTTTGCCCGCCGGCGGCGACACGGCGGAATCTTCAACACCGGAATTTTCTGAAGACCAAATCCGCGTGCTGATTGGAACGGAGCAGCGTGGAGTTCTGGCAAGCGATGACGGCGGAGATCATTTCCGGGAGCTGAACGAAGGATTTCATCACCGGCGGATCGTTTCACTGGCGATCGATGCCGATAAACCTGGGCGCATTGCCGCGGTTCTTGCGAATTCAGTCGATTCTCCCGTCGAGTCGGAAGACGGGGGTCGCACCTGGTCGGCAATCGGCGCGGGGCTGAATGCGAACGCCGTGACACGGATTTTTTCTTCGCCCGGAGGTTGGTTAGCGGCGCTAGCGTCCGGCGGTCTCGCCCGATTTGACTCGCAGACTCACAAATGGACGCGGCTGGGAGCGTTTAAAGAACAGCCCGAAGTTGTAACCGGCAGCACAGAACGACGTGCAACTCCCGCCCGGAGATTTGACGCAGTGGTTAACGACTTAGCATGCGGCGAGGCGGAATGTTTTGCCGCGACCGAAGAGGGATTATTTTTCACGACTGATAATGGCAAGGCGTGGTCTGCGCTTTTTTTCAGCTCTGCTAACTTGCCGGTGAATTCAGTTCGAGTGTCGAGCGACTCGCAACGATTGCGAATCGTTTCTTCTAACGCGATGATTTTTTCGGACGATGCGGGTCGAACCTGGAAATGGCACGATTTGCCGCTCGATTCGGGGGGCGCCATCCGTCTTGAATGGACGGCCGACAAGACACTCTTAGCTGCGGCGAGGAACGGACTGTACATTTCCCGGGACGATGGGGCTAGCTGGGAAAGGTTCCAGGATGGATTGCCCGCGGCCGCTCCCGAGGATCTGCTGATTCGTCCGGGTGTCTGGTTAGTTTCAGTACGGGATCGTGGACTATTTATTTCTCGAAATGAGGGAGTGAGTTGGACGCGCGTGAAGGAATTAGATGGTTGGAGCGCTGACGATCAATTCACCATGCTCGCAAACGGGATGAACGGGGAGTTCGTTTACGCCGGCTCCGCTAACGATGGCTTGTATATCTTGGATTTGCTCGGCCAGACCGCGGCCATAAGGTTCGAATCAGCATTGGCCGGGAAATAGATCTAAAGTGATTTGTCGATTAACACTTTCTAGAAATCGTCTGACCTTAAACTTTCCCAGTGTGGCACAACAGGTGTTTGGTATCGGTGTCACTGCTTACGAGGATTCCGTCGTTTACTAGCGTGGTACTTGTACCACGTCATTACTAGATTACCCGCCGCACTCGTTCCTTTTGCCACCTAAGGCCTTTGATTGTAGCGATTCGGTCATATGTTCCTAAATGGAATGCTTGTTGCAATGTGGTACAGCATGCATTTGGAGTTGTGTACAGCCGCTACGAAGATTCCGTATTATTACGACTTGTTAATATTCCCAAATTGGTACTAGAATCCGTACCGAGCTCGTTCGTTTTGCCGTCTAAGACCTTTGATTTGAGCGATACATTCGATCGTTCCTAAATGGTATGTATTTTGCATGGTCAAACGCAGCATTAAGAGGTGGGAGGGGGGCTAGACACATGGCGAGTGGAACAGAGGCCAGTCTCGCGGCCGAGCGACCTGTGCCGGTTACAGTCCTAATCGTGGACGATGAGGACACAACCCGGAATCTTTGCCGGGATGTGGTGAGCGAGTCTGGGTTGCGCACAAAATTGGCTTCTACGACCGAGCAAGCTCTGGATATTCTTGATCATTCGGCCGTGGATATCATCATCACAGACTTGCGAGTGCCGCAACTTGGCGGAATTGAATTGCTCAAGCGAGTGAAGGAGACCTATCCGCAGGCAGCCGTAATGGTTTTGACTCAGTACGGAACGATTGAGAGCGCCGTCGAGGCTACGCGCATGGGCGCCGCAGACTATGTGACGAAACCTTTCCATGTCCCAGAATTACGCAGCAAGCTGGAGCGGGTAGTCCGCTTGCTCGAAGTAGACCAGGAAAATCGCATACTTCGCGAACAGCTTCGGACGCGGCCGGGCTTCGCGGGCCTGATAGGCGTTTCGCCCAAGATGCAGCGAGTGTACCGGCTCATTGAAAAAGTAAGCCAGCATACATACCCGGTGCTGATTCTGGGTGAAAGTGGAACCGGCAAAGAGTTGGTGGCGCGCTCCATCCATTTTTCAGGGGTGCGGAAGGCCAAGCCGTTCGTCCCGGTGGATTGCTCCGCATTGGTGCCGACATTAATCGAAGCGGAACTCTTCGGCTATGTAAAAGGAGCATTTACCGGCGCAAATCAGACCAAGCCGGGATTAATGGAAGTGGCGGATAACGGCACACTGTTTCTCGATGAAATTGGGGATCTTCCCGTGGACCTGCAGGCAAAACTGCTGCGGGCATTGCAGGAGAAAGAAATCAGGCCGGTAGGCTCGACCGCGCGTCTTCCGCTTTCGGTACGAATCATCGCCGCGACAAATCGCGATCTGGAGACGGCGGTTCGGCAGGGTGGTTTCCGGCAGGACCTTTATTTTCGCCTGAATGTGGTTCAAATCAAGCTGCCGCCTCTGCGCGAACGGAAGAGTGACATTCCTATTCTGGTAAATTCCTTCCTTGAAAAATACTCCGAGGCCCACGGCAAGACTCGCACAATTTCTGAAGATGCCATTGCGCGTTTAATGGGTTACGACTGGCCCGGCAATGTGCGGGAGCTTGAAAATGCCATCGAACGAGCCATGGCTCTGGGGTCCGGCCCGATTCTGCACGTCGGTGATCTTCCATCCAATCTTCAACACGCTAGCGGCGAACGCTTGCCACAAAATGATGAGCTGTTGCCGCTTGAGGAACTCGAACGGCGGGCAATTCTTCGCGCGGTCCGCGAAGCTGGCGGCGACAAGTTCGCCGCGGCACGTCTTCTTGGCATTGGAAAAACCACCCTCTATCGCAAGTTGAAGCAGTATGACGTCCAGTCGCAATCAAGTTCATAAAGAACTATCCTCCGTCCAGCTAGTCTCACGATCCGCCCGTGCGCTGAATTAAGACGACATTCCTGCAGAGGGAGAGGTTGTTTCAAAGTGGGAATGGGCCTCCCGATCTAATCTCCGCAAGTTCCTCCAACATGCTGAAAACACATGGCATAAAAATATCCTAAACATGGTCAGGCTTATGCACTGGGCTGTGCATGCGAATGGCACTGGCAGAAACTAAGAGTGTCGCTTGGATGAGGTTGGTGCGCCGAGCCGTGTATTACGCCCTGACGGTCGGCGCAGCACTTCTATGCAGCTATTGGATTATTTCGGGGCGCTGGTGAAGTCTGGGATGAAAAGCGGCGACGGGATGGAAGGGAATGCGCGCGGCGATTCGCATACTCTTTCGACTCCTCCCCTTTCGCAGTCGAACACGCTTCCACTATTTGCGGACGCCGGATTCAACGCCGTGTTCGACACAAGCGGAGAGGCTTTAGTCGTTGTAGATCAAAAGGGCTTGATCCAGCAGGCTAACCGACGAGCGCGCGAACTTCTGCGTCTAAAGGATCCGTCTGTTTCACGGGCTGGACTGCTGGATTTTTTCGCCGCGCCGACAACTATGGATTTTAGCGAAATGCCCACACAGGCCGATACATCCAGCGCTCTAGCCACGCGCGATGCGGTACTCGCGACCGGATTTCCAATAAGGATCACGCTGCGCGCCGCTCTGCCCAATTCCCAAAGTGTCTTGCTCTGTCTTGAAGACGGATCTCTCGTCCAGCGGGCCGAAAGAAAGGCGCGGCAGATGGAAGCTGAAATCTCAAGCGTCCTTGACGCCGTGGAAACTGCAATCGTCCTATTCGATCCGAGCGGGCGGTTGCGATTTTCCAACGCCCGATTCGCGCAATATTTCTCGTTGGATATGCTGCAACTCCGAAAATTAGAAGGGTTCGAAGAACTGGAGAGCTTGGTCGCCAAGCGATTCCGGGACCCCGAACTTTTTTCTGCGCCGTGGCGGTCGTTCGTCGGAGGAAACGGAGCGCCACGGCACGATGAACTCGAAATGACGCGGCCTTCAAAACGCGTTCTCGAACGGTTTTCCCGGCCCGTGCTCGACCGCGAAGGCCGGCCCATAGGCTGGCTAGAACTCTATAGCGACGTTACCGGCGAAAGGGAGATTCAGTCGAAGCTGCTGCAAACGGAAAAAATGGCAGCCTTGTGCCAACTCGTGTCCGGAATCGCCCATGAGTTAAATAATCCATTGACTACGATTATGGGTTACGCGCAGCTACTGCTTGGCCATGGTCTCACTTCGCCTCAGCTTTCAGAAGCCAGAAAAGTATTTCAGGAAGCCGAGCGCGCTCGAAGGATTGTGAAAAACTTGCTGTACTTTGCGCGGGAGAACAAGCCCGAGCGCACGCGCGTGAATCTGAACGAGATTGTTGAGCGCACGCTGGCATTGCGGAGTTATGAGCTGCGAGTCGAGAACATTGTTATCGAATGCGACCTTGCGCCGAAGCTGCCTGAAACGATGGCCGATCCTCATCAACTTCAGCAGGTGGTCTTGAACCTGCTGGCGAACGCCGAACAAGCCTTGCTGGAGGACCGGGGCCAGGGCCACGTATGGATCCGCACACATCGCATCGGCAGCAATCGGATTTCACTCGAAGTCTCCGATGATGGTCCGGGCATTCCTACCGAAGTTGCGTCACGAATCTTTGATCCCTTTTTTACCACTAAGCCTTCTGATGTTGGAACCGGTCTGGGACTCTCCATCGTGTACGGCATCGTGCATCAGCACGGCGGCGAGGTTACGTTTGAAAACCAATCCGGGGCAGGCGCTCGATTCGTCGTTGATTTGCCGCTGGTTGCCGTTCCACCTGGAGGTCCCGAGTCGAGCCTGTCTCTCGGGGCTAAGAGGGAACTCAATATAACAAGAGGACGAACCTTGGTAGTTGAAGATGAGCCCAATGTCGCACAGCTAATCGTGGACGTTCTGCGCGAAGAAGGTCATCAAGTGGAAGCCGTTCTTGACAGCCAGGAGGGACTGACGCTGCTTTCGCGCGGCACGTACGACCTGATTCTTTGCGATCTCCGCATGCCGCGTCTGGACGGCCCGGCATTTTACGAGACGCTGGTCCGGACCGGAAGTCCGGCGCAGCAGCGGATAATTTTCGTCACCGGGGATATCCTGGCTCCGCGCACTCTGGAATTTCTCAAAACGAACAATCTGCCGTTCCTCTCGAAGCCTTTTTTGGTTGAGGAACTGAAGCTGGCGGTGAATTGCAGGCTGGAACGAAATCGGCAGCCGCAACACACGGAACATTTAACACGTTCAGCAAGTGTCCGCCCTGGCTGGAGAAAGAGTAAGCGATTATGAGCACGGGGAAAGCGTGGCCATAAATAGCCAAGTGCGGCCTGTCCTGCTGGGCATCGCCGACGAAGAGCTCGCAAAGCGTTTCCTCGCTGCGGTGCAACGGTCTGTGAGCCCGGGCAGCGTTCTCGTCACCTCCACACTGGTGCAACTGTGCGAGCAGATGAAACAAACCGCCCCGCGCGTGATTCTAATGGCCAACGACCTTACCGAAGACCTGGCGCTCAGCGAAATCCTGCGTCAAATAGTTGATGTTGCTCCGGTCATCTTGGTGGCGCCTCCAGAACGGCAGACGGAAGTGGCAGCGCTCGTCGGCGAGGGCGATGTCGAATTTGTGGCTGAAGTCGGAGATTTTTTGCCCTTGGCTGTGAGTCTGCTTGAACGCAGATCCGCTGGGCGGAACGCGCGGACGCCGCAGAAGGGCCTCTATGGGGAGAGGTATCACGCGATGTCGCGGAAATTTTCCGGCACGAGATCAATAATCCCTTGACCGGCATTCTCGGCAATGCCGAATTAGTTCTGGCCCACGGGGACCGCATGTCGGTGATTGACGCGCAAAGAATGCGGACCATCGTTGATCTTGCCGTGCGCCTGCGCGAAACGATTCGCCGCCTCAGCCCGGCATTGCAAAGTCAACCGCATCCGGTTAAGTCTGTTTAGCCGAACTGCTTCATCGATGCCTGCCACCCAGCTTCGCGATTTACGGTGTTTTGCGAAAAACCGCATCGTCTGCTATTTACTTCGGCCCCGACTTTACCTACCATGTGCCATGTCTGCCAGTTGCGCCTGGGCGCGATTCGTTCCGGGTTAGGCTGCGCAAGCCCAAACCTATGCCACGTGTACCTCGACTCGTTGTAATTGAACCTAATGGGGCCCATCGTGAAGTGCCCGTGGGAACCACGCCGTTTCGAATCGGCCGCCAGGCGGGCAACGAGCTGACTCTCCGCGATAGCCGCATCAGCCGTCAGCAGGCGCAGATCATTTCGGTGAACGGCACCATGGTGCTGGAAGACATGGGCAGCCGCCACGGGACTTTCGTCAACGGCGAGAAAGTTCTCCGCCACGAGCTTCAGCCCAAAGACTCCATAGATTTTGGGATGCCGGATTCCTATAAGCTGACTTTCCTGGGGCAGGGAGCAACGATTGAGGAGCTGGTGGAGCGTGTGGAAGCCCCGGCGCCCACTCATGCCGGGTCGCGCGAACTCTATCACCTGGGCGTTCTGCTTGAAGTTGCAAGGACTCTGGGCACGGGACTTTCGCTCGAGGACGTGCTGACCGCGGTCGTGGATGCCGCGATTCAGGTGACGCGCACAGAACGCGGCGTGCTTCTTTTGGCCAACGAAAGCGGCGAACTGAATATGATTGTGGCGCGCGACGCGCAGCGCGGCACGCTGCGGCCCGACCAGTTGCAGGTGTCGCAAAGCGTGGTGAAGAGCGTGGCGAAAACTCGCCGCGAGTTGATCGTGAGCGATACGGGCGAAGATGGCGGAATGAGCCAGCAAGAAAGCGTCGCGCGGCTTGAGTTGCATACGGTCGTAGCCATCCCAATCGACAAGCTGCCCATGATTGAAACCCTCGATGCGACAATTTCCACGCGCCAGGGGGAGTTGCTCGGTGTCCTGTATCTTGATAGCCACGTTCCCTCGAGCGCGTTTACGGACCTCGATCGAGAGGTGCTGCGCAGCCTGGCGCGGGAGGCGGCGACGGTTGTCGAGAACGCGCGGCTTTTCGCTTCCTCGCGAGCCAAACAGCGGCTCGACCACGAGATCGAAATCGCGAGCCAGATACAGAAAACCCTCCTCCCGAAAGCGCTCCCTAACACTTCAGAACTGTCTGTGACCGGCTCCACGCTTTCCTGCCACTCCGTCGGCGGCGATTGTTTTGACGTAATTGGTCTTGGCGGCGGACGTTATGGATTCTTCGTCGGAGATGTTTCCGGGAAAGGAGTTTCCGCAGCCTTGCTTGCCACGTTGCTGCAAGGAGTCTTCTTTACCACGGCGGCCATGGACATCGCGCTCCCCAGCGTATTTTCGCGCGTGAATCAGTATTTATGCGAGCGCAGCGGCGACGACCGTTACGCCACGGTTTTCTACGGTGTTCTGGACAAGATGGGGCGTTTCGAATACGTGAATGCCGGCCACGTCCCGCCATTGCTGCTGCGCAAGGCGGGAGGGTTGGAAGGATTGGGATCAGCTAATTTTCCGGTTGGAATGTTTGCGGAGGCGGAGTATCAAAGTACGCGCGTGCAGGTGGAGGCCGGCGATTTCTTGGTGATCTATACGGACGGTGTTTCCGAAGCGTCCAACAATAGTAACGAATTGTTTGAAGAGGCGCGGCTGCGGCGCATTATGGAAGATTTTAAGGGCACCACGGTAGAACAATTGGGAGACACGATCCGGGAAGGCATGAGAGCCTTTACCGAAGGCGCGCCACAGTCGGACGACATCACGATCCTCGTGATTCAATACAAGGGAAATAGCGGATGAAGCGGAAGACAACGGCGCGGATAACACCCGCGACGGCTCTGGAGACTCTCGAACAGGTTGTATCGGTTCTGAACCCGGAAATCGAGCCGGGAGAACTTGCTGCGCAGATGGTGCGCGTGTTGGCTGCGCCCGGCCGGCTCGACGGCGCACGCCTCTGGCGCGTGGTCAATGGCACACCGACGATCTGGCAAGAAAGCGGTGAGCTTCCTGCAGCGGACTTGGCCGGGATAGAAAAGATTTTGAAAGGTAAAGCTCCCGGCAAGAACGGAAAGAGCCGCACGTGGCTCCTGGGACGCCAGGGAGATCCGGTTGGTGTTCTTGAGGCGTCGCTGAAAGAGCCGCTCGACGAAAAAACGCGAATCTGGCTGGATTTGTTCAGGCGATACGCGGAAGTTGCGCTGGAAAGCAGCGAACGTCGCAATGCGGTTATCGAACTCTCCACGATTGTCGAAGCCACCAAGCGTCTGAATTCCACGCTCGATCTTGCGGAATTGCTGAACATCATTCTGCAGCTCACGACTCGCCAGACGGGAGCAGAGCGCGGGACAGTTTTCTTAATCGATCACGAGCGCAATGAAATCTGGTCTCTGGTGGGAATGGGCCTCGACCAGCATGAAATCCGGCTACCGATTAGCCGGGGGATTGCGGGTTGCGTGGCGGCGACCGGCGACACAATAAATCTGGCTGACGCCTACGCGGACCCGCGGTTCGAATCGGAAGTCGATCTGCGTCTCGGTTTCCGCACGAAGTCGCTCCTTTGTCTTCCCATTCGGAATAAGGATGGCGAAACCATCGGTGTGCTGCAGCTGTTGAATAAGAAAGCGGGGCCCTTCACACGCGCCGATGAAGGCATGCTCCGGGCAATTTCCGATCATGTGGCACTTGCGCTCGAAAACGCTCAGCTTCACCGCGAAATGATTCACAAGCAAAGGATGGAGCGAGACCTCGCGCTCGCGCGCAGCATTCAGGTGGGCCTGCTGCCCGAACACCCTCCACAACTGGAGGGGTTTGACATCGCCGTCTCGCACAAAATGTCGCTGGAAGCGGGTGGTGACTATTACGATTTCATACCTCTGGCTCCGGACACGATTCTGGCGGTCGTCGCGGATGTGGAAGGGAAGGGCGTGGGCTCCGCCATGGTGATGGCAAACCTTCAAGCCACGCTTCACGCGCTGCTGGCACACCTCCATTCGCTCGAGCGGCTGGTTGAATCGCTCAACGATATGATTCTGGCGGATACGCGCGGGCAGAAGTTCATGACCATGTTTGTCGGCTTGCTGGACCAGCCGCATCGCACGTTACATTATGTGAATGCGGGGCATGTGCCGCCTGCGGTGGTGCGCGCGGACGGCTCAGTCGAATATCTACGGGAAGGAGGAATGGTTGTCGGGCTCTTTCCGAGCGTGCATTACGACCGCGGACATGTTCGGCTCAACCCGGGCGATCTCGTTGTGGCTTGCACCGACGGCATTACCGAAGCCATGGATACCGAGTCCGAAGAGTTTGGCCAGCCCAGGCTTGTGGAATTGGCCGTGCGCGAGCGCGCGAAGCCTGCTCAGGAAATTGTCGACATCGTGCTCAAGGAAGTGGACCTCTTCTCTCGTGGCGGCACGCATGAGGACGACCGCGTGATCATGATCCTCAAAGTGGTTTAGTTTTTCCCTTCACCGCTTGATCTCACCGATTTCCTCAAAGAATGAGCCATGTACTGCTTTGCCGGTCCAATCTTTACGGTAATGCTATGGGTTTTAGGAGCCGGTGGAAGAGTAATGACGGGTGCCGATATTCCACACGGAGATTGCGAGAGTGAGAAATACGAGCGCAACAACCGGAACGAGCGGCGCGTATTCGGGGTGCACGGTGCGGCCGAGCATGCGCACGCTGGGGTAAAAGGATGCGAGGCCGAAGGGAATGATCCAGCACAGGAAAAATTGTACCGCCCCGCTGTAGATGGAGAGCGGGTAGCGTCCAAAGGCGATCACGTTCCAAACCGGCGGATGCACGCCTATGCGATCTTCAAACCAAAAGGAAACTGTACTCAACAGCAAAAAAAGCGAAATGTAAATAATCGCAGCACAAAGACCGAAGAAGAAAAGCATCGCGAATTTCGCGGGCGTCCATACCAGGCCCAGGTGCCTGGAAGCCCACCACAGACAAAAAATGCCGGTAGCGACTTCCTGCAAAGACTCGATGCGAAACGTCTCGAACAGCACTTGAAAGAGGGAAGAAATCGGGCGCAGCAGAACGCGGTCGAATTTTCCCTCGATGATGAAGTTGTTGCCGAAGTCGTAAAGATTCATGCTGACGATGTTGAATATGCCGTAAGGTATCAGCGAGAAACCGTAGAGAAACAGGACTTCCTCGAATCGCCAGCCCGCGAGCTGCGTTGCCTTATGGAACAAAATAACCACGAACCAAAGCGCGAAAACCGTTGCCGCAAAACTGGTTCCCAGGCTGATGAAAAAATCACCACGATAGCTGACGCGGACCTTGGCGTACTGGGTGAAGTAATCGAAGAAAAGCAAAGCGTGGCGCTTTGCGGCGGCAACAAGGTTGGCGAGGCCGATTTTTTCTTCCGCCGCATCTCCAACGGGCAAGGAACGATTCATCAGCCTAACCCCCGTGAATCGTGATGTCGCGCAGCGAGCGGTTCCACCAAAGATGCGCGAGCACCAGCAGCACGACCACCCAGAACCACTCCGTTGCCAGCGCGCGTAGAGCGTGGATGCGGTCGAGCTTGCCAAGATAAATCTGAAGCGGTGTGTAGGCGATGTGCTCGAAGGGCAGCCACGCCAGTACTTTCTGAATTCTTTCCGGGAAAAACGCCATGGGAATCAGCAGCCCGGAGAGCAGTTCGATCAGCCAATATTTCGCGCGAATGAGCGCCAAAATCGATTTCAACGGAATCGCGCAAGTGCCGATCATAAAGTTGATTGCACCCATCAGGAAAAAACTGCCCAGCACAGCGACCAAAAACAGGAAGAAATCTCCATGTGATGCGGGCCCTTGAACGGAAAAAACCAAGGCGACGACAACCGCAGTCGGCAATGTCAAAAGACCCAAACGAAATGCCGATTCTCCCATCGCGCGAAAAATCCACATCCATTGGATGGAGACCGGCTTGATCAGGTCCATGGCGATCTTGCCTTCGATTACTTCGTAGGCCATTTCCTGGTCGATGGTATTCCAATAGAACGACCGAATCATCCAGCCAACGCTGACGTACGTGATCATCTGCGCAAGGCTGTATCCCGCGATCGGCTGGCCGCCGCTGTAGACGGCAGTCCAGATGAAGTAATACACGGTGACGTTCAGGAAATAGGTGATGATGCCGGTAAAATAGCGCAGGCGGAACGCGAGGATGTTGACGAATCCCACGCGCGAGAATTCGACGTACGGTACCAGCGCCTGGGCCCAACTGCTCACGCCACTACCTCGGGGAGGGCTTCGCCCGCGTAGATGCGTTTGATGATCTCTTCGATGGGTTCGTCTTCTATCAAAATGTCGCGGACTTCGACGGCGCCGAGGATCTGGCGGATAAGATCGGCAGTCGCCACTTTCACGCGGTCGAAACGAATACGGTATGTCAGCTCGTCCACTTGCTTTACTTCAAGGCCCTCTCGCGAAAACTGCGCGATTCCGGCGGCTTCGGCGCGGTCTTTCAGGGCGAATTTGATTTGCTTGGTGCGCAACAATTTTTCTTTCAGATGGCTTAGCGGGCCGTCGTAGAGCACTTTGCCATGGTCGATAATCATGATGCGGCGGCACAATTCTTCAATGTCGTCGAGGTCGTGGGTCGTTAGCAGGACGGTAGTGCGGAATTCACGGTTGATAGCCCGGAGGAAATGCCGGATGTGGTCTTTCGCGACCACATCGAGCCCGATCGTCGGTTCATCGAGGAAAAGCAACGGGGGATTGTGCAACAACGCAGCAGCCAGGTCGCAGCGCATTCGCTCTCCAAGGGAAAGCTTGCGAACGGGAGTGTGCAAATAATCGCGGATGCCCAGGATTTCGTCGAAGCGTTCCATGCGCGCATCAAAATCGCGCTGCGAGACGTCGTAAATGCGGCGCAGGAGCTTGAACGATTCGATTACGGCGATGTCCCACCATAGCTGCGTGCGCTGGCCGAATACCACGCCGATCGTCTTCACGTATTGCCGGCGCTGGCGATACGGAACGTAACCGTTGATACGGATTTCGCCGCTCGTAGGAACGAGGATGCCGGTGAGCATCTTGATGCTTGTCGATTTTCCGGCGCCGTTCGGGCCGATGTAGCCGACCATTTCCCCGCGCTCGATCGAAAAACTGACGCGGTCCACAGCCGCAACCGTGCGGTAGTCCCTCACAAATAGATTTTGAATTGAGCCCCAGACGCCTTCACGGCGCTTAAAGGTACGGAAGTGTTTACATAATTCGTGGACGTAAATTAGCGAATCAGCGCTCATGAATCACTGGATTCTAACATTAGCGTCGCGAACGTGCGCGTCTAGCCGGCACCCCTGCCGAGATTAGACGCACAGAATTTCTTTTAGTCGCTCTGGAGATTTCTCAAAGTGAGGTTGTTTTCCCCGCGGGATTCGGATTCGGCAACGCACGAATCGGATAGGTGGACTATGGGCAAAGACACTTCCAGCCGGACTTGGCGGCGTACTAACCCTTGTGGCAAACAGCACAATGTTTTGCTTCGTAGTTCTCCATGGTGACTTCGAACATATTATTGCAGCCTATACAGACGCGATGGATTTTAGGCGGTTTATTGCCCGGCTTGGTCTCGTCTGTGGCGCCAGAATGCGGAGTTGAGTGCGGCTCGTTCATGAGCGAATTCTAACACGCTCTACGGGTAGTGCAAGAAGGCGTCCAACCTAGCAGGGGGCGGAAGTCGCCTAGAGTGCGAATCCGGCACGCATCGGTGTTTGCGTAGGCATGCAGCAAACGGGTCTGCTACAATTTTACGCTTCGGGGGTAGCTGCGCGTTCGATCGCGCGGCCGATGATGGCGGAAAATACCAAACGAAAATGGATTGTGATAACGCTTGCTGTGGCGCTTGTCGTCATAGTTTTAGTGGTTCTCGCGGGGCGAGATCAGGCTCCAACGGTGGCAATCGCCCAAGTGTCTCGCGAGGATCTGAGTGCGTCCATTACCAGCAACGGAAAGATCGAACCGATTTCCCCAGTCACGGCTCGCGCCCAGTTTCCCACCTTCGTGGATAAAATAATGGTCACCGAAGGGCAAAATGTCCATCGTGGGCAGCTTATTCTGAGCCTAAATGCGGCAGACATTCAAAGTCAGCTGGCGCAGGCGCGGCAAGATTTGCTTTCCGCACAAACCATTCTGCAAAACGCTCGCGCGGGCGGCCCTCCCAATGAAGTGGCGCAGCTTGCGGGAGATCTGCAGAAGGCGCAAGCGCAGGTCGCCAACCTTGAACGCACGCAAGCGGCGCTTACCCAACTTGTGACAAAACAAGCCGCCACGCAGGACGAACTCGCCAAGAACCAGGAGGCTCTCGACGAGGCTCGCGCCAACCTGCAAGCATTCGAGCAGAAGACCGCAGCATTAAAGAAACAAACAAACATCGACGCAGAGGCTGCTGGTCTGCGCGTAAAGCAGGCCGAAGGTCAGGTTCAGTCACTCGAAGAAAAACTGCGTTCGGCGACGGTTACGGCGGAAAGTGACGGCACGGTTTATTCATTGCCTGTGCATGCAAACGATTATGTGAAGGTCGGTGACGTTCTGGCGGAAATGGCCGACTTGCGCCAAGTGCGCGTTCGCGCATTTGTGGATGAACCCGATCTCGGCTCGCTCGCACCAGACGAAGAGGTAAAAGTGAGTTGGGACGCCATGCCGAACCGCACATGGACCGGGAAGGTCGAGCAGGTTCCCAAGCAGGTGGTTGCGCGCGGGACCCGCAGCGTAGGTGAAGTTCTATGCTCGGTGCAGAATGACAAGGTCGAGCTTCTTCCAAACGTAAATGTTGAAGTGCATATCCTCGTCCGCCAACGGCCGGGTGTTCTGGTGGTACCGCGGCGAGCCGTAAGTTACGAAAATGGACAGCACTATGTCTTTGTGTTCGACGGTGAAAAAATTCATCGCCGCCAGTTTGAAGCGGGCGTCGCCAGCGATAAAGATTATGAAGTGATTTCGGGATTGGCACTGGGCGACAAGATCGCATTGCCCGGCGAAGTAGAGTTAAAGGACGGTATGGAAGTTCGAGCCACGGAGGCCAAATGAACCGGCGGTTCCCCTGTTTTCCCAGGTTTTCAGTCGCGCTTTTCGCCGGTATGGCTATGCTCGCGACGATCGCACCGCTTGCAGAGGCGATAGAATCTCCTTCCGTAGCGGCATCGGATGCGTCTGGGGCGATTCAAACTGCGCAGCACCAGTTCAACTTGGGAAATTACACTGCTGCAATCAAGACGCTGCAATCCGTGCCGCAGGTTTCGAACAACGCCGAGGCACAATATTGGCTCGGACGCAGCTATTACGAACTCCACGATTATGACAACGCGATAACCGCCAGTGAGAAATCCGTCGAGCTTGATCCGAAAAATTCCGCCTACCATCAATGGCTCGGCACGATCTATGGAGGCAAAGCAGACCGCGACCGCAGTTTTTCGTATGCGCGGAAGGTAAAGAAGGAATTTGAAGAGGCAATTCGACTGAATCCGTCGAATGTGGAAGCTCGCCGGGACCTTGAACAATATGACATGGAAGCTCCCTGGGTTGTCGGCGGCAGCAAAGATGAAGCTCGCGAACAAGTGACGGCGATTGAGGCCATCGACCCGGTAGAAGGGCATCTGGCGCACGGCGCGTACGAGCTAAATGCGAAAAGGTCCGAGCTGGCTGAGAAAGAATATCGTGCAGTGCTCGCCGCAAAGCCGAAACGCGTGGAGCCCTATCTCGACGTCATTCGCTTCTTTATCCATGAGAACAAGCCCGCCGATGTAGAAGCGGCGATTCAGGCCGCGGCGCAGGTGAGTCCTAATGATCCGCGCCTGGGATATTACCGTGGCGTATCGCGAGTGCTAGCCGGAACCGAGCTGCCCCGTGGAGAAGAATATTTGAAGTCCTACCTAGCGAGCTCTCCCGACCGAAGCGATTGGCCTTCGCACGCAGCCGCGCGTCAGTGGCTGGGAAGGCTTTACGAAGCGGAAGGAAAACGTGCCGAGGCGGCCGAGCAATATCGCGCAGCTCTTCAATTGGATCCTGGACAAAAAGAAGCCAAATCCCGGCTGGAGAAACTCGAGAAGTCAACGCACTGAACGCTTGCCTATGGCTGGAAACTCTCATTCGCCCAAGCGCATCCCACTAGCAGGTAACCCCTATGCAACCTCTTCGCGGCTCACCGACTGAATGGCGCGAGACCTGGCAGCTTGCTCTGCAAGCGCTTCGTGCTAATAAAGTGCGCGCCATGCTGACGATGTTGGGCGTGATTATAGGAAGCGCTTGCATCGTGCTGGTGGTGACCGTTGCCCTGTCAGGGAAGCGCTACATTATCGGCCAGATAGAGGGAGTGGGGGCGAATCTCGTCCATGCGTCGGTAATACACTCCGGGGGGGCGGTGACGGTCGCGGACGAAGTCACGCCAGCCGACCTGGAAGCGGTGAAATCGAGTATCCCCAACGTGGTGGAAGCGGCAGGGACAAATGACATTTCGATGTTCACCAGCGTAAATGGCGAGGAGCATCCCGTTTATCTGGTCGGCGTGACGGCGGGTTTTCAAAAGATCCGTAACCTGCTTGTTCTTCAAGGGCGGTACTTAGACCAAGATGACTTAAGAACGCAAAGCAAGGTCTGTCTGCTAACACCAGCTCTCGCCAATCTGCTATTTCCGTCTGAGAGTCCGCTAGGGAAAGATATTGGCATCGGGGAGTTGCACTTCATTGTCATTGGTGTTTACAAGGAACGAGTGAGTAGCTTTGGCCTTTCCGAGATTCGCCCGGAATCCGTGATCGTTCCTTTTTCGTTGATCAAGTACTACACGGGCACTGAATTCTTCAAATCGTTTTACGTGCAGGCAGACAAGCCTGAGGACGTCCCCATGGTGACAACTCAGGTCGAACAAGTCTTGCTGAGCCGGCATCGTTCCGGGGCCAGGTACAGGGTAGAAAATCTTTCCGGAATTCTTGAGACCGCCCATAGCATTTCGCTGGCGCTGACAGTTTTATTGATTCTGGTCGCCTTGATCGCTCTCACCATCAGCGGCATCGGGATCATGAACATTATGCTGGTCACGGTGACGGAACGAACCCGCGAGATCGGGATTCGCAAAGCCATTGGCGCCCGTCGCGACTCGATCCTGTATCAATTTCTGATGGAGGCTTTGCTGATAAGCGGCACGGGAGCGCTGGTGGGAATCGTGATCGCAGTTTCCATTCCCATCGTCATCAATTTCTTCATCCGATTCATTCCTGACCTGCGGGGAGTTACTATTCCTGTGTCGTGGCTCTCTGTACTGCTGGCGTTCGTAGTATCCTGCTCAACGGGCCTGCTGTTCGGTTATCTCCCTGCGAACCGCGCGGCGCGTCTTCATCCTACGGAATCGCTGCGCTATGAATAAAAACTTGCGAATATTAGGTGTGACCGGCGCGTTGGCGGCGTTCCTGCTTGTCGGAATCGCGAGCGCGCAGGACACCGGGAAGTTGACGATGCGTCAAGCGGTCACCCTGGCGCTGCAGAATAGCCGGGATTTAGCTCTGGCGCGGGTACAGTACACCGTTGCCCTCAACGAGGCCGGTCTCGACCGGTCCGCATTCCTGCCAAACCTCTATACCGGTTCTGGCGCTGCGTACACGTCAGGGTTTCCTTCCATTGCAGGAGGGCCGCCCGCTGTTTTTCAAATGAGCTACAACGAAGCAGTTTTCAATCCGCTGCTGAAAGGCCAGCAACGCGCCGCGGAAGACCGCGCCAAAAACATGAAACTCGAGATAGATCGAATGCATGACGTCGTCATCGTGCGGGCTGCTACGGCTTATCTCGAACTGGCCGAAGTGCGCCATTCGCTGGAACTGATGCGTAAGGAAGAAGCCAGCGCAGAGAAAATTCTGGGTGTGACGCGCGATCGCGTCGCAGCAAACCAGGAGCTGCCTATCGAAGTGACTCGCGGCGAACTCGATCAAGCGCGTGTGGAGGAAAGAATCATCAAGCTCGAAGGCCGCGATGAAACTCTGACGCAACAGATTCGCGATCTCACCGGCATTCCCGATGGCCAAGCCATTGAAGTGGACACGTCGGAGCCGTCGTTCGAAAATGATCTCTCGGTGAACGACATGATGAACGCCGCTATCCGGTCCGATCCCGGCATTCAGGAGGCGGAAAACGAGCGTTTGGCCCGCCAGCAGCTGTTGCGCGGCGCACATCTTAGTTACTTTCCCACTGTGGCTTTAGTCGGCCAGTACAGCATTTTGAGCAAGTTCAATAATTACGATGAGTTTTACAAGAAGTTCGAGCGCAATAACGTAAGCGTGGGCGTTCAGATCACAATTCCTCTTTTCGCTTCCAAAACCAAGGCGACTGTCGCGCTGGCGAAAAGCGAATTGAACGTCGCTGAGCTTACTCTCGGGAACAAGCGCCAGGAAGTCCGGCTGGACATCCAACAAAAAGCCCGCACCGTTCGCGAACTGGATGCTACTCGCGAGGTCGCCCGCCTTGACTTAAAGCTGGCCCAAGAAACCGTGCAACTGAACCAGTCCCAATTTGATGAAGGACGCCTTACACTTCGAGATATCGAACGAGCGCGCTTGGATGAGAGCGACAAGTGGGTGGCATTCCTTGACGCCGATTTTGCGCGTCAGCAAGGGCAGCTAAGTCTATTGCAGGCAACGGGCCAGCTGGCGAAGGTGTTTCAGTAACCAACTTCGAACAAGCTGTGCTTGGGCTTGTCGCCGAAACCGGGTAAACTATACACATCGAGCAGAACCTGAAATTATGAGGTCTTTTGTAGCCCTGAGGGGGTACCAGTAAATATGCCGTCAGTAATGAAAACTTTGTTTCTAAATCCGCCCAGCTTTGAGAAGTTCGACGGCGGAGCGGGTTCTCGCTGGCCCGCCACACGTGAGATTGAATCCTATTGGTATCCGGTTTGGCTGGCCTACCCGGCGGGTATGCTTGCCGGGAGCCGCTTGCTGGACGGGCCGCCGCATCACATAACGCCCGAGGAAGTTGTCCGCATAGCGCAGGACTATGAGTTCGTCGTTTTGTTTACCTCCACGGTGGGTTTCTTCAGCGACTTGCGCATGGCTCGCGCGATGAAAGACAAGAAGCCAGGTATCAAGATCTGCTTCGTCGGGCCCCAGGTGCAAATCAAGCCGGCGGAAAGTCTGCTGGCGAGCCAGGACATTGATTTCGTCGTTCGCGGCGAATTCGATCACGCTGTGGTGGAATACGCGCAAGGCAAGCCACTCTCAGAAATCCTGAGCGCGAGCTACATGAAGGACGGCAAGGTGGTCCACAATCCTCCGCGCGCGCTGCTGCAAACCGCGGAACTTGATGAATTGCCTTTCGCCACCGAAGTCTATGAGAAGAATTTGAAGATCGAAAATTATAACGTTCCATTCCTCCTGAATCCCTATGTTTCGTTTTATACGGCGCGAGGCTGTCCGGCTCTGTGCACGTTTTGTCTTTGGCCCCAAACGCTTTCCGGCCACGCTTGGCGTGTGCGATCGGTGGACAGCGTGGCGCGCGAGTTTAAGCAGGCGCACAAAATGTTTCCGCAGGCCAAGGAATTTTTCTTTGACGACGACACCTTCAACATCCGCAAAGATCGCGTTCTGGCTCTTTGCAAGGAATTCAAACCCGTCGGCTTCCAATGGTCCTGCACTGCTCGCGTCCATAGCGACTACGAGACGCTAAAGGCTATGGCCGACGCCGGAGCTCGTTTATTGATTGTTGGCTTTGAATCCGGCGATCCGCAAATCCTGAAGAACATCAAGAAGGGCGCGACGGTCGAAATGGGCCGCACCTTCGTGCAGAACTGCAAGAAAGTCGGCATCCACGTTCACGGCGACTTTATCATCGGATTGCCCGGCGAGACGAAGCAGACCATCGAGAAAACTATCGAGTACGCAAAAGAGATTGACTGCGAAACCATTCAGGTTTCCATGGCACATGCTTACCCGGGCACCGAACTTTACGACCAGGGCATGCGCGAAGGTTTTCTAGCCGGCGAAGCAGCCACAGACGTGAACGGCCACCAGCTTCCCCATCTCGAGTATCCGGGCCTCTCGCGCGAATACATGGTGGACTCGGTCAACCGTTTCTATGACAGCTACTATCTGCGCCCGCGCGTCGCTTGGCGCATCGTCCGTGAATCACTTTGGGATTCACACGAGCGGAAACGCCTGTTCCACGAGGCTGTGGACTTTATGAAACTTCGCCACGAGCGCCGGAAGGTTGCCAAGAAAGGCGTACAGAAAAAGGTCCTCGTGTCGGCGCCGCCCATGGAGCCGCGTTCGAACGTCGGAGTGCCCAGCGAATCGCAGAGCGCATGAAGTCGGCGGAAGGGCTGCATTTTAAGACTTACGTCCTGTTATTCCTGATGGTCACATTCGGCCCGGTAGGGGACGCACTTCTGGGCAAAGGCATGAAAATCGTCGGCGTTCCTCCTGCATGGACGCCGAATGAACTCTTCCACTTTTTTTTTCGCGCTTTTACCTCCGGAATAGTCTGGCTCGGAATTGCATCGCTGCTTACGTTTTTCATTTCCTACACTTTGGTGCTTTCCTGGGCGGATTTTAGTTACGTCCAGCCGGCCTCTGCGATTGCTTACACAATCGTAGCCTTGCTTGGCCATTTTGTACTTGGTGAGTACGTCAGCATTACGCGATGGATTGGCATTGCCATCATCTGCCTCGGCGTTCTTTTCGTGGGGAACACGGCGCTCAGCACTACAGAGCGCACCTGATGTTACTAGAGGCGATTTTGCTTCTGCTGATCGTCTTGGGCAGCACGGCCGGAGAACTTTGTATTACGCGTGCCATGAAGGTCATTGGCGAAGTGAAGGATTTTCGGCCTTGGGCCCTCTTGCGGATTTTCGACCGGGCGCTGAAAGTGGGATGGATGTGGCTCGGGCTGTCGCTCATGGCTATCAGCTTTTTCGCCATGCTGACGATGCTATCGATGGAAAACGTCAGCTTTGTTGTTCCCATCACCGCCTTGAGTTACGCTGCGGGTGCCTACGGCAGCCGCTTGTTCTTGGGGGAGCGCGTCACCCGTCTTCGTTGGGCGGGAGTTTTCCTCGTTTGCGTTGGTGTCGTCCTCGTGTGGCAGGGCAAAGGGTAGCGGTCTATGGCGTGGATGGTGGTTCGCGACGCGATTCTCGCGCTGGCGGTTGCGCCTGTCATCTACTACTTAATCGCGATCTTTGCAGCGGCGGATTTTTTTCGCGTCAAGCCTGCCCGTTACACCGAAGGGCCCACACATTTCACTCCTCCCGCCAGTATTCTGAAACCCATTCACGGCCTGGATCGCGAAACCTACGAAAACTACGCGAGCTTCTGCAATCAAGATTACCCGGAATTCGAAATTCTTCTTTGCGTGGGTGATGAGCGCGATGCCGCGGTTCCTGTAATCGAAAAAATAATCGCCGATTTTCCTCAGCGCTCGATTCGATTGCTCATCGGTTCGGAGCCGCTGGGCGCCAGCGATAAAGTCAACAAGCTTTGCCGCATGGTTCGCGAAGCGCGCCATGACACCGTGATCGTCAGCGACAGCGACGTTCGCGTTGGGCCGAGTTTTCTTCGCGCAGTGGTGCGGCCGTTTTCCGATGCAAAGGTGGGCGGAGTGACGTGTCTTTACTGCGGCTTGACGGACGGGGGATTCGCCGCCGATCTCGAAGCTCTGGGCAATAGCGCCGATTTCGCGCCAGGTGTGCTCGTCGCTCGTCTTTTTGGCGGGCTCGACTTCATGCTCGGCGCCGTGATGGCCACCACGAAAAAGCATCTGGCCGAAATCGGCGGATTCGAATCGCTGGCAGACTACTTCTGCGATGACTACGAGCTTGGCAATCGCATCGCCGCACGCGGCTATCGCGTCGAGCTCAGCCGTTTCCCCGTGGATATCGTTTACCCGCGAGAAACGATTGCCGACGCATTTCGCCATCAGCTTCGCTGGAACCTGAGCATCCGCTATTCGCGGCCCTGGGGACATCTTGGACTGATTTTCTCCAACGCGCTGCCCTGGGCCGCGCTCGTTGGTGCCCTTGTAACCTGGAGGGTCGCTGCCGTTTACCTCGCGATCGCACTGTTTTTTCGCATCATGATGGCAGTTTCCGTAGGACTACGCGGAATGCGAGATCGTCTCGTACGGCAAGACCTCTGGATGCTGCCGCTGCGCGATGCGTTCGCATTCGTGGTCTGGCTGGCAAGCTTCTTCCCACAACGCATTCACTGGCGCGACCGCCAGTTTCGCGTCCGCGATAAGCGTCTGATTCCTGTGGCCCCACGTGAACTACGGTAGAGCCACAACCAACTGAACCGCTCAAGCGCGACTCCGGCAATGTATCGAAGCGAAATACCAGGAGCGATTCCAGGGCCTCAACAAAGAGTTGTAAGCCGAGAATTTAGTGCGTAACTTGAGTAACGGTTCTTGGCGTCTCTATCTTGCGAGAGCCAGCCGTTGAGGTTTGCGAGTAAGCCGGGGGTAAATTAATGAAGCGATCGTGGATTTCCAGGAGCCTGCTGTCCTTGCTGCCGCTTGTGACCATCGCACTATTGTGGGGTCACGACATCAGCTCGGCGGGAGAAGCACGCACGCAAGCCGCAACCTCCGCGCAATCCGTCCCTGCACCTCAGCAGCTCAGCCCCGAGGGCCAAGCTTCTTTGCGTGCGATCATCCAAGCACGAAACCTCTCGGACCTGCGCTGGCCCGATTTCAACGATTACGGCCAGTTGATGACGGAATTCTATCAATCGTACGAGTATTCCCTGCCGTGGGTCAGGGGAATGGAGCCGAGCGCCCAGGCGCAGCAGGTAATTGCCATTCTGAAGAACGCGGATCAAGAGGGACTGTCCGCGGAGGATTGCGACGGGCCGCGTTGGGGCGACCGGGTGGCAAAACTCAAACCCACCGCTCCGCAGCCATCCGAAGCAGACGCGGTGCGATTCGACGCTGCGCTAACCGTTTGCGTGATGAGGTATGTCTCGGACCTTCATATCGGCAAAGTGAATCCCAAGCATTTTGGCTTTGGTTTCGACATCGAGGCCAAGAAATACGATTTGCCCGGATTCCTGAAAAAGGATGTTGTGGACGCTTCCGATGTTGCCGGCATCATGGCACAAGTGGAACCGCCCTATCCGGGTTACCGGCGCACGATTAAAGCCCTGCAAACCTATTTGGAGCTTGCGAAGGAATACGACGGCGAACCGCTTCCCGCCGTAAAGGGAACGATCGCACCGGGCGATTCCTATCCGGGAGTCCCTCGGTTGATCCGATTCCTCCGTCTGGTGGGCGACCTTCCCGCCGACGCCAATGTTCCGGAGGATGAAACGATCTATCAGGGTCCGCTCGTGGACGCGGTCAAGAGTTTTCAGAGCCGGCATGGCCGGGATTCAGACGGACGAATCGGCGCGCAAACATTGGCCGACCTAAACGTTCCGCTAAGGCAGCGTGTGCGCCAGATGCAACTGACTCTCGAGCGCTGGCGCTGGATGCCCGACGCTTATCAAAAGGCGCCCATCGTTGTGAATATCCCCGAATTTCGCCTTCGAGCCTACGATGAAAAATTCAAGATCGCTTTGACAATGAATGTCGTGGTCGGGAAAGCGTACGACCACAGCACGCCTGTGTTTGAAGAGAAAATGGCGTATGTCGTATTTCGACCTTACTGGAATGTTCCCCATTCCATCGCGAAGGCTGAATACTTTTCGCGCATAGCTCGCGATCCGGACTACTTGTCGAAAAAGGGATTTGACGTGGTAAACAGCCGCCAGGAGGTGGTCACGTCGGGAACGGTCACGAGCGACGTGCTCGAGCAACTGCGGGCGGGCGAGCTCTTCCTTCGGCAAACGCCGGGTCCCAAGAACTCGCTCGGACAGGTGAAATTTATTTTTCCGAATGACTACAGCGTGTACATGCACGATACTCCCGCGCAGGAATTCTTCTCGAAGTCCCGGAGGGATTTCAGTCATGGTTGTATTCGACTGGGAAAGCCCGCGGATCTGGCCGTCTGGGTGCTGCGCGATAATCCGGGCTGGAACATGGATCGGGTCCGTGCAGCGATGAATGGGGGCGCGACGCAGCAGGTAAACCTTGCGCATCGGATTCCGGTTTTAATTGTTTACGGCACGGTGATCGTGACGGAGGACGGAACCGTTCACTTTTACGACGACATCTACGGGCACGACGCCTCTCTCGAAGAAGTACTCGATAAGGGTTACCCGTATCCGGGTTAGTCGCCGGTGGTCAAGCTGGAGGGATAATCGAAACACCACTGACGGACACGGCCGGTGTCGACGTGGATGAAGTCGGAATGAGGATAGTAGCCCACGCCCCCGCGACGCAGCGCGAGTGCCGCCTGGCGCAGCTTGAACGTATCGACGCCGGGCATGCGCAGGTCGATTGCTTCCGCTTGAATGTGAAGGCTGTTCCTGGCCACTCCGGTGGAGTGAGCGCGAAGGGATTCATTCGTCGACGGAGTGCGGTAGCCGCACACGATGTCGATCTCGCCGTCGGGATGTCCGATTGAAAATGTGAGATCGGACAGAATATCGTACAGGCGCGGATCGAAATGGCGGACGTCGCCCGTCCGATGATCGCGAAGAAAAAAATCAAGCTTGGCGAGCGCGTCCGAAATGTACTGATCGCCGCGGCGGTAAACAATATCAATGCGCTCAGCGGTGTGCGTGTTGTAAAAGAAGCAGGCGATGATCCTGGCGCTCCGGAGAAGAGGGCTCCTGAGGAGACACTGGACGCGATTGAGCAGGCGCGCTGCTCGACGCAATCAGAAACAGTGTTGCGCCCACAGCCCACAGACTCCGCGAATAGTTTCTTGATCTGCACATAAATATTTTTCAACTCAATTTTAACATAAGCAGGTCGCTTACCCAATTCGTCGGTGCCAGCCAGCAGTGAGTTGCGCGCGCCAACCATCTCTGGTAACATCCCTATTTTCATGCATTTGGGTGGATGCTTCGACGGCTCAACAGTTTGATTCTTGCCGGCCTTGAAGAAAGCGACGAAGGAAATGGGCATCACTTTGCTGGACGGTTGACGAAGACGTTCCCGACCGGTAAAGTAGTCCAGGGTCGTGCTCACGGCCCCTTTTTTTTGTCTCCGGCCTGCTGGGAGGTCGTACAATTGGCAGTACATCAGATTCTGGATCTGATTATCCTGGTTCGAGTCCAGGCCTCCCAGCCAATCTTCTGAAATAAATCTCCGTTGACGCAGTCTCAGGCCTTGTTCTGACGAACCAAACTCGTAGCTGTGACTTCAGCTTTTCCTTCGTTCCAGCTCAGACCAACGCTCGTATAGATTATCAACCGTCTTCTGTGCTGCTTCCATCTCAGCAAATGCGATTTGAAGGCGAGACGCATCACTGGCGATTTCGCGATCTTCCAACGCGGCCCGCCTGTTTATGAGCGCCTGCTCGGCCTTTGCCATTTGTTTTTCGATGGATACGAACTCGCGGGCCTCGGTATGTGTCAGCTTGTTTTTTGTTACTCCGGATGGAATTTCGGCTCTTGTTGCCGGGGGCTTCTTCGCAGTCGTTAGTTCGGCCACGTTCCCGGCATTTTGCGCGTTTTGCCACGCGTCCCACTGCGAATAGTCGGCAAAGCGTTCCGTGTTCCCTAGGCCGTCCAAGCCAAATACAATTGTTGAGACGCGATCCAGCATGTAGCGATCGTGTGTGATCAGCACCAGCGCTCCGCGATACTCCAGAAGGTTTTCTTCGAGTATTTCGAGCGTGGGAATATCGAGATCGTTCGTCGGTTCATCCAAGAGCAGCACATCGGCGGGCTGCAACATAAGTTGCGCAACTAAAACGCGCGCGCGTTCGCCACCCGACAGGCGGCCGACGGGCCGGTTCAAGTCTTCAGCGTTGAAGAGAAATCTCGCCGCCCAGGACGCCACATGGGTTATTCGGTCCTGATAAATCACCGAGTCGCTATCCGGCGCTAGCGCGCGCCGCAATGTCAGGTTAGGGTCCAGTTCGCGATTTTGATCGAAGTAAACGGTTTTTAACGAGTCAGCCTTTCGTACTGTGCCGGCCGTGGGTTCTATCTCGCCGCGCAGCAAGCGGAGCAGCGTCGTCTTACCGCTGCCGTTCGGCCCAACCAAGCCAACGCGCATACCGGACGTCACGGTGAAATCAATCCCTTTGAAAAGCGAACGGCCGCCTATCGAGTAACCAACGCCATCCAGTACGACGAGCTGTTTTGTTTGCCTATTCGAAGCGGAGAAATCTATCTTCGCCGTGACGGTGCGGCTTCTCGCATTCAGGTCTGCCAATTCGCCGATCATCTTATGCGCTTTATCAATTCGAGATTTCGATTTGGTCGCCCGCGCCTTCGGACCGCGCCGCAACCATTCGATCTCCGTGTGGACGCGGTTCGCCAGCGCATCCTGGCGGTTACCCTGGGCATGCAAATGCGCTTCCTTGGCCTCCAGGAAGATGCTGTACTTTCCTTTTACGCGGAGAAATCCTTCCTGGTAGGCGCGATCGAGTTCGACCATATCGTTCGCCACATTTTCGAGAAAGTAGCGGTCGTGGCTGACCACCACGCACGCGAATTCCGCGTCCTCGAGCAAACTTTCGAGCCACTTGATTCCCTCAAGATCCAGGTGATTGGTAGGCTCGTCCAGCAACAAAATGTCCGGTTCCTGGACCAGTCCCTCCACAATCGCCAGCCGTTTGCGCCAGCCGCCTGACAAAGCCGCTGCATGCGTTTCAAAGTCCGCGAAACCTGCGCGGCTAAGCGCTTCTTCCGCCCGAAATGAACACTCTGACTCCGGCACACCCGCGCGTTCCAAGGCGCCTACGATAACGGACCTGCACGTCGTTTCCGGGGCAAAACGCGAAATCTGCTCGACAAAACTCACCTTCGCGCCTTTGCGGATCGCCACTCCTCCGTGGTCCGGTTTCACCCGCCCAAAAAGGATTTCCAGCAAAGTGGATTTCCCGGAGCCATTCGGACCGATCAGTCCGATGCGCTCACCTTCTGATACCGTAAACGAGATATCCTCGAATAGCGGCGCGAGTCCGTATCGTTTCGACAATCCCTGGGCATTGATAATCGGAGCCAAAAGTTTCGGTCTTCTCCTGCAATTAGTTTACCCTTGAGCATACCAGCAGCGGCATCCAGAGGCAGGTCAATCCGTAAATTCGAGAAGGCACTTGGCGCAAATAACAATTCACAAATTTGACGCTTTGGTCTTGGGTGCTGGAGCTGCGGGACTGATGTGCGCCATCGAAGCCGGTAAACGTGGGCGCAAGGTCGCAATTCTGGAGCGGAGCGAGCGCGCCGGTAAGAAAATTCTTATCTCCGGTGGCGGCCGCTGCAATTTCACAAATCTTTACTGTCAGCCGGAGAACTTCATTTGCAGCAACCCGCACTTTCAGAAATCCGCGCTGGCTCGTTATACGCCTGCAGATTTTATCGCTCTGGTAGAAGCTCACCGCATTCCGTACCACGAGAAAACTCTGGGCCAGTTATTCTGCGATCGCTCCGCGCAAGACGTGACGGGAATGCTCGAAGGTGAGTGTCGCTCTGCAGGAACCAAACTATTTCTCAACACCAAAATCCGCGAGATTAAACGCACAGCCGGGTTTCAAGTGTGTACGGAGGCCGCCGAATTTCATGCTCCCATTGTGGTGGTCGCCACCGGTGGCCTTTCGATACCGAAAATGGGCGCGACGGCATTCGGGTATGATGTCGCTCGTCAATTTGGATTGAATATCCAAAAAACAAGACCTGCCCTCGTGCCACTCGTTTTCGGTGCGCACGACCGAAAACACTATTGTGACTTGGCCGGCGTCTCGGCCGAGGTAATCGCTTCCGCGAACGGCCAATCATTTCGCGAGAACATGCTGATCACTCATCGTGGCTTGAGCGGCCCGGCAATTCTGCAAATCTCCTCGTATTGGGAAAAAGGCCGACCGATCAGCATTGATCTCGCGCCCGGTCGCGATGTGTTGGCTAGCGTGAGCAGAGCCAAGATTCGCGACATCTCTGCAGCGCGATCTGCCTTCCAGGGAATACTCCCCAAGCGTTTTGCGACGCGCTGGCTCGAATTGCACGCGCCTCCGAGCTGGAGCAAGCAATCGCTCGGACAAACAGAGAAGCGGATTCATGAATGGTCGTTGCTCCCCGTAGATACGGAGGGCTATGAAAAAGCTGAAGTAACCGCAGGCGGCGTCGATACGGATGAACTGTCCAGCCAAACGATGGAAAGCAAGAAAATCCCAGGCCTGTTTTTTATCGGCGAGGTTATTGACGTCACAGGCCACCTGGGTGGTCACAATTTCCAATGGGCGTGGGCTTCAGGAGCGGCAGCGGGAAAAGCCTTGTAAAGTCGGAATCTTTAAGCTCCATGTGATGTTTTGCGTCGCGTGTACGCAGTCAATGCCAAAAGCAATAAAGCTGAGAAGATCGAGATTGCGGAGCCTGCAGTGCGGTCCCAAGTTCGTCGGAACTGGACACTCACGGAATGCTCGCCCGCGGGTACTTCAAGCGACAATTGCGCAGTCTCCGGAAGCGAATCGCCACCCACGGTTTTTCCATCCACTTGGATTTCCCACGCCGGATAATTTACAAGTCTGAGAGCCAATGCGACCGGCTGGCTCGTCTTCGAGGTGAGCAATCTTGTTTCGGCGGTCCATCGGTTAACGTGGAGGTCGTCGCCGGTCAGTGGCATTACGGCTCCCGATTCGGGATCAATCTTCGCAATCTTGGGCGTTGCGGTTTCCGCGGCGTTACTGAGATTCGGAACCGGCGTATCAGAACTGTCCGTTGAGGCAGATGGCTGTCCAGGCAATTCATAACGGTCGCAGCCCCGCGGTTGATATTCGTCCGTGCCCTCGTAGCCATGCCCGGAACGAATTCCGTCCGCGAGCACCGGGATGTCTTCGCTATCCCACCAAGCGTCTTTGACGAAAGTTGTCCCGATTGCCGCGGTAGCAATAAGAATTGCAAACAATCCGAGCCACTGTTTCCGCGAGCTTTGCAAAGCCGCGGCCACGAAGAACGCAAGCGCGACATCGAGCGGCAAGAGACATCTCCACGGAAATTGCACGAACTGAAGCTTCGGCAAATGTTCCCAAAAGAAAATGCTCGGCGGAAACATTAGAAATGAGGATGCTAAAGCGAGCGTCACAAGCGCCCACCAAGGCTCCAAGAGATTCCGGCGTTGGCGCGCAACAAAAACGGCGGCAATCCCAGTCACCATAATAGTTCCCAGCGCTACTGCTGAAACCTTCCAGTTGAAGAGAACGAATTCGGGATCATTCGAGTGTGCAAATAGAAAATTCTGGCTGGGACGAAGATTTTTCGCCAGCACCTGCGAGATCTGAACCCATCGCTGTTCCCAGCCTGCGGGCAAAATATAAAAAGCCGCCAAACCAAAGCCGCCCGCCATAGCCGTTCCGCCGCGAAGGACAGGCCATATATTCCGATGCAATGCGCATCCCACCGCGAAAATCAGAAGCAACGAGTAAGTTGCAATTACTCCCGCCGGCGCGTTCGATAGCCATATCAGCGCGAACACCAGGGCAAGACCTGGCACACGATTCCAACCATCGCGTGCCACACGTAGAGCTCCCAGAACAGCGAGCGGAAATAGCGCACTTGCGAGGAGTTCGGCGAAATCGCTTCGGTAATAGACAATCACAAGATGATACGGATTTACGGCGAATAACACTCCTGCCAACAAGGCCTGTCCGTTTGGAAGCCACTCCCGCGCCAGTCGCCACATGCCGAACCCTGCAAGCACCAGCGCCAGCCAAATAAATGTTCCCGGAACGATTCTCCATGGCAGCACCGAAGCTAAACCTGCCCCCAGCATCCACGATCCTGGCGGATAGAAAATAAATCGCGGCTCACCAAAGCCCCAGTTCGCCCACTCCGCCCAACGCGGATACGCGATACCTTCGCGCCACTGTCCGGCGACGTCCATCCACGACGCGAGATGGAATTGAAAATCATGGCCGGAGGCGTTTCCCAGAAATAACATCGGAAAAACCACGGCCGATGCCGCCGCCGCTGCGCACAGCAGGGCGACACGTCGGGAAGATTTTGTGATGTCAGCCGCAATTCGCTGCCCGGAGACTTCTGTGAGAGCTGTCTGAATGAGTGAACCCTTTCACCCGAATCTATCGTCACCGGCTACGTATTAGAGAATACAGAATTGCGCACTCCTTGTCTTACTATGCTGCGCTTTACGCGTGAGATATCTTCGGTCCCGAACAAGTTCGCGCAAAGTTCGCGAATTTAAAGCCCTCCCGCGGTAGCATGGATTCGATGACCGACGGGCCGAAAGAAAAAGATCGCGTGGCCACAGCGGAAGAGCTAAGGTTGCAGGCCAGCGAGGATCGCGAAGTCCACTGGAAGCGCTGGGGTCCTTATCTATCAGAACGCCAGTGGGGAACAGTTCGCGAAGATTACAGTCCGGATGGCGACGCCTGGAAATATTTCCCGCACGATCATGCGCGTTCTCGAGCGTATCGCTGGGGTGAAGACGGCATCGCCGGCTTCTGCGATCGCCACCAGCACATCTGTTTCGCGATTGCTCTTTGGAATGAAAAAGATCCCTTTCTGAAAGAACGTCTTTTCGGCCTGACCAATACCCAAGGGAATCACGGCGAAGACGTAAAGGAATACTATTTCTATCTGGATGCCACGCCCACAAGTTCGTATCTAAAGTGCCTCTACAAGTATCCACAAGGGTCGTTCCCCTACGATCAACTCCTTCAGGAAAATGCGAAACGCACGCGCCTGCAACCAGAATATGAATTGGTAGACACGGGCATCTTCTCTGAGAATCGCTACTTTGACGTGTTCGTCGAGTACGCCAAAGCTTCGTCCGAGGATATCCTGATCCGCATAACGGCCTGGAATCGCGGCCCGGATCCGGCTCCTCTCCATCTGCTCCCCACGTTGTGGTTTCGGAATCGATGGGGCTGGGGTGAAGGCTACGACAAGCCGCAAGTGGCGCGGGTACAGGGCCTTCAAGGTGGGGAACTATTTGCCCTAAACGAATATCACTACGGCAAGCGCTGGTTGATTACCGAGGGCAAGCCCGAACCGCTCTTCACCGATAATGAGACCAACGCCGAACGGTTGTTCGACAGCAAGAATGCTTCGCCGTATGTGAAAGACGCTTTCCATCGTTATCTTACACAGAGTGAGCGCGGCGCCCTAAATCCGGCAATGACCGGAACGAAAGCGGCTGCACATTATTCCGAAGTAATTCAACCTGGCAAAAATCTCACCATCCGCCTTCGTTTGCTGGACAAAGATCCTGCGCAAGGCCACAAATCAGCGCAGGATTTTTTCGGTCCCGCTTTCGACCAAATGTTTGAGCAAAGAATGAAGGAGGCGGACGAGTTTTACACTCAGCGTGTTGGCCATTGCGGAAGCGAGGACGCGCACATGGTCCAACGCCAGGCTTTCGCCGGCCTGCTGTGGGGCAAGCAGTCCTACCACTACGACGTTCGTCGCTGGCTTGAGGGCGATCCCACGCAGCCTGCCCCTCCGCCGGAGCGTCTCGACGGCCGGAATAACGAGTGGACGCATCTCTACAATTCCGACGTGATATCCATGCCCGATAAGTGGGAGTACCCGTGGTATGCGGCGTGGGATTTGGCTTTCCATTGCGTGGCGATGGCTCTGATCGATCCCGACTTTGCCAAAGAACAGCTCGTGCTTTTCATGCGTGAATGGTACATGAACCCAAACGGCCAGTTGCCGGCTTACGAATGGAATTTCTCCGATGTGAATCCGCCCGTGCAAGCCTGGGCCGCTTGGCGCGTTTATAAAATCGCGGGGCGGGTACAAGGGCAAGAAGACCGTAAGTTCCTGGTCCGCATGTTTCACAAACTCTTGATTAATTTCACCTGGTGGGTAAACCGCAAAGATCCGGAGGGCAAAAACGTCTTCGAAGGCGGTTTCCTCGGCCTCGATAATATAGGGGTTTTCGACCGCTCCCAGCCCCTGGGCCCCGGAAATTTCATCGAGCAATCCGACGGGACCAGTTGGATGGCCATGTACTGCCTCGATATGCTCGCGATGGCCATGGAGCTCGCTCATCAGGATCCCGCTTATGAAGACATCGCCAGCAAGTTTTTCGAACACTTCGTGTACATCGCGCAGGCTATGAACGACATGGGCGGCCAGGGAGTCGGCCTATGGGATGAAAAGGACGGTTTCTATTACGACGTCCTGCACCTGGGCCAATCGACGCCCATGTCGATGAAGGTCCGATCGATGGTGGGCTTGATTCCTCTCTTTGCCGCCGAAACCTTCGAACCGGAGGTTTTGGAGCGATTGCCGAATTTCCGCAAACGGATGCAATGGTTCCTGGATCACAATCCCGAAGTCAGCAAGCATGTGGACATGAGCCAAAAATCCGACAAGGGCACCCGCCTGCTCCTCACTATTGCCAATCGCGAGAAACTTGAGCGTATCTACCGATACGTTTTCGATGAAAACGAATTCCTTTCGCCTCACGGAATCCGTGCGCTATCGAAATTTCATCGGGACCATCCATTTGTGCTCGATGCGGACGGGCATTCCAGCTCGGTGGACTACGAGCCGGCCGAGTCCACCAGCGATCTTTTTGGAGGCAATTCAAACTGGCGCGGACCTATCTGGTTCCCCATGAATTTCCTGCTGATAGAGTCGCTCCAGCGGATTCATTACTATTATGGCGACGGATTCAAAGTGGAATACCCCACGAATTCAGGACGCAGGGTAACGCTGTGGAATTCCGCCGCGGATATATCTCGCAGGCTCTCGCACATTTTCCTGCGTCGCGACGGCCTCCGCGCGGTTTACGGCGACGTTTCGTTATTTCAAACCGACCCTCAATGGCGCGACCTGATTCTTTTCTATGAATATTTTAACGGAGATACCGGCGCGGGGCTCGGAGCCAGCCATCAGACGGGATGGACCGCGCTCGTGGCCAAACTGTTGCAGCAGAGCGGAGAATGAAGCGCGAAATTCTGCAAATGGTTTCTACCGCGGCCTAAGGATTTTTCGTTTTGGCTTCTACAAATTCGATTAGTACTTTTTTCCCTTGCTGCGCCGGCGCAAGAAAAAAGTTTATGCGCGTGCCTGCAGCTCCGGCGCGAGCAGCCGGGTAGATCGGTTTCAACCCAAATCGCAAACGTAAAATTTCCGTGGCCCGGTCTACATCGCCCACATAGACTTCAATTTGTTGAATCCCTTCGCCAAATTTCTCCAAAAAACCGGCGATGGCGCCTTTGCCGCCTGGGTCTCGCGTAGTTAAGATATCGAGCTCGATCCGGGTCTCGAAGTGCAGTTCAAATTCCTTGGCATCCTGGTCCGGAGGAACGTCCGCCAGCGACGGAGAATTGTTTGCCGTGCGGATCGTTTCAAACGTTTCCGGTCTCACGGCAACTCCAACCACGATGGACGCTGGTCCGAAACCCGATCCAGCCGGAGCCTTCATTTCGCCGGGCAGAGTCAGCGCGCGAAATTCAGGATCGGCGAGCCATTGTTTCAGCAAAGGCGTGCACACGCCGCTACCCTCCAAATACAGCCGCAGCGCGGCTTCGGCTCTGTTCTGCGGATCGCGATCCGCCAGTTGAGTGATCCAGCGAGTGATGTCGGAGGCGTCGGTCACATTCCCGGCAGCCGGTTAAGGTGTGGCGTGTGGAGGTTGTACCGCGTTGATATTCGAAAGCGCGACGTAAGTTGTTTTTCCCGGTGGTACGGTAACGCGCACGTCCCATTTCTTCCGTACGTCGCCCGCTTGCGCAACGATGTCGAGCGTGCTGAGCCAGTACGTTCCCGGAGCGATGCCGTGCAGATATCCGTGGCCTTCCAAATCCGTTTCCGTGCGTGCAACAAGATACTTCGATTCCGCAAGTTCTATTGTGTGGCGATGCAGCTCGGCGGTGCTGTTTGCTTCGATCGTATCCCACTTATGCCCCGGGTTCACGTCTTCCAGCGCGAGATCGATTCCATCCGTGCTGGTAGGGTTCAAAACTAGAAACGCCCGGATGGCATTCTGATATTGTTTTACCTCCTCATCATACTTTTCCGGATTCTTTTTCTTCAAAGCCGGAGTGTATTTCGGGGTCGGAAAGGCCACGCTCTGGTCTCCCGACATCCTATCCACATAAGCCTTGTGGAATTCCGGCACATTCATCACGTCATCGGGCTTGAGTCTCTTGATGAAGTCTTCGCCTGCCAGGTTCACACATCGATTCTTCTTCATCCACGCTTTTAATTCCTTCGAAACATCGAGCTTATCGATGAAGGCGTCCATGGCCACCAGCGGGTACGTCACCGCCGCTTCCTTGCCGATATCATCGAAACTTTGGCGCAGCAGGTAAAAGGTGATCCCGCGCACCGGTTCGTCCGTGCCGCTTGACGGCGTAGCCTTCGCGACGAACTCAATTGTGCTGTTTTGTGCGGCCGCTTGCGGCCCCACAGCCAGAATGGCAGAAATAAGAAAACACGAAGTCCAGATTCCTATTTTCATGGTCTTCATCGTAGCAGAATGACAAGCCCGCAGATATAAGATGGTCCTGAAGGTAAACGTCAGTCCGGGAATCCTTGGAATCGTTCAGCGGAGAAAGCAGCTTCAGCGGGATAGCAGTCAGCAGGAAGAACTCAAGAAAAGAGAAACTCAGTAGAGATGGAATGTCACTTCAATAGTTTGACGGACTGCCGCAGGCTTCCCATTCGGGCCAAGGGCCGGCCTAAACCGCCACGTCCGAACCGCCTCGATTGCCTTTTCGTCAAGACCTAGCCCCAGGCCCTTCGCCACGTGGATATCCGTCGCGTGTCCCTCTGCGGTGATGATGGCCACTAGTAAAACCGTCCCCTGGAACTTTGCCTTAACCGCTTCATCAGAGAACTGCGCCGTCGGACAATACAAGCAAGCGGGCACGCCGTACCCGTTGGTGCCGGCGTTAAATATTCCGCCTCCGGCCCCTCCACCTTCGCCCGGTCCTACGCCACCGCCGCTCCCGCTTCCAACTCCTGTTCCATTTCCAGATCCAATTCCATTGCCGCTGCCAGGCCCGTTGGAATCGTTGGTCACTTTGGACATGGGGTCGCCCCAGTTCGCCATGTTGGGGCTGGCCAATTTCATGTCCGGCATCCCAAGAACCGTTGGGGTTGCTGCAAACTTAGGATTGTCCGGCGGCTTCACTTTGGGCGGCACGATTTGCGTCAAACTGAACTTCGGAAGTTTGCCTCGGCTCGCAGGCAACAATTCGTGCGCCCCGCCGCCTCCGCCACCTCCGGCCTTCTTGGCTCCTGGCGGCAGTTTTGGCAGATATGGCGAAGTGATGTCGAGCGGCGTGACGTTCATGGTCTTCGCCTGCGTGGTTCCCGGTGACATCAGTTCCGGCCAAAGTGGAATAATGATCAGCACGATCACTACTACGTGGAATGCCAGCGAAAGCGCCTGCACCCGCGTGAACTGAGTATTCTTGGACCAAATTTCGGGCACCGCTACGGGGGAGCTGGTGGTCTTTAACGGAGCCAGTTTCCGCGGTGAAATCAGGTCGCGAACGTTTTGCCAGAATCCGCCGAACTCAGAATTCCAACTGACCAATAGATCGGAGTTCACCGGCCCACGGGGCGCCGCGCGAAAAAATTCCTTAAAATTGTCGCCAAGCCCTTCGCCAAATTCGGGATTCTTGAATACGTCGGACTTTCCACCTGCGATTTTGGCCGGACGCTCCGAGAGGAAATCCTTTACGTTGGAAAAAAAGCTTTTGAAAGCAGATGTATGTACGGGAGACGGCAGGCGCCCAATCCTGAGCGTAGGCTCCGTAGTCGAGCGACCAGCGTCATCAAGTCTTGAAGTAAAGTCTGGCATAGGGCTTACCTAGGTTCCCCGGTCATGGCTCTACCTGATATTAGACGCTCCACCACGAAAAAGGATGTACGGCGTCGGACGGCTGACACCGTTCTGGATTCATTGTAACATACGGTCTCCAACTGAGGCTCCCAGTTTCCCCGGCCTGCATCAGTAGAAAGGGTTTTTGATCCCTATTAGATGGCGAATACGCGCGACCTGAAGAGTACACTTAATCTTCCCAAAACAGATTTTCCCATGAAGGCGAAGCTGCCCGAGCGCGAGCCGGAGCAGTTGGCAGCTTGGGAAAAGATGGCGCTATACCACCGCATCATGGAATCGCGGGCGGCTGCGCCGGTGTTCGTCTTTCACGACGGCCCCCCTTACCCCACGGGTGAAATTCATCTCGGCACAGGTCTGAACAAGATACTGAAGGACATGATCGTGAAGTCAAAGACCATGGCCGGATTCCGAACTCCGTATGTTCCCGGCTGGGATTGCCACGGTCTGCCCATAGAGACCAAGGTCGAAAAGGAACTGGGCGGCAAGACAAGCAAAGTGTCCGCGGCGGAGTTTCGGCGCATGTGCCGGGAATTCGCCGCAGGCTACATCGACGCGCACAGACGCGAATTTAAGCGGCTCGGCGTTTTCGGCCAATGGGAAAAGCCCTACCTCACCATGGATCCAAGTTATGAAGCCTGCGTTGCCAGCGCCTTCCTCACATTTCTGGAAAAGGGCTACATTTACCGCGGACTGAAACCTGTGTACTGGTGCATCTATGACCGCACCGCTCTCGCGGAAGCGGAAGTGGAATACGAAGACCACACCAGCCCATCGATCTGGGTGAAGTTTCCGGTTGTTGCCGGCGAGAAATCCAGGAAGCTCGGGATTGGCGCTGATGTCAGCGCGCTGATCTGGACCACAACGCCATGGACGTTGCCGGCGAACCGCGCTCTCGCGTTTCATCCGGACTACGAATACGTTGTCGTGAATAGTGCCGCAGGCAAGCTCCTGCTCGCGGAAGAAAGAATGAGCGACCCGGAGTTGGCTGTGCTGCTGGGGCTCGAACCGGGCGCTCCATTCACGAAAGTTGGAAAGGGACGCGAACTCGAAGGCGTGCAGTTTCAGCACCCGTTTCTTAAGGAGTTGCGCGTGCCGGCTGTGCTCGCCGACTACGTCACCCTGGATCAGGGCAGTGGAATTGTGCACACCGCTCCGGGCCACGGCGCGGAAGACTTTGCCACCGGCCAGAAATATGGCCTCGAAGCCTACGCTCCGCTCGATAACGACGGCCGCTTTGTCGAAGGTTTGCCCGAGTACAAGGGCAAGACTGTCTTCGAAGCGAATCCGGCCATCATCTCGCTGCTGACGGAGCGCGGCATGCTTGTCGGCGAAAAGAAGTTTTCGCACAGCTATCCGCATTGCTGGCGCTGCCACACTCCCGTGATTTTTCGCGCTACCGAACAGTGGTTCATACAACTTGATGGCGGCAGCGCAACGGTTCCTCCCCCGAACGCGCCTGGGTTGCGCGGCCGAGCGCTGGACGAAATCAAAAAAGTAAAGTGGCTGCCGGCGTGGGGCGAAGAGCGCATTCACAACATGATCGCCGACAGGCCCGACTGGTGCATTTCGCGCCAGCGCTTCTGGGGAATCCCACTGGTGATTTTCTATTGCGACGCTTGCGGGAAAATACTCAAGGATTTCAACGCGCTCCGCAACGTTATCCCGTTTTTTGAGCGTGAAGGCGCCGACGCGTGGTACACGCATTCAGCCGAGGAACTGCTGCCTCCCGGGACGAAGTGCGCTTCGTGCGGCGGAGCAAAGTGGCGCAAAGAGTCCGACATACTCGATGTGTGGTTCGAATCCGGTTCAAGCGATTTGGCCGTGCTGCAAAAAAGGGAAGGGAAGCCTCGCGCGGATGTTTATCTCGAAGGCCCGGACCAGTTTCGCGGATGGTTCCAGAGCTCGCTGATGGTTGCGATTGGCGTTGATGGCATGCGCCCGTACGATCAAGTCGTCACGCACGGATGGACGCTCGACGAAAAAGGCACCCCGATGTCGAAGTCGCTCGGCAACTCCATGGAGCCCAAGGAAATCTGCGAGAAGTGGGGCGCCGACCTTCTTCGTGTCTGGGTTTCGTCGCAGGACTACACCGCCGATGTCCGCCTTTCCGATGCCATGATGACGCAGCTCGCCGAAGCCTATCGCAAAATCCGCAACACGTTCCGGTTTGCACTATCGAATCTTTACGACTTCGAACCGGAGCGCGACGCAGTCCCCGACGCGGATCTTTGGGAAATGGACGCGTGGATGTTGCGGCGCACCGGCGCGCTCGTGCGCCAATGTCAGGAGTGGTACGCCAATTTCGAATTCCATCGCGTGTACCACGCGCTGCATGATTTTTGCACGGTGGATTTAAGCGCGTTTTATTTCGACGTTCTTAAAGACCGTCTGTACACCTTCGCACCCAAGAGTCTGGGGCGCCGCTCGGCGCAAACCGCCATGTACCGCATCGCGAGCGCTGTCGTTCGCCTCATCGCTCCCACCCTGGCTTTTACCTCTGAAGAGGTCTGGAAGCACTTGCCGCCCACCGGTTCGAAAACCGAAAGCGTGCACATGTCTTTGTTTCCCGCCGCCGAAGATTTCGAAAATGCCTTGGATGGATCGCGCTCTGCGGTTTGGGACCGCCTTCTTGTGGTTCGTGGGGAAGTCTTGAAAGCGCTCGAGCCTGCCCGCGCTGCAAAGACAATTTCCGGCGGCCTCGAAGCGCGCGTCACGCTCGCAGCAACCGGCGAACTGCTCGATCTGTTGCGCAAATATTCCGCCTACCTGCCGGCACTTTTCATCGTCTCGCAGGTCGAGATCGCCGCAAGCCCGATCCAGGGAACTGAGCCGGCCGCCACCCTGGAAGGACTCCAAATTCGCATCGAGCGCGCCCTCGGTAAAAAATGTGAACGCTGCTGGAATTATTCCACACACGTGGGTGAGAGCGCGGAATACCCCACATTATGCGAGCGGTGCCTCGCCGCTCTTGCCGAAATCGATCGAGACAGCGGCGTCGCCAGCGGGAGTGCCAAGGTTTGACATCTTCCGCGTCGCGTTCAGGCTGGTACACCCTGGGATTTCTCGTGTTCGCCGCGCTAGTGGCGGATCAGGTCAGCAAATACGCAGTGGAGCGGTACACCTCCCCGGGGACCATTCGCGTTCTCGTTCCCGGCTTGCTGAATCTGGTTCATACCAGCAATCCAGGGGTGGCTTTCGGATTGTTCGCCGATTCAAGCAACCCCTTGCTGGCCCCTGTGCTGATTGTGTTTTCTGTCGCCGTTATCGCGTTGCTTGCTTGGCTGCTCGTCAGCGGCCGCGCGGGGGGCAGGCTCGCACAGTGCGGGCTGGCTTTAATCTTGGGCGGCGCATCGGGAAACGTTCTCGACCGTGTTCTCCATCGCAGTGTGACCGATTTTATCGACTTCTACATTGGCAGCCATCATTGGTATACATTCAACATTGCTGATTCGGCGATTGTTGTCGGCGCGGGCCTTGTGATCCTTGAACTCTTCCGCGATTGGCGGCATCCTAATCAAGAGCGAGCCTAGCGATGCATCCCATCCTCTTTCATATCGGCGGAATTAATATCTATTCGTACGGCGTGCTGGTTGCTACTGGCGTGCTTGCAGGCTTATGGTATGCCCGCAAGCGGGCGCCGCGCGCAGGTCTCGATCCTGACAAAGTCTGGAACATGGGGATCTACACCGTCCTGGTTGCGCTCCTCCTGGCGAAAGTCTGGCTTATTCTGAGCGACTGGGACTACTACGTGGCCAATCCGCGGGACATTTTCAGCTTGAACACATTTCAGTCCGGCGGAACTTTCTATGGCGGCATCGTCGGCGCCATACTCATGATTGTTTTGTATTCATACTTTCAGAAAATGCCGCTGCTCCCCGTTATGGACACGATTGTGGCGGGGTTGCCGCTGGGCCACGCCATCGGGCGGTTGGGATGTTTTGCCGCCGGGTGCTGTTACGGCAAGCCGACTACCGTTGCTTGGGGTGTGGTGTTCACTAATCCGGCGGCCGCGCAGCTTGCCGGAACGCCGCTCGGCGTTCATTTGCATCCCACCCAGCTTTATGAAGCGGCCGCGGAGTTTCTCAATTTCCTAATTCTTGTTTGGATCGGCAAGCGCCAGCGCTTTACCGGGCAAATCATCGCCACGTATTTCCTTCTCTACGGGGTGGAGCGCGGCACCATCGAATTCTTCCGAGGCGATCCGGGCCGCACCATGATGTTCCACGATACGGTCTCACTGATGCAGATTGTAAGCGTCGGCCTGATCGTTACCGGCGCATTCCTTTGGTGGCGTGGGTTGAGAGGCAAGGGCGCGCCGATGGCCTCTTCTTCTGCCGCCCGCGCTACGGTTGCGCGCTAGATGCTGCTCGCCTCCCATCTGCAAAACTTCGATGCGCGCACATTCTGATATGCCAAACAATTTCGAATCTGACGAAGACTCTTCCGAGCACGATACTTTCGCCGTTAACGAAGAAGCCGGGGGCCAGCGTCTCGACCGTTTTCTCGCCGTGCATCTCAGCGACATGAGCCGCACCCACGTGCAGACTCTGATCGACGAAGCGCGGGTGCTTGTGGATGGTCTCGCGAGGAAGTCCTCACATCGTCTCGAAGTTGGGGAAACGGTCACCGTAAATATTCCTCGTCCTCCGCTCCCCGGCGTGGAGGCGGAAAATATCCCGCTCGATATCATTTACGAAGATGCGGACGTGGCGGTCGTAAACAAACCCGCGGGAATGATCGTTCATCCGGGCGCAGGTGCTGACGCCGGTACTCTCGTCGCCGCGCTGTTGCATCGCTTTGGCGGAGGTCAAGGTTTGTCCACAGTAGGCGGGCCTCTCCGGCCGGGCATCGTGCATCGAATCGACAAAGGGACCTCCGGCGTGTTATTGATTGCGCGGACTGATATGGCCCACTTAAAGCTGGTCGAAGATTTTCGCGAACGCCGCATTGAGAAGACGTATCTGGCGCTTCTACACGGGAAGTTAAAGGGCGAAGCCGGAATCGTCGATTTGCCCATTGCGCGCGACCTTCGCCGCCGCTCGCGCATGACGGCACGGCGCCGCGAAGGCCGCCAGGCACGTACGGACTGGCGCTTGCGCATGCGGCTCGGCAACTTTTCTTTCATCGAAGCGGGCTTGCACACCGGCAGAACTCACCAGATTCGCGTGCATTTCTCCGCGCTCGGATGTCCGGTCGTGGGCGACACGGTTTACGGCGCGCCGCGCCAGGAACGTATCGGCGCTGAACTCCTGCCGCCGCTGGAAAGAAATTTCCTGCACGCCGCGCGAATTGCTTTTGTTCATCCGCGGTCCGGCAAACGAATTGAGTGCCGTGCTCCGCTGCCGCCCGATTTGACCGCGTACTTTCAGGGTTTGGGACGAGCCGTAAAAATCGCTTCCAGCGTGATTGATGCCGGATTGCAGGGGTTTCTATAATTGATCAACGTGCGACGATTGCGCACTCTTATCGTTCTGGCAGCGCTTATTTGTATTTCGGGGACCTGCATTTACGCACAGCAGTCTCCTCCGCCTTCTAGTCCGGCGCGGCCAGACTGGAGCGCTCCTGCTTCGCAATCTTCTGAAACGGGGCAAAAGGCTCCCCCGGCGCAAAGTCCCGCTGATGCCGCGCAGGCGGGGCAGAACAAATTGCCGCCGATTGTTTCCACCACCGGCCTGGTTCATCTAGTCGCCACCGTCACCGATCGCCGCCATAATTTCGTCACCGATCTCGAACAGAGCGACTTCAAAATTCTCGAGGACAACGCGCCACAGGACATCCGGTTCTTTGGACGCGAAACCGACTTGCCGCTGCGCATCGGGGTGCTGCTCGACACCTCCAATAGCATCCGGCCCCGCCTCGCGTTCGAACAGGACGCCGCTATCGATTTCCTTGATGGCGTAATCCGCAGGAATAAAGACCTGGCTTTTCTGATGACCTTCGACAACGAACCCGAGGTCATACAGGATTACACCGGTGATCTCGGCCTGCTCACCGCCGCGATCCGCAAGCAGCGCGCGGGAGGCGGAACCGCTCTGAACGACGCTATCTATCGGGCCTCCGAGAAACTCCTGAATCCGCCTGCGCCCAACGGGCCGAATCCCGAAGTACGCCGCGTGATTGTCGTGATCAGCGATGGCGATGATAATCTGAGCGACCACGCGCTCAGTGACGCCATCGAATCCGCCATTCGCGCCGAGGCCGCCATCTACGCGATCAGCACGAACACCGACTGGCTCTCCATCAGCGGCGACAAACCGAAGAAGCTACACGTGGAAGGCGGAGACAAAGTGCTGGAGGAATTTGCGGACCAAACTGGCGGCCGCGTATTTTATCCTTACAAAGTCGAGGATTTGGCGCAATCGTTTGTGGACATCGGAACTGAATTGCGCAGCCAGTATTTCATTGCCTATTCGCCTAAGGATACGGAAACAGCGGGCAAATACCGCAAAATTGAAGTCGGGACCGATCGCAAGGGTCTCGCCGTCCGAACGCGCAAGGGCTATTACTCAGTGGCGCCAACGCCAGCTGGTAAGTAGCGTGATTTCCGAGGCGCCCGGAGCAGTCTGCCTGTACGCAGGGTTCTACTTAAATGGTGCGTAATAACCTCTGCGAGCGAGAACCTTGACGTCGGGCCGATCGATATCGACCTTAATTTTCCGGAATGTTCCGTCGCGTTTTTCGTTGGTGGGATAGTAGCCAATCACATATTGAGAGCGCAATTCTTCCGAGATTACGTCAAATGCTTTTTCCAGCGACTTCTCGCTGTGAACGTTGATTACGCGGCCGCCCGTGTCCTCCGACATTTTTCGCGCCACTCCCGGACCGCTTCCCATCGTCACCCCGAAAGTGGAATCCGAGATCAGAAGCACATGAATCACGCCGTCAGCTCGCTGGCAAGCTTCGACTGCATCCTGCAATCTTAATTTGCTGCCGGTGTCCTCCATGTCGCTCATCACAATCACGGCCTTGCGTCCCGCTTCCGTTGCTAATTCGTCGTGACACGCCAGGTAGATCGCGTCGTAGAGGTCCGTTCCGCCGGCATTGTTTCCTTGCGGAATCGTGCCCGGAGTTACTGGTCCTCCGCCTGCCACGGAACTTATGCTCGTCCGGCGGATGGCACGTTCGAGAACGTTGGTGTCTTCCGTAAAGTCCGCCAGCAAGTCCACGTCAAAGTCGAAGCTGATGACCATGGCTTCGTCTTTCTTCCGCATCACTTCCCGCAGAAAACGCGATGCCGTATCCTGTTCCGCTCCGATCACGTGGTACATGCTGCCGCTCGTGTCGATTAGCAGGCCGAGCGTGATCGGCATATTTACGTCTTTCTCGAAGAAGGCAACCTTTTGGTCCTGGCCATCCTCAGAGATTTTGAAATCGTTTTGCAGCAGGTCGGAGACGATGCCGTTCTTCTTATCACGGGCGGTCACAAAGACGTTGACCAGTGTGGTCTCTCTCTTCAAGGTTTGGGATGACTGTGGGGGTTGCTGATCCTGTTGCGGTGGGGCGGGTGTGGACGACTGCGGCGCATCCCCCGACAGGGCGCTCGACGAAGTAGCATTCGCAGGCCAGGCTCCGCCTGCACCCAAGTATCCTGCGAGAGCCAGTATGAAAAAGCCTGCCACGAGGCGGGTCAGCCGCATTGTATAATCTCCCTCAGATTAGCCGCGCTACTTACGATGCACTCGGAGCGCGGCCGGATGTTTGGCCACTGTCGCCGGACATGAGTAGTTCGCCGGCACAGAGGCAGGTTGCGAACGAGCAATAGCTTAGAACGCCGCCGAAGGGCGCGAAACGAGATACGCCGATGACGCGAATCATTCTGTCGATTGCCATTGTATTACTTCTTTGCGCTTGCGCGCACGCGCAGCAACCGATCCAGCCTGGCTCGCTGCAGCAGGACGCCCAGCCGCCGGCTCCCGTTCAACCGGGCCAGACGGCAAAACCCAGCCCGCCGCCGCAGAACCCTGCGGCGAGGCCGTCACCGTCAGGCGCAGCCGTGCAACAAGGAGATACTCGCAATCGCATCTCGGTACGAACGGAACTTGTCATCGTGCCGGTCACGGTCAAGAACCGCGACGGCCAGCTCGTCGTCGACCTTCAGCGGGATGAGTTCCGCATTTTCTCCGACGACGTAGAGCAGCAAATCGTGCTGTTCGATTCGCAGCCCTATCCGCTGTCCGCGGTGGTCCTGCTCGACGATGATCTTGCCGAAAAGGAGGCCGAACAGGTCAAGAAAAGTCTGGACGCGGTCGCCGCCGGCTTTGGCTCCGCGGACGAGGTAGCCCTGGTCACCTATTCGGAATTTCCCCAGACGGTCGCCGATTTTTCTTTCAACAACGACAAACTTTTTACCGCGCTCAAGCGCCTGTCCCTGGACTCGCATAGTACAACAATCATTAACGACCCTACGACCGCGGGTCCGATCATCAATGGGCAGACCCAGCCGGACGGAACCGGAACCACCGGGCAAGGCGGCGTGCAGGTTCGCGGTTTTGGAAAACAGGCTACCCATAATTCTCTGGATGACGCCATCTATGCAGCGGGCCAAATGCTGAAAGGGCGCGGGCGCGATCGTCGGAAAATAATTTTCCTTATTTCCGACGGGAGCAATACCCACAACAACCAGCACTCGTTCAACGAAACCCTGCACTCGCTTCTCCTCGCTGATGTTTCCGTGTTTGCTATTTCCGTGACTCACCAGACTCCGATTGGCCGCTCCCTCATTCAGCACGGAGCGTCGGAGATCGACAAGTACGCCGCGAGCACGGGCGGAGATACATTTTACGCGGCGAGGGATAATGAATTGTCGCGGCTGTACTCGGCGGTGACCGAGCAGGCTCGCGATGTGTACACCATCACTTTCGCTCCGAGAGAATCGGACCGCAGCAAGGACTATCACACCATCGAAGTGCGCGTCCGGCGGCCGGACTTGGACGTGACCGCGCGGCAAGGGTATTTCCAGGCTGGACTCCACTAATTCCCGTTGGTTTCGAGCGGCACTCGTCTAGGATGACGGGGCGACACCGTAATTCGGGGCTACCGACCTATCTGGCCGGTTGAATCGAAATTAATTGTTCGTGCGCGGGGCACAGCGGTCTGTAATCGCAATACACGCAGAGAAAACTCGGCTTGGCGGGAAACTCACCGGCGCGAATCTGGTCGGCCACTTCGTAGATAGTCTGTTTCGTTTTCGCCAGTGCTTTCGCGTCGCGCTCACTCGCGACTGCTTCGTTGGTGGTCAGATTGTAAAAAACCAGGCGTTCCGGTTTCAGTTCCAGCACTTCTTCAGCCGCCAGAGCGTAAACGCTGAGTTGCAAGCTGTCCTTGGCCTTTTTGGCGTCCTTGGGCTTGCCCGTTTTGTAGTCCACGATTTCCACTTCTTTTGAGCCCAGCCGGTTCACCTGATCCATGCGGCCTTTCACAATGACGTCATGATCGAGGTGAAGCTCGAACGATTTTTCCTGGTGCGCCATGTCCGGCGGGGCGGCCGCGTAGGAGCGATGGAAATTCTCGAGCTGTTCGCGGCCGGCTTTGCGGTATTCCTCTTCCTGATAGTCGTCGGGAAAACCCATGGAGCGCCATTCGCGATCGTAAACCGCCATTACGTCTTCGAAAGGGAATTTTCCGCGCTTGGCCATGCCGCCGGCGAATTCCTTGATGGTGGTATGCATCACGCTTCCAAAAGTCATGGTGGCGCGCGGGCCGCCGCGAATGCTCCACATATTTTGAAACAAATATTGCATGGGGCATTTGCAGTAACACTCGATGGCGGAAGCGCTGAGTTGCAACGGTTCGGCTACCGGCGGATGGTAGGCTTTGGCCCAGAGCGCGACGCGGGAATAAGCGCGCGCGTTTTCATCCTGTCCTACGTTGGACGAAAATAATTGCGAGGGATCGGAAGATTCAGGTGCCGAGCCCGTGATTTCCTGGGACGGCGGCACGGTGATCTGCGGCGCCGACTGCGCCGTGTCGCCCTTCTGTATTTTCGCGTTCCGCAAGAAGTCTTCCAGGAAGAGCGAAGGCTTTTTCCATTTATTGTTAAGAGTCGAAAGGGTAAGCCGCTGGCGGGCGCGCGTCAGAGCGACATAAAACAGCCGCCGCTCTTCCTGGATCTGAAAATCTCCGGTTGGTTTTTCCTCTTTCATCATTTCCGGGGGGAATTCGAATTTGACCGGGCGCGCGTTCGAGGGGAAATCGTTCTTATTGAGGTGCATTATGAAAACGTGCGGAAACTCGAGGCCTTTCGCCGAATGCACGGTCATCAACTGCACGGCATCATCGGCCGATTCTTCTTCCAGACATATATCACCGGAGGCTTCGGCGAAATAATCCAGATATTCGATAAAGTCGCGCAGGCTTTTTCCCTCGCTCTTTTGCTCCCAATCCTTCACGAATTGCACGAAGCGTTCGAGGTACCGGCGGTCGGCCTCAAAGGGAAGCGGCGCAAGTTCCAAGGAGGAAATCAATTCGTCCAGCAACGCGCTGGCGAAAGTCTTGCGCGCGGCTTTGCGGAAACGCGCCAAAAAAGCTACGAGTTCCGGGAGACGCGATGCTTCGGATGCAAATTGCAATTCGCTTTGCGCCGCGTCGATTTCGTCGCTCAATGACCGGCGGTGATTTTTCCCCGCGCGTTCCGCGAGACGGACCAAGTCGCGCGGCTGAAGCCTCCAGTACGGCGCAGCGAGCACACGCGCGCAGGCCACATTGTCAGAAGGAACGGCGATGAGCCGCAGGTAGGCCAAGAGATCGCGCACGACCGTACTGGATAGAATCGAGAATTTCTTGATGACGAAGGGAATCTTCCGCTGCTGCAGCGCTTCGATCAGGCGTTTCACGTGCGCGTGTTTGCGATAGAGCACGGCGAAGTTGCGCCAGGGATTTCCGGGCAGGTGCAAGCGCTCGATTTCCGAGGCGATCCAGTGCGCTTCCTCTTCGGGGCGGCCGAATTCAGCGACGCGAATCTTTTCGCCGTCGGAATTGTCGGTGGTCAAGGTCTTGGGAGGCAGCAAGGGCGATTTTTCGTTGTGCGAAATCACTTCGCCCGCCACGCGCAGGATTCGCGTGGTGGATCGGTAATTTTGTGTCAATGGCGCGATGAACCGGCGCACTCCGTCGGTAAGATTTTTATCCGTAACTCCGCAGAAGCGTTTCAGGAAAATCGTGAAGCTGCCGAAGGAAGCGCCGCGGAAACGATAGATGGCCTGGTCGTCGTCGCCAACCGCAACGATATTTCCGCGGTCGCCGGCCAGCAGCCAAAGCAGTTCGAGCTGGACGATGTTGGTGTCCTGGAATTCGTCCACCAGAATGTAATGAAACTGATCGCGCAGGCTTTGCAAAAGAGCGGCATCGGATCGCAACAATTGCACCGTTTGCATCAATTGCGCGCCGAAGGTGAGCAGGTTTCGCTCCCGCAACAATCGTTCGCTCACGCGGTAAACGCGTGCGAGTTCTTCCCGGCGGGCCAGTTCTTCTTCTTCGAGCGTGCGCGCGTCGGGCTCGAGCAATTCTCGACGTTCGAGATAGGCTTGCCACGATTTGTCAACATAGCTCTGGTAATCATCGGGCGTGACCAGCTCATCCTGGCAGCGCGAAAAGAATTGCCGGAAATCGTAGAGGAATTCGCCCGGCGCCGCCAAACGCCTGAAATGTTTCAGGTCCAGCTCGGCCATATGACGCCGCAACAGTATCCAGTGATCGACGTCCTCGAGCACCTTTAAGTCCGGGTTCGCGACGCGAAGGACTTTTTCCAGGCAGAAATTGTGAAAGGTGCTGAGCCAGATGCCTTCGGCGCGCTCGCCAACTGATTTCACGACGCGAGACTTCATTTGGCCCGCAGCTTTGTCCGTGAACGTCAGTCCCAGAATGTTTTCGCCGGCAAGCTCCGGATTCGATTCCAGGAGATAGCGAATCCGTTCAGTGATGACGCGCGTTTTACCGGTTCCGGCCCCGGCGACGACTAGGAGCGGGCCCTCGCCGTGTTCCACAGCGCGACGTTGCTGTGCGTTCAACGCAGCAAAGTTTTCACGTGTGGTCGCCTGAGCCATCGGGCAACCATGATAGCGGAATTCAAAGCGAAGGGGTTACGCTTTTCTTTCGCCTATGGATTTCTAGGTATCGGACACGCACGATTTCGTCGAACTTGCCAGAGCCGAAGCGACCAGAATCGTGCGCCAGCAATTCTCGATCTCTTGGCGACTGAGCGGGCGCTAGACGGGCCGATCCGGGTAGATCACCTTTGGAAATCGGAGATGGATCAGCAGGGCGCAGAGAGCGAAAACTAAGAATACGAGGACACTGCCTTCGGGGCCGGCTGAACCTCCGGTGAGCCAATTCGGGCCCTGAACGGAGCTGTTCAGAAATCGGCCGACGCCAAGAAGGCCGCTGTCGGGCGTGCCGTAGAAAAAAGTTTCGGCCCAATCCCAGGCTGCGTGGAATCCAAGCGCGAACCAGAGATTGCCGGTGCGGCGGAGGGTGAGACATAGAAGCAAGCCGACCACAATGACTTGCAGAATGCCGAGAAGATTTTCTCCGGGATTGCCCAGGTGGGCGGCGCCGAACACGACCGAGGTAAACAAAGCAGCAGGCCAGAAGCGCATGCGCCGGGAAAAAGAGAAAAGCCAGTAGCCGCGAAACGCAAACTCTTCGCTTACGGACACAGCAAGAAAAACGGCAGCCCAGCCAACCGCGTAGCGGAAAATTGCGCCTCCCGAGAGAGCCACGGAATCAATTTGGAAGTGACCGGAGACAAAGAGAACAAGAAGCAAGGCGGAAAGCGCAGCGAAGCCCCAAATGCAACCTTCCCAAAATCTTTCTCCGAATGCCTGGCGGAGAGGGATGCCGTAATCGTCGAGGGGACGCTTTTCCTTGCGGGACATGAACCAGGTGGCCAGGACGACAAAAAACGCAATGATGGCTTTGGTGGGTAATTCGCTCTGAATGGTGAAAACAGAACCGGTGGGTTTGATCCAGAGATGCAGCAGCAGAACGAAAGGAACGGGAAGAGCGAACGCGATCACCACCCAGAGGAGGAGCCGGTTACGGTCGTCGCGTCCCCAGGGCCGAGGCTCGTCAGAATGAGGCGCGTTGGGCTGAGCCGAGCCGGCGGCGTGTGTTGCTCCGGATTGCGACTCCTCAGCGGGGTCTGGACCGGGTTGGTCAGGCAAGGGCGTGCCTCCTGTGGAAGAGAAGATTACAACGATCAGTTAGGACGATGGAATTATGCCTGTGCGGATCATGAACCGCACGCCGGAGAGGCTCAGGGAGGTTCAATCGCAGGTTGGGCAGCAAGAACATCTTGATCGGAATTTCGTTTCTTACTTTTGTGAGGACGTGTGCAGCAAAAGCGCATGCAAGGCTGCGGCGGTTGCCGGACTAACGTGTTTGCTAAGCGAAACGGCCCGGGCCGCGTCCGCGAAGATCAGCGGGTCAGTGCTGGCCACTTCATTGATGTTGACGAGCGGAATGGAAGTTCCGCGGGTCTGGTTCAGCGTGGTGATGAATTTGTTCGCAATCACGGCGTAGCCGGTGTTCGTGGGATGAACTCCGTCGAGGGAAAAAAGGCCGCCGAGAAATGCATTAGTCAAGTGGTGCCCATTGGCTTCGATACCCTGCGAGCGGATTTGCTCGGTGAGCGCGTGGATATCCACGAGCACGGCGCCGTGTCCGAAGGCCTCGATGGCGATAATGAAGTTGTAAGCATCGATGATCGCACGAGTTTCAAGGACTTGGGGTGCTCGCAGAACGTCGCTGGAAGGCAGCGGGCCCTTTATGGAACCGGTCAGAATGCCGGGAACGAGCGCAACGCCGTGAGGCAGCACGTAATCACCCGGCCCGATTCCGAGAATTGGTCCGATGACGAATAAAGGAAGACCGGCTTCCTGCGCGATGGTGCCGGCCGGGGTGAAATAGGGAATAACAGTGACGTCGCGAATATTCGCGACCACCAGCGTCGCGCCGGTTGCCGACAATTCATTCAGCAGTTTATTGTAATTTGAGGCGAAACTACCGAGCGGCGTGGCTGCGGAAGGATCAGCGACGGACGCGGCTCCCAGAATGTCGTTACTTCCTATCCACAAAAAGATTGTTGTGGGCTGAAGAGTCTGGGCCCACTCGACTTGAGTCTTCGAAACTCCGTCGAGAAGGCCGGGCAAACCGATGACCAGGTCGGTCAGACTGTCGATTGGAAGCGACGGCGCAGTTGTGAGTACATCCTGGAGTTCGGCGCCAGGTACGGCAAGGTCGGTGGCCTGAACAAAAGGATCGTCGCGCCCCGGAGATGTGCCGGGAGCCGGCTCGATGATCGGTGGGGGCCCCACGCTGAGCAATTCCAGGACGTTGGGAATTCCCGGCGGCGCAATTAGAGGCAGGATCAACGGCTCATCCGCCTGCGCGGCGACTAAGCTAGCCCAGCCGTGCGGCTGCGCCGTGTCGAGCAGGGAATCGCTCTGAAAACCCGCGGAGAGCGAATCACCGACGACTACTATCTTGGAAAGATTCGCCGGGTGACGACCGAAGAGGTCGGGGCGCGCTTCTTGGGCCTGTGCTGCTGACGAAAATGCTCCGAAGACCGCGAGAAGCAGCGCGGCAAGGAGCAGCGCGGTCCAGGTTTTCAGTGTCTGGACTGGTTGCAGGTTCTTCCCGGGCACGAAATAGCCGGTCTCATTTCGAATAATTTTCGATGTGCGCGCTATGGGAAACTCCTGAATTACGGTTTCGATTCCTAGCTTTGCGAACAACCTTATGCCCGGCGGACGCTCGTGTCAATCTCAGAAGGCCGTAAACGAAAAAAGGACAGAACTTCCCTAGCGGAAGAAAGCGAATGCGGGGCGAACGCGCAGGAAAGCCGAAGCCGTGCAAAGTTGATCCCTACTCTGGAATACGGTTCACGAATCAGCAGAAAAAAACTACTTGTGAACGACGCCGCAAGCGATGCGATCGCCCGAATTGCCGGACGGGTCGGTTTTCATGTCGTCGGCTTTTGCGTGGATCACAAGGGCCGTGCCGCCATTGCTGAAAAGCGAGTGAGCGTCAGTGCTGAAGTTTACATCCTTGTCGGTGAGGCGGACTTTCGCCTTTCCGTCGGCGCCCACGGTGAAGTTGGGCATGTCGCCGGCGTGGTGGCCATCGGGACTGTCGAAGCCGTGCTTCTTGCCGTCCGGATTGAAATGCGGACCCGCGGACTTAAAGTCTGGCGCATCGCATTTCGCGACCTGATGGAAGTGAATCGCGTGCTCGCCCGGCGGCAGATTTTCGAGGTTGAGGTCTAGACCGACTCCGCCTCCCTGGTTTTCATACAGGACGACGGTGCCCACACTTTTGCCTTGCGCGTCTGTCATGTGAACCACGGTTTTCGCGGCAATCGAGAGCGCGAGAGCGATGACGCAAAGAAGCAGGCCTATGGCCAATACTTTGTAGAGTTTCATGCCGGGATTATAGACCGGACGCTTTTGCGAGGCAAGATTTTCAGATGTAGCGGAAGTAGCCCATGAAGATGTGCGGCGAATTGCGGTTCTTCGAGCCGCGTCCTATACTGCCTCGCGACAAACTTATGAGCGCTCAAATTGTGCGTGAACCTCGATGGCCCGCGGTGGTGGCGATGTTGGCGGCGGGATGTGTCTATTGGGCATTGCCGGAGCCGCTCTCCGTAGGTCCGAGTTGGCTGCTGCTGGCGATCATCCTCGTGCTCGCTATTCCACTGGTCATATCGAACCATAAAGGGCATTTCAACGTCGCACGGATTTTGACGTTCACTGTGAATGGCGCAATTACCATCGGCATGATTGCTTCGCTGGCTTTTTTGATTCAGGGCATCCCACACCATCGGGAGCCGGCGCAGACGCTATTGCGCGCGGCGACCGCGCTTTGGGTGACCAACGTGTTGGTGTTCGCGCTGTGGTACTGGAAGCTGGATGCGGGCGGACCGCTAAACCGCGAGAGTCGGCGCGGCCGTCTGGATAGCTCGTTTCTATTTCCGCAGATGTTGAGCCAGGAGGGCGGGGATTCATCATGGTCACCGCGTTTCATGGATTATCTTTTTCTAGCGTTCAATACCAGCACGGCTTTTTCGCCGACGGATACGGCTGTGCTTTCGCGTTGGGCCAAGGCGGGGATGATGGCGCAGTCGCTGATTTCGCTGACGATTGTGGTGCTGCTCGCGGCGCGGGCGGTGAACGTTCTGTAGAACCGTTTAAGACCAGTCGCGTCATCCCTTAAATGATTATATCTTGCGTGCGCTTCAGCGGGCGTGTGCTGCGTCCCTTCGGATTCCGGCTCTACTTGGACGGCTTCAATAAGCGTTTTGGGGCTTTTCTGAGCCAGGCGGTGCGCAAGGCGGCTTCCAGGATATCCGGCGCGACTTTTGCGAGGCGCACGCGCGTGGAACCTTTGCGTCCCCAACCGCCGGGGACGGGCGAAAAGATGTCCGGTTCGTCTTCAACCATTCCGGCTTGCTGCTCGGGAGTTAGCAATAGGACGCCGTAGCCTTCCTTCTCGAGACCTAGCGTGGCGAAAATTTTTCCGTTCACGCGGAAGTCGGCGTTTCCGAAGTGTGAGCCTTCCACTGCTTCCGGCATGGTCAGAGCGATACGGCGAAAATCTGCTGCTTTCACTGAACCGACCGACTTTGCGCCGCATTTTGGGCAGAGAGTGCTTGCAACTGGCGCTCGTTGAGGGTGTACAGCGAAGGAACCGGAACGCCCAGAATTCCGAGATACACATAGATCTGACCGCGGTGGTGAATTTCGTGTTCGAGCATGGAGCGCAGCAGCTTCCAGGCGGTGATGGGAATGCCGTCCGGGGAGATGCCTTTTTTCTCGAAGTCTGCCTGGGTCATCCCGGTGAAGATTTCCATGGATTCCGAATGCATGCGTTCCATGAAGGCGACGACGTTGTCCAAGCCGTCCGCGAGTTCGCGTCCGCAGCCTTTGTAGCGGCTAGGGCGTCCGACGGCGCATTCGGCGAAGACGTAGCGCTCGGTGGCGGCGATGTGCCGTGCCAGATCGCCGAGAGCGAATACTCCGGTACGGCAAGTCCACTCGATTTTGTCCGGCGGGATGCAGCGGACGAGGCGTATAGTGCGCCCGCGAATCTGTTCGAAATTATGAAGAAAATCGTCGCGGTCCATGAAACAGCCTCCTCGATGCCCCTGGAAGCTGATGATATACCGCCTCTGGCCAGCGTGGATAAATTCTGAGTGGTGGCGGCGACGCGCAAGCAGTCAATTTGACCCTGATTTATCCCGCGCATATACTGGGGTTTCTGGCTGAAATGCATACCTAGGAGTGAAGACCATGGAGCAGGCTGTCATCTTAAGCGCGGTGCGCACACCGATTGGGAAATTCATGGGCGGGCTTGCGCCGCTTACCGCGCCGGAGCTTGGCGCGAAAGCAATCGCGGAAGCTGTGCGGCGGGCGGGCATCGAGCCGAACCTGGTGGACGAAGCGATCATGGGGAATGTGGTTCAGGCGGGACTAGGACAGAATCCGGCGCGGCAGGCGGCGTTGCGCGGCGGGCTCGATCCGCGAGTTGCGGCGATGACGATCAACAAAGTTTGCGGGTCGGGATTGAAAGCGGTGGCGCTGGCGTCTCAGGCGGTGCAGCTTGGCGAATCTGAGGTGGTGGTTGCGGGCGGCATGGAGTCCATGTCGAACTGCCCGTATTTGCTGAAGGGCGCGCGCAGCGGATTTCGTCTTGGCAATCAGGAAATTTTCGATTCGATGATCACCGACGGGCTGTGGGACGTCTACGAAAATTATCACATGGGCGTTACCGGCGAGCTGGTGGCCGAAAAATACGGCATCACGCGGCAGGAGCAGGACCAATTCGCGCTCGAAAGCCATCGCAAAGCCGTGCGTGCGATCAAGTCGTGTTTTTTTGGCGCGCAGATCGTGCCGGTGGAGATTCCACAGAAAAAAGGCGAGCCAGTGATCATCAAGACGGACGAATCTCCGCGCGAGGATACTTCGCTGGAAGCGCTCGGCAAGCTGAAGCCGGCGTTCAAGAAAGATGGCACCGTGACGGCAGGGAACGCGCCGGGAACGAATGACGGCGCAGCAGCGGTGATTGTTACCAGCGAAAAGAACGCGGCGCGCATGGGGAAGTCACCGATGGCGCGAATCGTGGCGCAGGCCGTGAGCGGAGTCGAGCCGAAATGGGTGATGATGGCGCCGGTGGACGCTATCGAAAAGCTGCTGAAGAAAACCGGGTGGGACCGCGACAAGGATGTGGACCTCTATGAATTGAACGAGGCGTTTGCCGTGGCGGCGATTGCGGTGACACGCGTGCTCAAGCTCAATCCGGAAAAAGTGAATGTGAATGGCGGCGCGGTTGCGCTGGGGCATCCAATTGGGGCGTCCGGGGCGCGAGTGCTCGTTACCCTGCTGTTTGAAATGCAGCGGCGCAATCTTAAGCGCGGAATCGCCGCGCTGTGCCTTGGCGGAGGCAACGCAGTAGCGTTAGCCATCGAGCGTCCGTAGCACCGGCGATATGTTCTGTCCGAAATGCAAAGCCGAATACCGCGCGGGTATCACGCGTTGTCCAGATTGTGACGAAGCACTGGCCTCCTCAAAAGCACCAGCCGGACAGGTAGGTCCGGCGCTCGCCTGGCGCGGCAATGATCCTGTCGCTTTCAGCCGTGCGCTCGCCGCTCTGCGAGAGCATAAAATCCAGAGCTACCAGATCGACGACCACGATCAACTGTCACACATCGGAGCATATCGCCCGAGCTACGGAATCTTTGTGAGACGAGAGGATGTTTCCCGCGCGGAGAAAGTCATCCGCGAAACATTCGCGGGACTTATTCCCGACTAGTCGAGCCCAGCGTTTCTGTGTGCTGAGATTACTTATCCTTGGTCCCTTGTCCTCGGGAGTTTTATGCCGACACGGCTCAGTGCCTCGAAACCTCCAAGAAGGAAAAAACTAAAGCGGGATCGCGTAACGGCGAACACGCCTGCGGCGTTCGAGGCTGTCCGCCGATTCGCGCTTTCGCTGGACAACGTCGAAGAAGGGACGTCCTACGGCACGCCGGCGTTCAAGGTAGGAGGCGCGCTGTTCGTGCGGATGCATCACGATGGCGAATCGCTGGTCGTTCGAACAGATTTTGAACAGCGCGAGGAGTTGATGGCTTCCGATCCGAAAACCTACTACATTACCGATCACTACCTCAACTACGAGTGGGTATTGGTGAGCCTATCGCGCGTTCATCCCGATGCTTTGCCTGATCTTATGGGAATGGCATGGAAATTGGCGGCGGCAAGCAAGAGGCGTTCATCCCGTACTTAATTTGGCCTTCCTCGGAGCAATCAGCTCAGCAATGCTTGACGTTTCTCTCCCTCCTGTGTTTCCTTAGCTCCGCTACATCTTTCTTGATTCCGGAGGCTTGATGCCGGTGGATGCGATCAAAACTGTTGGCGTACTTGGCGCGGGGACCATGGGGAACGGCATCGCGCATGTTTTTGCCCGGGCGGGGTATCGCGTGATTTTACGCGACGTGGAGAAGCGCTTTCTGGACCGCGGGCTGGAGACTATCGGGAAGAATCTGGATCGCGAAGTGAAGAAGGGGAAAATTAGCGAGGCCGATAAGCCGGCTATTCTGGCGCGCATCGAGCCGACTACCGATGTTGGTGGACTGGCTGCGGCTGATTTTGCTGTGGAGGCAGTGCCCGAGCAACTTGAGTTGAAATTGCGCGTGCTGAAGGATGTGGACGCCGTTTTGCGGCCAGGCGTGATTCTGGCCAGCAATACGTCTTCGATTTCGATTACGCAGCTTGCGGCACAAACTTCGCGCCCGGAAAAGTTCATCGGGATGCACTTCATGAATCCGGTGCCGATGATGGTGCTGGTGGAAGTGATTCGCGGGCTGGCTACGAGCGAGGAAGCTTTCGAGACCACGATGTCGCTGTGCGAAAAGCTGGAGAAGAAGCCCGTTGCGGTGAACGACGCGCCGGGCTTCGTCTCAAATCGCGTGCTGATGCCATTGATTAATGAGGCTGCGTTTTGCGTGATGGAGGGCGTGGCGACGCCCGAGGCCGTGGACGCGGTGATGAAAACCGGGATGAACCATCCGATGGGGCCGCTCGAACTGGCGGACTTCATCGGGCTGGATGTCTGCATCGACATTCTCGAAGTGCTATCGAAAGGATTTGGCGATCCGAAATATCGCGCGTGCCCGCTGTTGAAGAAATATGCGGCCGCCGGGTGGCTGGGGCGCAAATCCGGACGCGGGTTCTACAAATATTAGCAGGCTCTGTGAGCTTGTAGCTGCAAGACCGGAACTTCAGCGGCTAAAGCCGACTACACCGCCGAGTCGTTATGTCGTGGCTAAAGCCACGACCCACAAAGAGTCTTCAGTTTCCTCCTTGCGCTCACGGCGCGACTTCTTGGGCGTCTAAGCCGGAAGAATCGTGTCCTGACTAATGGATCGCCTGAATGAAGGAGCTTATGAAAACCATTCTTCGCTTGGCGGGTGTGCTTGCGTTGTTTTTCGTTTGCTGTCCACTGTCCGCGTTTCAGTTAGGTGAAGCGGACTTTACGAAAGCCGAAACAAAAATTATTCCAGTGCGAAGGAACATTACCCTGATTCAGATTCACGTGCCGCAAGATGTCTTTCATATTGCCGTGCTCTCGGGTCCCGAGGGCTATCTGCTGGTGGATCACCCGGAAGCGGCCGGAAATCCTCTGGTTCAGAATGCGCTGGATGATATGGGAAAGCGTCCAGTGAAATTTCTGCTGAACACGCACTGGCACTACGACCACGTCGGCGGCAACGAAATTTATGGGCCGGATGCGATCATTATCGCGCAGGAGAATGTGCGCAAGCGTTTGATGATCAAGCAGACGCCGACTTGGTCTCCGACGCCGATCGGTCCGTATCCCGAACGCGCCTGGCCGCGCATCACTTTTCGCGATTCGCTCGCAATTCATTTTGACGGGGAAGATATCGAGATGGATCACTACTCCAACGGGCACACGGACGGCGATTCCGTGGTTTATTTTGTGCAAGCGAACGTTGTGGACATCGGCGATATTTTCGACAGCAAGGGCGGCCTTCCCGGCGGAGTTGACATGGAGGGGATTGCGCGTTCTCTCTCTGCGGTCCTGGAGCGGATCAACGACGAGACGATTATTATCACCGGGCACAGCCGGCTCTCGAATCGCGGCGAGCTGGCGATGTATCTGCCGCTGTTGCAGCAGACGATTGCGCACGTCCGGCAGGAAATTTCCGCAGGTAAGAGTGAAAAGGAAATCGTGGATGAAGGCTTGCCGGAAGCATGGAAGCCTTGGTTCGCTCCCAGGGACATTCCTGTTGACCCGGATTTTATGCATCAGATTTATGCCACGCTGACGCACACGGGCAGCCTGGACCAGTAACGTTGGGCGATGCCGGGAACGCGAAAAAGGGCCAGAAATACCTTTTGCTTTTTCTTCGCCTCGTGTTAGGATGAGCAAGTTTGGGGGTGAGGATACTTGGTAGTACACTCAGCGCGCCTTTCCCAGGAAGAAAAACGAAATCCCTCTCGAGGTCTAACGATGAACGACGAAAAAACAAAAAATTTGGATCTAGCGATATCGCAAATTGAAAAACAGTATGGCAAAGGCTCGATCATGCGCCTGGGAAACAAGGATGTGCTGGTTCCGGTGAACGTGATACCGACCGGGTCGATCTCGATTGACGCTGCGCTGGGTGTGGGAGGTTTCCCGCGTGGCCGCGTGATTGAAGTATACGGCCCGGAATCAGGGGGCAAGACCACGCTGACGCTCCACGTGATCGCAGAGGCGCAGCGGCTGGGCGGGCAGGCGGCCTTCATCGACGCTGAGCACGCCTTGGATCCTTCTTACGCGCGAAAGCTAGGCGTGGATGTTGACAATCTTTTGGTTTCGCAGCCGGACAATGGGGAACAGGCGCTGGAAATTGCCGAAGCGCTGATTCGCTCGAATGCTGTGGATATCATCGTGGTGGACTCTGTGGCGGCCCTGGTTCCGCGCGCGGAGCTCGAAGGCGACATGGGTGACGCGCAGATGGGCTTACAGGCGCGCTTAATGTCGCAGGCGCTGCGAAAACTGACGGCGATTGTGTCGAAGTCGAAGACCTGCCTGATTTTCATCAACCAGATTCGCGAAAAGATCGGGGTGATGTTCGGCAACCCGGAAACAACCACGGGCGGGCGCGCGCTGAAGTTTTACTCTTCGATTCGCGTGGATATTCGGCGCATACAGTCCATCAAGGAAGGCGATCGCGTGGTAGGCTCGCGCACTCGCGCAAAGATCGTGAAAAACAAAGTGGCTGCGCCGTTCCGCGAAGCGGAGTTCGACATCATTTATGGCGAAGGTGTTTCGCGCGAGGGCGACTTGGTCGATTTGGGTGTGGCCAAGGGCCTGCTCGAAAAATCGGGCACGTGGATCTCGTATAAGAACGAACGCCTGGGGCAGGGACGCGACAACGCCCGGCTGTTCCTTAAGGAAAACAAGGACATCCGCGCGAAGATCGAACACGACCTGCGCAAGCTATTGGGCCTGCCGACAAATCTTGCTTCGGTGGAAGATCAGGCCAAGCCAGCAGCAGCCGAAGCGCCGAAACAGGCGCCTAAAGCGGCAGCCGCTGTGCAAGGTCGCTCGGCGCGATAGCGCTAATTTTCCGCTCAGCATCACACATTTAGCCGGGATTTCGCGGCTCTTGCCGTCCGAACACAAGGATTGCCTTCGGCGGGGCGCGAACTAGTATCATGCCGGATGCGTAGACTGGTACTCCCGGCCAGTTATGCTCACCAGGAAAGCTGTCCTCCTTAACAGTTGCGCGAACCTGTGCCACTTCCTTAAACTACGTTTGCATCCTGATTGAGAAGGCTACGGGCTAATACAAAACTTAATGCGCCGCCAACCAGTCCTTTATCAAACGGTATCGATAGTCTGTCTGTTTCTCGCAGGCGCTCTAGGAGTTGCGTTCGGTGCGCCACCAGCGACCAGCACGCACCACAGGCGCGGTACCCCGAGTTACGCTGATCCGGGAAAGGGCGACAAGGTGGAATACGACGACCCGGTCATTCGCCAGGTCGCGCTCGACGCTTTGGGGCACGCCAATGGTTCGGTACTCGCGATGGATCCCAGCACCGGGCGCATCCTGACCATCGTCAATCAGAAAATGGCTTTCTCTTCCGGATTTGAGCCTTGCTCGACGATCAAGCCGGTAATTGCCCTGGCAGGCCTGGAAGAAGGCGTGATCACTCGCGACACCATGCTGAAAGTTGGCCGCCGCCGCTATATGGACCTCACCGAGGCCATGGCGCATTCCAACAATGTGTATTTCGAAGAAGTCGGCAAGCAATTGGGTTTCGAGCGAGTATCAAAATACGCGACGCTGATGGGACTTGGTTCGCGCGCGGGATACAACATCCAAGAAGAACAGCCCGGTTTATTGCCGCCGCGCATTCCGGCTTACGGCGGAGTCGCTCGTATGTCGAGCTTCGGAGAAGGCATCCGCATCACGCCGCTGCAGCTTGCGTCGCTGGTTTCCACGCTGGCCAATGGCGGCACGCAGTATTATCTGCAATATCCGCGCACCGCGGAAGATCGTCGGAATTTTCAGCCGAAGGTGCGGCAACAGCTTGATATCGCGCCGCTACTCCCCGATTTGCGCGAAGGCATGCTGGCCGCCGTAATGTACGGCACTGCAAAACAGAGTTACGATCCCGACGGCGAACAGGCGCTGGGAAAAACCGGCACTTGTAACGACGAATCGCTCGGCGGGCGGCTGGGCTGGTTCGTTTCTTACGCGGATCAAGCGCACCCGAAAATTGTTCTGGTAGTGCTAATTCGCGGCGGAAGCCGCTCCATCAGCGGTCCACACGCGTCCGAGATCGCCGGCCGAATTTACCACGGGCTGCGCGAACGCAATTACTTCGTCGAATCAGTTCGCCAACCGGCATACACCACTTCCGCAGGCGGCTCGAAGTAGGAACGTTCGACCTGATCCGGTAGAACCCGATCAGTTGGAAACCCCGCTGGGTTTACTGCCATGTACCAGAACGGGCCATTTTTCTTTTCCGCGTAGGTCAGCTTGCGTTATCCTCGGTACCTCTCTGAGTAAGGCGATTGGGGGATATGGGCAAGTTCGGCAAAATATTATTTTGGTGCGTTCTGGCGGCCATTGGCGCCGCCTGCGTTGGCGCGTCCTATTACGTTCGCAATTCCGCGGAGGCTGAAATCAGTTCGCAGGCGACGTCCGCACGCGAAGAAGCGCGGCGAATTCAGGAGCAGGTGGTCCTCTACAGCGAGCGACTGGTTCCTGCGCGGGTTCCTTTTCATACACTCTTGGAAGGTCTGGGAATCGATGCCGGCACCGTCGCGCGCTTGATTTCTTCCGCGCAGTCTGTTTTCGACCTTAGGCATTTGCGCGCTGGAAATCGCCTGGCCGTGGGCCGCTCCGTTCTTGGCGATTTGCGCTCAGTGCGTTACCGGATTGATACAGACCGAGTGCTTACGATCGCGCCGCAAGGCGGCGACTTTCATTCCGCGATTGAAATCATTCCGTCGGAAACGGAGACGGTGGGAGTGATGGGGGAAGTCCACGGCTCGCTTTTTGAAGCGGTGATCAACGCCGGCGAAAAGCCAGAGTTGGCGATGCGGCTGGCGCAGATTTTCGGCTGGGACTTGGATTTTTACACCGACCCTCGCCCTGGCGACACGTTTCGCGTAGTGGTTGAAAAGAAGCTCCTTTCGAACGGCGAAGTGCTTTCGTACGGCCGGATTCTCGCTGCGGAATACAAGAATGCCGGGCGCCCGTATGGCGCGGTGCTCTTTCATGACGCTTCGGGAACTCCGGCATATTTCACGCCGGAAGGGAAGTCGATGAAGAAGGCGTTTCTGCATTCACCGCTCAAGTTTGCCGCGCCGATTACATCGCATTTCAGCGCGCATCGCTTCCATCCCATCCTGAAGGAATATCGGCCGCATCTCGGGATCGATTACGCAGCACCCAGCGGCACTCCAGTGCAGACGATTGGCGAAGGCCGCGTGATTTTCGCCGGAGCCAAAGGCGGAGCGGGAAATCTGGTGGAGATTCAGCATACGAACGGATACACCACCTACTACATGCATCTATCGCGCATCCTGGTTCGTTCTGGGCAGCGCGTGGAGCAAGGCCAGAGCATCGGGCTCGTGGGCATGACCGGACTGGCCACCGGCCCGCACCTGGATTTTCGAATTCAGAAGCAGGGACAATTTTTGAATTTCGAGCGATTGCCCTTGCCGCCGTCCGATCCCGTCGCAAAGCGCGACTGGAGCCAATTCGTGGCGCTTCGCGACCACGCGCTTGCTCTGATGCCTCTGAAATTGACGCAGCCAAATGCAGTGTTGGCCAAGAACTCTGCGCCTGCGGCACCGCCGGGGTCGACTCCATAAAACAATTCTCCGATACGGCTCGATGATTCGGTCAGCTTCGGAAATGAAATCGGCGCCGCGGGGAAAACCGGGCGGCGCCGATTCACTTTTTAGAACTAGGTTGCCGTTAAAGCAGGCAGAGCTAGGCTTTCAATTCCCAGGTATCGCCCGAGCGAAGCAGTTTTGCCAGGTCGCCTTTGCCGCGTTTCGCTTGCACTTCGCGAATTTGGTCGTTGATCAGGTCTTCGTAGCGCGGCACGTTGTCCCAAGAGCGGAAGACGCCGATGGGAGTGGGGAATCCGGGCCGGTGTTCCATGTGCGCGAGCAGAAAGGCGTAGGCCGCGCGCGGATGCTTTTCGTCGTGAACCAGCAGGTCCTTTTCCGTGACGCCATTTCCAAGTTGCACCACTTCCAGGTCCAGCCCGTTTAATCGAATTCCCTTGTCACGGTTTTTGCCATAGATGAGCGGCTTGCCGTGTTCGAGCTGAACGATATTTTCGCTGCGCGCCTCTTTTTCCGTGACCGTTTCCCACGCGCCGTCGTTGAAGATGTTGCAATTCTGTAAGATCTCAACGTAAGCCGAACCTTTGTGGGCCGCGGCCTTTTTCAACGTGTCTTTTAAGTGAGTTTGGAACACGTCCACGGAGCGCGCCACAAAGGTGGCTTCCGATCCAATGGCAAGAGAGATCGGATTGAACGGACGGTCGGTGGTGCCGAACGGTGTGGACTTGGTTTTTTTGCCGACCTCGGAAGTCGGAGAGTATTGGCCTTTGGTGAGCCCGTAGATTTTATTGTTGAACAGCAGCACTTTCAGGCCGACATTGCGGCGCAGCATGTGAATAGTGTGATTGCCGCCGATGGACAGCGAATCGCCGTCACCGGTGGCCACCCATACTTCCAGGTCCGGACGAACGATCTTCAAACCGGTGGCCACGGCGGGCGCGCGTCCATGAATGGTGTGGAATCCGAATGTGTTGATGTAATACGGAAAGCGGCTGGAGCATCCGATCCCGGAGATGATTACGAATTTTTCACGCGGGATACCCAGGTCGGCGAAGACCATTTGCACGGCAGAGAGGATGGCGTAGTCCCCGCATCCCGGACACCAGCGAATCTCCTGGTCGGTCTGAAAATCTTTTTTTGTATAGACGGGCAAAGTGGCCGTGGTCATATCTACTCTCCTGCCTGCTCATCAAAATCGTCTTCCGGCGATGTGAAGGGAGCCAAGCCAAGCATCTGTTCGATTTTGTTTTCGATCTCTGAGGTCTTGAAGGGCTTGCCCTGAATTTTGTTGTAGCCTTGAGCATCCACTAGAAATTTCGCGCGGAGAATCATCAAAAGCTGGCCCATGTTCATCTCCGGGACGAGCACTTTCTTGAAACGTTTGATGACGTCGCCGAGGTCCCTCGGGAGGGGATTGAGATGGCGGAGATGGACGTGGCCGATGCTGCGGCCCTTTTCTCGCTGAGCATTCAGCGCCGCGGTAATGGGACCGTGCGTGGAACCCCAGGCAATAATCAGCAAGTCGCCTGACTGATCGCCTTCAGGAACCACGGGTGGAATATCGTTTGCCACTGACTCCACTTTCGCCGCACGCAATCGAACCATGTGCTCGTGGTTAAGTGGCTCGTAGTCGATGTTGCCGGTGACATCCTGCTTTTCGATTCCACCGATGCGATGTTCGAGGCCGGGGGTTCCAGGAACAGCCCACGGGCGCGACAGCGTGACAGGATCGCGCCGATACGGAAGGAAGCCTTCGGGATTCGTTTCGAAATGCACCGGTATTTCAGGCAATTCGTCAATCGTCGGAACTTTCCATGGTTCGGCGCCGTTAGCGAGATAACCGTCGGACAGAATGATGACGGGAACCATGTGTTTAATGGCGATCCGGCTGGCTTCGAGGGCAATCCAGAAACAATCGCCGGGCGAGGAAGGCGCCACGACCGGAATGGGAGCTTCGGAGTTACGTCCAAACAAAGCTTGCAGCAGGTCTGCTTGTTCCGTCTTGGTCGGCAGGCCGGTGGACGGGCCGCCGCGCTGAATATCGCAAATCACCAGCGGCAATTCTACGGCGACAGCCAAGCCCAGCGCTTCGGTCTTGAGCGCCATACCGGGGCCCGATGTCGAGGTGATGCCAAGAGCCCCCGCATAGGCAGCGCCGATGGCTGAAGTAATTGCGGCGATTTCGTCTTCGGCTTGAAAAGTGATTACGCCGAAGTCTTTATACATGGAGAGCTCGTGCAAGATGTCTGAAGCCGGCGTAATCGGATAGGAACCGAGGAATAGCGGGATGCCTGCCTTTTGAGAAGCGGCCACGAAGCCCAGCGCCAGCGCCGCGTTTCCGCTGATATTGCGATACACGCCCGGCGTAAGTTTAGCCGGCGGAATTTCATAGCTGATCTGAAACGCTTCGGTAGCTTCGCAGTAGCTGTACCCCGCCTTCATGGCGAGTTTGTTGGCTTGAACTAGTTGCTGTTTGTTCTTGAATTTTTCTTCGAGCCAGCCGTGCGTGGGCTCCATGGAGCGGTTGTAGAGCCAGTAACACATTCCGAGGGCGAAGAAATTCTTGCAACGGTCCATGCTCTTGGCGTCGAGACCCAGATCCTTCAGGGCCGCGCGAGTCATTTTGGTGAGCTCAACGGCGAAAAGGCGGTAGCCGTCAAGTGAATGATCTTCCAGCGGATTCGTCACGATCTGCGCCTTGCGCAGATCGTTTTCCTTAAAGTCGTCGACATTGACGATCAGAATTCCGTTTGTTTTCAAATCCGCAAGATTCATTTTCAAAGCGGCGGGGTTCATGGCGATCAGAACATCCACTGAGTCGCCGGGCGTGTAAACGTCACTCGACGAGAAGTGGACCTGGAAGCCGCTGACGCCGGGCAGAGTTCCCGCAGGGGCGCGGATTTCAGCCGGAAAGTCGGGAAAAGTCGCCAGATCGTTGCCGTATAGAGCGACGGTGTTGGTGAACTGGCTGCCGGTGATCTGCATGCCGTCACCGGAGTCGCCGCAGAAACGGATCACGGCGTTGTCAATTATTTCACGCTTGCGCTTCGGAATCTCAATGGTGGTCAAAGCCATAGTTTTTTAGGACCCCACGTCCATGAATGCGGAGAGATACGAAAGTTTATGGTCTTTTTGTTCGAGATTTCTCATGCAGATGAGAACCTTCTTGCCCTAGGAAAGCGTAGCACAACGCGGCTATCAGGAAAACGGAAATTGGGAAGCAGCCATTACGCTTCGGGCATTCAGTAAGATGCGCAGCAGCTATCGCTCGTTGTCCGGCAAAGATGGATGATACTGACCGCGCTCTTGCAGGCATCGGCGAGCGCGCCATTAGCGCTGCCGCTTCTCAAACATCCAGTCCGATGGAGCGCATAAGCTGCAAAGCATTGCTGGTTTGAACGATTCCCGGGCTCAGCCGGTGGTCGAAGCGCAATTTGCCGTTTTCGAGGTGATCTTCAAAATGGAAGTTTGCGGCAGTTGCTCCCAGCGGAGCAGCAATTTCAGCCAGAGCCAGATCGTGAGTGGTAAGCAATCCGACGGCGCCTCGTTTCAGCAAGTTCCGCACAACAGCCTCCGCGCCGATGCGGCGGTCGTGCGAATTCGTTCCCTGTAGCAATTCATCAAGCAAGAACAACACAGGCAAGGGACCATCCGTCAAATCTGCGATTACTTTCAGACGCGTGATCTCCGCATAAAAGCGGGAAATTCCGCCCTGCAGGGAATCTAGAACGCAAACGGAAGCGCCGACCGCCAGGCGAGAAAGCCGGAGTTTATTTGCGCGCACAGGAGCACCGCATTGCGCGAGAACGGCATTGATTCCAATCGAGCGGAGGAATGTGCTTTTACCGGCCATGTTAGGGCCGCTGATAATTATGAGGCGCAGGTTGCTTCCCAGGATTAAATCGTTTCGGATGGCACGGCTCTCGGGAATCAGGGGATGAGCGAGTCCTTCGGCGTCAAAGAGCGGCCCTTCATCGGTGAATTCGGGGAAAACGTCCTGAGGATGCTCGTAGGCGTAGCCCGCGAGGTCCGATAGAGCTTCGATTTCGCCCAGCGAAGCAAGCCAGGGGGCTATCGCGCGGCCAAACTTCTTGCGCCAGGATTCGATGGCGAGCGTCCACTGCAAACTCCAAAATACGAACGGGTCGAGGACTTTCACAGCCAGATGCCGGCGCGACACCAGGAAATCAACCAGCCGATTCAAGCGAGCAATGGACTGTGAGGAAACTACGCCGTCCTTTTGAAGGACGGCGTGAAGACTCACGAGCTTAGAAGAAGAAAACCTCTCCCCCTCTATTCGTGCGAGCACCTGCGAAAGCAATTTCAGGTCGTGAGCTGCTTCCTCGATCGCGGAAGCACCCTTCGATGTGCGCTGGTGAAATCTCGAGGCGACCCCGGCGTTCACGATGGAAATCAGGAGAGCTGGATATCGGAGGTCGAAAGCTGCCCAGGCGATTAGGCTGCAAATCCACAGTAAGCCAAGCACGAGTAAAAGAATCTGCAAGAATCCGGGATTGAGTGCCGAAGCACCTTCCCCCCACATCACCAAGGCTTCCGGTTTAACGCCAGAGCGAAAATCTTTTCCGACAACCGCCAAGTCTTCACGCAGATCGAGCCGCTTGCTTAGTTCGGTAACGGCGGCGTTGCGAAGGCGCACTTCGTCCGGCGGGGCTGGAGCCAAAAGCCAATTCGCCAGAATTTCCTCACCCGCTCGAGTGCGCGCGGTGCAAAGCAGCTCGAACAGAGACCCTGCTCCGAAAACATCGAGATCGCGCGCGTAGGGATGCGACGGGTCAGAAAAGCGGTCGCCCGTCTCGCCGGTTCCCATCCATTTATTGCCGATTCGCGCGAGACAGCGTTCGTAAAAGGCGATTTTACGGGAACTCTTTCGAATCGCGCGAATCACGCGCTCATGAGCGATCGCGAAAAGAATGAGCAACGATACGGGGAGCAAGACCCAGTAAATTGCGCTGATTCTGGTTGTGACAATCCACCCCGCGGAGACAACCGAGACAGCCAAGAAGAGCAGAGTGGCCGGACCAAGTTTCCCAGCGGTCTGTTTGTAACGCGATTCGATGTCGCGCAATACTTCCAAACGGTTGCGATATTCGGACTCAGGGTCTTGTTGGGCGGCTGAGGAGTCGTTGGACATCGTCAAGTCTCGCGAAAAGTGCGCTGCGCTCGCAGAGCTGTTAAGTCTAGAGGAAAAGGGCAGGCGCCATCGCTGATAAAAGGACACTGACCTGAAGTACTATTGACTTTCGCTTTTAGTTCGCCTACAGTGGCCACGCTACCGCGCATAGGGGGCAGGATGACACTGACGAAGAGGCAAAAGGAAGTCCTGGACTACTTGGTCGGATTCCTTAACAAAAACGGCTACTCGCCGAGTTTCGAAGAAATTGCGAGCTCATTGAAGCTGACTTCGTTGGCGACGGTGCATAAGCATCTCTCCACCCTGGAGAAAAAGGGTTTCATCCGCCGCGGATACAATCAAAGCCGGTCAATCGAAGTCATGCAGCTCCCCAAGCCCATACGCGAGCAATTGCTCGATCGCCACGTAGTGGAACTGCCGCTGGCGGGACGCATCGCGGCCGGACGGCCCTTGGAAGCGGTAGAGGACCGCGAAACAATCTCGCTGGCTGATTTCGCCCGCGGACAGAACACATACGTTTTGCAAGTGCGCGGCGAATCCATGCGCGACGATCACATTCTCGACGGTGATTACATAGTTGTAGAACAAACCCAAGTGGCCAACCCCGGGGAGATCGTTGTGGCGCTGGTCGGAGAAGACGAGGCCACGGTGAAGCGTTTTTACCGCGAACCGGGCGGGAAGGTCAGGCTCCAGCCGGCGAACTCGCAGATGGCCCCCATCATCGTTTTGGCTGCGGATGTAAAAGTACAAGGACGAGTAGTGGGAGTGCTGCGAAAATATTAGAACAGGCATTGGGGCCATGGGATTTCCGAAACCTGACGAAGCCGCGCCGCACTATTTCAGCTACATCAATCGAATCTCGGGCGACAACATCGTGGAAGTGCTGGAATCCCAGCTACGAGATGTAGCTTCCCTGCTGAGTGGTGTCTCCGAGGAAAAGTCGCTGCACCGATACGCCCCGGAAAAGTGGAGCATTCGGCAAGTACTGAGTCACGTGAACGACACCGAGCGTGTATTCGCGTTCCGAGCACTCTGGTTCGGCCGCGGCTTTAGTGACCCGCTCCCGAGTTTCGATCAGAACGTCAGCGCCACCGCTGCTCGGGCCAACGAGTATTCATGGGGTGATCGTGTCCGGGAGTTCCAGAAAATCCGCGAGGCTACCCTGGCATTTTTCCGCAATCTGCCGGATGCCGCTTGGGCGCGCAGCGGTTTCGCCAGCGGGAATTCCGTCACCGTAAATGCGCTGTCTTACACGATTGCCGGACACGTCGCGCACCACATCGCAATCCTGCAACAGCGGTATTTGTAACCACTGCGAGTGACCCGGGGAATAAGATGCAATTTCCTTTCGCCCCCAATATCACTTGACTCCTGTGCCAACTTCCGATAAATCTCCCTCTGCCCCCGGTGCTCCGCAGGCTTGTCCGGGCAGGGAGCCCCATGCGAACGCAACCCAGCCGTTTTCGAACCATCAGTGTGTGTCTGGCGATAGTGTCGGCTTTCGCACTCTTTGTGCCTTTCGCTTCCGCCCAGTCTCTGGCCATTCCCTCGCGTATCGTGCAGCCCATTGACGAAGCGAACCGGACCGTCCTCACCGGCAACACCTATTACCTTGCGCGGGCGCAGTACGACGTAGGCGCCGCGCCCTCTACCCTTCCCATGGAACGCATGCTCCTGCTGCTGCGCCGCGGTCCCGATCAGGAATCCGCCCTTGAGCAACTACTCCAGGATCAGCAGAATTCCGCATCAGCGAGTTACCACAATTGGCTCACGCCACAGCAATTCGGTGCGCAATTCGGCTCTTCCGCGCAAGACATTCAAACCGTCGTCTCCTGGCTGCAATCCCAGGGATTCGCCGTCAATCGCGTATCGAATGGCGCGACTGTGATCGAATTCTCCGGCACCGCCGGAAAAGTTCAGTCCGCCTTCCGCACCGCCATCCATAAATATAATGTTAGCGGCGCAGAGCACTGGGCGAACTCAAGCGACCCGTCCATTCCTACCGCACTCGCGCCAGTTGTCGTCGGGCTTGACACACTTCACAATTTTCCGCGTAAGGCGATGCACGTGGTCTCCGGCGTTTATACCAAGAACCGTTCCACCGGCGCGATAAAACCCGTGCGAAGCACGAAACCGCTCTTTAATCTCAGTTGCGGCACCAACTCCAACACCGGTGCAGCGATCACTTGTTTTGCCCTTGGCCCCTTTGATTTCGCCACCATTTACGACGTCCTGCCGCTCTGGAATGCCACTCCTGTCAACGACGGTACCGGCCAAACCATCGCCGTCATCGGTGAAAGCGACGTGGTCAACAGCGACATCGAATCTTTTCAGGCCCTGTTCGGCCTTCCCGCGAAGGACCCCGTTGTTGTCGTCGACGGCCCTGATCCCGGCATCTCGCCGGGCGATGAGACCGAGTCGGATCTGGATATCGAGTGGTCCGGCTCTGTCGCCAAAGGCGCCACTGTGAAGTTCGTCATTTCTGCGACCACGAATACCACCCTCGGTGTCGATCTCGCCGCTCAGTTTGCCGTGGACCAAAATATTGCGCCGATCATTAGCGAAAGTTACGGGATCTGCGAAGCGGGCATTGGAACCGCCGGCAATCAATTCTTCAACTCTCTCTGGCAACAGGCCGCAGCTCAGGGAATCACAGTGATTCTCGCTGCGGGCGATAGCGGCTCGGCGGGTTGCGATGGCCACGACAACACACCACCCGCTCCGGCTGAATTCGGTTTACAGGTCAGCGGGTTCGCTTCAACTCCCTACAACGTCGCCGTCGGTGGCACCGATTTCAACGACATCGCCTCTCCTTTAACATTCTGGAACGCCACGAATAATCCAACCACTCAGGAGTCCGCCAAAGGGTACATCCCCGAAGTTCCCTGGAATGACACCTGCACAAGTTCGGCTCTCAGCTTATTCGGCTTCCCCGGCACCGCCATCGCTAACTGCAACAATCCCGAATTGCTCTCAATCGTTGTTAACACCGTGGGCGGAAGCGGGGGAAAAAGTTCCTGCACCGTTGGCGATGGCCAGGACGTCACCAGTTGCTCGGGTGGCTATGCAAAACCTGCGTGGCAGAAGGGACTTGGAGTTCCCGCCGACGGAAAACGGGACATTCCCGACGTCGCCCTGTTCGCCAGCGCCGGATTTTATACAGACAGTTTTTACATCGTTTGCGAGGCTGACCTAACCGATGGGGTCTCTTGCGATGGGCAGAACGGCGAATTCCTCGGGGTGGGCGGCACGTCCGCGTCGGCTCCCAGTTTCGCGGGCATTATGGCTATGGTTGACCAGAAGACGGCCTCGCGCCAGGGCAATGCCAACTATGTGCTCTATAACCTCGCCGCTCAGTCTGGCGCGAGTTGCACTTCCGCCAGCGCCTCCTTAACTTCCAGCACCTGCGTTTTCTATGACATTACGACCGGAACCAACGCCATGCCTTGCGACGGAACGGTGGCGCATCCTGTTAATTGCGGCACACCCGGCGCGGAGGGCATTGGCATCCTTACCGGCTACACCTCCAACGCGGGCTATGATCTAGCTACCGGCCTGGGTTCGGTGAACGCCGCAAATCTGGTCAGAAGTTGGAGTACGTTTTTTGCGGGATTCAAGCCCAGCGCCACCACTTTGGCTCTCTCTCCCATTTCCGGCATCGTCCACGGCACGCCAGTTAACGTGACCATCGGCGTCTCCGCTGTCGCTCCTGCTACCGGCACACCTACGGGCAACGTCGCCCTGCTCGCGGCCACTTCAATTGATCCCGGCATCGCCGCGTTCCCACTCACTGCAGCTGCCGTCAGTTCCACAACCGACGTGCTGCCCGGCGGGAGCTACAACGTGACCGCGCATTATCCCGGCGACAGCGTCTTCGGTGCCAGCGATTCTAGTCCCGTCGCCGTTACCGTTACTCCCGAACCCAGCACCGTCGCGGTATCCGTCATCACCGTGAGTTCCAACGGCAATGTCGAGCCGTTTACCTCCGGCGCATACGGTTCCACTGTCTTTCCTCGCGCCGATGTCGCTGGCGATTCTCACAACGGTTTCCCCAGCGGAAACGTCACCTTCAAAGACAACAATCAGGCCCTCAGTCCAGCTCTCACGCTTCCGCTCAACAGTCAGGGCAACGCCTTGCCCACCAATCCCATTTTCACCTTCACCGCCGGCTCCCATTCCCTAAGCGCCACCTACGCCGGCGATGCCAGCTTCAACGCGAGCGCATCCACCGCCCCTGCCGCCTTCACTATTACTCAGGCTCCCACGACGGTTACTTTCAACTCGTCCACCAACGTGCTGATCGGCCCCAATCAAACGATCAACGCGGTACTGGGTGCCGTGAGTTGTGGCAATCCGCCTACCGGGAGTATTACCTTCCTTTCTGGTTCGACCACGGTTGGCACCTCGCCATTGGGTCCGGTCACCATCAGCCAGTTGTGCACCATGGTGCAGTCCGTATCTCTCAACACCACGGCGCTGAGCCTCGGTATGAACACGGTGACGGCAAAGTACAATGGCGACACGAACTATGCAGTTTCTTCCGCAGTTGAGATCGTAGATGCCCAAATCCATTCCTCGACGGCCCTCACCGCGTCCCCGTCGTCGATCCAGCAAGGCCAGAGCGTCACTCTCACAGCTACTGTTACGTCCACTCAAGGCGGAACTCCTACTCCGACCGGTACGGTAGCGTTCGTGTCGGGTAATCTTTCGCTCGGAAGTGCTCCTCTGTCCAACGGTGTGGCGCAAGTAACCACCACAGCGCTGCCCGCCGGCACTGATGCGGTCACTGCGACGTACAGCGGTGACGTCAACTACGTGTCCTCGGGCTTCAACATCTCCGAGCAGGTCAACCCGGGCCCAGACTTCAGCATTACCTTCGCTCCGGCCACCGTCACTGTTGCATCTCCTGGGGCTTCCGCCAGCACCATGGTAACCGTCACCGGAACAAACGGATTCAACGCCGCCATCAATTTTGCTACCGCAACTGTTTCGGGCCTGCCCAGCGAAAGTAATTTCTCATTTAGCCCGACCTCGGTGCCGGTTGGCAGCTCCAGCAAAATGACCATTACCACCACCGCCCCAAGCCAGCTTGTCCCGGCCCACCGTTCCTCAATCGGTCCCTTAAGCCGTCCGGGACTTCCGACGGCCAAGCAACTTTCCGAGCAACTGGCGCTTCACCCTTTTGGCTTACTTCTATTTCTGCTCGCCGGCGTGCTCCTCGCCACGCAATTTCGACAGCGCAGTATCCGCTGGCTCGCTCCGATGGTGCTCCTTGCCCTGCTCGTCGCCAACGCAGCCTGCGGAGGCGGAGGCAGCACCACCACTCCTCCCGCTAACCCCGGGACGCCGATGGTCCAGAACCAACCCGTCACTATTACGGTAACCAGCGGCGCCATCACGCACACGTTCACGTTCACGTTGACAGTCAACTAGGCGATTCGCGCGGGTTCGAAAGCCGACCTTTCAGTCGAGTTTTTTTCGCAGTGTCTGCGAGATTGCTCACGACGCTACATCACAGTCGGAAAGCGACCGACTACCCATTTTCCCTTGCAGTTTCTGCCCCAGGAGCTTTACTATCCTACTCCCCAGCTGTAGCGTTGCCTCACCGGGCACAGCTGTACCATTTTGGATTTGGCTTCGTGTTTAGGTGGGGCTACATTTAGAAACCAGTCCTCATTACTTATAGTCCTGGCATAGTACGGGCCCAAGGAGGAGTAAATGTGGGGAGACAAAAAAACGGACGCTCCGGCAAAGAGTCCGCTCCCACAGCAGCAGCCGCAACCATTGCAAAGATCCACTGCATCGACCGAAACTGCACCAGTATTTCCTGGGGAGGCTAAGAAAATGGCACCTATCGATTCGACGTATCCGGCTACATCTTCATCGAGCGGCATCGCACGGCTCGGAGCGACTCTGCACGTGAAAGGCGAAATCACCGGCAATGAGGACCTGCACATCGACGGAACAGTCGAGGGGTTGGTCCAACTCGAAGACCGTAAGCTGACTATCGGCGCGAGCGCGAAAGTGACTGCAGATATAATCGCCCGCGAAGTCGTGGTCTACGGGAACGTGAAAGGGAATTTGCGAGCGCGCGATCGCATCGAGATTAAGAAGGACGGCTCTGTGGTCGGCGATCTAACGACCGCTCGGATCATGATCGAGGACGGCGCTTACTTCAAGGGCTCGATCGAGATCGACAAGACCGGAGACGCGGCTGACGGCGATAAACCTGCGTTCCGCGGTGCACGCAGCACAGCCGCGGCGTCTTCCTAGGCTGCTTACTGAGCGCGCATAATCCAGGTCGGGCTATCTAGTGCAGCCGATCCCACTCGATCCATATTTGCGGCGGGCCGCCCCAGCGCGGCCCGTCTTCATTTTAGGGCGGCCACTCTTCGAGCGACTCCTCGTTGACAGAATCTTCTTCGTAATCTAAACTCAGGGTTTGTCTCTAGACGGAAGGGTGTGACTGACTGATGCGGACGCATGTACCAAAGGGCCGAGAGGCCGAAGATCTGCAAATAGGGAAGAATTGGTTCGTGGTGAACGCCGAAGGCGTCGTTCTGGGGCGTCTTGCCACGCGTATCGCCCGCCTTCTGATTGGCAAGGACAAGGCGAATTTTACGCCGCATCTGGATTGCGGCGATCACGTGGTGGTAATTAACGCGGAGCGCGTGAAGCTGACCGGAAACAAGATCGATCAGAAAATTTACCGTCACCACAGCGGTTATCCCGGCGGATTGAAAGAGATTCCGATCCGGGTGATGTTGCAACGCCGTCCGGAAGAAGTTGTGCGCGAAGCAGTGTTGGGGATGCTGCCGAAGAACAAGCTCCGCGCGCGCCGGGCCAAGAAGCTGCGTGTTTATGCCGGAAGTGAAGGCCTGGCCCGCCACACCGGACAAAAGCCCCAGCCGCTCGCGCTGTAACCACGCGATAGGGATTCGAAAATTTTCCGCGCTTGGCGGAGAAATTCGCCAGAAGCGCGCTTGTGCCGCACTCTGCACCGCGCATTTTTTCGCGCAGTGCGCTCGGCGTAGGCAACTAAAGAAGGAGGAACTTTGAGTTCAGCTTCGAATTCGTTAGAAGGCGCCGCAGGAAAACAGTTCTACGGCACCGGCCGCCGCCGGGAATCGATCGCGCGCGTGTATATCAAGATGGGACCCGCGCGTTTTACCGTGAATGGCCGCCCGGTGGATGAATATTTTCGCAATATCGCATGGCACACGGCCGCAGTCGAGCCGCTCAAGTTCACGCAGATGCTCGACCAGCTCGAAGTGAAATGCATCGTGAAGGGCGGGGGCGTCGGTGGCCAATCCGGAGCAGTGCGCATGGGACTTTCGCGCGCGCTCTCAAGGATTAACCCCGAGCTGCGGCCTGCATTGCGCAAGAACGGTTTCTTGACGCGCGATTCGCGCATGAAAGAACGCAAGAAGTACGGACAAAAGGGAGCGCGTCGCCGCTTCCAGTTCAGCAAGCGCTAATTTTCGGGGTTCGGCTCGATTCGTCGGGCCGGACTAAATTCACGGCCGGGAAGGACCGGCAAAAAAGGATGCTGCTCCAGTCAGCACGCGGAGAAAAAAGCATCCCTCTAACGGAGGAGGTACATTGGGAGTCGAAATTACGATGAAGGAGCTTCTGGAGGCTGGGGTCCATTTCGGCCATCAGACGCGGCGTTGGAACCCGAAAATGAAGGAATACATTTTCGGCGAACGCAATGGCATCCACATTATCGATCTGCAAAAGACCCTAAAGATGTTCCGCGATGCGGCCCGATATGTCGCCGAGATGGCCGGACAGGGCAAACGAGTACTTTTTCTCGGCACTAAACGCCAAGCGCAGGAAGCCATCGCTGAAGAAGCGAACCGCTGCGGTATGTTTTTCGTCAACCATCGCTGGCTCGGCGGCACGCTAACGAACTGGGCGACGCTACAAAAGTCCATCAAGCGATTCAAGCTGCTGAAGGGCATGGTGGAAGACGGACGCATGGCGCAATTTTCGAAGAAAGAAGCGGCGCGGCTCGAACGCGAGTTGAAGCACTTGAGGCAGAATTTTTCCGGCGTAGAGAATATGACCACCTTGCCCGACGCCATGTTCGTGATCGACCCGAACGCGGAAGTGATTGCAGTTCGCGAGGCTCGGCGCATGGGCATCCCCGTCGTGGCCATCGTGGACACAAATTGCGACCCCAATCTGGTGGACTGGGTCATTCCCGGGAACGACGATGCTTTGCGTGCGATTCGGCTTTTCACTTCAAAGATTTCCGACGCGGTTCTGTCGGGCCGCCAGTCGTTTGAGCAAACGCAGATCGCGGACCAGAAATCCGGCGAAGGCGCCGGCGAAGAAGGCGTGGATTACGTAGACACGAGCGCGTACGAGGTTTACGAAAAGCAGGAAGGTGATTTCGTCGAGCCGGATGCTGAAACGCCTGTTGAGCCTGCGGTTGAAGCGAACGCAGCGGCGGCCGGAGAAGAAGATTCGGTGGCTGGAGCGTCGCAAAAATCGTAGATTCTGCCCGCCGGCTGAAGCAGCCTGAGCGTTGCGCTGCTGAGGCCGCACCATAAGCGGCAAAGCCCAAATTTATCAAAGAGGAATCGAGTAAATCTATGGCTACAACCAGTAATCCGAACGTTTCGGCCCAACTCGTGAAAGAGCTGCGCGACCGCACCGGCGCGGGTTTCACCGCTTGTCGAGAAGCGCTGCTTGAATCTAAAGGCAACATCGAACAGGCCATCAGCATCCTGCGCAAGAAGGGACAGGCCGCAGCGGCAAAGAAAGCGCAGCGCGCTACTTCCGAGGGACTGGTGAGCTACTACATCCACGCCGGCGGAAAAATTGGCGTGCTGGTGGAAGTGAATTGCGAAAGCGACTTCGTTGCGCGCACCGCTGATTTTCAGCGCCTAGGCCACGACGTGGCGATGCATATTGCCGCGCTGGACCCGCGATTCCTGCGCCGCGAGGAAGTGACGCAGGAAACCCTCGACCGCGAACGCGACATTTACAAGGAACAGGCAAAAGCCACGGGCAAGCCTGAAAACGTAATCGAAAAGATCGTGAATGGAAAGATGGAAAAGTTTTATGAAGAGAACTGCCTCTACGAGCAGCATTTCATTAAGGACGAAGGCGTGACGGTGAAGGAGCTGGTGGACCAAGCCATCGCCAAACTGGGCGAAAACATTGCGATCCGCCGCTTCTCCCGCTTCAAAGTCGGCGAGATGGATGGTGCGGCGTCGTCCGCGGGAGCCACGGATGAACCGGACGCGCCGGATGCGCCTGCGGTGCCGTCCGCATAGAATTGCTTAAGACCCTGCTGGAAATCCGCCGCTCTTGCGGCGGATTTTTTTTGCCCAAAGGTGCACATTGAGTTTTGCGAGGCGTTACCGCCGCGAAGTTTGTCTGCTAGAATGCCCCTGGCCAATTTCAGGCCCATTAAAATGGCGAAAGCAAAACTGACAAAGCGAGGCGCTCCGGAAGGAACACCAAGCGGCGGCACGCCCGTTTACGAACGCCTGGTGCTGAAACTTTCGGGCGAATCGCTTTCGGGCTCGCAGGATTCCGGCATTCACGCTGAAACAATTCAGGGAATCGCGCGTGAGGTGAAAGAAGTCCGCGATCTCGGTGTGTCCGTCGCGATTATGGTCGGCGGAGGAAACATTTTCCGCGGCACGCGCCAAAAACAACTCGCCATCGACCGGGCCACCGGCGACTACATGGGCATGCTTGCGACGGTGATCAACGGGCTCGCGCTTCAGGACGCGCTGGAAAAATCGGGCTGCCAAACGCGGCTGATGAGCGCGATTGAAATGCATCAGGTGGCAGAACCCTTCATCCGGCGCCGCGCTACGCGTCATCTGGAAAAAGGGCGTGTGGTGATTTTTGCCGCCGGAACAGGGAATCCCTATTTTTCGACCGACACCGCCGCGGCACTTCGGGCGATGGAAATCAAGGCGCAAGTGATCCTGAAAGCCACGCGAGTGGATGGAATTTACGATGCCGATCCGGAAAAGGTGCCGGGCGCTAAGATGTTCCAACACATCACCTATCTGGACGTGCTGAAAAAGGGTTTGATGGTGATGGACTCGACGGCCATCTCGCTGTGCATGGACAACAAGATGCCGATCATCGTGTTCAATATGAATGTGCCGGGAAACCTGAAACGCGTGGTGCTGGGCGGGCGGGTGGGCTCGGTCGTCACAGCAGCATAAATAAAACTGGCGGAGGCAATTCCTAGATGACCACGATTGCCACAAGCAAAGACGCACTCGCACAGGCGAAGGTGCGGATGGAAAAAGCGGTGGAAGATTTTCGCAAGGAACTGGCAGGCGTGCGCACCGGCCGCGCGAACGTGTCGCTGCTGGATCATGTGCGCGTGGATTATCACGGCACATCCATGCCGCTCAACCAGCTCGGCACGCTGAGCGTTCCTGACGCGACGATGATCATGATTTCTCCCTGGGACGCCAGCGCGGTTCCGATGATCGATAAAGCGATTCGCACTACGGATCTGGGATTGAATCCGACAAATGACGGGAAAGTGGTGCGCGTCCCGATTCCGCCGCTCACCGAGGACCGCCGCAAAGATATGGTGAAGCACATTCACAAGGTGCTGGAGAATCACCGCACGGCGGTGCGCAATATCCGGCGCGATATTAAAGAAGCGGTCGAGAAGCTCGAGAAGGACAAGAAAATCAGCGAGGACGATCGTAAACGTTCGCTGGATGAGCTTGAAAAATTGACGCATTCCGAAACAAAGAAAATCGAAGATCATTCCGCCTTAAAAGAGAAAGAAGTCCTCGAAATCAAGTGATGGCCTTTCTGAATCCAGCTTCCCGCACAGAGAAAGTCACCGGGAACGCAGAGACTTTCTCGCCGCATAACTGATTCATGCAAGAGGCCCGACCTAGCCGGACGGCGATGCGCGTAGCGATGCGGCGCGCTGCGCACCAACTCTTCGATCATCCCAAAGTCTTGGACGATCCGATCGCATTGCCAATTATTGGGCCTGAAGCCGCGGCAAAATTAGAGGCCGAGCGGAACAGGCATAAAAGCCGCGTGGCGCGAAACCTTCGCGCGTTCCTCGTGGTGCGCAGCCGGTTTGCAGAGGATGAACTGGCGCGAGCCATTGTGCGCGGTGTAAGGCAATGTGTGATTCTCGGCGCTGGCCTCGACACCTTCGCGTATCGAAACCCTTATGAAGATTACGCGCTGCGAGTATTTGAAGTGGACTACCCGGCTACACAAGAATGGAAGCGCCAGCGGCTCGCGACGGCTGGGATCGCGATTCCGCCATCGGTGACGTACGCGCCAGTAGATTTTGAACGACAGACACTTGCGGAGGGGTTGAAACTTGCAGGGTTCGATGCTTCGAAAGCCGCTTTCTTTTCTTGGCTCGGCGTCACCATGTATCTCACCGAAGATGCAGCGATGGCCACCTTCGGTTTCATCGCCTCGACTTCGCCCGGCGGAGGTGTGGCCTTCGATTATACAGTTCCGCGTTCGTCATTAAATTGGGTTGGACGCCTGGCTCTGGATGCCTTGTCGTACCGCGTAGCCGCTGCGGGCGAGCCCTTTCGCACATTTTTCGATCCCAGCGTGCTTGAGGAGCGACTTCGACGAATCGGATTTAGCCGCGTAGAGGATCTCGACGCAGCAGAGATCAATGCGCGCTATTTCAAAGATCGCGCCGACCGACTGAAAATCACAAGCAGCCTGGGTCATTTGATGAGTGCAGAAGTGTAGGCGGGAGCAAACTCTTGCGCCGGCAAGAGGTACGCGGGCCGATAGGACGATCTGAATTGCAGTAGGGGCGGATTGTTAATTTACGGTGTGCAGGTTTTCCGGGAGAATCAGCGTGAAGGTGCAATTGCCTGTGGTAGCCGAGCAGGCCAGCGTGCCGCGCCTGACAATTTTCGCCGGCGTGGCGTCGGGAAACATCGGTCCAAAATCAACTGCGCGCAACCGCTCTGCGAATGGCCGCAAATTTTGATTTCCGCTCACAAACTTTACCGCTTCCACTTTCGGATCCCTGTTTCCCGGCGACAGCAGAACCAGAAAATCAGCCTCCGAGTTTTCGCCCGAGCTTTTTCCGATGGAGAAAGTTCGATGCGTTGTGAGTTCAGGTTTCGCTTGGTTTACGAGATCCTCGATCCTAGCGTGAGGGCCCAGCAACTCCACAAGCCGGGCGCGGGTTTCCGGCACCGAATGGGCCGCGCCCATGGATAACGAATACATGTGAATGGCCTGATCTTTTTCGCCGCGCTTTTGGTCAATCTGCGCCAGATGATCGCCCACTTCGCCGTGCTGGTCGAGAAGCCAGGAGGCGCGAATGTAGCGTTCGGCGTCTTCCAATTCGCCCTTTTGGAAATGAACCCATCCGAGCGTGTCCCAATAAATACCCAGGTTTGAAACTGCTTGCAGGTCATCCATGGAAAGGTGCGTAAGATTGATATTCCGAAGATTTGCCGTCGTCGTCGCAACCGCCGATTCCGCATATTGCTGAGCTTTGTCGAGCTCCAGTTGATGATCCGCCAGGCTATAAGCAACGTTATTCCAAACCGCTGGCGTCTGCGCTAACTCGACTCCCTTTTCAAACGCAGCGAGTGCTTTTTCTTTTTCGCCGGTATTGATATACGCCTGCCCTAGGCTGACCTGAAGTTCGGCATTCTCCGGGGAAAGAATTGTGGCTTTGTCGAGTTCGGGAACAGCCTCGGCGTATTTGTGTTCCTCGAGGTACAGAGCACCGAGAGCCGCATGCGCAACCGGGTCGATTGGATTTACTTCGATCTGCTTTTGGAAAGCCTTTGCGGCATCGGTGTAATTCTGCTGCTGCTGAAGCGTGAACCCCAGATAGTTGTAAACGTGCTCGTCGTACGGATTCAGTTCAATCTGCTTTCGGAACGCTGCACCGGCATCGTCAAATTGTCCCAGCCGCAGATACGCCAGGCCAAGATCGTTCCAGCCCTGTTTGTTTTTAGGATCCAGTTCAAGCGCACGCTTCAGAAGCGGAATTGCCGCCTTCAAATTTCCGGAGTTGAGTGCGGCGAGGCCGGCTTCGAGAAGTTCGCCGGGCTTCGCGGCTTCCGGAATCTCCGGCGCTCCGGGAGCGGAATTCTCGGCGAGCAAAGTCTGGCTTTCATCAGATTCTACGGCGCGAGTGAACGCGAGGTAATCGCCCACGCGCGACACAGGCAGCTCCCGCATCTTGAAGTTCAGAGTACGCTCGGCCACGAGCGTGTGGGCTTCAAAGCGGTAGCTTGATTTGAAAGCAGCGTAATCCCGCACGATCGAAACTGCCACGGGAGCCTGCGCCGTGAAATTCGATGGCAGCTTCAGCTTCAGTGTCATGGTGACATCGAGCGGGCTTCCAAGATGAATCGGCTCGACCGTATCCTCAGAGGCATCCGGCATGCCGATCATCAGCAGCGGCACGGTGACTTTGCTTTTCTTGCTGGACCAATCAAGGAAATTTGCCTGTGAGAACTCGAGATCCAGTTCGAAAGGATTTTGTGTATCCGAAGGATCGCTCGGTTTCACCGCGGTTATATCTCCGTGGATGCCGTCCAGAGTCGCGATCGTCTGCCCGAGTTCTTTCCATTGCGTTTGCGGAGTGCGGCGAAAGGCAACGCGAAGCGCCAGCTCGTTGTCACCTCGAAGAAAGTACCGCAGCTTGGCTGAAAGCTTGCCGAGGTCGCTCACCTCTGCGTCAATTTCCACGCGCTGGGTAGAGAGGAATGGCGGATCGATCGGGGTCTCGACAATTCTTCCAGCGCCATCCGGCGGGACGAGCAGGGCAGACTTATTGCGCAGCGCAGGCGAAAGCAGCCGGAAAGGCGCAACTTCTGCCGTCGAGTCCATCCAGAGCAGGCCATTGTCCGCAGGGACGGCTGTGATCACGTGGTCGAATTGCGACGGTGAAGGTATGGACGTATCCAGATCGCTCGCAAACGGAATTAAAACCGCGTCGGAAGGAATGTTTGCAGCCTGCAGCATTGCGGCGAGCAAGGTGTGTTTGTCCTTGCAATCGCCATATTGGTTTGCAAACACATCGGCCGCGGAGTGCGGCTGGTAACGTCCAAGCCCGAAGGAAAGACTAACGTAGCGAATGTTTTTGGCGACGTAGTCGTAGAGCGCCTGGATTTTGTCGAGTTTATTTTCGTGGCCCTGAATCAGTTCGAGAGTTTTCGCGCGAATCTCAGGCGTGGGGTCGCTGCGGTCCTTTTCGAGTTTCGCATACCATTGCGCCACCTCCGCCCAGCTCTCGAACGTTGTGAGTTCCACATCAGGCCGCTTTGCTTTGGCAGGTTGCTGCTTTTTCTTGACTTTTTCGTCTTCTGGCGCCCGGACTAAGTTAGCCCGCTGCCAGTGATAGGTCGTCTGTCCATTTTCATCTGACTTCGAAAACGGAATCTTGTGCGAAGCGGGATCAACGGCAGTGCCGGGCTTGACGCGCAATTGATAATCCTCGCGGCCATTAGTGATAGAAATCTCCGGCGAGTGGACGGTGATCGCTCGGCCTTGCGGCACATCAATCTCCAGCCGCTCGTCGAGAACGATGGACTCTTGGAGAAAATTGTAAGCGAACCAGAACTGTCCGGGCGCTAGCGACGTGAGCGTTCGCGTGAAGATTTCGTACTCCAGCGTGTCGCCGGCGTGCAGCGACGGCACCGTAATGTGTTTTTCCTTGTAGTCCGTGTACATCGGCGCATCGCGCGCGACGCTGGCGGTCATTTCTTTTATGGACTCGGGCCCCGCATTGACGACGGTCCCGTCTGGTTTGTGCACGCGCACGGTTCGGACTTCCATTTGCTCGTTGCCGGAGTTGTAGCCAAAAACAAGTTCGCCTAATTGTCGGACTCCAGCATCGCTCTGCACCTGGATGCGTACCGCAAGATCGCGCTGGCTTGTGCCGTCGTTTCCAAAGCGCGCTGTCGTGTAATACTGCTCGATGACGAAAGGTTCTTGCGAGTAATTTGCCGCAATGGGCTTCTGTGCCGCCGATGAGTCTACTGAATGAGGGGCTCCATTGGCCGCGGGCTCCTGTTGTGCCCTCATAGTACGAGCTAGGACAAAGGCACAGAGCAAACACAGGCCAAGGCAGAAACGTCTCATTCGTGCTCCCATTGCGGTTTGACGGACATCAGTTTAGAAGGCTTCACCAGTTAGGTAAAGCCGCTCGGAGGCACCTGTTGAGCAACTTTGAAACACCCTTTGTCAGCGCCCGCGGGGCGCTCTATTTTGCTTCGATCTCGGCCCAGAATAGTCCAGAACAAGCTCGGTAAGTATTCCCCTAAGCTGCTTGTAATCAGTAGTTTATTGATGCTTCTTACCCTCTGGCTGCGGTCAGACGGGCTTTCTCAGCCGGGGAAGCCCCCAACGCCGCTTGGGGAGCTGATCTAGAGGTGAAGTTGATCTGTCTGAACTGGCTTGCCAGACCCCGAACTTTTTTAGCATTTATTTGCGTTCGGGAATCGAGTTGACAATATCTGTTATTTTTCCTATACTTCCGCGGTTGCATTGAAGCAGTTGGACTTGGTGGTGATTAGGGAAGTCTTCCGACCCCGGAACATAGAAGAACGGAACGGGGACAAGAAGAACGGCCGAAATGGGGCGCCAGCCCCGCAAAGCCGTGTGAGCCTCTCCGCTATTGCGTTAGATGGAGTTCACTCCTCGGGGTGAAGCATCATCGCGGAGTACCTGGTAATTCCTTCGGGTTATGGCGCCTTTTCTGTTCATTCACCCGCAGAATTTTGCGCGGGCGGATTTGTTATGCGCAGAATTATGCCGCAAAAATAAAAAGCGGATGTCGATTCGAGGGGGAACGAGTGCCGACGTTTTCACAACTGGTGCGGAACGGCCGGGAAAAGATCCGGACAAAGACAAAATCGCCGGCGCTGGAAGGCTGTCCTGAAAAGCGCGGTGTTTGCGTCCGTGTCTACACCCAAACGCCGAAGAAACCGAACTCAGCGCTGCGCAAAGTTGCCCGCGCGCGTCTGACAAATAGCGCCGAAGTGACCACGTATATCCCCGGCATCGGACACAATTTGCAGGAGCACTCCATCGTGCTGGTTCGCGGCGGCCGCGTGAAAGATTTGCCGGGCGTTCGCTATCACGTGATACGCGGAACGCTCGACGCAGCAGGAGTTGAAAATCGCAAGCAAGGGCGCTCGAAGTACGGCGCTAAGCGGCCAAAAGCCGCACAGAAGTAGGAGAGCGGAAATATGCCACGTAAAGGCTGGGTTCTTCGTCGAAAAATTCCGGGCGATCCGGTTTACGCCAGTGATCTCGTGCAGAAATTTATTTCGAGCATGATGTACGACGGCAAGCGCGCCACGGCCCAGGCAATTTTTTATAAGGCCATGGACCAAGTGGCGAAAACCACCAACGACGATGCCTTCAAGCTGTTCAAGAAGGCCGTTGAGAATTGCAAGCCGGTTCTGGAAGTGAAATCGCGGCGCGTCGGCGGCGCGAACTATCAAGTGCCGGTGGAAGTGAATCCATTTCGGCGGCAATCGCTCGCGATTCACTGGCTGGTTTTGTATTCGCGGACTCGCGGCGGCAAGACCATGACCGACAAGCTGGCCGGAGAAATTGTGGACGCTGCGAACGGCCGCGGCGGCGCTGTGAAGAAGAAGGAGGACGTGCACCGCATGGCCGAGGCTAATAAAGCCTTCGCTCATTATCGCTGGTAGTACAAACAAATTTTCGAATGCCACGCCAAGTCCAAATCGATCAAACCCGCAACATCGGGATTATGGCTCACATTGACGCCGGAAAGACGACGTCAACCGAGCGCATCCTGTTCTATACGGGTGTGACTTACAAGATTGGCGAAGTGCACGAAGGCACCACAGTAATGGACTGGATGGAACAGGAGCGCGAGCGCGGCATTACGATTACTTCCGCGGCGACCACGGCTTCCTGGAAGCGCTTCGACAAAACGTACCGCATCAACATTATTGACACCCCGGGACACGTAGATTTCACCGTGGAAGTAGAGCGCTCGCTGCGCGTGCTCGACGGCGCAGTCGCCATTTTTGACGCTGTTGCCGGAGTGCAGCCGCAATCGGAAACGGTCTGGCGCCAGGCGGACAAGTACCGCGTTCCGCGCATTGCGTTCATCAACAAAATGGACCGCATCGGCGCGGATTTCGACCATTCCATTCGTTCGATGCGCCAGCGCCTTTCAGCTCACCCTGTTCCTCTGCAATATCCCATTGGAAGAGAAGACAATTTCATCGGCGTCATCGATTTTATCGAAGAGCGCGCCATCGTGTGGAAGGACGAAACGCTGGGGGCGGAATACGAAACGCTGCCTCTCGAGAAGCTCTGGGACGCGGAATTTCTCAAGTCGCGCCCCGAACTCGAAATTGCCATAAAAGCTTCTGCGCTAACTCCGGAATTTTACAAAGAGCACCGCGATAAAGTGGTTGAATACATCGCGGAACACGACGACGCCGTGCTCACCAAGTACCTCGAGCAGCACAAACTCGAACCAGCGGAACTGCGCGCTTCCATTCGCCGCTCAACCATTGCCCTGAAGTTGGTGCCGGTGCTGGCGGGTTCGGCGTTCAAGAACAAAGGTATTCAGCCGCTGCTGGATGCGGTAGTCGATTATCTTCCTTCGCCTGCCGATGTGCCGCCGGTTGAAGGCGAGGATCCGAATGGCGAGGAAGCGATTTTGCGGCGCGCCTCGGACGATCAACCGTTTGCCGCTCTGGCCTTCAAAATTATGACCGACCCCTACGTCGGCCACGTGACCTACATTCGCGTGTATTCCGGCGTGCTGAAGGCTGGGGCCAACGTATACAACTCGACCAGAAAGACGCGTGAGCGCATTGGACGGTTGTTGCGCATGCACGCGAACAAGCGCGAAGAAATTGAGTCCATCGAAGCCGGAGACATCGCGGCCTGCGTAGGCCTGAAGAATGTTACGACCGGCGACACGCTATGCGATGAAGAAAAGCCAATCGTTCTCGAAAACATTGATTTCCCCGCGCCCGTGATTTCGGTGGCTATCGAGCCGAAGACGAAAGCGGACCAGGAAAAAATGGGTACGGCGCTGGGAAAATTGGCGCAGGAAGATCCTACCTTCCGCGTTCACACCGACCACGACACGGGCCAGACGCTGATTTCAGGAATGGGTGAACTGCACCTCGAAATTATTGTGGATCGCATGATGCGCGAATTCAGCGTGCAGGCCAATGTAGGCCGGCCGCAGGTGGCGTACCGCGAAACGATTTTGAGAGTGGCCGAAGGCGAAGGCAAGTACATCAAGCAGACCGGCGGGCGCGGCCAATACGGGCATGCTGTGCTTTCCGTGCACCCGCTTCCCAACGCTGGACACGAAGACATGCACGAAATGTCCACGGATGAGATCGACGAGCTCGCCAAAAGCGTTGCAGGCAAGGGCGGAAAGTGGCATTTCGACAAAGAACACCGGCTTTTGTTCATTGACAAGGTGATTGGCGGCTCGATCCCCAGAGAATTTATCCAGCCGATCGAAAATGGCGTGCGCGAAGCCATGGAAACCGGCGTTCTGGCCGGCTACGAAATGGTTGATTGCGCGGTCGTACTTACGGATGGCAGCTATCACGATGTGGACAGCTCCGAAATGGCTTTCAAGATCGCAGGCTCCATGGCCTTCAAGGAAGCTTGCAAGAGAGCGAACCCGAAGCTGCTCGAGCCGATCATGCGCGTTGAAGTGGTGGTCCCTGAGGATTACATGGGACCTGTGATTTCAGACTTGAACTCTCGCCGCGGACAAATGCAGGGAAGAGAATCGCGTGGCGGCACGGAAATTATCAATGTGAAAGTGCCTTTAGCCGCGATGTTCGGTTACGCCACGGAGATACGCAGCCGCACGCAAGGGCGCGGAAGTTTTACCATGCACTTTTCGCATTACGAGCAAGTCCCGGGGAACATTGCAGAGGAGATTATTGGCGGAGCAAACGGCGACAAGCCGAAGAAATAATTACGGTCAATTGGTTCGAAAGTAAGATCGCAGGATAGAGGAGCGAGAAAGATATGGCGAAGGAGAAATTCGAACGAAATAAGCCGCATGTGAACATTGGGACGATTGGTCACATCGACCACGGCAAGACGACTTTGACGGCAGCGATCACGAAAGTGCTGTCGAAGAACAATCCGAAGGTGTCGTTCCGCGCGTTCGATTCGATCGATAACGCGCCGGAAGAGCGTGAGCGCGGCATCACGA